>Ga0247764_1000581_pt1 | contig 12815 bp, 9 predicted proteins | sample UWRJL051202B4_FD_179932 | JGI IMG/M metagenome (GOLD analysis project Ga0247764, IMG submission 179932) | Plant litter microbial communities from Arlington Agricultural Research Station in Wisconsin, United States - UWRJ-L051-202B-4 | ecosystem: Environmental > Terrestrial > Plant litter >...
GGCGGCGCACGACGCTCAAGGGCGGCATCGGCGTGTTCAAGAAGCCGCCGGAGTTCCAGGAGACGAACCCGGTCTTTGGCACCCCGAACCTGTATTCGAACCGCTCCATCCATTATTCGTTTGGTGTGGAGCAAGTGCTCACGACGCAAGTCGAAGCCAGCGTCGAAGCTTTCTACAAGGATCTGACGAGCCAGGTTTCGCGCAGCGCCATCGGCACCTCCTACGCTTACGACAACCGCGGCACGGGCTCCGTGATCGGTCTGGAGACCCTGATCAAGTACAAGCCCGATGACAGGTTCTTCGGCTGGCTCGCTTACACGTTGTCGCGCAGCGTGCGGCGTGACCAACCGGACTCCCAAAAATACTTGTTCCAGTACGATCAGACCCACATCCTGATCCTGCTCGGAAGTTACCGCCTGGGGCGCGGCTGGGAGTTCGGCGCGCGTTTCCGTTTGATCTCGGGCAACCTCACGACTCCGGTGGTGTCCCCGCCGGCGGTCACCGCGTTTTATGCGGCTGACGCCGGTTCCTACGCGGCCATCCAAGGCAAAGCTTACAGCCGCCGCATGCCCTTGTTCCACCAGCTCGACGTGCGCATCGACAAGCGTTGGCAATTCAAGGATTGGCGCTTCTCGACTTATCTGGACATTCAGAACGCCTACAACAACGCGGCGGTCGAGGACATCTCGTATAATTTCGACTTCACGAAGCAACAGTACCAAACAGGCATCCCCATCATCCCGAGCCTCGGCATGCGCGGGGAGTTTTGAGCATGAACCTCCCCAAGATTTCGCGATCCCCCACCCACGGCGCCGTGTTTTTGGCGCTCACCACATTGGCTTGCGGGGAAGGGTTCGATCCTCCGGAAGAGATCAAGACCTTGCGCGTGTTGGGCGTCCAGAAGACGCCCACGTCGTACCCCAGCCCGGGCGAAACGGTGCACTTCAATCTGCTGTGGCACGATCCAGCCGGTCGCGACGCCAAAGTGTATTGGGTTGCGCAGGACGTGGATGGCCAGCTGCGTGCCTCCTGCACCAACCCCCCTGGTGACCTGTTTCAAGCCTGCTTACCTGGGTTTCTGACCGCGACTCCCATCGAGGCAGCCGAAGTCGACCTGACGATCGATCCGGAGGTCCTCAGCTCTCGTCCCGTGCCCAGCGAAGGACAAGCGCACTACGGGCTGAGCTACGTGTTCTTCGTGGTTTGCGCGGGCGACCGCGTGGAACCCGATCCCACGCAGCTGAAGGAGGGCGGAAGCATTCCGCTGAAATGCATGTCTGGCGACACGCAGATAGGTCCGGAGGGATTCGTTGTCGGCTACACCGCGCTTTACACCTTCGAGGGCATCGCCAACCAGAATCCAGCGCTGACCGGCTTCGAAGTGGGCGACAATGCACTCTCGGCCTGCCACGACGCGGATTGCATCAGCGGAGAAGCCGCGCCTGAAATCGACTGCGCGAGCCCCGACGAGAACCCAGCGTGCATTCCCGCGTGCGCCGAGGACGGCGATGCAAGTTGCCCGGAGATTCCGCTGCGCCCGGTGGTCACGCCTGACCTCTTCGAGAAAGATGCTGTCTCGAAGAAGTACTACATGCGCGACGTCGAAGAGCAGCAATGGATCAACTACTACGTCGACCGCGGCTCTTTGCGTTCCGGAGTGCGCTTGTTAAATGATGCGCAAAAGGGCTTCAATGAAGACTTCGGCACGGACTTCTTCGCCCCCAAGGAGCCAGGACCCGTGACGATCTGGGCGGTGGCGCACGACAACCGTGGTGGCACCAGCTGGACGCGCACTCACGTCCAGATCTTTTGACGCCGCCTCAGAGCGTCGGCTCGGGCTCGACTTCGGCCATCACGATCTTGTTTCCGTAAGCGGGCGGAGGAGCCAAGATCTTGGGCGCGCGCGGGCGACGTTCGAGTCGGGTTTCCGCTTCTACCGGCGCGGGGCGGGCGGGGCGCTCCGCGCCTGCCGCACATGCGGAGAGGGCTGCGAGCAAACCGAGCAGCCACGCGCGGGAAAAGAGCCGGGCCACACTATCAACGTAGCATTCCCCTTGAGTGATACCAGGTCGCTCGACATCTCTTGATGATTCGAGCGCAGGCGGGAGAGCGCTTTTTCTATGCCCTTTCGAGAACGGCGAGCGCGTGTGCAGCGCTACTGATTTGCCCCGTGGCAACGACGCGCTCGACGCGCTCGAGCGAGCTGGCTGAACGCGCTCCGACAAGCACTCGACGCGATGACGCTGCTGACGTTTCAAACTCCGCGCGCTCCGCGCTTGCTGGCAACGAACGGGGCGCGGGGCTAGGCCGCCCCCGTGGAGGCGACTAACGCAGGAGAGCGCACCTCTAGAATGGAGGGCCAAGGACGGACGGCCTCGAACGTCGCAACGCCAGTTCTCGCAGTTCTGCAGTCATTGAAACAGAAGATGGGTCGGCGGGCCGGCCGCTGGCGGGTGAAATTCAGTACTTTCTACGCTGCTATGAGACGAGCGGATTGCAGCGGAACGCCAGATCGAGGACCCTAGCCTCCGCCTACTTAGGCCGCGAATGGCCCCGTCCAACAGAAATATTCCCCCCATCGGGCCCGGCACAGTCGTCAACGACCGATACGAGATCCGGCAGAGCCTTGGAAAAGGCGGAATGGGCGAGGTTTTCCTCGCCTACGATCGGAGCACGCAACAGCCCGTGGCGCTGAAGGTCGTCAGGGAAGAGTCGCGCATGCCCGGTGACGACGAGGCATTGCGGCAGGAGCTGATACTTGCGCGCAGCGTGAGTCATCCGAACGTGTGTCGTGTCCACGACCTGACGCCGAGCCCGTGGGGCCCGATCCTGGTGATGGAGTACATCGCCGGGCAAACGCTGCACACGCACATTCGTCGGCGCAAAGCGCAAGGCGGTTACACTGCCGATGAATTCAGAAAGACAGCGAGCGAAGCTGCGGCTGGTCTGGCTGCGATTCACGCTCAGGGGTTAGTGCATGGCGATCTGAAGCCCGGCAACGTGATGGTCACGAATGACCGCGCGATCATTCTGGATTTCGGTTTCGCTCAAGAACGCGCTCGCCTCAGCGCGCGCAGACCCGGCGCACCCCCCGACGGCGGTACTCCCAATTACATGTCACCCGAGCGTCTGCGTTCCGGCGGCGCGAGCCCGGAGGATGACATCTACGCGCTCGGCCTGACGCTGTGGGAAATGTGGACCTGCCGCGTGCCCGAACCGGGCTATCGCCCCCGCGCGAAGCCGATGCGCTCGCAGATCATGTTCGACGTCCCTGCGGGGTTGTCCGTGGACGAGGTCAAACAAATCTTCCGGTGCCTGAGCGATGATCCCAGCCTTCGCCCACTGGCGCGCCAGTTGCGCTTCTTCAACCCCAGCTCGCTCACCACGAGCCAGGTGCAGATTCCGCGTGAGCGCATCTCCCCGGGAGCCCCACCCGGAAGAGTGACGGAGACCTTCGTGCCCGGGTCGCAGTCCTTGTTGGTGACGTACTGTACGAACGCACCCGAGGCTGCAGGTTTGTTGTTCCCGCTCAGCAAGCCACTGATCGCGGTGGGTCGCCGCGCCGGGCAAGACATCGTGATGCCCGAGGCGACGGTCAGCGGCGCGCACGCGCTGCTGAAGTGGACGAATGGGTCGTGGGCCATCGATGACGCAGGCAGCACCAACGGCACGTACGCGGACTTCAGCTACGACCGCAAGAAGACCTTGGCGCTCTTGCACGGCGCGGAGGTTCAGCTCGGTGAATCGCGGGTGAAGCTGGTCAGCTTCAGCGACCAATCACCGCAGCACGAGCGCGCGAAGTCGTACCTGGCGCGTCGGGATGGCCTCACCGGTTTGCTGCGCCGCGAGCACTTCATCCGCGCTTTGGAGGAAGAAATTGCGTTCGCCGAGTGGTCCAACAACCACTTGGCGATGGCCAACTATCAGGTTCGAAGTCCCAATCGGCACGTCAGTGATCGTCCCACGATCCTGGAGATGCTCGCGCTGCGCCGCGCGGCCCAGCGCGTGATGGAGCTCACGGAAATGCTGCTGCTCAGCATCGTGCCCGTGACCGGAGGGCGCATCGGTCCGCTTCGCTTTTCGATCCTGATGACCGGCCCGAACATGGAAGAGGCGCGCAACGTGGTGGAGCAGGTGGTCTCGCAGGTGCAAGGTTCGATGCCGGAGTCTCTGGACCTGGCCGCGACCTTGGTGCGGATCGAACCGGGTCAACGCGTGCCGCCGCTGCTCGACGAGTGATGTTCGAGCGCTGTATTGGGAGTGCGTGAATGGCGGGGCCGAATTCGCGTCCGCATTCGCGCCCGTCGTTGCCGTCCAGCTCGGGTGAGCCTTCGCTGCGCCGCCTGGGCGTCGGCAGCTCCACCTCCGAGCGACCGGTGCGTGCGCAGCTGGTGGTCGCCGTCGTTGCGGCGCTGACGTTGATCGCGGTGCCGCTCTATTTGATGCGAAGACCAGACCAGCGCGCGCAGGTGACGTTGGACGCCGGCGTGCCCGATGCTGGTAAGCCCGCCGCGCCTGCCGCAGAACCGGTGGTCGTCGCGGACGCGGGCAAGCCCGCGGAGCGGTTGCGCGTGGGCGCGCCTCAGCGCGTCCGGTGCGGGGCGACGCCGAAAGGTGGTCAGGAGGGCAATCTGTGTGATCAGCTGGCTCCGCTGGAGGAAGCGCTGATCAAGACCATCAAAGACAACGAGAGCTGCGTGCCACGCGTGAAAGAGTCGGCCAGCATCAACTACGTGCTGACCGTGGATTTCACGAAGAAGAAGCTACATCTCTTCCCCGGCGCGAGCGGCGACCTGCGCGGAGCTCGCGCTCGGCGCAGCACCAGCTGCGTGCTGCGCGCATTACCCAAGCCCGACTGGGATGCGTTGCGACATCAGTATCGCCACTACGCCATCGCCGTGTTGGCGACCTACGCGCCGGACAGCGTCCCGACCGGCGCTCCTGCCCCAGCGGCTACGCCCGCGAGCCCCGGCGTTCCCGGTTCGCCACGCTTCGACTAACGTCAGACTTTCGGTAGCAGCAGCTCGCCGTCGAACTTCAGCGCCGCGACGGCCGCCGACAAGACGGCTTTGCGTTGCTCTGGTGGCGTGCGCGCGCGCAGCTCTGCCAGCGCGTCGGCGAACTCTGCCAAGCCCGCGGCGTCGAACACGCGTTCCAGCTCCAAGCGCAGGCGTCGGGCCAGCGCTGGCGCGCGCCCGTTCGTGCTGATCGCCAGCGTGACGCAGCCTGCCTGTGTCAACGACATATGGGAGTAACTGTTAGCCTGCTGTTGATCCGTCGCGCAAAACAAGGTCCCCGCGCTCAGCGCCTGCTCGGCGATGCGCGCGCCGAGCTGTTCGTCGCGATCGGTCAGCACGGCCAACCATTGCCCGTCCAAATCACGGTCTTCGTACGCGCGCACGAGCGGTTCCAATTGCGCCGCGCGGACACGTTCCAGCTCGAGACCCGTCAGCGCCATCGGGGTAATCAGCGTGACGTGCGCGCCAACGCGCAATAGCGCCAAAGCGCGGTCGACCGCCTCCGCATTCGAGCCGATCACCAGGCAAGCCTTGTGTTCGAGATGAAGCGCAATCGGGTACGCGGTGGCCACGGCGTCAGCTTACACCCAGCGCCGCTCAGCGGGTCGGCTCAGCGGTGCTACGAAACGTCTGCGGCACCGCGGCCGCGGTCGTGAATTTGGCTTCTCGCTCCGCGTCACCGACGCGCTGCAGAAAGAGGCCCGTGAAGGTGCTGAACAACGCGTCCCCAGGGGCGGCGGTGCCAGTGCTGGAGGGGCGAGTCACCCAGCGCTGAATCTTGTTCAGCACCTCGGGGCTGATCGGATTTACTTGGATTTTGCCGGTCACTCGCAGCGGAGTGCCTTCAGGCACCTGAGAACCTTGGCCGGCCAACAGCCGCCGGGTCTCTGCGCAGCGGCGCAGCACGCCTTCCGTGGTGGTGGTCCAGCGGATCTGCGTCCCGCCGGGGCGCGTGACTTCCACACGATAGGCCTCCTCCCACACGTGCCAGGTGACCTTGCAGGTCTGGGCGGTGGTGGAGATTGGGCGGTCCGAGCTGCCGCGGAAGACGGCCGCGGTGAGCACGATAGTGGTGGGTAACCCCCGGCTGAGCTTCTCCTGGATGTTTTGGTCAATCACGTCGCGGAACGTGAGGCTGAGCAGCAATTGCTGCGTGTCGACGTCCCACTCGAGCAACGCGGCTCGTTGCTTGCTGTCAGCGGGCGTCGTTTGCGCGTGGGCTTCTGCGCTAGACAGCGTTACCAGCAGCGCGCAGACACACGAAAGCCACCCGAGCCAGCGGGAGGTCGTGTGGGAAGCGCGAGACGGGCAGGTCAACGAAATGGCCTCGCTCAGGAACCGGCCGGCCCTTTGCCGCGGAAAGGGATCAAGCTGAGCAGGTTGGAAAACGCGAACGCGAAGCCGCCGGCGCTGGTGTCGATGCGCAGCCCCATGTTGGCCGTGATGTCCACGGGTATGCGCGCGGCGCCGGAGTAGCCGACCGGAGGTTGGGTCAGGTCGCGTCGACCGGCCACGCTGTAGAAGCCCCCGCTCACGAACGCGTCGATGCCGTAGATCGAGCGGTGTCCGCGATACAGCGGCACCCGGTATTCGCCGCCGAGCCGGAGCGCCAAGTCGCCGTAGCGCACCTCCACGATGTCCGTGCCCAAGAAATTCGGCGGCGGCCGTTGGTCGAAGCTCATGCCCAGCACGCGATCCGGCAGAAAATCCGTGAAGTCGCCGACGTAGAAGCGCTCGAAGAACGGCGCGTTGCCCGCGATGCCGCCCGCATACGCCGAGAGCTTCACGACGTGCGAGGTGCTCGGCACGCGCCACCAGCGATTCACGTCCAGTTCGAACTTCTGATAATCGTAGTCGATCGACGCAGGCGGCAGGCTCACCTCGCCGCGGAACGTGACGAACCAGCCCCGGGTCGGCAAGATCGGGTGATCGCGCGTATCGAGCTGCAGCGTACCGCCCAGGGTCGAGAGCAGGCTGCGGCCGCGCACGATGTGAAAGTCGATCGGTTCCCGCGCGAAGCCGCGCAGGTGCGAGGCTTGTAGCGGGAAGTTGGCGTCGACCGTCTCCAGCCGGTAATGCAGCCAGAGTTGCGTGGTCAGCGACAGATCGCGCCCGATGCCGAGCGAGCCTCCGAAGCGCCGGTAGCGCACCACCGCGGGACTGGTCGCGTCGCGCGCGTTCTGATCCTGCCACTTCACGTCAGCGTTGCCGAACGAGTCGAGCGCGCGCGTGAACAGCAGCGAGCCGCTCGTCATCCACGGCCCACCGAGGAACGCCGGATCCAGGAAGCGAACTCGCAGCGCGCGCTGCGATTGGGCGATCGCGGCAGCGGCGCCGAGGGTAATGCCGGTACCGCCGAGGTTGGTCTCCGCCACGTCGAGTCCCGCGTAGGGCCCCGCGCGTTTGGGCCTCCCGTGCGAGTCGGCCTTCGCCCACAAACCCATGGAGATGTCATTGAAGACGATGGTGTTGCGCTCGATCACGTCGATCACGAGCACCACCAGGCCCCGGTCCGTGCCCTTGCGCAGGGAGAACTGCACGTCCTGGAAGAACCCGGTGCCGAGCAGTCGAAAACGCGCCAGCTCTACGGCGGGGTCATCCACGTCGAGCACGTCGCCGCGTTGAAACGGCAGATATCTCAAGATCACCCGCGAGCTGGTGCGCGCGTTGCCGCGGATCTCGAGCGCTTCGAGCGTATAGCGCACGGCGGGACCGTCTCGACGGACACCACCGCTGTTTGCTCGCGCTGCGTCGCTGCGCGCTGACTCGTCGCGCTCTGGCGCACTGGGGGGAGTCGCCGGGCCCGCCTCTGGGGGCGGGGGAGTACTGGCGCCGGGGGCGGAGACTGGTGCGGGATCGTCCGTGCCCCAGGTGTCGAGCGGCTGCTTACGCGGCGCTGCGCTCTCTGCAGGCGCAGCAGCGGCGGGGACCTCCTCGGCCGTGCTGATGGCAGACAGCGTGACGAAGGCGGCGCCCAGGGCGATCGATAGAGCCCAACGCTCGCTAAACACGGCGCTGGAGGCTAGCACCGAAGCTTGCCCATCCCCCGCTCAAATTCGGCCGGATCAGCGGTGGCCGTGGGCGTTCGGGATGCGTTCGAAGGTTTCGCTCAGCTGCCGCAGGCGGGCCTGCATGGCCCGCGTCAAATCCCCGTGCTGAAAGCGCCAGCCCCAGTTGCCGGCGGCCGTTCCGGGGACGTTCATCCGCGCTTGGGTGCCGAAGCCGAGCACGTCCTGCAGCGGAAATAGCGCCGTATTTGCGGTGGACGCCAAGGCGACGCGTAGAAAATCCCAGTGTGGCTCGCTGCCGTCGCTACCGGCGTAGCGCAGCGCAAAATCGCGCTCCGCCTCGAGGCGCGCGCTCTCCTCGGGGGAGGTGGCGCGCTCGTGTGCCGAGAGCCAGCCGAGCGTGGTGTCGTTGTCGTGGGTGCCGGTGTAAACCACCGTTTCGCGCTCGTAGCGGTGGGGTTGGTAGTCGTGCGGGCCGCCGCTGAAGCCGAACTGCAGCACCTTCATGCCCGGCATGTGAAACCGTGTGCGAAGCGCGTGAACCTCTGGCGTGACCAGGCCGAGATCCTCCGCAATGAAGGGCAAGCCACCGATGGCGTCGCGCAGCTTGCTGAAGAAGTCCGTGCCCGGGACCAACACGAAGCGCCCCTCACGCGCGGTGCGCGAGTGCGCCGGAATCTCCCAATAGCGATGGAAAGCGATGAAGTGATCGATGCGCAGGGCGTCGAAGCGCGCGAGCGTGGTGCGCAAGCGCTGAAACCACCAAGCGTAGCCGGTGCGCTCGAGCTCGGCCCAATCGTACAGTGGGTTGCCCCACAGCTGGCCCTCGGCGCTGAAGTAGTCCGGTGGCACGCCGGCGACCACGCGCCGTCGCCCGTGTTCGTCGAGTTGAAACACGTTGCGGTGCTCCCACACGTCGGCGCCATCGTGCGCTACGAACATGGGTACGTCACCGAGCAAGCGCACCCCCACCGCGCGACAGTGCTGATGCAGGTCGCGCCATTGTCGTTCGAACAGGAACTGCACGAACTCTTCGAAGCGGATCTCCGCGTGATGGTCAGCGTGCGCGCGTGCCAGCGCCGCTGGTTCGCGCAGCGCGAGCGGCTGTTCCCAATCAATCCAGGAACGCTGGGCGTGGGCGCGCTTCAGCGCGCGATAAAGGGCGAAGCCCGGCAACCAGGCGCGCGCTTCGTGCTTGAAGGTTTCCAGCTCGTGCTGCAAGTCGTGGCGACTGGAGAACCGCTCGAAAGCCAAGCGCAAGCGGCGCTCCTTGAAGCGTTGGCTCGACTTGAACAAGCAACGCGTGGCCGTGGCGAGCCGGCGCGGGGCCAGGATCTCCCCCGGCGTGAGCAAGCCGTCGCGCACCAGCAGCTCCAGACTGACGAGCAGCGGATTGCCAGCGCACGAAGAGGGACTGTCGTAAGGCGAGTTCCCGCCGCCGATCAGACCCACCGGCAGCATTTGCCACCAGCGCTGACCGGCTCCGGCCAAGAACTCGACGAAGTCGTGTGCCGCGGGGCCGAGATCCCCGTGGCCGTGCGGTCCTGGAAGGCTGCTCGGGTGCAGCAAGATCCCACTCGTTCGTTCGTCGAAAGCCGAAAGCGTCATGCGTCTCTCACACCGAGCGAAATGAAGAAAGCCCTGGAGGGACTAACTCTTCTTGGAGTCCTCCGGCAAGGGCCGAAGCAGCGACACCGAGATGGCGATGGCCAAGATCAACACGATCACGGCGAGCGACACCAGCGGTGCAATGTGCAGAAATCCGCTCACGGCCATCTTGGAGCCGATGAAGATCAACACGAAGGCCAAGCCGGTGCCCAGGTGGTGGAAGCGCCCCATCATGCCGGACAGCAGAAAATAGAGCGCGCGTAGGCCCAGAATGGCCATCACGTTCGACGTGTACACTACGAACACGTCGCTCGAGATCGCAAGCACGGCGGGCACGGAATCGACCGCGAATACGACATCAGTGAATTCGACTACGACCAGCACCAGAAACAAGGTAGTCGCATGGCGGACACCGTCCTTCACCACGAAGAAGTGGTCACCTGTCGGATCGTTCGTCGTGCGAATGAAACGCCGCGCTAGTCGAAGCGCGATATTCTGTTCGGGATCGGCGTCCTCCTCCTTGCGCCGCAGCAGGCGTACGCCGGTGACGATCAGGAAACCGCCGAATACGTAGATCATGAAGTGGAACTTCGTGAGCAGCGCCGTTCCCGCGACAATGAAGATGCCGCGCATCACGACTGCACCCAGGATTCCCCAGAACAGCACGCGCTGCTGCCGCACTTCGTCGATCTTGAAGTATGTGAACAACACCAAGAACACGAACAGGTTGTCGACCGACAGCGACTCTTCCACCAGGTACGCAACCAGGTAGTTCAGAGCAGGTTCGCTGCCTCGACGCAGCCAGACGAACACGCTGAACAGCAGGCCGATGGCCACGAACATCGAGCTGCGGACCGCGGCTTCGCGGAACGAAACCGTCACCTTGGGGCGTCCGAACAGCACCCGATCCAGGATCAAAGCGGCCACAACGATTCCTGCGAAGACGGCCCAGTCGGCCGAAGCGGCAGCAAAGTCCATTCCTGGCGTCTGCTATCACGCTCGCGTCGCAGCCGCTACAAGCCAGAATTGTGGGTTCTCATCAGTTCGGAATCGACTACGCTCGCGCACGTTCCAATGACAGGTTTTCCCCGGGGCTGATGCCCCGAACGCCCGAGCAAAACCGGTATGAATTCCTCGATTCCCGTTTTCGTCGTGTCGATGAGCCTCGCCTTGGCAGGTTGCAAGAAGAAGGAGCCGGAGCCGACCTCGCTGCCGTTGGCGAGCGCGGCGCTACGGGCCAGCTCAGCGCAGCCGCTTGCGCCGCCAACGCCGGCTCCTGTGGCGAGTCTGGCCGTAACGTGGACCGATCCAGCAGGCTGGGTGAGGAAGCCGTCGCCCAACAACGTACGGCGCGCCACCTACAGCATTCCGCCGCAAGTGGGCGATAGTCCGGGCGCGGAGCTTGGCGTCTTCTATTTCGGTCCCGGGGAGGGTGGCGGTTTGGAAGCCAACATCCAACGTTGGATCAAGCAGTTTCCGGATGCGGCGCCTTCCGCGATTCACCGTGAGAATCGTTCGGCCAATGGGCTGTCGCAGCACGTGGTGCAGATCGACAAAGGCTCTTTTGCTTCCGGCATGCCGGGCGCCGAAGACACGGGCAAGGTCAACTGGGCATTGCTCGGAGGTATCGTGGAGTCGCCCGGGGGCGCAGTCTTCTTCAAGTTGACCGGCCCCAGCAAGACAGTGCTCAACGCCAAGGCCGAGTTCTTGGCGTTACTCGACAGCGTGAAGCCCGCCAATTGAGCAGCTCTGGATTCCGCTTCAGAGCGGGACCAGCTTGGAGACCATCTTGATGTTCGCCACCGCCACGCCGCGGCTCTGCTCGTAGAGTGTGAATGGCAGCGTGCGCGTGGTGCCCGCGGCCGTGATCCGCAACGTACCGCGGACGCTGGTGCTGCCTGGCGAGGCGCGAACTACCTCGATCAGGTATTCGCCGGGCTTGCCCCCGCGCAGCGCCAGCCCTTCGCGATCACGCGCAGTCACCTCGCGCGCAGAGATCACGGCACGGGTTGGAGCGCCCAGAAACGACGCGCGTAAGCCATCGGGATCGATGATGCCGAGATCAATGTCGGCGTCGCCCTCCCAGCTGGCTTCCACGCGCAGATCACCGAGCAGCACCGCATCGTCCGTGCGAACCTGGCGCAGGCGCGCTTCGGCGCGCTCACGGACCGACTCCGCGGCAGCGAGCCACAACTGGGCCTCTTGCTTGGCGTTACCCGTGTCACGGCTGCAGCGCACCGCGTCCGCGAGCAACGTCGCGTCTTCGGTGTGAAGCTCCGCGGCCGCGACCAGATAACGGCAGCCGAGTTTGGCGTCGCCCATCCAGCGCAACAGCCGCTCCAGGCGGCGCAGCGCGCTGGCGTCACCAGGGCGCGCGTCGACCACGCTGCCGAGCGCCTCGATCGCTTCCTCTCGCCGCCCTGCTCGCGCGAGCAGATCAGCGTGAGCGGTGAGCGCGTCCGGATCGAACGGATCGCGGATTAGCCAGCTGCTCACCAACCGCGTGGCTGCTTCCAGCGAGCCGCCGCGCGCGAGCAGCGTGTAGAGCTTGCGCACGGGTTCGCGACGGTCCGGCTCGGTTTGCACCAGGCGCTCGGCGGCGGCGAGCGCGTTACCAGTCGCTGTCGAGGGCGTGAGTCCCGTTTCGCGGATCTGACCGACGCGCTCCCAAACCTTGCGCATAGGAATCATCGGGCGCGGTCGGCGCATCGGCGGCTCGAACTCCAGCGGCTGCTCCATGCGGCGCTTCGCGCGCTCCGAACCCGAAGAAGCGTCCAGTGAACGCGGAGCCGCAGGCGCAGCAGCGGGAGGGGCTGCGAAGCGTTTTTCCTCCAGCTCCGCCGGTCCTGCCGCGTCACCCAGCGCGCCAGACCCAGCCTTGGCGGCTGCGGCCGGTGAGCGCAATACTTCCGGCTCTGCCAGCGCGACCTCACCTTCGGCCACGCTCTCCGCGTTCCAACTCGCGGCGCTGAAGTCTCGCTTCAGTCCGAACGCAGTGAACATGGCTTCGCTCTCCAACACCAGCAGGGAGGTGTAGCGGCTTGCCACGTGATACCGAGTGGAGAGCGCGGCTGCGGCGCGCGCTGCTGAATCCGTGCCTTCGCGCTCCAGATCCGCGATGCGCTCCGCAGCGTAAAGGCGCGGTACGAAGGCCGAGGGGTTGCTGGAGTAAGAATTCAGG
>Ga0247764_1000583_pt1 | contig 12808 bp, 9 predicted proteins | sample UWRJL051202B4_FD_179932 | JGI IMG/M metagenome (GOLD analysis project Ga0247764, IMG submission 179932) | Plant litter microbial communities from Arlington Agricultural Research Station in Wisconsin, United States - UWRJ-L051-202B-4 | ecosystem: Environmental > Terrestrial > Plant litter >...
ATGCAGAATATCGCAGTCCTGATCCTGCAGCAGCCGGCTCAACGGAAAGACACGCTTGTATCCTTGCAGAAACCGGACGTTCGCGCCACGGCGTATCAAGGCATCGGCCAGCAGCGTCTGATAAGGCACCCCTGCCCGGTAGTCCGGAGCGAACAGGACATTCATGGGCCTGGACATCAGGGTCGGGCAATCCGCCTGCAGCAGCCGCCTCGCATCATCGACGCGACGGCCTCAGTTGCACTCCCGAGATGCGGGCGCCGGGGTCTTGGGTCCATTGGCACCGGTCCAGGAATCGATCCTGCACCAGATGAGCGATGCCCTCCCCGTACATCAGGTGACGGATCGCGCCGACGTAATGACGGAAGATGCGCGGAGGAATACCCGCCTCGAGGCGGACATCGTAGGCCTGCGGCAACAGCTCGGCGCCATGCCGGGAGCCACACAGCGCGTAAAGCGTCTGCTCAATCCGCCAGAAGTGCCCCTCCGCGAGACCGGGCAACGCCAGAAACTCCTCGATCCATTCCGGCCGCATCGAATCCCGATGAATGACGCCAAACCCGCTGTTGACGCGGGCCAGCAGTTCGAACCCGAGCTGGGTCCGCACCGCTTCGGCATCCACCGTGTACGCACTTTCGCAATCCGCATTGAACGCATTGAGCCGATAGTTGCCGTCTTCCAGACGGGACAGATAGTCGGTCGGCTCATCGAAGAACAGCAGATCGCTATCGAACAGCACCATTCGATCCGCCTGCAGAAAGGAAATGAAGTCGAACACCTTCAACGCCAGCAGGTTTGTCTGGCGGAACTGCAGACTGCGTGGGAACGCTTCCAGTTCCTGCGCAAGCCGTTGATCGGCCTCGTGGCGACGGATGATCCTCGCGGTCGGGAATTGCTGTTGCAATGACGACAGCGCGAACGAATCCAACGTGCCGTCCTCATGAATGCACAGGGCGTAGCGTCGGCCGCTGGCGGCATAGAACGATTTCAACGACCAGATCAGGTTGAGCCAGTCATGCCGAGACGTAAGGACATGAATTTCAAACCGGCGGTCCGGTGTCTCGGCGATCGGGGCAGATTTCAGGATGCGCGGCCGTACGACATCCCGGTACCAAGCGACGCGCAAGCCGTGCTGGAGCTTCTGGTGCAATCTCAATCGGAGAGCGCCGGGTGTAAGCCTCATGAGCGGGCCGTCGTCCTGTTGCTGAAAGCTCGGATCCCCGGCACACGGTCCCAAAAGCCAGGCGCCGTCATGACCTGAGGATTGGTAGCAGAAAACCACGCCAGCCTTATCAACCGCCGCCATCGCGCCTCATCGCGGTCGAGCGATCGCTCCACCTCGGTGAGGAATCCCGCCTGATAAATCCACTTGGCTTGCAGGGTGCGGCGCCTTTGATACGTCAGTCGCTCGCTTGGACCAAAGATATACGGCTGGACGACATCTAGAAGCTCCTTGGCCGTTCTGGCAGGCTGTGTTGATTTCTGGTTCGGCTGCAGGCGAAAGGCAGCGAGTTCTGCATCTATAAATCGAGCGGCGCCGCCGGCGGCAAATATCCGCAGCCAGTACTCGTAATCCATTACCAGATGCAGATCCTCGCGAAACGCTCCAACTTTCTTGCTGATGCGCTTCGTCCAAAACACTTCCGGCTGAACGAAGTTCCGCCTCTTCCACCAGACTTCCCAGAGGTCCAGAATTTCGTCGTATCGCTCGATTGAACCAATGCGTTGATCCACCTTCGCACCGAACTGATCGACGATCCGGCAGCGCCCATACCAAAGATCGATGTCGGGATTTTCACGGTATGCATCGGCGACGCGTTCGAAAGCGCCGTCCAGATAATAATCGTCGCTGTTGATGTAAGCGATGATATCGCCAGTTGCGCGCTTCAATCCCTTGTTGATCGCATTCGACTGGCCGGCATCCTTTTCGCTGACCCAATATGTCAGGTGTCTTTCGTGCTTCCGGATGAGATCGACAGTCCCATCCGTGCTCCCGCCGTCGACGATGATGTATTCCAGGTTCGGATAGCCCTGACCAAGCACGGAGGAAATCGTTTGCTCGATGAACCCCGCCTGATTCAGGGACGGCGTGATGATGGAAATTCTCGGATGGTTCAGCACTTTGCTAGCTCAACACCAGATGCATATCCAAGATCAATGGCTCGACCAGTCGAAAACAGGCGCCATCAACCCGGGCCGATTCTCTTCTGAGATCGAACTCCACAGCGGCGATATGCCATGCCGCAGATTGACGCGGAAATCGAGTATCGCATCTTCGTGCACGATCCAGGCTACGTTGTGAATCGAAATCCGCGGGTTCAAAAGATACGTACCGCCGTTGAGCAGCCCACGAGGAATCTTGCAGCGCCAACGATTGCTTCCGACCCGAACGACCGGCCAGTCCGCCTCTCGTGAGTCCGTCTGGTAGGAACGAAGCACGGTCACGCCGTCGGAGTTGGCCAGGTCGAATCCAACACACAGGCTGGTGTCCAGTCTCCTTGCCTTGAATTCGAGTTCGACAAAGAAATCCTTGTCAGTGTCGACGGATCGGCTGGTCTGTCCTCCCTCTCCGATAATTCGTATCGCGAGAAGCGACACTGCATCGTTCCCTGGCGACGCATCTTCCGGCCATACCTTTTCCCCACCGGGAGATTGTGCGTGCCTCAAATACTGACCTACCACCGTGCGTGACGCGCCTTGCGCCTCCACCGTTCCGGAATTCAACAGAATGGCCCGATCGCAGAGCGACTGGACGGCCTGAAGACTGTGGCTAACGAACAGAACGGTGCGGTTCTCGTTGACGGCAACCGACTGCATCTTGCCCAGCGACTTCTTCTGAAAGCTTGCATCGCCTACCGCTAGCACTTCATCAATGATCAGGATCTCCGGCTCCAGGTGCGCCGCCACAGCGAACGCCAACCTGACATACATGCCGCTGCTGTAGCGCTTCACAGGCGTGTCGAGAAACCGTTCGACTTCGGCGAAGTCAACGATCTCGTCAAATTTCTTTCTTATCTCGACCTTGGTCATCCCAAGGATCGCCCCGTTCAGAAAGATGTTTTCCCGACCGGTCAGTTCCGGGTGAAATCCCGTGCCGACCTCCAGCAGGCTTGCCACGCGGCCGCGTACGACCGCGCGTCCACTATCGGGCTCAGTAATGCGGCTGAGTATCTTCAGCAGCGTCGATTTGCCGGCGCCGTTGCGCCCGATAATTCCGAGCACCTCGCCGCGCTTGACCTCGAAGCTGATGTCGCGCAAGGCCCAGAATTGCTCGACTTCATCGCCCTGAACGATCTCCTTACCGCCCATGAAATCAAGCCCCTTGCGGGCAAAATTTCGCACCTCGCGCGCAATGACGTCACGCAAGGCTGTATAGCTCTCGCGCTGTCTCGCCTGGTGGCCAATCAAGTAGCTTTTCGAGAGATTCTCGACTGAGATGGCTGCGTCGGACATTTTGTTCAAAGAACCAGGATTCAGATCAAGTCGGCAAAGCTTTTTTCCATCTTCCTGAACTGGCGCACGCCAAACCAAAGGAAGAATGCGGCGACGCCTAGGCTCAGTGCGAGTCCCGGCCAGTACAGCCGACTTTCACCGCCCAGGAGGCACCAGCGAAACCCGTCAATCACTCCGACCATTGGGTTGAGCGAGTAGAGAAGACGCCATTGTTCCGGGATGACGTTCGAGCTGAAGCCAACAGGCGAAACATACAGCCCCATCTGAACCATGAAGGGAATTACATATCGGAAGTCGCGGTACTTGACGTTGAGGGCGGTAATCCAGACGCCGATGCCGATGCTCGCCGTGAAGGCGATGAAGGCAAAGACCGGTAAAAACAAGACCTGCCAACCCGGCGTAAACTGGTACCAGATCATCAGGCCGATGAGGATGACGAAGCCGATCAGGAAATCGACGAATGCGACCATGACAGCGGCGGTTGGTACGATGAGGCGCGGAAAGTATACTTTCCCGACGAGATTGGCGTTGCTGATAAGACTGTTGGAGGCGTCAGCGACTGCGGTGGCAAAAAAGCTCCAAGGCAGCATCCCGGCGAAGACCATGAGCGCATATGGCGCTGTGCCATCTGACGGCAGCTGGGCCAGCTTGCCAAACACAATCGTAAATACGACCATCGTCAGGAAAGGTCGAATGATAGCCCAGGCCGCTCCAATCACCGTCTGCTTGTAGCGAACCGCGATGTCACGCCACGCCAGCACCTGGAACAGTTCGCGATAGCGCCACAGATCGAGCCAGTAGTGGCGTTCTGCACGGCCGGACTCGATGATGAGTTCGTGACGCTCGCCGACATCTCGGCCGGTTTCTGGTGGCGTCATTGTCTTCTCGACTGGCATCTCTACCGCCGACATTCCCGGATCACCTGGTCGCATTTGCGGTGTCAGGACCGGGCAACGAGTTGCTTGAGACCAGAGAACTTGACATCAGGACCACGAAAAAACCACGCTACCGCACTTCGGGTGAATCGCTCCACCCGGCTTCAACGTCATCAAGGGCAATCGCCGCCCCGCAGGCTCACGCCGCCGGTGCAAGTGTGCTGCGGTCGATCGACACGGAAACCGCGCTTCCCATGATCTCAAGTAACACATCTACGCGGCGACGCGCGTCAAGCCGCAAGATCGTCGCGGTAAAGTCAGCCAATGGCCCGGACAGGATGCGTACGCGCTGACCTTGCGCGAGCGAATGGTCCAGCCGCGTCAGGCCCGCATCCGAATGCGAGAGCAACGCTTCGACGATGCCGACGGGAACCGCGGCTGGCCGGCCCTGCTGCGCCAGCAGGCGCGACACCCCAATGGTGCTGTTGATGGGAGACCACGCGTCGCGACTGACATCCAGACTAACGAAGAGATAGCGTGCAAAAAGCGGCCGCCGCACTTTCGCCAAACGTCGAGCATGCCGAACTGTCTTCTCGATCTCCGGCAGAAATGTTTTCAGGCCCTGCGCCTTGAGATTGAGATCGGCTTTGCGCTCACAGCTTGGCCGCGTATGAACGAGATACCAACGGGCACCTTGCATCAACTCATGTGGGGACGAAATCTGCATTTCCCTTCAATGAGCGTGAGCAGAGCTTCTCCGCGGGGCAGGAGAGCTGCTTTGGCCGTAATGATGGTATTCACCGTATGGCTCGTAGCTGGCGAGACCAGCAAAGTCCACCTTGTTCAGCACGGCACCACGCATCTTCATCTGCACAGCCGGCGCGTTGCCGAGTGCATGACGCACGGCCTCCATTTTGGTCGAACCCCACTCGATCACAAACATGTACGATTCAACAAAGCGCGACACGGCAAGCACATCAACCGTAGAGATCAGCGGCGCCATGTCGACGATGATGAAGTCGCAGTAGTTCTTCAGTGACTCGATCAGCAGCTTTACATTGCGTGAGGCGAGCGCCTCGGTCGGATTCCGAAGAGACGCCTTTGGGACCATCGGCAGGAAGGTCAAGTTGGTGGCCGTATCGCGCCACATGACTTGCGCCAGATTTGCCTCTCCGACGGCAACGTCGAGCAGTCCGAGCTTCGCGTCGGGAAACAACGCCCGCGACAGCGATGGATTGCGGACATCACAGTCGATCAGCATCACGCGCCGACCGGTTGCAGCCAACTGACTGGCAACACCGGCTGCAATTGTCGACTTGCCTTCCGCAGGCATATACGACGTCAGGCCGATCACCTGACAGCCCGCGTCGGGCCCGGAATCAAGCGAAAGCTTGATCGAGCGGATGGCGTCGGCGTAGGCCGAATTGGGCGCGTCGACCGCGTTCCACAGCATCCGTGATCGTCCACGCTGGTCGTTCTTGAGAGCGCCCGAAGAAGCCGAGGGAGCGGGCAACGCTTTCGGCCCACGCGCCATCTGCAGGACGCCGCGATATGAAAGCCGTGGTGCATTGGGGTTTTGGCCTACCCGCGGAATCAACGCCAAGCATTCAGTGTTGAGAACCGACTTGACCTGCTCTCTGGTCCGGAAGCTGCTGTCGAGCAGCTCCCGCAGCGCGCCGAAGCCCACGCCCAGCATCCCGCCAGCGAACAGTGCGGTCAACCAGGTCTTCAATGTTTGCGGGCCGGTCTGACTGACCGAAGCTGACGAAATCAACCTCGCATCGCTGATCGGATAAGTTTGTCGCTGGACAGCCTCGGTGTGCTGCTTGAGAAAACTGTCGTAAAGCGAGCGGTAGCTTTTGGCGGCCGCTTCGAGGCTGAATAGCGTCACCTGGGCCTGATTGGCGTCCTGCGTTTTCGACAGTGCGCTGGCAAGCGTGGCTTCCAGATCGCGCTGTCCCTTCTGGGCGATCTCCAGCTCGCCCTTGGCGGTCTCTTCAATCCGACCAAGCTCATCGGCGATGGAGCGGCGCATGTCCTTAATCTGGTTGCGGATATTTTGCACAGAGACATGGTCCGGGCCATACCGCGCAGACCAGGTAGCCTCCCGGTTGGTCAGATCAAGGTACTTCTCACGCAGCGAACCGATGATCCGGTTGTTCATTGCCTCCGAGAAGTTTTCTCCGACAGGCAGGCCGGGCTGATCCCTGGAGTCCTGCTGATAGCTTTGGCGAACGGCATCCATACGTTCAAGGCGGGCCTGCAGATTGGCCACCTGCGCCCGCGCCTTACCCAGTGCGGTGCTGGTGTCGCCGACCTGCTGCTCGCTCATGAGCGTGCCGCCCGCCGAGACAATGTTATTCTTGGCCTTGAACTGAACGACAGCGCGTTCCGCCGCAGCCGCCTGGTCACGAAGGTTTTGCAGCCGCTCCTGCAACCAGTCGCCCGCGCTGCGCGAGGCCTGGTATTTCGCGTTCATCTGGTCGGCAATGTAGGCATTGACCATTTCATTGGCGATCCTTGCAGCGAGTTCCGGATCGCGGCCAGCGAAGTCAATCCTGATCATGTAGCTTTGGCCGATTCGCTGCGCCCTTATTCCGCTCGCTACGAGCGCGACCGCAAGATTGGTCCGCTCGGTGTCTGACTTGGCCGCCGTGGAACCCCAGCCGATCCGGGAAAGCAGCCGGTCCAGCGGCCCCTTGTCCGAGCGAAGGAATTCCGGATCATTCGCAAGGTTAAGCTGCTTGACGACATAACTCAGCACATTGACCGATCTCAAGTTCTGCAAATTGGTCTCGAACCAGGCCATATCGAGCGGTGCGGCTCGCCCCGGCTCATCCAGCGGCCCCTTGCGGGTCTCAATCGTCATCGTTGAGGAGGCGGTGTAGGTCTTGGGGCTGCTGAGCGCGTAGAAGGCTCCGATTGGCAGGACAAGAGCGAGCCCGAGAACGATCGCGAGGTATTGCCTTTGGACGAAGCCACGCAAATAGTCGAACCGCTGCCCCAAGCTTGCGGGTGCGGCACCTGGCTGCGGTAGCGGGTTAAATTCAGACACGCGCGCCTACTAGTCTCATTGTCCGCTCCCGGGGCGCATTGTGCTTAAAAAAACACACTCACCGCGGCGCGGCAGGTAACTGATCATTAATATATTTTTCGTTTTCGGGCAAAGATTCTTTAACCGTTTTCCAAACAAAACTAACGACTTCGGGGATTCTTTAAATCAGCTTCGAGAAGGGTCGAATTTATCCCAAGGCAGGCGATCAGCCGCGCAGATCGTCCGTGCGACAACCCCAAGTACCGGGCTCGGCCAGGCAGTAAAGCCCAGTTCCCTCTGAAACCGCGACCAGAGTGCATCGACGGCAGTCTGGAAGGTAGGCTGATCGGAATAAACCTGGCCCCGGAACACAACAAAAACCTGATCCTCGGCATCCGCGTAGCGCCGGACCAGGTCTCGATCCCAACCCAACGCCGGGGACCTCATGACGATCATGCGACATGAGCCAGAGCTGGCTGTGATCGCAGGCTTTCCTTCCTCCGCGCGTTCCATCATCGACACGCTGAAATGCTGACGGGTCAGGAACTCCGCAAGGCGAACCTGAATGTTGCGATCTGTCGGCTGCTGGTGAGGGGTCGCACGGGCAATCACTTTCCAGGCCAAGGTAAGCGACAGGAACAGAAGAATGATGAGGAATTTAAGCCCGCGCGAAGATTTCACGCCGCGCACCTAGCACAGTCACCCCCACCATCAAAGCCAGCATGATCGTGTTGGTGATCATGTCGCCCCAGGAGCTATGGATCAATTCATAGTGGCGATGACTAAATCCCATCAGGCTGATGCGCGTGACGTTGACCGCGATGACCGACGCGCAGGCGAGCGCTGCCCAAAGCACGTCCCTGGCGGTCCAGCGGTGCCCGACCCATTGCGTGATGGTAACCCAGCACAACAGCGCAAGCGACATGTTGGCCAGCGAGGAGCAGGCCGGCAACACGATCATGTGGCCGGATCCGTCCAGAAAGCCGACCACATTACCCGTCCTTTGGGTGCCTAGCAGCAGCGATACCAATGATGCATCAATATCCAGGATGGGTTTCGCAAAAAGCTGAAACAGCAGGCGGCTCCACAACATAGGGGCTGTCATTGCCAGCAGGATCAAGGCTCCCCGTACCCGTTCACGATGGTTGTTGGCGAACACCAGGATGTACAAGCTCAATCCCGTCACCCCCACCCAGCTCAGTGGGAAAATCGGAAGCGCAACCAAGACCAAAAATACGAGCGCGACGACCAGGTCGCGGCGTTGCACGTTTTCCGGGGTTTTCGTGGAAATCAGTGAAATTCCGGCAAAGCAGGCCAGCAATATGATAACGTTGATGTCAGCGCCGGCGAGCGCTCCCTCCCAATCCGAGAATTGAAAGCTCTGGATCAACCGCCCCAACAGGCCGTTGGCGCACCCTACAATGTAAAGGACCGCGAAGAAGTCATTGCGCGGTATGGCCTCGCAAACCGCTGAGAATAGCCGCGGCTTGAAGGTCGTCGAGCGCTCGTGAACTGACGCGTCCGCCATCAGCATCTCTGAAATTCCCAGCCTTGGTTATGCCAGCACGCAGCAGAATTCCACCACAATTATCAAGCGTTATTTTGGACATCGTCCCGCTACAACCAAATGCCATTGCGCTAAAGCGTGAGCAAGACCAACGGGTTGCGGCATCTTCATATTTCAATCAGTCCGATCAGAATTCCACGCGAAACGCGGATTTATCCACCACAGATAAGCTCTTGAAATCCCTGTCGATCGCCGTGACGCGGCCTGGCAGTTGAATATCAGACCGTGGGCCAGTAAGACGCTGACGCTATTTTTCGCGCAATCGACCGACGCGGATTAGGAAACAACCAAATCGATTGGGACAGCGCTTCATGCCCATTATTTTTTTAATCCTTGCATCTCGCGCAGCACGGCTGGTTCGGTCTGATGGCTCGGGCCAACGCTGGCCATCGGTATTCGGATTATTAATCGCGGCGCTCGCCATGGCCGGTTGCTCGGAAAAAGCTCCCAACAAAGAGCAAATTTTATCCCGCGCCAACGAAGCCCTTGCTGCTCAACGTTATATTCAGGCCGAAAAGGATTATCGCGAGATACTTCGGCGCGCGCCCGACGATACCGGTGCGATGCGTCAATTGGGAACTCTGTATTACGACCAGGGGCAGATAGCCCAAGCCTATCCTCTGCTGAAGAAATACGCCGGCCTGCAGCCGGATGACCCGGACATGCAGGTCAAGTTCGGCCTCGCCCTCTTTGCGACGGGCGATTTCGCGCAAGCTCGCGAAGCTGCCCTGCAGGCTTTGTCCAAACGCCCGGGCGATGAGCAGGCGCTGTCGCTGCTGGCCGATACGGCCCGGTCTCCTGAAGAAGTTGAAGATGCCAGAAAGGCGATCGAAGACTTTCGCAAAGCGGACCAGGACCGTCCGAGCTATCATTTGGCACTGGGCTCGCTGGCCGCCAGAAAAGGCGAAAAAGCGCGCGCCGAAACAGAATTCAAGAAGACGCTCGAACTCGATCCCAAATCCGTCCCGGCTCACGTGGCGCTGGCCATGCTGTACTGGAGCAACAACGACCTCAAGGCCGCAGATCAAGCGTTCAAGACTGCGGCGGGACTTGCTCCCGCAACCTCTCCCGTCCGCATGCGATATGTGGATTTTAAGCTTCGAACGGGAGCTGTTGCGGAAGCGAAGGTCATGCTGGAGGACATCAACAAGCAGTTGCCCGAGTATCTACCGCCTCGCGTCGGCCTTCTGAAAATTGCATGTGCCGAGCAACAAAAGGAGGACTGTGCTGCACGCGTCCAGAACATACTGGCGCAAGACCCCGTCAATTTTGAAGCGGTCTATCAGGATGCCCTCATCAGCGCAAAAAAGGGCGATACACCCAAAGCAATCCGTGAACTGGAATTCCTGAGCAATTCGTTTCCGCGAAACGCGCTTGTCCGCTATCAGCTTGCCAGCGCCTATCTGCTTTCCGCTATCAACGCCAGCGAAGTGAACCTGCGGAATGCCACCGAGAGCGCGGAAAATAGGGTAACCGAGGCGATCAAGCTCGATCCGAAGTTCGAACCCGCAGTGCTGCTGTTCTCCGAACTCAAGATCCGCAAGGGAAGCGCCGCCGCAGCGATCGACCCCCTGAAAGAATTGATCAAGGAGAGACCGCAGAACACGCAAGCATATTATCTTCTCGCAACGGCCTATTTGGCCCAGCGGCAGAACGCCGAAGCAGCGTCAACCTACCAGCAGATGGTGACGCTGTTTCCAAAAGATCCGCAGCCCTCGTTTCTTCTGGGCAACGTTCTCCTCACCCAAGGTCAGCAGGCAGACGCCCGAAAGGCGTTCGAACGAGCCGTCGTGATTTCTCCCGATTATTTGCCTGCCACCGAGAGGCTGATCGACTTCGAGATCGCGGATAAACAATACGCCGCCGCCATGGCGCGGGCCCAGCAGCAGATCGACAAGGATCCCAAGCAGGCTCAGCTGTGGGCAGTGCGTGCCAAGGTCTATTTGGCTCAGCGTGATTTTACGCGTGCCGAAACCGACCTCCTGAAGGCCACCGAGATTGATCCCAAGTTCGAAGCGGCTCATCTGCTGCTCGCTCAGCTCTATGTCGCGACAGACAGACAGGATCAGGCGATCCAGAAGCTCAACGCTTTCGCTGAGCCTAACAAGAGCGCTCCCGCGCTGCTGCAACTCGCCGCCATCTACGAAAGGGCGAAGAACTATGCTGCGGCGCGCGATACCTACGAGAAGCTGCTTGCCATCAATGGCAATAACGCGCTCGCCCTGAACAATCTTGCCGTCGTTTATTCCGACCGCTTCGATCAGACTGACAAAGCGCTCGACCTGGCCAAGCGAGCGCGCATGAGCTTTCCGAACAACCCGAACCTTGCAGATACGCTGGGATGGGTCATGTTCAAGAAGGGCGATTATCGAAATGCCCTACCGCTCCTGCAGGAGGGTGCCGCCAAGCTCACGGACAACCCCGAGGTCCAATACCATCTAGCCATGGCGCATTACATGCTGGGCGATGAAACGGCGGCCAGGACCGCACTGCAAAAGGCGGTGCAGCTGCCTTCGGCATTTCCGCAAAAAGAGGAAGCGCAGCAGCGGCTAACGATTCTGACGATGGATTCGCAAACCCGCGACGCGCGCACAACCCTGGACGCCTTCTTGCGTCAACAACCCAAAGATCCCGCAGCGCTCACTCAGCTTGCCCGATTGCAAGCTCGGGAAGGCCAGGCTGGTCAGGCAATTGAAACCTATCAGAAAGCCGTCGACGCCAATCCATCGTTTGCGCCCGCTCTTCGCGACCTGGCTCTGGCTTACTCGGCGCGCTCGGCTGATGAATCAAAGGCATTCGACATGGCTGCAAGGGCGCGGCAGGCATATCCGGATGATGGCGAACTCACCAAGACATTCGGAATCTTGAACTTCAAGCGTGGGCTTTACCCGCAATCGGCGGAGCTTTTGAACCAAGCCGCTGGTTCCCGCCGCAACGATGCCGACATTCAGTTTTACCTCGGAAAGAGCTATCAGCAACTGAAGAGATGGGATGAGTGCAAATCAGCGTTCGAGCGAGCACTCGCACTCAATCTTGCTCCGGCATCGAGAGCGGACGCGCAGACGCAACTGGCAAATTGCTCCGAGCAGACCGCGCAGTGAGCCATTGAGGTCGTAGCTAGCCGGCGTCGATTGAATGGGATATCGACAGCGTGCCGGCGGCCGGACCTGATCGGGGCCTGTGCTGGTCGATACCTGACGGGAGTTTGAAAACGCGAATTGCCCAAACGATCGTTCGCAAGCTGCCGACGCCAACGATCCCGTTACGGTGAGTTCAGTCGACGTGCCCTAACTCCGAAAAATGTTGCCACCGGCCGCCAGCCTCCAAGCAAGGCTTGCCTTGTCAGGTTCTGGCCACCCTCCCCGACTGCCATCGCCGACGAGCTACCGCCATCCAGCAGCATGGCATCGCGGGTGCCTAACTTCGCGAGTTCCTCGAGAACAAGACGCGGCGAGGCCCATTCCGCGACGGTGAGAAACAGCAACTTGCGCTCCGAATCAATTCCGACGGCCGTTCGTGAATTGGGGGTTCTGTCGATGCCAGGCCATACTTTTCCGTTCCGCAATCCAACGCCCTGCCCGCCGATTCCCCACTTCGCCCTTTGGAGCTCTTCCGGCTTTGGCGGCTTGGTCGGTCGCAGATGCGCATTTAACTCATCGTCGAACCAGAGCAGGTAGGTGTGTTCCCAAAAATGGCTTGTGACATGGTCCGAAACAACTGTCTCGACACCATTTGCGAGGTCTCCCGGCAACCCCGGTCGCCAGGCAGGCTTTGAGACGAACAGGCTTCCATTGATGGCAACTGCAAGCCGCTCGTCCCGCAGAACGTCATTGATCCAGCGCAGTCGATACTGAAAGCCGCTTTTGACTGCAGAAGTATCAA
>Ga0247764_1000585_pt1 | contig 12799 bp, 8 predicted proteins | sample UWRJL051202B4_FD_179932 | JGI IMG/M metagenome (GOLD analysis project Ga0247764, IMG submission 179932) | Plant litter microbial communities from Arlington Agricultural Research Station in Wisconsin, United States - UWRJ-L051-202B-4 | ecosystem: Environmental > Terrestrial > Plant litter >...
CGCAGACGGTGGAGTCCAGCTCGCCGGATTGCGCGGGGCGCCAAGCCTTCGCCGAAGCCGACGTGATGAACGCCGAAGGCCCTCGCTCCAGCACGCTCGCCGCCAAGCCGGAGAACGCGGTGATCTCGCCCGGCCCGGATCAGTTTCGGGTGGTGTGGCTGCGCACCTTTCGCTTCGCGGACGACTCTTGGTCCGGCCCGATCGCGCTCACGCGCCCGCGCGAAGGTTATGCCGAGGTGTACGGCACCGGATATTTCCGCGGCAAGCTCAAGTCCACGCGCTTCTCGTTGGAGCGTATGGGCTCGCGCATCTTGGTGGCCGCCACGGACGAGGGCTGTGGCGACGTCAAGCCGGGCCAGGGCTGCGAGACCAACTACACCGTGTTCCTGCTCGGCGGCGGTCGTCTCACTCAATCCGCGCAGTTTGCGCTCGATCGCACGGACTACCGCCCGTTCGGCGGCATGGCAGGCGTCGCCAAGTATCGCCTGACGGCCACGCCCGTTTTCGGACCCAAGTCGCTGAGGGTGGTCGAGCAAGTCATCGTTCAAGATCCCAACCACGGCGTCGTGCGCAAAGCCGACTTGGAGCGCACCTTCCGTCTCGATCGCAACGGCACGTTGGAATCGGATCGTCCGTCGCTGTGGGCCGAAATCTCGGCCGGTCCTGCGCAGAACAACCCCGCGCCGAACCCCAACAACAAGCCCAAGCCTCGCTAAACTGGGCGACGTCCCGCCGGCGCTTCGGTGTGGCGAACCTGGGCGAGGGTGAGCGCCGTCACCCAAAACCAGGGCGTTTTTGGCCAGGCTGGGGCGGATCCGCGGATAAGGTGCAGAGCTGAGCAGCGGATAGTACTATCGTTTCTGTGGCAACCGCCTTCCTTCTGACCGCTCAGGGCGTCGGCAACAACAAGTCGATTGAAGTCCCGCGTCAGCGCTTTACGGGCTTACCCATCCGGCTCGGGCGGAACCCGCTGAACGATCTTTCGATCAATCATCAGACCATCTCCAGCTTCCACGCGCGCATCGAAGACGTGGGCGGGCGCCTGTGCGTGGTCGATCTCGGCAGCAAGAACGGCGTGCACCTGCAGATGCCCGGCGGCGCGCCGCCTCAAACGGTGCCACCGAACGAACCGACGGATCTGGCGCCGACGAACTTCACGTTCTTTCTCGGGCCGTACATCCAAATCCGCATCACCTTCGACGAGATCCGCGACGCTCTGGATTATCGCGGTCCGGCGAGCTTCTCCGGAAGCGTACTGGGTAACCGCGACATGCTGTTGGACGCGCCGCTTCCCGGCGCTCCGCCCCAGATGGGCTCCGGTGGCTTCGCGGCTGGCTTGCCCGCGCTGCCAGGGACGCCTCCTCCAGGTCGTTCCGCCCCGCCCGGCGGCTTCGTGCCTCAGGGCCCTGCGCCCTCGAATTGGCCGCCAGCGGCCGACCCGGGCGGTGGCGGCGGGCAGGGACGGCGCCGCTCGAGCACCGCGTTTTTCCAGAACTTGGGCCCCGAAATGCTCGCGCTGCAGGGCCTGCGGGAGCTCGCGTCGTCTTTGGTTCCGGGCGTGACGTTGGACACCACGGGTGAAGTCGCGCGCTTCATCACCAAGGTTCACGATTCGCTCGACGTGTTCATGCGCAGCTTCATTCCGCTGCGCGATGGTTATTCGCAGTTCGTCTCTTCGCTGTCGCTGCAGCGCGGTGCCGCGCCAGGGATCCAGCGCTCGTCCGCGTACAACGCGATTGAAGCGGCGACTTCGCCCGAGGTGGTCGCCAAAGCCATGCTGGATCCGCGCGATCCGTCGTTCGACGCGCCCCAAGCGGTGGAGGGCATCTTCGCGGACTTGATGCTGCACCAGCTGGCGCTGCTGGAAGGCGTGATGCGCGGCGTGCGCGCATTGCTCGAGGAGTTGTCACCAGACAACATCGCTCAGCACACCAGCTCTCACTTGTTGGGTCGCTACAAAGCGCTGTGGGAAACTTATTCGCGCCGCTTCGATGACCTGTACGAAGAGAAGCAAACCTTTTCTTACATCTTCGGGCCAGAGTTTACGGCGGCGTACCGCCAATACCGCCAAAAGCGCCCCGAAGATCAGTGAGCCAGCGCGCAGCGCAGGATGATGTGGGTGTAGGGGACGCGCAGCAGATCTTCGCGCACGAAGGACGCCGCGTTAGGGAAGGTGTTGCGAGCCAACGCCAGGTAAGCGGGTTCGGTGCGCGTGTTGCGACCTCGGTCGCGATCGATCAAGAACCGCGCGATGCGAGGTTGTTCGTCGCGGTAGCAGCTGTCGAAGGTGAGGAAGTGACCGTTCGGCGTCAGCAAGCTGCGCGCCAGGGTCATCAGCGCTTGCGCTTCGCCGTCTTCCAGATGGTGCAGCAAACCGATGGCGAGGATGCGGTCGAACGCGCCGCGCGCGTCAGCGGGAGCGCGATTGACGTCGCCGCACACGAAACGACCGCGCGCGCCGTAGCGGCGTTGCGCTGCGGCGATGTACTCCGGGTTGAGATCGAAGCCGACGTAATCCACCGTCGGCAAATGCGAAAGGACGCCGCCCGTACCGCAGCCGATGTCGAGCACACGCATGCCCGGCTCCGCTTGGATGTAGTCACGCGCTAGCACGCGGCGAACGTTCTCTGCTCCGAGCACGGTTTGGAGTAGGTCGTAGTTCTTGGCTCGCGTCAGCAAGCCGCGCAGCCCGTGCGTGACCTGCGCCATCAATGCTCGTCGATAGACGCCAGGAAGTCGCGCACGCTGGCTTGCGGATGCGCCACTGCCGCCGTGAGCATCGGACCCAACGGAGGCAAAGCTTCACCCAGGCTGGCGCGCAGTGGACGGGTGAGATCACACACCTCGTCGCGGTCCGCACCGGGGATAAACAACTCGGCCAGCGTGCTGCGCGCCGGCGCGCCCAGATGAATCGTCGCGGAGCCGGACTGCCCGTCGTGGGACCAGAAGAAGCTTGGCAACGTCGTGCGCCAACGCAAAACACGCTGCACGAAATCCAGCCAAAAACACAGCGCGCCGCCCGCCGCTTGCCCGAGCGGGACATGCAAAGACAGCGGCGTCTGCGGGCGCTCGCTGCCCCGGAATGGCTCGACCGTCGCCAACATCCAGCGCAGCGCAAGTCCCGGATCCCCGCCGGCGAACGGCATGCCCAACAGGTCCCAGAACTCGCGCAGTGGAAGCGAGGCGGCCCACTCCGTGTAAAGCTCCGCGGCTTCCTGTTGACCGAGCGCGGGCACTGCGCGCAACGCGCCTGCCACGCTGTGCAGATCGCCGTGCGGCGTCGTGAGCAGCGCGGCGAGCGCTTCACTGGCCTGCGCCCAGAAGCCCTCGAACAAGAACGGCAGCTGCTCCGGCGTCGCCAGCAAACTGCTGGAGACCTGCAGCGGCGCCGCGATGATCAGCGGAAACTGGCGCCCGGCGCTGTCTGCGCTGGGACCGAACACTCCACACAGCAGCTGATTACCCGGCAAGTTCCGTGGCTGAAACGCGAAAGCGTGGATCGAGCCGTTGGCGAAGGCGTGCGGCCAGTGTTCCCCAGCGCGCCCGGCGGCCCACTCCACCGCTTCCGTGAACCACTCATCCAGCGCGCTGAGCGCGGGCGAGTTGCTGTGAATGCGCAAAAATTCGGCCTGGTGCCGCGACTTGCCCAGGATCCCGATCGCGTCGGAGACGAAGGCGCTCATCCCGGACTCACCACGGCCATCGTCGTTACCGGCGGGCAACGCAAGCGCTTGAAGAAGCCGCGCGAGAACGGATGCACGCTCTTCTGCGGGCGAATGTCGATGTTGATCGGCGGCTCACCCGCGCGCGTGAGCGGCCACGAACCGGCCAGCACCGGCAAACCTTCTGACAGCTGGTTGGTAGCCTTCACGCTGCCGGCCTCGAGCAAGCGAAACAGACCGAAGTCGCCGAGGCGCGGGATTTCATCCTGAAACTGAGCCCCGCGCACTTGCAGCGTGGCGCCGTGGGGTTGGCCTTTGCCGGGCCACTCCACTTGAATCCAACGTTCGGGCTCGTTTCTGTACACCGTCGGCTTACCGTCGAGGATCAACGAAATCTCCGAGATGTTACTGCTCGCTGGGTGCATTTGGATCGAAAACGGCACCAGCGGCACTTGTTGCGTGCCGAACACGGCGTCGGTAATTTCTGCAGCGACGCTCAAGCACGCCAGGAAGTCCGGCCGAAACTGGGTCATGCCGACGGTGCTCTTGTTGCTGAAGCGATTGCCGGAGCGATCCAAACGTCCTTGTACGTTCTCGGCGTAGTACTTCCAGATCAAGCCGCCTTCGGGGCGGAAGAACTCCACGAAGTCCGACACGGCCATCTCCGCGGGGACGTCCGAGAACGGGTACCGCGGCGCGATCTTCTCCTGGTAGACGTTCCACACCATCTCTTTCCAGGCGTCACTCATCGCGGTGGCGTCCGCCTGCTGCTTGATGGCGCGGGTGCCGCGGATGGGGTTCATCAACAGCGGCTGCAACACCATGCGCGTGCGCGGCTCCATGCCACCGAGTAAGCGTTGCACCGTGATGGACGTCCGCGCGACCTCCATATCGAAGTCTTGCGTGGTCGCCATGGGATTTTCTGCCAGCTGGCTGAGCGCGACTTCCAGCGTCGTCAGTTGTCCCAAGTATTGTGTGAGGCCAGATGGCGCCGCGTCCATGCGGCCCGAAGATTGCTCCCCGAAGCCGAACTTCAGCAACGGTTCGAAGGTGCGTTCGACCACCGATATCTCGCGCTCGGTCGGGCCTGCGTCCACGACCCCAGCGTCGGTGATGTCTTTCGCGGCTTTGTTGATTAGCTTCGCGCCCTTGTCTTCTAGCTTGTCGAGCAGTGTTTTTGGCGGCGTGACGTTGAGCCGCGTGTTCTCCGCCAGAATCTTGAATAGGCGAACGTAGGGACCGTCGTTGACCTGCAGTACGCGCAGCTCGTCGATGGCGACCTTCACGTCCCCCTTGGGCACCACGACTTCGAAGCCGCCGATGAAGTCGGTCCAGGCTTTGACGTAGCGCTGAAAGTACAGCTCGCGCAGGCGCTCCGCGCCGCCCTGGGCGGTAACGCCCAATTTTTGACCAATCACCCAATCATCCAGATCCAGCCGTGAATCCGGCGATTCGATCAGGTGACGCACCTTGCCCCAACCGAAGGCGGTGTAGAGCCCCGGTACGGCTACGCTTTCGTTGCGAGGCACGAAGTACTGCTGCGCCGCTCCGATCGAGACCTTGTCCGAGCGAATCGCGGGCGCGCCTTTGGCCGCTTCCACCAGCCAGCTGTAGCGCAGCTCTTCCAGCGGTAAGGAACCGAGCCGACCTTGCGCGCGTGCGATGGCGACTTCATCGCCGGGCAAGGCCCAGGCTTTGTTGTTGCTCAACTCGCTCAGGTAGTAACGAGAGTGAGTGAGCAGCTTCTCCTGATCCGTTTCGACTTCGGAGCGCAGCGCTCTGGCCCAGGAGCGTGCGAGCGCGGGCGTCGCCCACTCGACGTCGAGATGCTGCGTGCGCACCAGCATCAAATAGAGCTTCAGATCTTCGTAGGCTTGTTGGAAGTTCGCGGCGTCCATGCGCACCAGGTCGCCGATGGCGCGCACGTCGCTGAGCATTTGCTGGTGAACGGGGCCGTGCACCAAGCCGCGCAGACGATCCAAGTAGACGCGCTTGATGGCGTCTTGCATATCCGGCGCGGTGTACGGCCCGATGTAGCCGCGTACGCGGGTTTGTTCGGCGGCTTTTTCGAGCGCATCCACGCGTCCGACCAGCATGTCGAGCGCCCCGGCTGTCGCGGCCACGCCAGCGCCGGGTGCGCGCTCCAGCTGCAGGGAACCCGACACATCGGTCGCCGTGGCGCGGATCAGCTTGGCGTTCTCCACGTAAGCAGCGGCGGCCGGGATCACTAACGCCAGCACCAATAAAGCGACGATGCTGGCTTGAATGGCCTGCGTACGGAATCGTCGGCGTTCGCGGCCCTGCGTGCGCACGCCCAAGTGTCGATCCGGAAAGATCACACGCTGGAACAGCTCAGTCACGAAGTAGCTTTGTGGCGGCCCTTGCTGCGCGCGTTGACCGCTGGTCTGCATCAACGGCACGTTGAAGCCGCGCGCCATGTTCTCGAGCACGCGATCGATCGCGCGACCCGTTTGCGTGCCGCTGGAGAAGTAGAAGCCGCGCAAAATCGGCGTTTCTTGGTACGGGTTCGAGCGGCACAGCTCTTCCACGAACTTCGCCAGGGGCGCGCGCAGCGCCGTGAACTCCACCGGGAACTGCAAGATGCGCGCGCGCACCTCTTGCAACGGCTCCGTCGAGAGGCGTTGCAGCATGCGCGCGTACAGCACCTTGAGCAGCAGATCGAACTCGCTTTCGACGGCGTGCTGCAGATCCGCCAAGTCCTCGCTGAGCTCGAAGCTGGCGCCCCAGGTTTGTCCGCGGTGGCTCTTGCTGAGGTCGCCCCAGAACTCGATGAAGCCCGCGACCAAGTCGACCTTGGTGACCAACACGTAAACTGGCAGCACCATTTCCAGGCGCTCCATGATTTCGTCCGCGCGGGTGCGCAGCGTCTTGGCGAGCTCTTCCAGCTCGAGTTCGCTCTTCCCCAGGATGTCTTCGACGCTGATCGCGACCACGACGCCATCCAGCGGGCGACCGGGACGGAACTTCTTCAGCATCTCCAGGAAGCCGTGCCATTCATCGCGATCGTCCTCGCCAGTGGCGAGGCGGCCGGCGGTGTCCAGCAAAATGGCTTGCTCCGAGAACCACCAATCACAATTGCGCGTGCCCGCGGTGCCGCGCACCTTGCCCGAGCTGCCGCCCGGCGGCGTGATGAAGCCGAGGTTCGACTGCATCAACGCCGTGGTCTTGCCGGCCGCGGGCGGACCGACGATTGAGTACCAGGGCAGGGCGTAAAGCGCGGCTTGGCCGCCCTTCTTGCCGAGCTTCGTCTTCTTCAAGGCGGTGATGGCCGCCTTCATTTGGGCTTGCAGAGCCAGCACCTCTGCACGTCGATCCGGTCGCGCGTTGGCGGCCTGTTGCGCGGCGGCCTTGAGCAGCTCGCGCTCGAGCGCGGCTGCGCGCATGCTGGCGCGGATACGCCGCACGATCAGGACGGTGAGGAACGCAAACACCGCCACGCCCGTCACGATGAACGCGATCAGCAGCGGCGCCTGCAGCAGCAACACCACGATCCAAGTGAGTCCGACGACTATCAACAGCGCGAGCGCGAGCCACAAGAGCAACATGAGCAATTACCTGGCGGCTGAAGGAGCAGCGGCGGTGGGAGCAGTGGTGGGAGGCAGGCTTTGCAGCGTCGTGGCGACGTCCGAGGCGAGCACGCGCTCCAGCGCGAACACCACGGCGACGGCCAAAAGCAGCCCGCCGAAGATGAACGCGATCAGCGGCGCGTTGCTGGTGCGGTGTTGACGCGCGCGCTCACTCGGCTCCGCGTGCGGCCCAATCTTGTCGCCGCGGGGCAACGTGCGGGCCAGCTGCTGCCGCGCCGCTTCCGTGAAGGTGTTGACCGCAGAGTTGTCGCCGGAAACGCCGAACTGCCCGCGGAAGCCCAACATCAAGCACAACGCGTAGGCCGCGAGCGCATCCGGCCGCGTGCCCTCGTTCAACAGGCTGCGCATGCGGGCGAAGAAGATCTCGCCGGCGGTGTACTGGTTATACAGCACGAGCTGCAGCGGCTGACTCATCCACTCCGTGCGTCCGGGCCAGTTGGAGCGCAGAATCTGCTCATCGATGAACGCCACGAGCGCGTAGCGGATCTCTTGAATGTCGGCGTCGGAGATGCCGACGTTGCGGCCCTTGCCTACCAGCGCGTCGAGCGCCGTCTGACAGCGCTGCCTCAGCTCCTGCGGCGGCGGCAAACTGGGCGCGATCGGGAACCGAATCGCCAACATCAGGACGTCGGAGATGACGCCATACACGCGGTCGCTCATGCTACCTCAGCGCAAGTTCGCGGGATCCACCGCGTAGAGCGAGAGCTCGGAGCCGGCCCAGTCGCCGTCCGCTGGCAAGTACAGCGCGACAGTGGACGACTTGGCCACCTCTTCCCAGTAATTGCCCTCGCGAGCCACGCGGAAGAAGAGGATGCCCGGCTTGATCGGCAGGGCGCCGGAGGGCGACCACTCCACGGCTAAGCGCACGCCGACGCGTGCGTGTTTGACCACTTCGTAGATCTGGTTCCAGCCCGCCATCTTCAGCACGCCGGGCACGCGTTCGCGCACGATGGCTTCCTGCAAGTTGGCTTTGACGGCGATGAAGAACTCGTGCGCGACGAGCTTGGGATCGGGGATACGACCGATGAACATGCCGTCCGGGCGATGCTCGAGCGGGATCTCCACGTAGGATTGCTCGATGCCGCCCGGCAGTAGCCGGAGCACGGTAGCGAAGAGCGCCTCGAATGTTTCGCCGAGCTCCAGATAGTTGAACTTGGGAACATCCGTGGGCTCCGCGTCTGCGGAGAAACTCGTCAGCATGCCCGCCAAACGCGCCAACACCACGTACGCTTCTTCCGGATGCACCCGTCCGGTATCCAGCAAGTGATTGAGCTCCGGAATCACGCCGTTCAGCGTGTGTAAGAGCCAGAACTTGCGCACCTCCGTGGCATGAAACTCCACGTTGCCTTGTCGGCGCTGGCGCCGCCCAGCGGACAGCTGCTGTTGGCGCGCCATGATGTTGGAGAGCACGCGGCGCACGCCGGCTTCCAAGAACGGCGCGGCGCGCAGGCTGAGGATCGGGGGGATGCGCGTGTCCAGCAGCTGATATTGGCCTGTCTCTTGGCGCACCAGCTCCGCCACACGGATCGTGACGAAGCCATCGCGGCGTTCGTTGCCGAACAAGATCTGTAGGTTGGGTTTGGCCCACTCCAGGTCCTGCGCCGAGCTGCCGCTGTTCGAATCTACGGCCGTGTGCAGCTCGCGCGCGTAGCGGCGTGCGCCGGCGCCATCCAGCGTCACCTGCGCGGCTTCCGTGGCGGGCGCGAGACCGATGTACACATCGACCCGCACGCCGTCGGGCGGAAGATCGCGCGGGGCGGGCGTCGGGACGCCGGTGCCTTCGCCGCACGCCACGCTGGCGCCGTCGGGCCAGATCGCGGAGAAGCGTTGCAAGCGAAATTGCCCGGCAGCAAAGCCGCGTTCGTCTACCTTCAAGTCCGTGACGCCCCAATCGTAGTGGGTCACGCCTTGGATGCGATCATGCACCAAGTTCTCGAAGTAGCGATCTTGTTGCTGGAAGTGATGTTGGCTGACCAGCAGCCCCTCGGTCCAAATCGGTTTGCGCGCCATGACTTAGGTTCCTCGAGGAACGGAAATTTAGGATTGAGTCACTGATTCGTTCCAGCGGATGCGGGCGCCTTGCCCGTGTCCGCTTCCGGCTCTCTGCCGGTGCCGTCTTGGATTTGCATGCGATCGATCCAAACGGGGATGGTGGTCGGCTTGGTCGGGCAAGGTGGTGACTTGGACGGCGCCGCCAGCTCATAGCTGAGAAACCAATCCTTACCTTGCGGTTCACGAAACAGCGCGACCAGCGCGATGTAGTGCGTGTCTGGTTTCGGAGTGATCTTCACCTGTTTGGTTTCACCTGGAAACACCGTCTGCTGCTCGCTCGACACCACGTCACCCTCCAGTGTCTTGCCATCGTTCTGCCACATGTCATCGAACGTGGCCGAGCGCAGCCGCGAGTCGCTGCGCAGTTGGTAGATGCGAAGTTGTACTGGGCGACCCTCACCCGCCGCGAGCGCGTTGGCGCGCGTCGTCGCGGTGATCGACAACGTGGGCGGGATGGCTTCGCAGGGCTTCGGTGGCGGCGCGGGCGGTGGCGGAGGACTTCCGCCACAAGCAGTCAGGCTTGCGGAGAAGGCGACGAGCTGGAGGGCACGGAAGAAACGCGGCATTTCTCGGCCACTTATACACGACCTGCCGCGCTCCGCGCGCCGTCGAAAAAATGAGACTCATCGCACCAAGAAAATTGCGGCGCTCGTTCCAAACGAGGCAAGCCAAGCGGCATGTGGAGCAGCCGGCCAATCGCCGCCGCCCGCGCGTTCTGAAGCGGCGTTCGCCGCCCGGGGGCGACGCGCTGGAGCTCGGCGGGCACTCCCCGGGCCCGCTGCCACCATCCCCAGGGCATGGAGCGACAGAACTCATACGCTCCTAATGAAGTCACACGCCGCGTACAACGAGGGCGAGCAGCGCCAGCGCGAGACACCCAGCTGTCCACAGGCCTCGATCTCAAACAAAAAACCAAAATGTTCGAAACTGGGTCGGACCTCGTCCGACTCACTCACGAACAACAGAACAAGAATGTAAAGGAGACAGCAAAGGCACTTGACCCGTCGCCACCAGGAGTGTACGCCAAAAGTAAGTGGGCTCCGAGGTGACGAGGGTAGGGCACGACGTGTCGGCTGCTCCCGCACATTCGGGAAACCAGACAAAGGAGAGAACCGATGGCCGTTGATATGTTCCTGCGCGTAGATGACATCAAGGGTGAGTCCGAGGACGCCAAGCACAAGGACGAGATTGAAGTCCTGGCGTGGAAGTGGGCAGCCAAGCAGACCGGCACCAGCGGTGTGGGTGGTGGTTCCGGTACCGGCAAGGTGGAGCTGCAAGACATCATCATCAAGAAGCGCGTGGACAAGTCGTCTCCGACCTTGTTCAAGTACTGCTGCACCGGTAAGCACATCCCAGCGGCGGATCTCACGATCCGTAAAGCCGGCGGAGAGGCGCTGGAGTATCTCAAGATTCGTCTCGAGAAGCTCATCATCACCTCCTACGAGGTGAGCGGCGAGCCACAGGATGACGTGATCATCGAAGAGATCCGCATCAACTACACCAGGTCCGGTATGAGCTACTCGCCGCAGGACGAGAAGGGTATCGGCGGAGCGCCGGTCAGCGGCGGCTACGACCTCAAAGAGAACAAGGAGTGGGAGCCTAAGTGATCGCTTAGGCCGCTGTCTTCTTGACGAGTCCCGATTGCGAAATCCCACTGGAAACTCTCGACCATCCCCGTGGATGGTCGAAGGCGCTCAAGCGGGTAACGCGATGGGACTTTGCAGTCAGTAGTTCTGCTCTCCCGTTCGGAGCCTAGATACAGGAGTTTTGGGGCGTGCCCAACGCCCCAAAACTCGCGGGCAACGCCACCGTGTTCGGTGGAGAGTTAACGGAGAGTCAGCAGGCAACAGGGGAGTACAGGTGGGGTAGGGCCGGCATCCTTGAGCGGAGCCGGCCGTGCCTTTTTTTGTGCGGTCCGATGCGAGAGCGCATCGTCTTGTCCGCGCACACTTGCAGCTGGCGTTCGTAGCCAACCGACACGCCGACGTTCAGCGGCGTGGAGCCGGAGCGGAGTCCGGTGCTGGCAATTCCTGCTGTGCGTCCGCGAGAGCGCGATTGCAGTTCTTGGCCATGTCTGGCGTGAAGCGCTGACGCCCCCAATCGAAGTTGGGCGGGACGCACATGTCCGAGTCGTCCTTGCTCTTCAGCAGTTCCTTCAGGGTGTCGCGCGCTTGCCAGATCGTGTCCTTCGGCACTTGCACGGCGAAGTTCGGCGTGGGCGGCGTGGACAAGGCCTTCAGATCCAAGTTCAACGCGCGCAGCTCATTCAAGCTCATGGCGGCAGCGCGAGCGATCAGCGTGAGCCGCGTATTCGGCGGCACTTCCAGGTCCGCCGTGACTTGCGGCGCGCGCATTTGCACGGCCGTGAACTTCAGGCGCTGCAGGTTGTTGAGGATCAGCGCGATCGCCTCGATGCTGGGCGCGTAGCCCTGCGTTTCTTCCGGCAACATCTTGGCGTCGACGAGATCCCAGAACGTGACCTTGTCGTCGCCGGCGATCGTGTTGATGCGCGCCGCCAGACCGTACGGACCCATGTTGTATCCGGCAAACACCAAGTCCCAGTCGCCGAACTTGGCGTACATATCGGACAGGAACTTGATGGCCGCTTCCGTAGATTTCTGTGGGCTGTGCCGTTCGTCCACGACACCTTCACGAACCTGCAAGTGGTAAGCGCGGGCCGCCGCCGGAATGAATTGCCACAAGCCCTCCGCGCCGGCAGGCGACTTTGCAAGCGGAGAACAGCCGCTTTCTACGAACACCACCGCGATCAGCGCGGCGGGCATGTTGTTCTTCACCAACGTCGACTGGATCATGTCGCGGAACGCGCCGCAGCGGAACAACATCTGTTGCAGCGTCTCGCGACCGACGGGGTTCTCCGTATAAAACTCGAACCGGCGCTGCACCAACGGGTCGTCTTCGATGTGAAGCCCTTCTGGCGGCTGCAAGCCAGCGAGCCACTTGGAGCGCATCGTGTCGCCGGTGCCGCCGCGCCGCCGGATGTTGATCTTCGGCCCAGTGGAGAGCAGCACTTTGCGGAGCTCCGCACAGCGCGGGCCCACACAATTCTCGTGGATGATCGCGAATTGTTCGTCGATCAGATTGCGCAGTTCGTTCGATTCCTTGCCGCCGCGTCCGTGGATTTGGCGCAGCATGAACTGCAGACTCTCTTTTTCGGTGGAGAGCTTGCGCCCTGGCAGCGGCGTGTCGTTCTTTGCGACCGTGCTGCTGGTGCTCGCGCTGGGAGCAGGCGCGACCGCGTCGTTGCGTTTGCTGGCCGTGACCGCCACTACGACGATCAACCCGATCACGACGGCGATGCCACCAACTGCAAAGACGCCGATCCACCAGCGCGACTCGCGTTGCTGCGGTAAGCGGCTGCCGCGTCCGCCGCGATTGCGCCCGGTGTCGCGGCCGCGCGACATATCCCGGCCGTGATCGCTGATTCGGTGATCGCCGCTACGGTTGCGCGGATTCGTC
>Ga0247764_1000586_pt1 | contig 12775 bp, 11 predicted proteins | sample UWRJL051202B4_FD_179932 | JGI IMG/M metagenome (GOLD analysis project Ga0247764, IMG submission 179932) | Plant litter microbial communities from Arlington Agricultural Research Station in Wisconsin, United States - UWRJ-L051-202B-4 | ecosystem: Environmental > Terrestrial > Plant litter >...
CCTACGGCGCCGGTCAATGCAGCAACGCCTGCAAGATCGCTCCTTACTGCGGCGACGGTCGCGTGAACGGCAGCGAAGCTTGCGACGGTCAAATCGGCTGCGAAAACTGCCGCTACGAAATCCCGAGGTGAGCGCGAGAACGTCGCGGCGGCCGGGCGCCGGCGCGCTTAGTCCACCAAAGAGATAGATATTGTGTGTCGTGCGGTGTGAACCACGACTCCGAGGTCATTGACGTGTCATTGGGTTTACCGGTTGGCGACATTCGCCGACTGCAGCAGACGCGCCGCCCACTATGTCGGACGAAAGCACCGAATCGCGCTGTCACGCAGTCGCGCTGGTTGCCAGCGCGGCGTGAACGTAGCTAGGTTCTGCCGCGCTGACGCCCACCAGGGCTCGGCGTTAGAAACGACATGGCTGATTCAGGATCCGTGCATACGTTGGGCGCCGGCGCAGCTCGACAACTTGCGAATACGACGAAGACGCCGCCTCAGTGGGTTGGGACGACGCCTCGCTGGCTCGTGAGCCTGCTGCCGTGGGTGCCCGTGGAAGCTGGCACGTACCGTGTCAACAAGGTCAAAGAGGCCGAAGGCGTGGGCATCGAATGCAGCCCGAGCGACGGCGATGAGCTGCCGCACGCTGCCGTCGACTACGAAGAGAACCCGCGCGAGTACACGCTCAGCACCGTCACCACCATCCTGGAGGTGCAAACCCGGATCTCGGATTTGTATCGAAGCCCGATGGATCAGGTGCGGGAGCAACTCGGCGTGCTCATCGACATGGTCAAGGAGCGGCAAGAGAGCGAGCTCATCAACAACGCCAACTACGGCTTGTTGACGAACGTCGCGCCCTCGCAGCGCATCTCCACGCGCAAGGGCCCGCCCACCCCGGACGACCTGGACGAGCTGATCACCAAGGTTTGGAAGGAGCCGGCGTTCTTCCTGGCGCATCCGGCTGCCATCGCGGCCTTCGGCCGAGAGTGCACGCGCCGCGGCGTTCCACCACCAACCACCACGCTGTTCGGGTCGCCGTTCCTGACCTGGCGCGGCCTGCCGCTGATCCCCTCCGACAAGCTCCAGGTTACCGACGGTACCACCAACATCCTGCTGATGCGGACTGGTGAGCGCAAGCGTGGAGTCGTCGGACTTTTCCAGCCCGGTATCCCAGGCGAGATCAGCCCCAGCCTGTCCGTGCGCTGGATGGGTATCAACGAGCGCGGCGCCGCTGCGTACCTCGTTTCTCTGTATTGTTCCGCGGCGATCCTCGTAGAGGACGCGGTGGCAGCGCTCGAGAACGTTCGAATCGACAACTACCATGAGTACAAGTGGTGAGAGCCTTCCGGGCGGTGCGAACATGAGCGAGCCGGGCGCTTCGACTGGTGCGGATTTGGCTAGCCAAATCGCCCAGCTTGCCAACCAGCTATTTCAAGCACCGCCCGGCGCCTCGTCGTCGGGCTCGCTGCCCGGCGCGTCCCCCGTGGGTGGCCCTGGAACGTTGCTTCCGGGGTCGATTCCGACGCTCAGCCCGGTGCGCGAGCTGCCCGTGCCCACGCCGCCAGCGGCGCCAGCACCGCCGACGATCGCGTCTCCGGGCCATCGCGGCCCGAGCGCACTGCAACCAGGCTTGTCAGGGATGTCCACCGCAGCCAACGGTCCGCCGCTGCCGGGCATCCTGCACACGCCTCCGCTCGCAGCCGCACCTCCTCCGCGTGAAGGGGATTTGCGCGGAGGCGTGACCCAGTTTGCTGAGCAGGCTGGGCTACCGGTGCAGCAGTTGGTTTCGCCGACTGCGATCGACGCTCCTCCCTACTTCCTCGGGTTGGCTGGTCTGCCGGGCGCTCAGCCGCCCAGCGTGCCGCCGTCTCCCGGCCTACCTGGTCCCAGCGTCTCTGGCGCCAACATGCCGGCGCTCAACTGGGATGGGCTGCACGCACCGACGAATGTGCCGAGCTTCGGTGCTTCGCCCAGTGCCCTCGAGTCAGCCGTGCCAGGAGCGCTGACGCAGCCGCCGGCTAGCGCATTGCCTGGCGCCGCCCCCGTGCAACCGCCGGGTACGCGCACGGCTCCGCGGGCGGAGCTCGCCGAGTTTCGTCCGCAGCTGCTCGAGTTTCAGCCCCAGACCACGACCTTGCCGCAAAGCTCGCGCGGCGCGTTCGATCCGAACGTGATCAAGGCGGACTTTCCGATCTTGAAAGAGCGCGTGCACGGTCGTCAGATCGTGTGGCTCGACAACGCGGCCACCACGCAAAAACCGCAGGCCGTAATCGATCGACTCTCGTACTACTACGAGCACGAGAATTCGAACATTCACCGCGCCGCGCACACGCTGGCCGCTCGCGCGACAGACGCCTACGAAGGCGCGCGCGAAAAGGTGCGACGCTTCTTGAACGCGCCGAACGTGCAGGACATCGTCTTCACGCGCGGAGCCACGGAGGCGATCAACCTGGTCGCCAAGAGCTGGGGTCATCGCAACGTCGGCGCGGGCGACGAGATCCTGATCACCTGGCTGGAGCACCACGCCAACATCGTGCCCTGGCAGCAGCTGGCTGCGGAAAAGGGCGCTGTTTTGCGCGTCGCGCCGGTAGACGACGACGGCCAGGTCATCCTGGAAGAGTTCGAGAAGCTGCTGGGGCCGCGCACGCGCATGGTGGCAGTCACGCAAGTCTCGAACGCGCTCGGCACCATCACGCCCGCGCGCGAAATGGTGGAGATGGCTCATCGCCACGGCGCTGTGGTGCTGGTGGACGGCGCGCAGGCCGTGTCACACATGCCGGTCGACGTGCAGACGCTGGACGCGGACTTCTACGTGTTTTCTGGGCACAAGGTGTTTGCGCCCACCGGCATCGGTGCGCTCTACGGTCGCAGCGCGATCTTGCAGGCGATGCCGCCCTGGCAGGGCGGTGGCAATATGATTCAGGACGTGCGCTTCGAGCGCACCACGTACCATCCACCGCCGTTCCGCTTCGAAGCCGGCACCGGCAACATCGCGGACGCGGCCGGCCTCGGCGCCGCCATCGACTACGTGAGCGCGATTGGTCTGGAGAACATTGGCCGCTACGAGCATGAGTTGCTGGAGTACGGCACGGAATGCCTGCAGCGCATCCCCGGCTTGCACATCATCGGTAACGCCAGAGAGAAGGCCGGCGTGTTGTCCTTCGTGATCGACGGCGTCAGGACCGAAGATCTGGGCAGCGCGCTCGACAAAGAGGGCATTGCGGTGCGCGCGGGTCACCACTGCGCCCAACCGATCTTGCGACGTTACGGCTTGGAAGCCACGGTGCGCGCGTCGCTGGCTCCGTACAACACCCGGGAAGATCTCGAGGCGTTGGCCGCCGCGCTCGTTCGCATCACGGGCCGCACCCCGAAGACCGTGATCTGATCGACGACCCTCCACGCAAGAACGCCTCGAGTTCGTGAGAACTTCGAGGCGTTTTTCGTTCTGGAATGACTGAACGTTATTCGGCGGCGGTGATGGCGCTCTCCATTTGGAGCGCGTAACCGGCTTTGACCCATGCGCGAGTGCCGCCGGAAAGGTTGTACACCGGCTGCTGCGTGACGCTCGCGGCCGCGCGAGCTGCCGTCTCGCTGCGCATGCCAGCTGCGCACACGAACAAGACAGGGCGCTCACTCAACTGAGCCTTGGGATCGCGGCGGAAGGTCGCCAGCGGAACCAGACGGGAGCCGCCCAAATGGCCATCCAGCCATTCGTTGACTTCTCGAACGTCCACGATGTCGACGTCCGTGCTGGCGAGCAATTCGGCGGCCTGCTTGGCGTTAACTGTCTTGTACACGAGACACAAGATACGTCGCGGCCATGAAAACGCAAGTACTCTATCGGGAAACTATGATAATCGGTCGCGCAGTCGGTTTTCCTGGGTAAGTCATTGAATCTCCGAAAATTATCTGGATCGGCGTTGGTTGCCAGGTGGAGATTTGGACCACATCTGGACACTTTTCCTCGTGGCGCAGGGCGGCATACGAGCGGTGTTCAACTTGTCCAATGTAACGACGTGGGTCTGTTTTGAATCGAGAACTTTGCCGAATAGGTGAATTGATTCAATGGTTTGCTGCGCTTGTTCGTCTGGGCGCGCCCGCCCCGTTCTGTCTACGTCGCTAGGCGCGTTTCCATTGGGCCGTACGCGGGGGTTCATGACGACCGCGCCCGGCCCGCAGGATCCGCGAGAATCAGCGCCGTCGGCTCAGCTCAGCCCCTCGGCTTTGAGCGCCGCTTGCACTGCCGGGCGCGCCTCGACGCGCTGGAAGTATTGGCCCAGCAGCGGCGACTTCTCGAGAACGCTGGCGTCCAGGCGCTTCAGGTTACGCAGCGTGTAGTAGGCGTAACCGTCGGCCACCGTGAACTGATCGCCCAGCAAGAACTGACGGCCTTCCAAGCTGCGGTTCAAGAACTCGAACCGCGACAACAAGCGGTTCTTGAAGAACTGCTTCGCTTCTTCGTTGGTTTTCGGATTGTTGACGGGTCCAAAGCCCTTGTGCAGCTCCGTCGCGATGAAGTGGAGCCACTCCTGCACGCGGTAGCGCTGAGGGGTGCCCTGTTTCGGCGCGAGTTGCTTCTCCGGCTTCTGATCAGCGATGTACTGAACGATGATGGCGCCTTCGGTCAGCAGTTCACCGTTCTCGAGCGTGATGGCGGGAACGTAGCCTTTCGGATTGATGCTGAGGTAGCTCGCGCCGCTCGCTTTCAGCTTCTTCTCCGCGAGGTCGACCTGAACCAGCTCGAACGGCACGTCGGCTTCGCGCAGGGCGATGTGCGGAGATAGGGAACAGGCGCCGGGGGAGTAATAGAGTTTGATCGTCATGGTGGTGCGTACCTGGTGTTGAGGGTCGTTATTGGGATCCAGCTCGCAGGGGGCGAGCTGGGTCGTGAATGGATGGGTTCAGCGCTCACTCCGCCGCTTGTCCGGTGCCGTGCACCGCGCGCGGGTGTGGCGGTCGCGAGAGGCCGAGATTTTCTCGCAACGTGCGGCCTTCATAGGCCGTGCGGAACAGGCCGCGGCGTTGCAGCTCGGGGACGACGAGCGTTACGAAGTCTTCCAAACCCGCGGGTTGCACGGGCGGCATGACGTTGAAACCGTCGGCCGCGCCGTTCAAGAACCAGCTTTCTAGCTGGTCGGCAATCTGTGTGGGCGAGCCGACCACTTGCCAGTGGCCGCGCGCGCCCGCGATCTGCAAGTACAACTGACGAATCGTCAAGCCGCGCTCACGCGCGATGTGCAGCATCAGCGCTTGGCGGCTCTTGTTGTTGTTCGTCTCTGGCAGCTGAGGAACGGGCCCATCCAGCGGGTAGCTCGACAAATCGAAGCCGCCCAGCAACCCCTGCAGTAACGCGAGCCCTACCTCCGGCAGGATCAGGTTCTGCAGCTGCTCGAACTTCTCCTTCGCTTCGGCTTCCGTGCGGCCCACCACCGGAAAGACGCCCGGCATGATCTTGATCTGGTCCGGCGTACGGCCGAACTTCGAGAGCCGGCTCTTGACGTCGCTGTAGAAGGCTTGCGCCTCCGCTTCCGTTTGCCAGGCAGTGAACACCGCCTCGGCGGATTCGGCGGCGAGTTCGCGTCCGACCTCCGATGCGCCTGCCTGCACGATCACCGGGTAACCTTGGACGGGACGCGGAACGTTGAGCGGGCCGCGAACGCGCAGGTGTTTCCCTTGATGATTCAGCGCGTGCACCTTTTTAGGGTCGTAAAAATGGCCATTCTGCTTGTCGAGCAAGAAGGCGTCGTCTTCCCAGCTATCCCACAGGCCCTTGACCACCTCGACGAACTCGCGCGCGCGCTCGTAGCGAATGGCGTGGTCAGGATGCTCATTCAAACCAAAGTTTCCTGCCGCTTCGGCGCCACCCGTCGTGACGACGTTCCACGCTGCACGCCCACCGCTCAACAGATCCAGGGACGCAAACTTGCGCGCCAAGATGTACGGATCCTCGTAGGTGGTGGAGGCGGTCGCGATGAAGCCGATATGCTGCGTCAGGGCCGAAAGCGCCGCGAACAGCGTGACGGGTTCAAAACCGCCGCCGTAGGCCGTGCGGCCCCCGGCGCCTTGACGCAATTGCGCGGCGAGGCTGTCCGCCAGAAAGACGGCGTCGAACAGACCGCGCTCCGCCGTGAGCGTGACGCGCTTCAAGTGCTCGAAGTTGAAGCGCCCATCCGCTTGTGCTCCCGGGTGGCGCCAGGCAGCGATGTGGTGCCCTGGCCCTGCAATAAAAGCCCCCAAGCGAATCTTGCGCTGTTCAGCCATGCCGAATCTCTCCCGTCACGTCCAGGACGCGACGGTTAACCGTCTATCATAGGAGACATTCCGACGCTATAGCTGCGGAGGTTTACTCAGTCGGCACGGTCTCGGCCGCGGCGGAGCCCCGATTGCTCGCAAGAAAGACTTGCCTACGTCGTGTTCTCAGATTACCCCACTAACTTGATTGGTTGACTGGGCTTTGCGACGAGTCTCTCTAGTTCACGTCTTCGGGTGATGATGACGGTCTTAAAACCAGCCAACGCGAACGGCGAAGCCCCCGAGTCCTCACTGCATCCCCAGCGGGGTGAGGACGACCTGACACCCGTGGTCGGCGCGAACCTTCGACGCTTGCGCGTCAAGCGCGGCTTGTCGCTCGAACGGTTGGCGCGGGTATCCGGAGTCAGCCGCGCGATGCTCGGTCAGATCGAGCTCGGTCAGAGCACGCCGACCATCAACATCCTGTGGAAAGTGGCGCGAGCGCTGGACGTCTCGTTCTCTACGCTGATCGCGGACACGGAAGCGCCGACCACCGCGGTGATCCCGGCCAAGGGCGCGCGTCGCTTGACGTCGAGTGACGGCAAATTCACTTCGCGCGCGCTGTTCCCGCAGGATCAGCCCCGAACTACGGAATTCTACGAGCTGCATCTAGCGCCGTTCTCTACGGAGCGTGCTGACGCGCATCCGCCAGGCACCTTGGAAAACTTGGTGGTTACCGCTGGTACGATGCAGATCAGCGTCGGCGGTGCGCGGCACAACCTGCAGACCGGGGACGCCATTCTCTTTCACGCAGACGTTCCGCACGAATACGTCAACGCGGGTTCGACGGAAGCGGTCATGTACCTCGTCATGACCTACGCGGAGACGAAATCGTAGAGCGGCGGCTCGCGCCGAATGCGAGGCCAGCTCCAGCGTCGCAGCGCGTCTCCGATACAAAGTCACGACACTCAGCGACGGAGGGCGTGTCGCGGCCTTTGTGAACCGACAGACTGCCTGTCTATAGTAATGGACGGTCGTCTCAGCGGGTGCTAGCGTGACTGCGCACGCCGCGTTCGTGAGTGCGTGAGGAGCATCGAACACCCTATGAGCTTGTCGAGCATCGAGTCCGCAGTGAGTGCACTCGCCCGAGGGGAACCCATCGTCGTTTTGGACGATGAGGACCGAGAAAACGAGGGCGATTTGATCCTGGCTGCCGAAGACGCCACGCCTGAGAGGGTGGCGTTTTTGGTTCGGCACACCAGCGGAATTCTGTGCGTGCCGATGCTGGCAGACCGACTGGCGGAGCTCGAAATCCCGTTGATGGTGCAGGAGAACAGCGAGTCGCATCGCACGGCGTTCACCGTGTCCGTGGACTACCGCCACGGTACGACGACCGGTATCTCTGCGAGCGACCGCAGCGCGACGCTGCGAGCGTTGGCGGACCCGAGGAGTGTGGCGGACGACTTCGTGCGTCCAGGGCACCTGTTCCCGTTGCGATACCAGGCGGGGGGCGTGCTGCGTCGTCGCGGCCACACCGAGGCCGCGGTGGACCTGCTGCGGCTCGCCGGCAAGCGCCCAGTGGGCGTGCTCGCCGAGATCGTGCGAGATGACGGCGCGATGGCGCGCAGCCAAGAACTCGAGGAGTTTGCCCATACACACGGTTTGCAAATCATCACGATCGCAGAGCTCGAGCGCTATCGGCGCCGCACGGAAGACCTGGTGAAGCACGTCGCCGAGGCGCGACTGCCCACGCGGCACGGCGAGTTCGTCTCGCACGTGTTTCGCTCGACCTTGGATAACACGGAGCACGTGGCGCTCGTGCGCGGGAAGGTGACGGGTCAGGCCAACGTGCTGGTGCGCGTGCATTCGGAGTGCTTGACCGGTGACATCTTCGGATCCACTCGCTGCGATTGCGGGGAGCAGCTGGACGCAGCTCTGGCGGCGATCGTCGCCGAGGGCCAAGGCGTGGTCGTTTACTTGCGTGGGCACGAAGGACGCGGCATCGGTCTCGCCTCCAAGATTCGGGCCTACAAGCTGCAGGACGGCGGACGCGATACGGTGGACGCCAACCTGGATCAGGGGCTGCCCGTGGATTCGCGCAGCTACGACATCGGCGCTCAAATCCTGACTGATCTCGGCCTGACCACCATCCGGTTGATGAGCAACAACCCGCTCAAGTTCAGCGAGTTGGAGGGTTACGCGTTGCGCGTCACCGAGCGGGTGCCACTCCTGACCCGCCCGACGCGCGACAACTACAGCTATCTGTGGACCAAGCAGGTGCGCATGGGGCACCGACTGGACCTGACGGAAGCGCCCGAATCATTCGTGAACTACGTCCCCGTCGCCTCGTAGCCCGCGTTTGCTGGACCCGCCCGGGCCTCGACGTTGCCCGGGCGGATTCGGCGGCGGCCAACTAGCGACTTGCAGCGCTGGCGCTGTTCGCGCCGTGCAGGCCATGGATTCGCAAGCTCTCCGTGAAGGCTTCCACGGATTCTCGATACTTCGGCTCAATCGTGGCATCCAGCTCCACCTTGCCGGACTCATGCACGGTGATGGTCTTGTCCAGGATGAAGTAACTTCCGACGATGTGACGCGCTGCGAGTGAACTCAACACGGGACGCAGCGCGTAGTCCAGCGCCAGCACGTGGGCCACGGAACCACCCGTTGCGAGGGGCAGCACCGTCTTCCCCGTGAGCGCGAACTGCGGGAGCAAGTCCAGGAAGGCCTTGAGCAGTCCGGTGTACGCAGCCTTATAAATCGGGGTGCCGACCACGACGCCCTCCGCCTGCTCCAGCTCTTTCACGGCTTGTGCGATGGCCGGTTCGTTGGCTTGTGCAGCAAGCAATGGGCCGGGCGGCAGCTCGCGCAGATTCAGTCGCACGACCTCGTGACCTTGTTGAGCCAGGGTGCGAGCGAGATCGTTCAGGAGCGCCGCCGTGCGAGACGTTGCCGAGGGACTGCCATTCAATGTGACCACGCGAGCCATGAGAACCTCTTGTAAAACACCGTGACGTACGTCACCGCGGTTGAGTGTACCTCGAAGTTTTCGGATCTTGTATACGAGACGTCTGTCAATCACAACACTAGTTCAGCGCACGAGTACTCGAATCATTTGGCCTTGCCCGACAGATTGTCGGTGTTGACTTGTCCATAATAACGGACAATAGTCTCCTGCGTGGGTCGACCCGCTTGCCGCGGGGCCTGCGACGGTTTTGCACGGTTTGCAGGGAGAGCGATGGCCTCGGATCTAGAATTCATTCGTGCTCAACGCTCGGACGCTGTCGAGAGTGTCTGGGACAAGCGCTACGGTGGGAGCCTGCCGGCGTCCGCCAATTCCGCGTTGGACGCCCTGCTGTCGCACCGCTCCGTACGCAAGTACCTGCCGCGCGCCGTGCCGGAGGGAACCTTGGAACAGCTAGTCGCCGCCGCGCAGTCGGCCGCGAGCTCTTCCAACTTGCAGCTATGGAGCGTGATCTCCGTTGAAGATCCCGAGCGACGCCGCGCGTTGGCGGAGGTTGCCGGTAATCAGGCGCACATCCAGGCGAGTTCGTTGTTCTTCGTGTGGATAGCGGATCTCAATCGGCTGGGAGTGCTGGCGACGCGTCAAGGCCTGCCGCGCGTTGGCCTTTCGTACCTGGAACTATTCTTGATGGCAGCGATCGACGCGGCGCTGGCGGCACAAAACGCCGTGGTTGCTGCCGAAGCGCTCGGCCTTGGAACGGTTTACATCGGCGCGCTGCGCAACTCGCCGGACAGAGTCGCTCAAATTCTGAAGCTGCCAGAGCACACGTTCGCCGTGTTCGGGCTGTGTGTTGGTTATCCTGACCCCGCGGAGCGAACTGCCGTCAAGCCGCGGCTACCGCAAAACGTGGTGCTGCACCGTGACGAGTACCAACCGGTCCAAGCGGTCATCGACGACGTGGCTGCCTATGACGCGACCATGAGCCGCTTCTACACCGAACAGAACATGAAGACCGCCGGGGAATGGAGTCGCCATTCGGCGCTTCGGGTGAGCGATGTGGCGTCGCTGCGTGGGCGAGATCGGCTGCGTGAGCACCTGTCTGGTCTCGGGTTCGAACTGAAGTGAGGGTATCCGCGTGAAGTTCCGAAAGCTGGGCGACAGCGAGCTGCAGGTGTCCGAGGTGTGCCTCGGAACGATGACCTTCGGCCGTCAGAACACGATTGAGCAGGCTCATCAGCTGCTTGACGTTGCCTTCGAACGCGGCGTGAACTTCCTCGACATCGCCGAGATGTATCCCGTGCCCGTGCTCGAAGAGACGCAAGGACGCTCCGAGCAGTACGTTGGCGAGTGGCTCGCGGGCAAGCCGCGCGACCGGGTGATCGTCGCCACCAAGATCTCGGGTTCAGGACGTAACTTTCCCTGGATCCGCGGCGGCTCTCAGACCATCAACCGCCAACAGGTGCGCGTTGCGGTGGAAGATAGCCTGCGACGTCTCAAAACCGACTACATCGATCTTTACCAGATTCATTGGCCCGACCGTTACGTTCCGTCCTTCGGCGGGACCAGCTACGACCCGGAGAAGGAGCGAACCAGCACGCCCATCGCGGAGCAGCTGGCGGCGCTCGCGGACGTGATTCGTGCCGGTAAGGTCCGGTACTTCGGCCTGTCCAATGAAACGGCCTGGGGCATCACCACGTTCAACCAACTCGCAGTTCACCTGGGCCTGCCCAAGCCCGTCAGCGTTCAGAACGCCTACAGCCTGCTCAATCGGAGCTTCGAGAGCGGCCCCGCTGAGGCGTCGCGTCGGGAGCGAGTTCCCCTGCTGCCGTACAGCCCCCTCGGCTTCGGCTTGTTGACGGGCAAGTACGTCGATGGTCCACCCAAGAACTCGCGGCTGGCCCTCTTCGAAGGTTTTGGACAGCGCTACCGCGCTCCGAACGTGGATGTGGCGGTGCGCGACTACCTTGCAGTCGCCAAACAACACGGCGTGTCGCCCGTGGAGCTCGCCCTTGGGTTCGTCAAATCACGTTGGTTCGTTGGCAGCACGATCATTGGCGCCACGGCCGTCACGCAGCTGGAGGAGAATCTCAAGGCCTTCGACGTCACGTTGTCGCCCGAGGCGCTCGCGGACATCGACCGCGTTCAGTCACGTTATCCGAGCCCGGCTCCATGAGCCGCGCAGCCGGCACGAATACGGAAAAGCTGCTGCGTCGCGAGTCCGTGCCTGCCCACTGAACTCGCTGTGAGCCCATGGCGATCTCGCAATCCAGCGCAGACTTCGAGCTGCCGGTACACGCTCCGCCCAGCGCGGATGCAGAGCAGCGACAAGGCAACGCGGAGCAACCGGCGCCCAGGTCCGACCTCAGGTTTCTGGTGTTGTTTGCGGCGCTGTCCAGCTCCATGGGACTCAGCGCGGGCATGGCGCAAATCACGACCTCGCTCTACGCCGTGCAACTCGGGGCGAGCGAAGCGATGCTCGGCTTGATCGCTTCGGCTCAAAGCGTAGGGGTTCTGGTGGTCGGGCTGCCTGCCGGCATGGCCGTCGATCGTGTCGGGCCGGCTCGCCCTTTCGTGCTCGGCACGGTGAGCGCCGGGTTGCTGTACTTCGTCTTGCCGTTCTTTCCTTCGGCATCCTGGCTGCTCATCACGACCGCGTGCGTCAGCTTCTTCATGCCGCTACGTTTCGTGTCGCTCAACTCCGTGTTCTTGAAAGCGCTGGCCGGGTTGGGAGCCGCACGCGCTGGCTGGTTTCGCGCCACGCACATGTTGGGCATGTTCCTGATCGGGCCGGTGGTAGCTGCCCGCGTCGTCGGTGCCTTCGGTCACGCTGTTGCGTACTGGTGCATCTCTGCAACTTTTGGCCTCACGTTGCTGCTCTCTCCGCTGGTGTTTGGTCCTCATTCCGTGCGCGTCCATGGAGCGCCACGCCAAACAACCGTGCTGCGTCGCCTGTTTGCCGACGCGGGCATTCGAAGGGTGGCGCTGCTCGAAGCGGGTTCGCAAGGCATCAACGCCTACTACACGTTTTTCATCGTGGTCATCGCCGTCAAGATCGCCAACTTGTCGGCTGCGCAAGCCTCGAATTTGGTCGCGATCAAAGGCGTCAGCCTGATCGCTGCGCTGGTCCTGCTGGGCCGCACGGTGACACGTTGGGGCAAGCAACGCGCCTATCTGATCGGGTTAACCGTTGGCGGCGTGTCACTGCTGGTGCTGGGCCTTACGGCGACGCCCATCAGCTTGTACGTGGGAGGCTTCGGGCTCGGACTCGGCTTGGGTCTGCTGCAGATCGTCAATCTCACGGAATTTGCGCGCGCAGGCGCGCGGTTTGGTCACGGCGCCCTTTCTGGCGTGAACGCGTTGGTGGGGCCGTCCGGCAGTTTCTTGGGTGGCGTCTTGGGCGGCGTGGTTGGTCGCGCGCTCGGGCTGCCTGCGGTGTTTCTGTTGGGCGCCGGCGCCTGCGCGGGTGCCGGCTGGCTGCTGCGCCGCAACGCCTAGCGGCAGAGAGACGCGAATTCGTAAAAGGAGCAGGTCATGCAGTTCACGGTCTTGGGTCGAACGGGCTTGAAAGTCAGCGTAATGGGGCTCGGTGGCG
>Ga0247764_1000587_pt1 | contig 12772 bp, 11 predicted proteins | sample UWRJL051202B4_FD_179932 | JGI IMG/M metagenome (GOLD analysis project Ga0247764, IMG submission 179932) | Plant litter microbial communities from Arlington Agricultural Research Station in Wisconsin, United States - UWRJ-L051-202B-4 | ecosystem: Environmental > Terrestrial > Plant litter >...
AACCTGGAAACCAGGCAGGCGTCCCAGCGATCAGCCGTACGTCCTGCGCGACGGCCTCGCGTGCAACCGCCAACACCTTCTCGTCCCAATTCGCGATGCGGCGAATCTCCTTCGACGGCAAGTACTTCGAGCTGACGAGCCAGGGCATGTGCCGCGCCATGATGCCGGTGTTATCGCCGACCAGAACGCCGCTCGGGCGCCGCTCGAGTTCGCTGCTGCTACCGAGCAACAGGCCTTTACCATCGAGCAAGCCGCGATCTTTGGTCCAGCTCAGGTAAGAAGCGATGGGTTCGAAGCCGCCACGCTGCTGCTGGGCGATGGAGTCGCTGGAGATCGGTAGGTACTTGTTGCCGCCAGTCGTGCCGCTGGTCATCGCGAAATACGCGATCTTTCCTGGCCAGATCACGTCGGACTCGCCCTGCAGCGCGCGTTCGAACCAGGGCCGCAGGTTTTCATACCGCGCCACCGGCACGCGAGCGCGATAACTCGCGACCGATTGAATCGCCGAAAAGTCGTGCTCACGTCCGAAAGCGGTGCGCTCGGCGCGGCGCACCAGCTTGAGCAGCGCTCGCTCCTGCGCCGCACGTGGTTCGCTCGCAACATACTTGCGTTGGCGCGCGCGCGCCTCCGCCAACAGCCAAAGGCTGGCACTATACCCGCTCATGTTGTTTCTCCCTTAGCGTCGCAGTTCAGGCAGCAGCCACGATGTGCGGCGCCGCGAGTCTCGAAACGGCAAATATCGTCACGAGCGGATTCACGCCGATGGACGACGGGAACACGCTCGCGTCACACACGAATAGGTTGTCGTAGCCGTGCACACGCAGGCGACTGTTCACAGCGCCGCGCTCCGGATCCTCGGACATCGGATTGCCACCTTGCGGGTGCGCGCTGCCGAGCGAGATCTCGCGGCTGGACGTGAATAGCCGGGGCAACCGCTCGAGCTCCGCCTCGCTGCGCACCACGCGCAGCCGATGGTTCGGCAGCGCCACCTGGGTCGCGCCGCCCGCCAGCAAAATGCGGGCGGCTTGACGCACGCCGCCCTCCACCGCGAGCAGATCCCGCTCGGACACGCGAAAGATCACCTCTTCGTGCCCAAACCACGGGCTCAATACGACCCTCCCGGAGGCGCGCGTCGGAGCGATGGATCCGACGTACGCCAGGTGCCGCGTGCGGCGCATCTGGCGCCCATGATCCGCGCCCCAACCCGGCGTCGTGAGCGCCGCGCTCATCAAAGGGTTGTGCGAGGCCTCGAGCAGCCAGCCGTCGCCGGTCAAGTAGGAGGTCATTTGGTCACCGTCGAAGCCATCCACACGTTCGGAGAACTCCGCGGTCACTGCGCTAGCAGCGTTGAATGACAGCCGCGTGCCGACGTTGCGGCGAATGCCGCTGCGCAACAACAGCGCGCTGGAACCGATGGCGCCAGCCGCGATCACGACCACGCGCGCATACACTCGCAGGCGTTCCTGGGCGCGCCCTACGCGCGCTTCGAGCCAACGCGCCGTGCCCGCGCGCTGATCGATGCTCACCACTTCTGTGTTGTCCAGTACGCGCGCCCCCGCAGCCTCGGCCCACGCCAGGTGCGACAGCTGTGAGCTCTGCTTGGTGCCGAAGGAGCAACCGATGTTGCACTGGCCACAGCCCACACAGTCACCCAAGGCTTTCAGCATCCAGTGCGGCGACAGACCCAGCTGCTCCGCACCCCGGACGAACCTGCGCGTGCTCTCGGAGATGTTGCCGGGCTCTGGCTCTTTTGCGCGCAGCTCCTGCTCCGACTCCTGGCAGGCAGAGAACACGCGGTCGGCGTCGATGTCCGCGCCGAACGCGCGCCACTCCGCGAACACGCTGGGATCGGCGCGCAACAGCACCATGTTGGAGAGCAAGCTCGAGCCACCCACGCAGGAGCCCTGCAGGATGAACAGGTCCAGGCTGGTCGTCATCTGCATGCCGCCGTCCTTGTACAGGCGCGGGATCATGCGCAGCTCGTCGTGGCTGATGCTCTCCGTGGGCACGCGAGGTCCGCGCTCCAACACCAACGTCCGCAGCCCGGCCCGCGCGGCCTGCCAGGCGATCAGCGCGCCGCCAGCGCCCGAGCCCACCACGACTACGTCCGCCGTTTCACGACGCACGGGCCGACTCCATCACCTGGTTCGCAAGGCGCGACCGTCGCAGCCTCACGCTCTGCTCTGGCGCAAAGCGCGCGCGGTCGCGCACGGGGACGTAGCCTGTGGCGTTCACGGCGGCGTCGTCACCGTAAATGCCGAGCAAGACCAGATAGCGGATCTTGGCGCACAGCCACCACAAGGTGCTGCCGCGTTCGAACCGGGTCGCCACGAGCTCGCAACGCCGCTCCAGAGAGAGACGAGAAAATGGCTGCCCCGTGCGCGCCAGCGTAGCTGTCTCGATCAGGGCCAACAACACGCGGACACGCCAGGCCCGCCGCGAGCTGCCCTCGATCAGGAACGTCTCCACGTTGTCCGCGATCTTCTCTTTCGTGATCACCACGGGCGAGCCCTGTTGAATGACCTCGGCGGCGGCCACCAAAACCCGCCACTCCCAGTCCGAAAGGGCACACCCCGGCCTCACCCGCGGCAACGCGCGGTACGCAATCTCTTCCAAAACCCGCATGGATCCTCCCGGATCAGGCGGGGACTACTTCGAGCGTGGTCCTGCCTGACCTTGAGTTTTAAACACGTAATCAAGCCACGGACAGCTCACCCCAAACCGAGAGTGAGAGTCCTTGAAATGATGGATGAGGTGCTCGCGCCGAACCCACGCGAAGAAGCGGTTCTTCGGCGCGCAGGCGTGCACGTACCAATGCACCGTGTCGTACGTGACGTAGCCGAACACGAAGCCCGCCAGCGGACCCCACATCGTGTGGGAACCGAAGCCGGCGTAAAACCCGGCGAGCGTCAGAGCGCAGAGCAGGAGAGAGGCACCCGGCGGCATCACCAGACGCGTCTCGTCCCACGGGTAGTCGTGATGAACCCCGTGCAGGATGAAGTAGATGCGCGCCGTCTTGGGCCCCTTCACCGGCAGGTGAAAGAGCAGCCGGTGCATCCAATACTCGAAGAAGGTCCAGGCGACGTACCCCGCAAGGAAGTGGAGCGCGATCCAGCCTGCACCGATGTTTTCGATGAAGACGCCGCGATAACAAGCGTAGGCGACCAACGGCAGGTAGAGCACCGCTGGTGTCGCCGGGTGCACGCGCGAGAAGCGCTCGATAAGATCGGACTCGAACATCCGAGTGGTTCCTCGCTCTGGGCGCCGGAGCGCCGAGTTCTCGCGAGGGCCATTCGCTATTTGCTGACTAGGGACTGGCACAGGCAGGCGTTCTACCACGCCGGAGCAGAACTACCGCTGCTGTATGGCGCCGCAGTTGCCTCTGCGTGCCCCCTCGGCAACGAAACCGCGACCGCACACGCTTCCGTCCCGATCCTGTAGATAACCAACCGCAACTATTGATCAATTAGCAGAATGACCGGCCGGTCAGACCGTCAGGTACTTGCTGACGACCTGATCCGTGAGCTCATTCATCTGCCCAGACGCTACCGCGCGTCCACGATCCATGATGCAGAAACGGTCGGCGACGCGGCGTGCGAAGGGCAATTTTTGTTCAACCAACAGGATGGTGAGGCCGGAGGCGCGCAGCTCCGAGAGCACGTCCGCGATCTGGGAGACGATGTTGGGCTGAATGCCCTCGGTCGGCTCGTCCAGGATCAGTAGCTTGGGGTCCAGCGCCAACGCCCGGCCCATCGCGAGTTGTTGCTGCTGACCGCCCGACAGATCGCCGCCGCGCCGATTGAGCATCGACTTCAACACCGGGAACAGCTCGAACACGCGAGCGGGCACCTCTTTGGCCTTGTCCTTACGCGCCGCGAGGCCCGTGCGGAGGTTGTCCTCCACGCTGAGCTGCCCGAAGATTTCCCGCCCTTGCGGCACGTAGCCAATGCCGCGTTTGGCTCGGAGCTCCGCGGGTTGAAACGCGAGCTCGACGTCGCCGAGCTTGATCTGACCAGACCTTACCGGCAAGAGCCCCATCACCGACTTGAGCAGCGTGGTCTTGCCCACGCCGTTGCGTCCCATCAGGCAGGTGCAGGAGCCTTCCGGCACCTCCAGCGTCATGTCCCAGAGCGTGTGGCTTTCGCCGTAGTACTGATTCAGCGCAGCTACGTTCAGCATCAGCTCTTCCCTAGGTAAACTTCGACCACTTTCGGATCGGCCTGAACAGCGTCCATCGAACCTTCGGCCAGCACGCTGCCTTCGTGCAGCACGGTGACCGTGCGCGCGATGCTGCGTACGAACTCCATATCGTGCTCCACGACGACCACGGTATGCGTTCCAGCGAGCGAATTTAGCAGCTCCGCCGTGCGCTCCGTCTCCTGGTGCGTCATGCCAGCGACGGGCTCGTCCACGAGCAGCACGCGTGGCTCCTGCGCCAGCAGCATGCCGATTTCAAGCCACTGTTTTTGGCCGTGCGACAACAAGCCAGCGCGCGTTTGCGCGTGATCCTTCAAGCCGATGGTTTCCAGGATCTTCTCGATGGCTTCGCGTTCTGGCTTTTGCAAACGCGCAAACAGCGCCTTGAACACCGACTTTTTCCCTGGCAGCGCGAGCTCGAGGTTCTCGAACACGCTGTGGCCTTGGAACACGGTGGGTCGCTGGAACTTGCGGCATACGCCGCGTTGAGCAATCTGATGTTCGCTCAGCTGCGTGAGATCCGTGTCGTCGCCGACCAGGAAGACGGTGCCGGTGTCGGGCTTGGTTTTGCCAGTGATCACGTCTTGCAGCGTGGTCTTACCGGCGCCGTTGGGGCCAATGATGCAGCGTAGCTCACCCTCATCGAGCACCAACGTGAGGTTGTTCAGCGCGCGAAAGCCGTCGAAGCTGACGCTGACGCTGTCCACGCAGAGCAGGGCTTTGCGGCCCTGCGTGAGGGCATCCACACGCTCCTTATCGACGGTGCGGCGGCGCGGGAACAGGCTCGGGCCGCGCTTCGGCGGCGGCTTGGCCGTCTTGGTCTTTTGCGACGCGGGTGCGGCTTGCTCGTCCGGGGCAACTTCTGCGGCTTCAGCGCTCATGATCGATTCCGTTGCGTCCGTGGAGTTTGAAGCGGTCATTTCCGTACTCGCGAAAGCAGCGCGGCGAGCTTGTCTCGAGGTAAGCCGCGCTTGACCGCGCCCACCAAACCCTGCGGGAAGAACAGCGTCACTGCCACGAACAGGACGCCCAAAATGTAGAGCCAAAACTCGGGCAAGGCGACGGTGAACCAGCTCTTCGCGCCGTTCACGACGAAGGCGCCCAGCGGCGCACCAATCAGGCTGCCGCGTCCGCCGACCGCAACCCAAATCGCCATCTCGATCGAGTTGGAGGGCTGGAGCTCGCTGGGATTGATGATGCCGACCTGCGGCACGTAGAGCGCGCCCGCGACGCCGCAAATCACGGCAGACAGCGTGTAGACGAAGAGCTTGAAGCGCGTTGGGTCGTAACCCAAGAACATGATTCGGCTCTCTTCGTCACGGATGGAGCGCAGCACGCGGCCGGCCTTCGACGTGGTGACGAAGCGAGCCAGCAAGAACGCGCACAGCATGCCGAGCGCAGACAGCACGTACAGGCCGACCTTGGTGCTCTGATCTTGGATGCGGTAGCCGTAGATTTGCTTGAAGTCCGTGAGGCCGTTGTTGCCGCCCAAGCCGGTTTCATTGCGGAAGAACAAGAGCATGAGCGCGAACGTGAGCGCCTGAGTGATGATCGAGAAGTACACGCCGCGGATGCGCGAGCGAAATGCCAGGAACCCGAAGGCGTAGGCAAGCAAGCCCGGCACCGCGACGACCGCGATCAACGCGAACGCGAAGTTGTCGAACGGCTTCCAGAACCAGGGCAACTCCTTCCAATCCAGGAACACCATGAAGTCGGGCAAGTTGCTGCGATAGACGCCTGCCGAACCGATGGTGCGCATCAGGTACATGCCCATGGCGTAACCGCCGATGGCGAAGAACACGCCGTGCCCCAGGCTCAGGATGCCGGCGTAGCCCCACAGCAAGTCCATCGCGATGGCGACGATGGCAAAACACAGGAACTTGCCGAACAAGGTCACCAGGTAGTCCGGCAGATGCAGCGCCGAGCTCAGCGGGAGCGAGTTCAACACCGGCACGCTGACGCAGAACACCAGCAGGCAAACGCCCAGGGTGATCCAGCCGGACTTGGGCAGCACGTTCTCCAGGCGACGCCCTGAATCCTGTGCCAGAGCACTGGTAGCTGTCGTGGTAGCGGTCGTCACGCGACCTCCGCGGAGCGACCCTTGAGAGCGAAGATGCCCTGGGGACGCCGTTGAATGAAGAGAATGATGAAGCCCAGGATTGCGATTTTGCCGAGCACCGCGCCGGCCACCGGCTCCAGCAACTTGTTGACCATGCCAAGACCGAAGGCGCCAGCCAACGTGCCAGCCAACTTGCCAACACCACCCAGCACCACGACCATGAAGGAATCCACGATGTAGCCCTGACCGAGCTCCGGACCGACGTTACCGAGCTGCGACAGCGCCACGCCGCCCAAGCCCGCGACGCCCGAGCCGATGGCAAACGTCCAGGAGTCCACGCGCCGGGTGGGGATGCCCATGCCCGCCGCCATCTGCCGGTTCTGCGTCACGGCGCGGACGTGCAAGCCGAGCGGCGTCTTCTGCAGCGTGAACCAGACGAAGGCGACGACGACCGCGCTGAACAAGATCACCGCGACGCGACTGTAAGTCAGCACGAAGCCGGGCAGCAGCGGCACGCCGCCAGCGAGCCAGCTAGGATTCGCCACCGTCACGTTCTGCGCCCCGAAAATCAGCCGCACGGTTTGGATCAAGATCAGGGAGATGCCCCAGGTTGCGAGCAGCGTCTCCAACGGGCGGCCATAGAGAAAACGCAGCACCGAACGCTCGATCAGGTAACCCACCGTCGCCGACGCTGCGAAAGCCGCAGGAATGGCGAAAATCAGGTAGAGATCTTGCTGAGCGGGGAAGTGCTGTTCGAACAGGCGCTGCACGGAGTAGGTGGCGTAAGCGCCGATCATCAACAACTCACCGTGCGCCATGTTGATGACCCGCATCAGCCCAAACGTGATGGCCAGGCCGAGCGCGGCGAGCAGCAGCACGCTGCCCAGGCTCAAGCCGTAAAACACGTTGCCGACCATGCCGTACAAGAACATGCGCGATTCGATGCGCGACAAGGCCGCAGCCGCCGCGCGGCGAACGCTCTCGTCCGGTTCGCGGAATTTGCCGGTCTCGTCCTTGGTCAGCAGGCGATCCAGATCGGGCTTGTACTGCCCGTCGCCCGATTCCTGCATCGCCGAGATCGCGGCGAGTCGGAGCGCTTTGTCGCTACCAGCCAAGTCGATCTGCGCCAGCGCGAGCGTGATCGCCGAGCGCACGGTGGAGTCTTGTTCTTTGGCCTGCGCTTTTCGAAGCAAGGGCGCCAGGTCGTCGCTGCGGCGTTTGGCCAGGTCTTCTGCCGCAGCCAGCCGGATGGAGCGATCGGGCGAGCTGAGCTTCATCGACGCGATCACCGGCTCCAGCGAGCGGCGCAGCCGGTTGTCGACCGAAGGCGTCGCCAATTTGCCTTGTGGCTCCTTGGGGCCGTTGGCCAGAATCGGCTGGAGCTTGCCAGCCACGTTCAAGAAGGGATGGCCGGCAGCGTCTACGCGCAGATTCCCGTCCAGCAGCGCGCTCAACGTGTGGAGCGCAGCCGGTTCGGTGCGTTGAGAAATACTCAACACCACCTTTTCGACGGTGGCATCGTCCGTTGCCATCAATCCGCGCGTCAGCTCGGTGAGCTCTTCCGCGGAGGCGTCGCGCGGCGACGCAAGCCAAGCTACGCAAGCGAACAGGACAGCGAAGACCCAATGTCTCATGTCACACATTTTCCCGAACTGAGGCCGGCGCGGGTTCGGTCCGCGCCGGCTGCTTGATTCCGAGTTCGATCAGGGGAACATCGCCGAGGCGCGCAGCGACGCGCGCCTCCTGCGAAAGCTAACTTCACGGAGCGGCGGCCAGGACGACTTCGCTCTTGAACTTCGGTTCCGTGCAGTTGCCGCAAACCCAGGGGAACGTCCAGTCTGCCACCTTCTTGGAGCTCTCCGGGATGTACGGGCTCCACGCCTGTGCGCGGATCGGGCCTTCCGTCTTCCATACGACCTGGAACTGGCCGTCGGCCTTGACCTCGGCGATGAACACCGGCTTGTGCAAGTGGTGGTTCTTCGCGTCCATCGGGATGTTGAAGCCGGCGGGTGAACGCACGACCTGCTGACCAATGGCCTGACGAACGGCGTTGATGTCCGTCGTGCCAGCTTGCTCCACGGCCTGGGCCCACATCTTGATGCCGATGTACGTAGCTTCCATCGGGTCGTTCGTGACGCGCTTGTCGCCGTCCGGCAGGTTCTTCGCCTTCACGTAGTCTTTCCAGTCGGCGATGAACTTCTTGTTCTCCGGCGTGTCGATGGACATGAAGTAGTTCCACGCCGCCAAGTGACCGACGAGCGGCTTGGTGTCGATGCCGCGTAGCTCCTCTTCGCCGACGGAGAAGGCGACGACGGGGATGTCGGAGGCCTTGAGGCCTTGATTGGCGAGTTCCTTGTAGAACGGAACGTTGGAGTCACCGTTGATCGTGGAGACCACCGCCGTGGGCGTACCCGCCGCGAACTTCTTCACGTCAGCGACGATGGTTTGGTAGTCCGCGTGACCGAAGGGCGTGTACTTCTCCATGATGTTGTCGTCGCTCACGCCCTTGCCCTTCAGGAAGTAGCGGAGAATCTTGTTGGTCGTGCGCGGGTAGACGTAGTCCGTGCCCAGCAGCACCCATTTCTTGGCGGCGCCGCCCTTGGCGCTCATCAGGTATTCGACGGCGGGGATCGCTTGCTGGTTCGGCGCAGCGCCCGTGTAAAACACGTTGTAGGAAGACTCCTCGCCTTCGTACTGCACCGGATAGAACAAGAGGCCGTTCAGCTCTTCGAACTTCGGCAGCACGCTCTTGCGCGACACGGACGTCCAACAGCCGAACACGACGGAGACCCTCTCCTTCTGGATGAGCTCGCTCGCCTTCTCTGCGAACAGCGGCCAGTTGGAGGCGGGATCCACCACCACGGGCTCGAGCTTGCGCTTGAGCACGCCGCCGGCCGCGTTGATCTTCTCGATCGTCATCAGCGCCACGTCTTTGAGCGACGTTTCGCTGATGGCCATGGTGCCCGACAGCGAATGCAGGATACCCACCTTGATCGGACCAGTGTCGTCGACTTTGACTGCTGCGGGTGCCGGTGCAGCAGGCGAGGCCTCCGCGCTCTTGGCGCCTTCGGCGGGTGCAGGAGCAGCGTCCGTTGCCGGGCCTTTGCAAGCAAAGGCCAAAGCGCCGACTATGCCTAGTAATAGAGTCGCGGTGCGGGTCTTCATCATGAATCTCCTATCGAACGGGTATCCGCTGAGCGCTGAGTCGCAGCCTCAGGGCCAACTCGAGCCGCACCCGTCATCCCTTTCGTCAGGTTTCAGAAATGTATCGCGTCAGAGACACAAATATGTCTTTTTCCGGCCCGCTGTCCGTTCACGAAATTCCGATTCGTCTTTGACGCAAACATCGAATCTGCAAACGGCGTTGTGCCGCGCAGCGTTATTCACGCGTCATCTCGATTCCGCAGAGAATCCACCGCGGCCCGATTCTAGCGTGGTGCACGCTTCCAAAACGCAAATAGCCAAACGTTCTGAAAGCTCGCCCGCACGCTCTACGTTCCTTCAGCTACGAATTGCACGCTTTTGGCCCAGATGATCAGGACCAAGCAGCCGTCCGGACTGGACACGTCGTGGGCCGAGCCGGGCGGATTCACCACGAAGGTCCCCTCGGAGTAGACCCCGCGCTCGTCCTGCTGCGACCCGCGCAGGATCAGGATGTGCTCGAGACCTTCGTGAAGGTGCCGCGGAATACGGGCGCCGGGGGCGTACCGCAGGAACGCAGCGGAGGGCGACACGCCGGAACCCCCGTAGATCCAGGACACCTCCACCCCTTCACGAAAATACTCGAATGGCCGCTGATCCGCCTGCGCGAGCAGGAGCGCTATCGACTTGGGCGCACCGCTTGTGCCTTCTCTTTCGTTCGAAATCACGCGTACGACCGTCCTTCGGCGCCGAGCACGCGGCTCGAACGCATTCTCTGCCCACGAACTGTCACGAAAACCGAGGCTCCGTGTCGTTGCTTGTCTAGCGGCTAGTGGCGACCCGCCATGTGGCGGCCAATCTCAGTCAAGTTCGCGTTCTGCGCGGAGGTCTCGTAGACGATCTGACCTTCGCTCATGACCAGGATTCGGTCCGACAACGCAAAGATTTCTTCAAGATCGGCGCTAACGAGGAGCACGGCGGCGCCCGCATTGCGTGCGGCCATGATGCGGGAACGGATCTCGCTCACCGCGGCGAAGTCCAAGCCGAAGCACGGGTTGGCCGCGATCAGCACCGACACGTCACCGCCCAATTCGCGCGCCAGCACCGCGCGCTGCACGTTGCCGCCCGACAACGCCCCAATCGGCGTGTTCACCGACGGCGTCTTGATACGATACTCCTGTACCGCCGCGCGCGCTGTCTTGCGCAGCGCCACGCGACTCAAGAACCACTTCAGCCGCGCGAACGGCGGCACGTCGAAGGCTCGAAAGCCGATATTCTCGGCTACCGACATATTGGGCACACACGCATTGCGCAGGGGCGACTCCGGCAGCAGGCGCACGCGCTTTTCACGCAGCTCCGCGCGGGTCGGCCGAAACGCGACGCCCGCCACGCGAATCGTGCCGCTACGCGCGAAGCGCTGACCGGCCAAGACCTCCACCAGCTCATCTTGCCCGTTGCCGGACACACCGGCGATGCCCACGATCTCCCCCGGCCGCACGGAGAGCGTCATGCCGGTGAGGATGGGTAGCCCCACGTCGTCGTCCGCGTTGATGGCTTCCAGCTCCAGAGTGGGCTTGCCAAGCTCCAACGTGCTGCGTTGCAGGTTGGCCTGCGGTAGTTCGCTGCCGACCATCATCTCCGCCATGACCTGCGGCGTGAGATCGCGCGTCTGACCGCTGCCCGCGAGGCGCCCGCGTCGAAGCACGGTCACCTCGTCTGCGAACGCCATCACCTCGCGGAACTTGTGGGTGATCATCGCCACGCTGACGCGACCTTCACGGGTCATTTCGCGCAGCATGCCGAGCACCTCGTCCGCTTCTTGCGGAGTGAGCACGCTGGTCGGCTCGTCCAAGATCACGATGCGGCTGCCGAGATACAGCTGCTTCAGGATCTCCAGCTTTTGCTTCTCGCCGGCCGCGAGTTGGCGCACGCGCTTGTTGACGGGCACCTTGAACGGCATCGTGGCCATGAAGGCCTCGATCTGCTCGCGCTCCTTCTTGAAATCCACGAGCAGCGGGACGTTGGCGCGCGATAGCACCAGGTTCTCCGCCACGGTCATGTTCTCTACCAGCGTGAAGTGCTGATAGACCATACCGATACCGTGGCGCTGCGCTTCACGCGGGCTCTTCAGGCTGATCGGCTCGCCCCCGACGAGAACGCTGCCGGAGTCCGCGTGGTAAAAGCCCATGATGCACTTGACCAGCGTGCTCTTGCCGGCGCCGTTTTCACCGAGCAGCGCATGAAAGCTGCCTGGTCGCAGCGTGAACGAGACGTCTTCCAGCGCGACCAAGCTGCCGAAACGCTTCGAAATCGCGCGCGCCTCCAAGCTGGGCACCGCCGTCTTCGCCCGAATGCCGGAGGTGGCAGGGGACGCCGATTCGAGTTCGACAGCTACGGCGCTCATCCGAGCACCTCGAGCAAGGTGCCGGAGCTGCTGACCGCGCCGAATACACCGTTCTGCATCGTGACCATCTTCAGCGCGGCCGTGTGGTTACCAGGATCCGTCGCGGCGCAGCAGTCGCCCAAGATCATGCATTCATAGCCGCGATCATTGGCTTCCCGCATCGTGGTGTGGACGCAGACGTCCGTGGTCAAACCCGTGAGCACGATATTCTGAATCTTGCGCTGGCGCAGGATCATGTCGAGATCGGTGGCACAAAACGAGCCTTTTCCAGGCTTGTCGATGATGGGCTCACCCGGCAACGGTGCAAGTTCGGGGATGATATCCCAGCCCTTTTCCCCACGTACGAGCACGCGGCCCTGCGGGCCCTCATCGCCGATGCCGACGATGCCGGGACCTCCGCCTTGCAGCTTGCGCGAGCGCCAACGTTTGTTGGCTGGCAGATCCGAGAGATCTGGCCGATGCCCCTCGCGAGTGTGGATCACGTGGTAGCCGCCCTTGCGAAACGCCGCCAAGACCTTGGCGATGGGCGAAATCACGGCGCGCGCGTTGCTCAAGTCATAGCCCAACAGGTGGATGTACCCACCCTCGCCGCAGAAATCGATCTGCATGTCGATGATGATCAGCGTGGTGTTGTCGGGCCGAAGGCTGCCGTCGTAGGGCCATGCATACGGTTCCGCAGGTACGAACTTGGTCATGTGGTGCTCCGTTAATTAGCGGGCGCGGGAGAGTTCTGCCGGCATGTCGGCGGAGGTTTGGGTGGCGGAGCTACTCAACACCATGATGAGCAACGTGAGCGCGTAGGGGGCTGCGTTGAAGAGGTAATACCCCGAGGTGACACCGACGGATTGCAACGCCGGGCCGAGCGCACTAGCGCCACCGAACAACAGCGAAGCGTACAAGCAACGGACCGGATCCCAGCGCGCGAAGATCACGAGAGCGACCGCCATCAGGCCCTGACCGCTGGACAGCCC
>Ga0247764_1000588_pt1 | contig 12752 bp, 10 predicted proteins | sample UWRJL051202B4_FD_179932 | JGI IMG/M metagenome (GOLD analysis project Ga0247764, IMG submission 179932) | Plant litter microbial communities from Arlington Agricultural Research Station in Wisconsin, United States - UWRJ-L051-202B-4 | ecosystem: Environmental > Terrestrial > Plant litter >...
GCCATCGTACACAACGTTTCTGGGGAAGATTGGCGCAGCGTCGCGGTGGGTGTGGGCTCCACCTCCGCGTTGTCGTTCAAGTATGACTTGCGCAGCGTGCACTTCGTCGATCGGGCAACGTTGACGGACGAGACGCAGCTCGGCGTCGCGCCGCCCACGGGTGGTTCGCCGTACCAGGTGGCCAGCAAAGAGGTGCAGATGTTGGGCTCGCTGCGCAGGAACGCGCCGATCGTGGCGCACGCCGACGCTGCGCCCGCGGAGCCCTCCAAGGCCGGCGCGGCCCCAAAACGAGCGCCGGTTCCGGCTTCGCAGCGCGCTTACGAAAGTGCGGGCATGGGCGCCAGCGTGAACGCGCGTGGTGAAGACGACGAGCTCGCGAGCATGGCGGCGCGCGTGTTGAGCTCCAAACAGAAGGTGCGTATCGAAGGCTACGCACAGAGTCAGGACAAGGATCGACGCGCTGCTTCGCTCGCCAACGCCAACAGTGTGCGCGATGGCTTGGTACGCAACGGCGTTCCCGTCGACCAGATCGAAATCGTGGGCACCGGACAGACGTCCTCCGATGTGGCACGCGTGGTCGCCCTGAGCGAACCGGCCGCAGCCGCGACACAACCCGCCGCGACCAGCGGCGATGAGCCGCAAGGCGACGCCTACTTCCTGACGAAGACCCCGCTCAACGTGGAGCGCAACCACTCCGCGATGGTGAACGTGCTGAGCACCGAGGCGCAGGCGACGCCGGTCTACTTCTTCGATCCGATTTCCACGCGCGGCTCCAAGCGTTTCGCGTTCCGCGCGGTGGAGCTGTACAATCCCAGCGAGCACACGCTGGATTCCGGTCCCGTCACCGTTTACGCCGACGGGCAGTTCCTGGGCGAAGGGCTGAGCGAGGCCATCGCGCCGAAAACGCGCGCCTTCGTGCCGTTTTCGCTCGACAAGAAGCTGATCGTCGACACCAAAGAGGATGGCCGCGAAGAGATCGATCAGCTGGTCACGGCGCAGCGCGGAGTGCTCACCACGGAGTCACGGCGTATCCGAAGCACGGAGTATTCACTGGTGAATCGCGGCGCGAAGGAAGTCACCGTCTACGTGCGCCACGCCGTGCAGAATGGCTACCAGCTGGAGCTGCCCAAGACCGAGGGCCGCACGCAACCTGCCGTTGAAAAGTTCCGGGACGGGTATTTGATACCTGTCAAGGTCGCCGCCAACGCCAGCGCTACCCTGCGGATCGAAGAGTCCACGCCGATTCAAAAGAGCGTCGACATCCGGACGGAGCACGGCATCGCGGAGCTCAAGGTGTTTCTGCGGGCCCGGGCAGCACGCGTGACGCCAGAGACCCGCACGCGCCTGGAACAAATCGTAGAGATGCACCGCGCCATGGCTGCGCTGACAGAACGTCGCGAAACGGCCACGTTGCAAGCCGACACCTATCGCGAACGCATCGATGAGCTGAACGCACAGCTCGTGTCGTTGCGCAAAGTGCCGCAAGCGCAAAGCCTGAGCCGCAACTTGGCTCAAAAGATGGAGGAGATCAGCCAGCACCTCCAGAAGCTGACGATTCAGGTCGCCGACCTGGAAGGCCAATTGCTGGCCTCGCGGGTACAACTCGAAGATCGCTTGGCCGAGCTGACTTTGGCGAAGAGCGACGCCGCGATCGCGTCAAAGTAGTGCCGGCGCCCGGCCGAGCAAATTGCCATGGCTGGGCACTGCATTTTTTTCACGGTCTATCCAAGCGGGCATCGGTGTTACTTTCGGGGCGGTGCCCAAGTCCGTCCCGGCCGATAGCCAGTTTGCCGTCAAGGTGGCCATTGGCGCGGCCTTCGTACTGACGGGGCTGCAGGTCGCGTCCAAGTCCCTGCGCGACGGGCTGTTTTGCGCAGTGTTCGAAGCCAAGGATCTGCCCCGGGTGATGGCGCTCGGGGCATGCCTGGCCTTCGCGGTGGCGCTGGTGGTCGGACGGATCATGCCGCGCATCGGGCCCCGCCGCACCGCGATCTTATTGCTGCTGCTGAACGCCGTGGCGCTGATCGGTGAACGCCTGCTGGTGACCGGCGCGCCGCGCATGGCCGCAGTGGCGGTGTACCTACACACGGCCGCCATGGCCGGCGCGATCGTGAGCGGCTTCTGGTCTCTGGTCAGTGAACGACTGAACCCGCACACCATGCGCGTGGCGACGCCCCGGATCGGTCTGGGCGCTACCCTGGGAGGCTTGTCCGGCGGTCTGTTCGCGGAACGTGTGGTGCCTTTACTTGGAACGGCACACGCGCTGCTGTTGTTGTGCGGGTTGAGCCTGGCTAGCGCTGGCCTGCTGCAAACGCTGAAGACGCGCAAAGCGCAGCAGAGGGCGCCTGAGACTGCGATCGCTCCGCTCGGCAAGTCCGCTTCCAGTTACTTGCGCAGCGTGGCGCTATTGGTGGGTTGCACGGCGTTGTGCTCCAGCATCGCGGACTTCGCCCTGAAGGCGCGCGCGATGGAGCGCTACGAAGGCGTCAACGATTTGGTGGGTTTTTTCGGGCTGTTCTACACCGTCACCAGCCTGCTGGCCTTTCTGCTGCAAGCGGCGTTGACGCAACCGTTGCTCGAGCGCGCTGGTATCGGCGTGGCGTTGACGGGATTGCCGGGAAGCATGGCGGTGTCGGCGCTGGCGGCGAGCGTGTTTCCGGGCATCACCGCACAAACCTTGCTGCGCGGCACGGACGTGTCGCTGTCCGCTTCGCTCCACCGCTCGGCCTACGAACCCTTGTTCTCACCCCTTCCCGCCGCGCGCAGGCGTGGCGCCAAGGTGTTGATCGACGTGATCGTCGACAAGTTGGGCGACGCGCTGGGCGGCTTGATGGCGTGGGGTTTGGTGCTGCTGTTGCCGCACGGCGCCTCCGTCGGCGCCAGCATCTTGATCGTGCCGCTGGCGCTCACGGCCTGTTATCTGGCGCGCAAAGTGTACCGCGGTTACGTGGAAGAGCTCGCCAGCAGCCTGCGCGCAGGCGAGACCGCTCTGGGCGAATTCGATAAGCTGGATCAAGCCACGGCGCTGCACGTCTCGCGCACCTTCGCGCCGATGGACCGCGTGCGTTTGCTGGAAGAGATCCGTAAATTGCGCGAGTCCACGGCCGCGGGAGCGCGCAGCACGCCCGCCAGGGAGGACGAAGCCGACTCGCAGGACGGCGCACGGGTGGCCACGAGCGATCCTCACGATCCTGCCGCCACGCTGGCGCTGTTTCGCGTGATCGAAGGTCTACTCTCCGACGATCTGGAGCGTGTTCAGCGCGCACTCAAGCAAGCTCCGCAGGACGTGCGCATCGTACCGTTTTTGCTGCCGCTGGTAGGACGCGCGGATTGCGCCGACGCTGCCATGCACGCGCTGGCGAGCTTCGGTGACCAAATCTGCGGCCAGCTCGGCGACGCGCTCCACCGCAAGGAGCTCTACTCGCCCGCCGCGCGGCGACGCTTCGCTCGCGTGTTGTCCAACGTGCCGAGCGTACGCTCGGCGCTCGCCCTGCTGAGCGCGCTGGATGACCCCGACTACTACGTCCGGCACCAGATGGCGCAGGGCATCGCGCTCACGCAACGCGCAGGCATTCATTTGCCCGTCGAAGCCGCGAGCTGGATCACCCACGCCAAACGAGAGCTGGAGCGCGACGATGCGCTGCCGATCACGGAGCGCCTGGACTGCGTGTTCACCCTGCTCGGCCTGGCTTACGATTTCGAATCCGTGCACCTGGCGCGGCGTGCCATGAGCGCGGGCGACGCGAAGCTGCGCGGCACCGCGCTCGAATACATCGAGAACATCCTGCCGCCCGCGCTTCGCGCGGAGCTCTTCCGCGCGCTGGAGACGGAGCCGCCCCCGGTGTCGCGCCGCGCGCAACATCAACTACTGGCGGAGATGAAGCGGACGCTGGGTTAAGGCCCGGGGCGCGCTGGGCTCAGGGCAGCGTCGTGCCGTTCGTGCAGGCGCACGTTCTCGCGCAGCAGAACGACTCCGACCACGATCCAGATCAGCACCAACACAGCGTTGGCGATCGCGAATTGCTTGATGTTCCAGCCCAAAAACGTGCTGCCCACGTAGACCAACACCGCCGAACCGACGTCGCCCATGCGGACGAAGAAGGTATCCACGGCCTGTTTGGCTTTGTATTTCATGTCCTCGCTGGTGGGCAGCCACAACATCTGGCGCACCGTATTGTGCAGCGAGTAGTCCGTGCCATTCTCGATGGTTTTGCCCACGCGAATCACGGCGAGGAGCGGCGCCGCCACCAGCGCCACGGAGTTGCCCAGCGCGATCACCGGCAGCGCCAAGAGACCGACGGTGAGCCCGAAGTATTTCACGACTCGGGAGACCACGAACGTCTGCAACAAGACGCCGAGCAGGTTCACCCAGAAGAAGAAGTCGCCGTAAAAGCCGCCGATGAACTTGCCCTGATCGCCACTGGCAAGCTCGCCGCGCGCCGTCGCCTCGTTGGCGGCTACTTTGACCAGCTTGCTCAGCAAGTATTCCCCGTTGGTGTTGACCCAGCTGAACACCAAAGACAACAGCGCGAGCAGCAACAAGTAACGATGGGCCCACACCATGGCGAACGCGCCGCTGCGATCGTGCACCCGTGCCGGAGCGTTCGTCGCTCGCTCCACCGTCGCCGGGCGCTGGCGTTCCACGGCCAAAAATAGGGCTGCGCACAGCACCAGCAAGGCCGCGCTGACCAACAACATCGCCGAGACGCCGAGCCAGGGAATCAGCGAGCCCGCGACCTTGGCGCCCAGCGCGGCGCCCACGGACGCGCCCAACGCGACCAAGGGGAAGAGTCGCTTGCCGCGTTCTTCGTCGTAGATGTCGTTGGCGTAAGCCCAGAACTGCGCCACCACCATCATGTTGAAGACGCCGACCCAGCCGTAGAAAATCAGCCCGAGCCGCGCCCTGAAGGCGGGGATCTGACTCAACACCCAAAACACCACCAAGTGCGAGGCGAAGAACAAGCTCGCGCCCACCACCAGCTTCAGCTTGGGTACCCGATCCGCCAGGCGCGCGTAGAGCGGCACGACCACCAACAGCAGCGCGGCGATCGCAGCGCTCATGTACGTCTTGTATTCGGCACCCGATTCGAGCGCCAAGATCAGCGCTTCGCGCACCGGCTTCACGATGTAGTAAGCCGTCAGCAGCACGAACACATTCAGAGCGAGCAGCAACGCCGTCAGCCCTTCGCCCGCGCGCACCTCCGAAACGACGCCCAGCGCTCGATCCAGACCAGACTTCTGCGAAACAATCGCGCTCACAACGCGATGCTAGTGCAGCGCAACGCAGCCGATAGCAAGCTCGTTTTGTGCGCTGCACTAGAACCATGGGATTAAGCCGATGCGGTCGCTGCCGAACGTCCGAGTCGTAGCGCTGCCGTTTCCTCGTCGTTGCTGCGCAGCCGCCGTGACTCCGGGCGAAGCGCCCAAGAAGCCGCTACCAGGCCCAATAACAACAGCGGGATGAGCACGTTGCCGGCGGGGTCACCCACCACCCCGTGCGAAACCGCAGCACCCGTCAGATCGAAAAGCATGCCAGCGTAGGCCCATTCCTTCAGGCGCGGAAACTTGGGCACGAGCACGGCCACGGCGCCGAGCAGCTTCCAAACCCCCAACATTGGCGCCAAATAGGCTGGATAGCCGAGGTGCGCGAGCCCGGCGACCGCCGCGGGCGCGCCGCTCAGGTCGAAAGCTCCGCCCGTGATGAAGGCCAAAGCCAAAAGCGAGGTGGCGGCCCAATAACCAATCTTTCTCGTGTTCATGCTCAAATCCTCCGCGTTCCGCGAGTGATCTCAACATGCGCCACGAATGCATTCGCGACAATGCGTGAACAATTGCCAGCATTCGCTACAATTTGATCCAAATGCAGGATCCGCTGGAAACCGCTGAACTGTTGGCCTTCACCAAGATCGTCGATAGCCGCTCCTTGTCACGGGCGGCCGCGGAGCTGGCTGTGCCGCGCGCCACGTTGAGTCGCAGGCTCGCGCGGCTGGAGCAGCGGCTCAACGTGCGGCTATTGCGACGCACTACGCGCAGCCTGGTGCTGACGGATGCCGGACAAGCGTTGTACCGCCAGGCGCGTTTGGTGCTGGACGCAGTCACCCAAGCCGAGGCCAGCGTGCGCCGCACGGACTCAGCGGTGCGAGGCGACCTGCGCGTCTCCGTGCCCCCGCTGCTCAACATCGACTTCTACGCGGTGGTGGCGGAGTACATGCAGCGTTACCCGGAGGTGCGCTTGCAGGTGCACTTCTCGACGCAACACGTGGATCTCTTGCGCGATGGTTACGACGTCGCGCTGCGCGCTAGCACCGAGCTGGAGCCGGGGCTCACCGCGCGCGTGTTGGCTCGCATGAAGATGGTGGCGGCGGCGTCGCCCGCGTACCTGCAACGCTGCGGCACACCGAAGAGTACGCGCGATTTGAAGCAACACCGCTGTTTGCTCGGTTTTGCGCGAGGAGAGCTGCCACAGACGCATTGGGGGCTGGCCAATGGTGGCAAGCTGCAAGTGGACGGCGTGTTCGCCACGAACGAGATCACGCTGCTCACTTACGCCGCGCTGGCAGGCCTCGGCATCGCGTTCTTACCGACCATGTCGACGCGACCGCACCTGGAAAAAGGGACCTTGGTGCAAGTTCTCGCGGGGGAAGTCGAAATCGAAAGTCGCGTCGCCCTGGTGTATCAGGAACGCGAGTTCATTCCGCCGCAGGTGCGGGCGTTCGTGGACATGGTCAGCAAGTGGGTCAAAAAGGAGATGCGCGGCCAGCTGGACTCGGTGAAGGTCCAGGAGCCGCTGCGCGCATCGAAGAGTACGGCGCCGCCCCCCCGGCGCAGCGGCCGCGCCGGGGACTAAAGCTCCGCCTTCTCTAGCCAGTGCGGGTTTTGCTCGGTGCCGTCGAACTTCTTGCTGGTCTTGAAGGCTTCGTACTCGCCGGAGCCAGCGGCGCTGCGCGTGCGATCCAGCAGTGCCTGACGCTCTTCGTCGGTGAACGGCTTGAATGAACGCGCGACGCGCAAGTTCTTCTCCAGCACGTCGAAGCTATCTTGTCCGCTGATCACGACGGACGTCGGCAAACTCAAGGCGTAGCGCAAACATTCTTCCGCCGTCGCCACGGAGGCTTTGAGCACGTCTCCCGACCCCATCGACTTCATGCCCAACACGCCAATTTCGGCGCGCACCAGGCGCGGCAACACCTCGCGCTCGAAGCTGCGAAAATGCGCGTCGAGCACGTTCAACGGCATCTGCACGGTGTCGAAGTGGAAGCCGTGTTTGTCGGCCTCGTCGAGCATGGCCAAGTGGATCTTCGGGTGTTTGTGGCCGGTAAAACCGATGTAGCGCAGCTTGCCGGCCTCGCGCGCTTTCACCAGTCCTTCCACGATGCCGCCCTTGGCAAAGCAGCGTTCAGGATCGGTCGCGCGGATCACCTCGTGAATTTGTACCAGGTCGATGTGATCCGTCCGCAGACGTTTCATCGATTGTTCCAGCTGCTGAAGCGCGACGTCGGCTTTGTGTGCGTCGAGCTTCGTCATCAGAAAGACGCGCTGTCGGTAGCCATCCTGCAGCGCCTTGCCCATACGTTCTTCGCTCAGCCCCTCGTTGTAGTCCCAGCAGTTATCCAGGAAGGTCACGCCTTGGTCCACGGCGTGACGGATCAACTTCACGCTCTCCTCGTCGCTCAGCTTCGCCTTGTTGCCGATGTGAAAGCCGCCCAGGCCCAACATCGAGACCTGCACGCCGGTGCGTCCGAGCTGGCGTTTTGGTACGGTTCCCGCTGCGGCGGGCGCGCCTGCGGTCGTCGCGGCCGGGGGCTGCGGGGAGGATGAGGATGGGGAGGCGGGCGCGGCGGGCCCAGGCGGGGGTGACTGATTACGCGAGCAAGCCGCTGCCGCAGCCCCCAGCACCATCGAACGTCTTGAAAGCATGGCGGGCGGCCTCCAAAGAGCGTGCCACCCACTCCCACACGCATCCGCGCGGCACCGCGCACGAAACCGCAACATCAGCCTTGGCGAAGTCAGTACCGTACGGTCACAACCTACCGGAGTTCCCCGTGTCGTCCTGTCACGTGGCGATAGGTCGGCATTAGGTTTCGCGGCCATCGGACGTTGGATCGGCCGAGGATGTGGAACGAGAGCACCCGTAGCGATCAAGTCCTAGTCGAGCTCTGCGATGCAGACTCCTTGTGGGGACCGCTGGTGTTCCTGCGACCCGAACGAGACCAACGGCTCACGACAGCGCGCCTGCTGCTGATCTGCGCGCTGTACGGCATCTTCTACGGGATGTGCGCGAACCTCGTGCTGGCGCTGGCACATCGCCTGGGCGGTCGCCCCGTGCTCCCAATCTACTGCGCTCCGACGTTCCTCACGCTGACCAGCTTCCTCTGCGGTAAGCTCAGCTTCGCGCGCGCCTGGAATCGACGCGCACACCAGTTCACGCGCCGGCGCGCGTGGGCGGAAGCCAACGGCCGAGCGCCCAGCCTGGATCAAACGCCCGACGCCGAACACTGAGCGCACTTCACGCCGCGCGCCCCTGCGTCACCACGATGGGAGCGCCTTGCGTGATGATCATGGTGTGTTCGAACTGAGCGCCCCAGCTGCCGTCCGGAGTGCGGAGTGTCCAGCCGTCCTTGGCCTCGATCACCCGTGTCGCGCTGGTGGTGAGGAATGGCTCGATGGTCATGACCAGACCCTTCCACAGCGAAATGCCGCGACCCTCCGCCTCGGTGTTGGGGATGGAGGGAGCTTCGTGAATGAAGCGGCCGACGCCGTGCCCGGACAGATCTTTCACGACCTTGAAACCAGCGCGCTTGGCGCGTTGCTCGACGGCACGACCGATGCGAGCGAGCGAGGCACCGGCGCGCGCTTCGCGCATCGCGTCGTGCAGCGACGCGCGCGTGGCCCATAACAGCGCCGCCGCGCGCTGACTGACTCGACCAACGGGGAAGCTTGCGCCGGTGTCTGCCCAGTAACCGTCCAGTTCGGCAGAGACGTCGATGTTGATCAAGTCACCTTCGCGCAGCACGCGCGAAGCGGAGGGGATGCCGTGCGCCAGCTCATCGTTGACGCTGATGCACGTGGCCGCCGGAAAGTCGTAGGCGAGTTGCGGCGCCGAGCGCGCTCCGTGTTTTTCCAGCACCGCGCGGCCGATCGCGTCGAGCTCCGCCGTGGTGATGCCGGGCGCGACGTGTTCGGCCATCTCGTCCCGGGCCTCCGCCACTACCGCGCCCACGCGCATCAGCGCCACGACATCCGACTCGTCTGCAATCGTCATGCGCTTAGAATACGCGGGCCTGGCACGGCTCGCCAGGTCGGCCTTTCCCCTGCGGGTTCGTGGTGCCAGCATTGTGCCCATGGAATCGCTCGCGCGCGTTGCGGAGGCCGCACGGAACAATTCCCGATGGTGCGATGCGCTGTGTCGCGCCCACGACGCTCCCGGCAAGAGTGAGCCCACTTACTGGATCAAGCGCGGGAAGATTCCCCCTTACATGTCGAAGCTGGTGACGCTGGGCGGAGCGGCCGCAGCCGAGGATCAGCTCGCAGCGATTCGCTCTCTGATCGAGAGTGACGGTGCGACCCCGTTTTCGATCAAAGACGCGTTTCAAGCCTTGGACCTGACATCGCTCGGCTTCCACGTGCTGTTCACGGCCAGGTGGATTCACTGCGCCGTGAGTGCCTCGCTGCCAGAGGATCCCGCGGAGAAGCTCGACTGGTCCGTGGTGTCGACGCCAGAGGGACTCATGCAATGGGAGCTGGCGTGGCGCGGTAGTCCCGCCAACTCCGATGTTGGCGGCTTCGACCGCGTGTTTCCGCCGCAGCTACTGGAAGACCCGGAGCTTACCTTTCTGGTCGGCAGCCAACGCGGTACCGCAGTTGCTTCTGCCGCGCTCAACCGCACGGACGACGTCATCGGCCTCTCGAACGTGTTCACGGCGGTGCCCAACACCGGACCGCTCTTTCCTGGCTGCGTCCGCCTCACTCGAGAGCTGCACCCCACGCTCCCCATCGTCGGCTACGCTCGCGGCGACGAGCTACGCGCCACCGCTCAGGCGGGCTTCACGGAACTGCACGGGCTCACGGTGTGGCAATATCCGGGCTCGTAACTTCAGCTTTGTTGCAGCCACTCCAGCGCCTCCGCTTCGTGCAAGAACCAACATTCGTTCTCTGCCACGGCCCCGCTGCGGAGCGGATGGAGGATCGCCGCTCTCAGGCTAGTGTTCTCGGCGTTGAGGCCAAAGTCACGCCGCGTGGCAATGGAGAGCTGCCGATGGACGTCTTCGTTCTCCCAAACGGTGTGACGAAAATCGATCAGGAGCTTACGCACCGATCCGCACGGTGGTCGCGCCGCGAACTCGAGCTGCAGAGCGCGTAACCGTTCAAGCCCAACGTCCAGGTCGACCCTGCCCGAGCAATCGAGCACGTGCACGTCGGCGTTCTCGAGGTACCTGTAAAATCCCATCGCCAACCCCTCCTCTGAACGTCGGCGCTGCCCCGTTCAAGCGCCGGAGGCACGAATCTGTGGCGTATCGCTTTGCACGAACGGTCGAGGAACCGTCCGTTCAAGTTGCGAGTTTGCAGCCGGGTTGTTCTGCCACGGGTCCGTTACCCGCCGCTGAGCCGCTTCCAGTCGGCGGGAAGCACTACTTCGCGCATGACTCATCAGCACCGAACGGCGCGTCCTGGCCGACGCTTGATTCACGGTTCCGTGATCGCATCGCTTTCGTTTGGCTTGTTTGCGACGCAGACCGCGCACGCGGCTTCGGTCACGAAGGTGGAGCGCACCACCTGGGGCGCCACGGGCGTCCCCAGCTACGTCACCATGTTCATCTACGTTCCGGACAGGATGGCGGAGAAGCCGCCGGTCGTCGTCGCCTGTCACTCCTGCGGGACGCCTGTCGACGGGTTCAAGAACAGCATCTCGGGCATCTTGGCCGCTGCTGATAAGAACGGCTTCATCGTGATCTTGCCGGAAGCGACCGGTCGGAACTGCTGGGACGTCGGTAACCCCAATTCTCTGAAGCACGACGGCGGTGGCGACACTCAAGCTGTCGCGCAGATGGTGAAGTACACGCTGGGCAAGTACAACGGTGACGCCAGCCGCGTCTATGTGATGGGCGGTTCCTCGGGCGCGATGATGACGCAAGCCATGGTCGCCGTGTACCCGGAGCTGTTCCAGGCGGGCTCAGCGCGCGCGGGCGTACCAGCGGGCTGTTGGGCGGATGCCTACGACACGGGGCGGCAATGGAGCAACAACTGCGCCGGCGGAAACACGACCAAGACGGCGCAAGCTTGGGGCGATCAAGTGCGCGCGATGAATCCCGGCTACACGGGACCACGACCGCGTGTTCAGCTCTTCCACGGCACGGCGGACGGCACCATCAACTTCAAGAACATGGGAGAGGCCACCAAGGAGTGGACCAACGTGCTGAAGTTGAGCGAAACGCCAAGCTCCACGGACATGATCACCTCCATGGGGTTCACCTACAAGCGCTCGTTCTGGAAGAACGCCTGCGACTACACGGTGTTCGAGACCTGGGCGGCCGAGAACGGCAGTCACTCCATGCCGTCGTATGAACAAGACGCGATCCTGAAGTTCTTCGGCTTGGATAGCGTGATGGCCACGGATCCGGAACCCGCTTGCGGAGGCGGCGGCGGAAGTGGCGGAGCCGGAGGTTCGGGTGGTGGCGGCGGAGCACCGGCGGCGGGCGGTGCAGCAGCGGCGGGCGGCGCAAGCAGCGGTGGCAGCAGCATCAGCAGCGGTGGTCTACCCGCGTCGAACGGAGGAACCACCAGCGTTGGAGCTGGCGGCGCGCCAGCGCTGGGCGGCACCACGACGGGCGCGGGCGGCAAAGCGAGCTCCGGCGGCGCTCCATCGAATGGTGGGAGCGTATTCGGAGGAGCCACGAGTACCGGTAGCGGTGGAGTCATCACGTCCGCGGGCGGCACGGCTTCCGCCGGCGCGCCTGCGACACCCCCGGAACAACCGGATGCCTCCGGCTGCAGCTGCGTCGTAGGCAAGACGCCATCCAGGCCGTTCTACTCGGCGGCACTGGCGCTGGGCGCAGCGGTCTTCGCCTTCCGCCGCCGCGGCGGCAGAAGACACTGACGCTACTCGTCCACTTGCACGAGGCTGCAGCCGCTACTGGAGCAGGTGCAAGTGGCGCCCGTCATGCACAGGATCGAGCAACTGCCCCCGGCGCAACTGCCAATCGAGCAGGTGTCGCCGGGGCGGCACTCCAATTTGCAATTGCCACCGACACAATCCTCGATGCGAAACGTGGAGGCACCCGTTCCGCTCAAAGAGGGCCCAATCGAGCAGTAACCGTCCGTACACTCACCCAGCTCACAGACACTACCCTGGGTGCAGGTGATGGCGCAGCCGGCGCGACACGTCGCCATCTCGCAGCTCGAGCCGCGGCAATCCATGTTGCAACCGCCGTTGCACGACGCCTGAAAACAAGTAGAGCCTGCCAGACAAGTCGCCGTACAGCCCGCGACGCAGTCGACTTCGCAATCGCTCCCGGTGCACTGCTGCGTACAGCCGCCGCCGACGCACGTCGTCTTGCACTCCGAACCGCCTTCGCACTTCGTGTTGCAGCCGCCGTTGCAGGTGACGCCGCAACTTGCGTCTTTGCAGGCGAGCTCGCAGCCCCCCACACATTCAAGGTCGCAACGAGAGCCTTCGCATTCCCCAGCGCAGAAGCCGTTCGGACACTCCAAATCGCAGTCCGCGCCATCTTTGCAATCGAACTCGCAAGGCTGGG
>Ga0247764_1000591_pt1 | contig 12744 bp, 10 predicted proteins | sample UWRJL051202B4_FD_179932 | JGI IMG/M metagenome (GOLD analysis project Ga0247764, IMG submission 179932) | Plant litter microbial communities from Arlington Agricultural Research Station in Wisconsin, United States - UWRJ-L051-202B-4 | ecosystem: Environmental > Terrestrial > Plant litter >...
AGATGTGGCCAGGCCGATTTTGAAGTTTCTTTCTTTGAAAAAGGAGAAGATATATTCCAGACCGGCCATGGGCTTGGCCTTGGCCTTTATTTTGGCGATGACCAGCTCCATAATCATATCCTCTGCTTCCTGGGCGGTGCCAGGGTCCATCTGGAAATGGCGCCACCAGTAGTCTATCCATTCTTTGGTACGCAGACCAGTCGTAAGATGATATTGCTCAAGCGTCAGGGCTATCTTGTAGTTTTCCAGGGTCTCCATACCTGCTTCCTGCCAGAGGGGTTCGGAATCTATCAAAAGGCCATCCATGTCGAAAATAACGGTATCCAGTTGCATATCCTTCAAAAATAAGGAGAACTACTTATTTACTCAACAATTTCGGGAAAACTTCGAAAGGTAAAAGATAAATGGCCATTGGCCAACTGAGCCGATAGCGCATCGGGGAATATATGCTGTTGATTTCTCAACAATTCCGTACTTTCGAATTGGATATCTCAAGTATAAAACCCGTGTGAATGAGTTCGTTGACAGAACGATTAAAGAATTTCAGTCTTGTCCGGAAGATAGTATATGCCATTGTGGGGACTATCTCTTATCCGGTCCTGACGATGGTGAACCGGTTGAAAATAACCGGTACGGAACATCTGCGTAAATTACCGAGGAGCAATGTGCTGTTTGTAAGCAATCACCAGACTTATTTTGCAGATGTAATCACCTTCTTCCATATTTTCAGCGCGGTGAAATGGAGACGGGAGAACCGGCTGGGGATTCCCTTCTATCTACTGAACCCCTTTACCAATGTATTTTATGTAGCTGCCGAGGAGACGATGAAAAGTAACTGGGTGAGCAAGCTGTTCAGTATGGCGGGTGCATTGCAGGTGAAGAGGACCTGGAAAGAGCAGGGAAAAGAGGTGAGGCGGGGATTGGATCCTTCCGATACGCGGAAGGTTACCCGGGCCCTCAGTACCAGCTGGGTGATCACTTTCCCACAGGGTACGACCAAGGCATTTGCCCCCGGCAGAAAGGGGACGGCCCTGATCATCAAACAAAACAAGCCGATCGTGATCCCGGTCGTGATCAGTGGCTTTTGGCGTGCCTTTAATAAGAAAGGGCTAAAGATCAAGAAGAAAGGGACCTTGTTGTCGGTGACGTTCAAAGAACCCCTCGTTATCGACTATGATGCCTCGCTGGAGGTAATCCTGGAGCAGGTGATGGATGCGATCGGGCAGAGCAAGAAGTTCATGATGCAGGGCGCCCATCATTGGGGTAAGCTGGGTACCGATAAGGGAGGTAAGCCATTGACCTCCTCCGATGTGACACAGCCGGTTAATCCTTCGTAAAATAGGCTTTCAATTCTCCTGCATCTTCGGGTTTCATCTTACCGCCGAGGATCAGTCTCAACTGCCTTCTGCGGAGGGCGCCTTCAAATATCTTCTTTTCTTCTTCTGTTTCTGCGATCAGTTCGGGGACGGGTCTGGGACGCCGGTTGGGATCCAGGGCCACGAATGTATAGTAGGCTTCGTTGCTTTTATATTTGTATTGCTGAGTATGGTCTTCGCCCCATACTTTCATGTGTACTTCCATGGAACTATTGAAGGCACGACTGACTTTGGCTTCGATGTGTACGACATTGCCCAGCTTGATGGGGTTTTCGAAGGATATATTATCTACGGAGGCGGTAACGACGGGAGCATTGCAATGTTTGCCTGCAGAAAGGGCAGCGGCGATATCCATCCAGTACATAAGACGGCCTCCCATGAGGTTGCCATATACATTGGTATCATTGGGCAGGACTAATTCGGTCATGATAATCAGGGATTCCTTGGCTGTCTTGGCTTTCATTTGCATCCTTTCGGGTTTGTGCAAATATAGGTCATCAACAGGGCAAACCTGTATATTTGTCCATGAGGGAATCCTCGTCTTCTATTTAAAACCCGGAGCATGAACTGTCGACTATTTTACCTGTTGTTATCCGGCTTGCTGGTTGCCGGTGTGGGCAGGGCGCAGCAGCGCCGGCCCAATATTATCTTTATTATTTCGGACGACCATGCTTACCAGGCCATCAGCGCCTATGGGAGCCGGCTGGCCCAGACGCCGAATATCGACCGGATTGCCCGGGAGGGGGCTGTTTTTACCCGGGCGCTGGTGACGAATTCCATTTGCGGCCCCAGCAGGGCAACTTTGCTGACGGGGAAGTATAGTCATCTGAACGGCTATACGCTGAATGAAAAGAAGTTCAATACGGATCAGTTCCTCTTCCCCGCCCTGCTACAGCAAAATGGCTATCAGACGGCCTGGATCGGCAAATGGCATTTGGGAAACCTGCCGAAAGGGTTCGATCACTGGCAGATCCTGAATGGGCAAGGAGAATATTATAACCCGGATTTTATCAGCAATCCCAATGACACGACCCGTATGGAAGGGTATGTGACGGATATTATTACCCGGCTATCGGAAGGCTGGCTGGATACGCGGGATACCACGAAACCTTTTTGCCTGGTAGTCGGGGAGAAGGCCACCCATCGGGAGTGGCTGCCTGATATCCAGGACCTGGGTGCGTATGACGACAAGGATTTTGCCCTGCCCTCCACCTTTTATGATGATTATGCCGGAAGGGTGGCGGCCAAGGACCAGGATATGACGATCGGGAAGACGATGCGCCTCAAAGAGGATCTGAAGGTGCATGCGGATTATGTCAAGAGTGGTATCTATAACCGGTTTACGCCGGAGCAAAAGCAGGCCTTCTATAACTATTATGAGAATACCGTTAGCCGGGAGTTCGACCGGCGCAAGGATACGGGACGGGCGTTGGTGCGCTGGAAGTACGAACGCTATCTGAAAGATTATCTTTCTGTGGCCCGTTCGCTGGACCGCAATATCGGTCTGCTGCTGGACTACCTGGATAAAAACGGCCTTACCAAGAATACGGTGGTGGTATACTGTTCTGACCAGGGATTCTATCTGGGAGAGCATGGGTGGTTTGACAAGCGCTGGATCTATGATCCTTCGCTGCGCACTCCATTTGTCATGCGTTATCCGGGAGTTCTGCGGCCGGGGACGGTTCTGAACCAGCTTACCCTGAATATCGACTGGGCTCCGACGCTGCTGGACATTGCGGGGGTTAAGCCGCCGGCGGAGATACAGGGAAGGTCTTTTCTGCCGCTGTTGAAGCCAGGAGGCGATACCAGCTGGAGGAAGGCCGCCTATTATCATTATTATGAATTTCCCCAGCCGCATCATGTCTATCCTCATTTCGGGATCCGTACGGAACGCTATAAGCTGGTACGATTCTATAGTCCTTCCGATAGTTGGGAGCTATATGATCTTACCAAAGACCCGGATGAGATTCATAATTTATATGGGAAGGCTGCGTACTTGTCGCTGACGGCTACGTTAAAGGAGCAGTTGAAAGCGCTGATCCGGCAATATGCGGATCGGGATGCCGAAAAGATACTGGAGGAGCGGCCTTGATGATGCTTTGGGTGAGGCCGCTCTTTAGACCGTGATCTTTTCGCATTGTTGCAGGAAGGCCTCGTCGATGTCGGCGCCGAGCCCGGGAGTGTCGGATAGTTCCAGAAAATAGCCTCTGTATTGCACGCCGCCGGTGACGGGATCGATCTTGTGTCCCAGCAGGCAGGTATCCATGTCGTAGAAAATGACGTTGTCATGGGCTGTGGCGAAATGGGCGAAGGCGGTGAGGGCCAGCCGGCTTTCCAACATGCCGCCCATCATGCAGGGGATGCCCTTTTTAGCACAGGTCTCATTGATTTTTATCGCTTCCTGTATACCTCCCGATTTGGCAAATTTAATATTGACATAGTCGCAGGCATTGGCGGCAATGAGTTTGCGGGCATCGTGATGATCGAAGACGCTCTCGTCGGCCATGATCTTTACCGGCACGGCTTTGCGCAATTCTGGCAAGCGGTCGTCGTCCCAGTGGCGCATGGGTTGTTCGCAGAATTGAATATTCAAAGGTCCCATGGCTGTGAGCGCGTAGTTGGCGTCCCCGAAACTCCATCCCTGGTTGGCATCGATCCGCAGTATGATTTCAGCGCCTACTGCCGCACGGATCTGCTGCACGCGCGCCACGTCTTCTCTGGCATTCTTTCCCAGTTTGATCTTGATCATGCGAACGCCGTCTTTTTTGAATTGGATGGCTTTAGCGGCCATGTTCTCCGGGGTATCGATACCGATGGTAAGGTCGGATTCCAGTTCCTTCTTTTCTCCGCCCAGGAACCGGTAGAGGGGTTGGCCGGCTGCTTTTGCCGCCAGGTCATAGAGGACCATGTCGAAGGCGCTTTTGATGGTGGCGTTGAAGGCGGTGAAGGCATGTAGTTCGGCCATGCGGCTTTCAATATCGAGTGCTTCTTTGCCTTTCCAAAGAGCGGCGAAGTCCTTGGCCATTTCGAAGCAGGTAGCCTGGGTTTCGCCGACGATCATGGGGAAAACGGAACATTCGCCGACGCCGTAGTAGCCGGCATCGGTATGGACGCGGATGAAGATGTTCTGTGCGTAGTGCATGGTTCCGGTAGAGATGACGAAGGGGACCATGGGGATGCTGAGCTTGTAGATATCTGTGTGTAGAATTCTCATATTCATTTGTTGATGACTGGGTGCTGGCGCCTTTTACTGTTTGTAACCTGGTCCGAAGACGGCCCGGCCGGGGGTAGCGCCGGTATGGGTTTGGTCTTTCAGCACCTGTACGCCGTTGACGAAGACGTCGGTTACGCCGCTGGCGAGCTGGTGCGGTTTCTCATAGGTGGAGTTGGCGCGGATGGTGGCCGGGTCAAAGATCACGATATCTGCATAATTGCCGGCGCGAAGTTCGCCTCTTTTTTTCAATTTGAGGCGGGCGGCCGCGAGCCCGCTGAGTTTGTGAATGGCTTCTTCGAGTGGAATGACTTTCTCCTCCCGGACATATTGGCCCAATAGTTTGGCAAAGTTGCCATAGGACCTGGGGTGGGTGCTGCTTTTCAGGAATACACCTTCGGGGGCCATGCTGGAGGCGTCGGATCCAAAAGTCATATAGGGCAGCCGGATTTCTTTTTTCACGTTGTCTTCACTCATGAGGAAGTAGATGACTTCCACCCGGGAATTGTCCTGGATGACGAGGTCGATGATGGTGTTTTCGGGAGATTCGTGGCGTAGTTTGGCAATTTCACTCAGCCGCCGTCCGGTAAGGTATTTCAGGGAATCCTGTTTGAAGCCCGCGCAGATGATATTGTCTGCTCCGGAGCCCAGGTAGAGGTTTTCCCAGCTATTGGTAGGGGTGACCATTTCGGTCAGCACTTTTTTGCGGATGGCAGGATCTTTGAGTCGTGCAATCCACTTATCCAGCCCACCCTCCTGTACAGAGGGGGGCATCGCCGCGTCGAAGCCGGTGGCTCCGGCGGTATAGGTATACATACAGGCGGAGATATCGAGTCCGGTTTTGCGGGCGCTGTCAATTTTGGATATCAGGGGATCTAGTTTGGACCAGTTACCTTTTCCGGCGGCTTTGAGATGATAGAAGGCGGCGGGCATACCCGATTGTTGGGAGATGCGGATCAGCTCGTCGGCAGCCTGGAGGAGCTGGTTGCCTTCGCTGCGGACATGGGAGATATAGAGGCCGCCATAGGGGGCCGCGGTCTTGCACAGTTCGATCAGCTCGTCCGTACCGGCATAGAATCCCGGGGCATAGATCAGGGCCGAACCGATGCCCATCGCACCTTCTTCCATGGCCTGTTTGACCAGGGACTTCATTTTGAGCAATTCTTCGGGAGTGGGTGGCCGGTTGGCATCTCCCAGCACATTTTCCCGGATGGTAGTAGCGCCCACAAAGGACGCTATATTGGTGGAGACCCCCTTTTTCTGGAGGAATTCCAGGTATTCTTTGAGGGAGGTCCACTGTATCTTGTATTTGATGTCTCCTTCGTTGTTCTCTTCGGTCTTTTTCATGCTGTCGGTAAGGGGGCCTTCGGAGTTACCTTCTCCAAAAACTTCCAGGGTGACGCCCTGGCGGATGGCGCCGAGGGACCGGCCGTCCTGGATGAGGGAATTGACGGACCAGCTTTGCATATCGATGAATCCCGGGCTTATGGCTTTGCCTTTGGCATCCAGTTCGAGGGTAGCTTTGGCGGCTGACAGGTCACCAATAAAGGCGATGGTGTCGGCCCGGATGCCGATATCTCCTTTGAAGGAGGGGCTGCCGGTCCCGTCATAGAGGATCCCGTTGCGGATGATGGTATCGTATTGCTGGGGTTGGTGGCAGGAAAAGCAGGCTGCCAGGAGACAGGCTGTAATGATGGGAAGGACAAGATGGTTGTTTTTTCTCATGTTACCTTATTGGTCATGGAAATTAAGGAATCTCCTGTTATGGATCTTACCGCCCCAATAAAAATTTAGTTCTTACTTTTGCCCGGAAAATAAGGTACGAAAGTATGAATACAGCTCCCGGATCCCTGTCTTTTGACAATACGGAAAACGCCTTCGAGTATAAATCTGACAAGGAGTTAAAAAAAGCCGCTTTTTTATTTTCGAGTATGGGTTATTCGTCACTCGTGAAAATCGGGACCCGGCTGACGCCGTGGTTGATCCGGTCGGGGCTGCCTATCAAAGGGATGATCCGCAACACCATTTTTGCCCAGTTCGTAGGCGGGGAGACGCTGGCGCAGACGGCGTCGGTGGCCCGGAAGCTGGGAGAATACCATGTGCAGGTGATCCTGGATTATGGGGTAGAAGGGGGAGAGGAAGGGGAGGAAGGGTATGAGCATGCCTGCGGGGAGTTCATCCGGGTGATCGATTATGCGGCGACCCAGCCCAATATCCCTTTGATGAGCATAAAAGTGACGGGTATTGCCCGGTTTTCCCTCCTGGAGAAGCTGGATCAGGCGATGGGGGAGACCGGCCCTCTTATGACGCGCTATATGGCGGCATTGAAATCGTTGACGCCGGATGAAGAGAAGGAATGGCAGCGGGTTTTTGCGCGGATGCAGCGGATCTGTGAGGTGGCGGAGTCGAAGAAAGTGGGGGTGTTGGTGGATGCGGAGGAGACCTGGATACAGGATCCGGTGGATATACTGACGATCCTTATGATGGAGAAGTTCAACAAGGGCCAGGTGGTGGTTTATAACACGATCCAGTTGTACCGGCATGACCGGCTGACCTTTTTAAAGGATTCCCATGAGGCGGCGGTGCAGCGGAATTTCATATTGGGCGCCAAGCTGGTGCGGGGGGCCTATATGGAGAAGGAGCGTAAAAGAGCGATTGCCGGGAACTATGCCTCTCCCATTCAATCCGATAAAGAAACTACGGACAAGGATTATAATACCGCGCTGGAATTCAGCATCGAGCACCTGGAGCGGATTGCGCTGATCGTGGCTTCGCATAATGAATATAGCAATCTGTATGCGGTGGAGCTGTTGCAAAAAAGGGGGCTGCCGCTGGATCACGGGCATATCCATTTTTCCCAGTTATACGGTATGAGCGATAATATCACGTTCAACCTGGCTAAAGCGGGGTGTCCGGTGAGTAAATACCTGCCTTTTGGGCCTATCAAGGATGTGATTCCTTATCTGATGCGGCGGGCGCAGGAGAATAGTTCGATGTCGGGGCAGACGGGGCGGGAACTGGGATTGATTAAGAAGGAGTTGAAGAGGAGGGGGATATAATTTTGATTGTCAGGGTCAAATTGATGATTTTATGTCGATAAATCTAAAATAATCTTTATTTTCGTGGCCGGAAAATTTTGAAGGCGAATTTTTGAGGGCGGTTAGCTCAGTTGGTTAGAGTATTTCCTTGACATGGAAGGGGTCGTTGGTTCGAATCCAATACCGCCCACGGATGGCGCTCATAAAGGGCGCCATTTTCTATTAAAACCCTCGTCCCGCGAAGGTTTTCGATAAAACGGCGTAGCAAAGCGTATCAAATCATTTTAAAGCGAAAAGCGCCTGATTCGTGTACCGCTTGTTGACAGTGCGTTTGAAAGAGATTTTTTTAAAATCTTAAATGATGTGGTATGCAAGTCAAACAGAATTTATCTATTCTCTTCTATTTGAGGATACAGAAAACGTCGAAAGATGGGACAATTCGCATTTACATCCGGACAACCATTGATGGCCTGGAAGAAGAATAAAGGACTTTTTGAACGGGCGGTTGCAAAGAGATGGGTAGGAGCTAATATCTTTTCCATTTTCAAATGGAGGTCCAGACTTCATTAAAAACAAATGATTTTTGGTTAAATTAAAGCTGATCGCAAGAACAGCTCGTACGATAGCGGACGGCGGACAACCTTTTAGCAGAAAAACATTAAAGCTGAATAAGTTTATTTCCGGTGACATAATCAAAGCGAAAAAAGAGGGGCGGCAATCTTTTCCTGGTTGGAAATTATCCTGGGCATGGTTAACTGTTTAATTTATCCTTTAAAAAGGCGCTCGCTTCCTGCATCGCCTGTTGACCCATCGAACCTGTCCCGAAAAACCCGTGTATATTTTCGTAATTTTTATACACCGTAGGCACGCCGGCCTGTTGCAACTTACCTGCATAGGCTTTTCCCTCATCTCTTAACGGATCATAGTTGCAGGTAAAGATCATGGCCGGGGGCAGGCCGGAAAAATCGGCTGAACGGAGGATCGATGCTTTTTCGAATAGTGCAGGATCTGTCACATAAAGGTCCCAAAACCATTGCATGATTTCCGCAGTGAGCACATAGTCCCTCCCATTTTCCTGGTAGGATGGATGATGGGCGCTGTAATGATCTGTCACAGGGTAGGTTGCAAACTGCGCCTTCAGGACAATGCCTTGCTTTGTTAACATCCGGGCAACGTGCAGCGCCATATAACCGCCCGCACTGTCACCGGCCACCGCCATACTCCCACTTAAACCGTTGTATTCCGCAGCATGTTCATGCAACCAGGCAGCGGCCGCAACGCTGCTTTCAGGCCCTTGGGGGTAAGGATGCTCGGGGGCCAGTTTATAAGCCACCGACATGACAATACAGCCTGTGTTGTTACAGATTTGCCGGCATATTTCGTCGTGCGTTTCCAATCCCATCAAAACAAAACCACCACCGTGATAATAACAAATCAATGGGAACGGCCCTTCGCCAAAAGGCATATAAATACGGACCGGGATGGAATGGTGCGTAATGTCTTTCCTGATCACATCTGCGACGACAGTGGGGCCGGGATCCTGCGTGGCCTCCGCCATAGCCTTCCTCGTTACTTCCGGGGGTGCCAGGTTTAATTTGTCAAACCCGTGTTGCTTTGAGAAAGCTATCGTGTCTAAAACTTCTTTTGATAATGCCATGATGTTGGTTTTTAGAAATTGGTGTTATAAATTGCCGTCCTTGAATTTTTTTGGTTTCACTTTAAAGTACTTTTCAAACAAACGAGAAAAATGGCTCATGTTGGTAAAGCCCAGCCGGTAACCTGTTTCTGATACGGAATGATCCTTCAGCAGTTTGGCGGCTTCCTTCATCCTTGCGTGCTGGAAATAATTGTAAATAGAATCGCCGAAGACCTGGCGGAAAAGCGTTTTCATTTTGGTGGGGCTCATACCAATCTGCCTGGACAGGTCCATCAACTGCGGCGCTACCGACAAATCCTTCAGGATAATAGACCTGGCCTCGTACAACCTTTCTGCATCAGTCCTGTTGACAACAACCCCTGCTTCATTGGCCCTTTGGGTTATTTCCGCGAACAACAGATAAATTAATTCAAGCACTTTTGCCTGGCAACGCAATAAATAAAATGGCGACCCTAACGGTATGTTACTTAAATCTTTCAGGATACCTTCCATCTCACCGGGCATCAATATATTGACAACAAAAGATGGGTTGGTTAAAAGCCGGTTGCGCAATACAGCCTCCTCCGCGGATAAATGAAGCAGTTCCACTAAAAGCTCACGGGCCACGTTGATGACCAAAAAGTAGATCTCTTGTTGCGCGGGAAAGAATATCTTGGTGAAAAAATTGCCCGTGCCCAGTTCGGCTTCGCACCCCGGGGCAAACAGGTGGGTTTCCTGCTGCCCGGTTTCCAAGGCAACCTTTCGGCAGTCGAACTTAAGCGTCAGCGCTTTAGACGGCCCGGCTGATGCCAGGCGTTTTAACGAAAACTCTTCCTTAAGTATGTAGCGGTGCATACACAGGTTAAGACCTTCCCGCAGTTGTATTTCCTGTATATAGCCGTCCCCTAATAATTCCGGCAAATAAACCCGGTTTTCGCCAACAGGCATCCCAAACCTTTGGCCAAATGCTTCGGCAAAATGGAAGCCTTTTTCAATAACAAATTCAAAAGTAACGGCCATGGTGTCTATGCGGTTACTGGAAGCGATTTATAGTCAATATAGCCACGGGACCCCGGCGTGTAGAACCTCAGCATGTCGGGTTGGTTCAGTGCTGCATTTTCAGCAATCCGTTCGGGCAGATTCGGGTTGGCCAGGAATGATCTGCCAAATGCAGCAAGGTCTGCTTTCCCGCTTTCCAACGCTTTTTCGGCAGTTTCAGGTGTAAGCCCATTACAAATGATCAATGTTCCGCCGAACGCCTCTTTTATTTGCTGTAGAAAATCATCCTTCACCGCAGGCGACAAGCCGATATGCAGGTAGGCGATTGGCAGTTTGCCTAATTCCCGTGCCAGATAGGTATAGGTATCGATGACCTCATCTTCCGCGTAAGCCTTCAGGTCACCCATGGTAGAAAACGGTGAAAACCGGATGCCGACTTTTTCGTACCCTATGGCGCCGCCTATTTCCGTGGCCAGGTCTGTGACAAATTTTGCCCTTGCCTTCATACTTCCGCCGTACTCATCGGTGCGGTTGTTAAGGTTGGGGTTCAAAAACTGCTCAATAAGGTAGCCATTGGCGCCGTGAAGTTCAATACCGTCAAAGCCTGCTGCCATGGCGTTGGTTGCCGCGGTAACGTGGCCCTTGATCACTTCTTTAACGCCTTCGGTGGTCAGCGCAATCGGCTCGGAATTTTCCTGGATGCCCCTGGTGTCGGTAAAAATAGGCCCGGCAGCTTTTACAGCCGCGCTGCTTACCAAATGCAGCCCATGCGGCAGGTTATCTTCATGGCCGATCCTACCGGTATGCATCAACTGCACAAATATCTTGCTGCCACCTGCATGAACCGCTTTGGTAATTTTTTTCCAGCCTTCCACCTGTTCTTTGGCGAACAAGCCCGGGATACGCGGGTAGCCTAAACTTTCGGGCGTTGGCGAGGTGCCTTCGGTAATGATCAGCCCTGCTCCATTGCGCTGTCCGTAATATTCTGCCATGAGATCGTTAGGTATGTTGTCGATGGCCCTGCTCCTGGTCATTGGCGCCATCACTAAATGGTTCCTGAGCTTTAGGCCGTTCCTGCTGTACGGTGTCAATAATATATTTTCCATGATAATAAATATTAATTTTATTTCAATTCTTCAATAAACTGTGGCACTGTATGCGCCGGGCGGCCAAGTATGGTATCGAGTACCAGGGAGTTGCCGCCAGAGAAGCCGTATTGGTCATATTCCTTATTCATTGCGATAAGCCCTTCACACAGTTCGCCGGGTGGAATCTTCACCTGTTTAGCCCATTCATCTACCGGCAAGTCTTTCGGTATGATCGTTTTATTCAACTTTTTGCCCATCAGCCCGGCCAGGTCAACCCGGCTAAACATGCCTGGTGAGGCCAACTCGAATGTGCCGTAGGACAAACGCTTGTCCGTTATCGCCAAAGCCGCAGCTTCGGCAACATCCCTGTAATCCACATAGGCCATTTTCGAGTTTTTCGAGTAGGGCATGATTATTTCGCCGCTCTGTTTGGCTGCCTGCCAGCTTTGCTGCAGCATTTGCATGTACATGGCAGGCTGCAAAATGGTATAATCCATGCCGGAGCGGTAAAGCGCTTCTTCTGCCGGCCGTTTCTCAGCGTGGTTGGCTAACGACAACGAAGTGTGATAAACACTGGAGAATACAAATTTGGTAACGCCGGCCTCCAGCGCGGCTTTAACCATGTTCAACCCTGCTTCGACCTCCCTGTTAAATGCGGGGATGATGTGGAAGACACCCTCTGCACCTGCGGCTGCATTTTTAAGGGTAACAGGATTATAGAGGTCGCCTATGGCAAATTGGTCTGCGCCGCTGGCTATGGTCTGTTTGCCCTTGTTACCGTCCTGTACCAGCGCGGTGACATGATGGCCTTGTTTTTTTAATTGCGGTAAAACCAGCCCGGCAAATCTACCGGTGGCACCGGTCATCAGTATTTTCATGATAGAGTTATTAAATTTTATCGAGGACCAATGGACAATGCCGCCTTTGGGGATATTTACAAATGATCCTTTCTTGGCAATATATTCGCCAAATTCCGATTTGACTTCGATCTCCCCGTCGATAACGTAAAATGATTCCTCTATTTGCGCATGTTCATGAGGCCCTGGGCCGCCGTCGGGTGGTATAAGCATATCTATTACAGCAAATGCTCCATTGGTTTCGGCGACTTTTTTTGATGTCTTCCATATTTGTGTTATTAGAAACAAAGGTCGGGGTACCCGGTTGTAAAAAATATTCCGATCGGACTATAAAATAGTCCGATCGGACTGGCATACCACTTCATAGCCATGACAATGAGCCAGTTAACTTAAATGCTTTCGCTCTTGCTTGGATTAGTAATATATCTATGCTCTATTGTTGATCCTTCGTAGCCATAGGCATCTGCTTTCATTTCCTGGATAGCTACATAACTTACCGGATGGACACCTCCGAGAAGGGAATTTAACGACTTGTGGAC
>Ga0247764_1000592_pt1 | contig 12731 bp, 11 predicted proteins | sample UWRJL051202B4_FD_179932 | JGI IMG/M metagenome (GOLD analysis project Ga0247764, IMG submission 179932) | Plant litter microbial communities from Arlington Agricultural Research Station in Wisconsin, United States - UWRJ-L051-202B-4 | ecosystem: Environmental > Terrestrial > Plant litter >...
ACATTATTCCACTCTCTCAATTTAATTAATCTGTTATTCAATCGTTTTCTGAACGATTTATGAGCTGTAAAAAGATCCGAGATTGTTCAGTAAATACACAAATTTGTGGGCCTCCACGACGCCCCACACATTCGCATTAAATTTATAGATAGATAGTCAATACACTCTGACTCCCAGAACGAAATTAATTGCTACTCACTCATTTCTTAAGCAATTCCTATCGTCTCAATATATTTGGAATGGTATACTATATGCCCATATATGTGGGCCTCCACGACGCCCCATATGTCCTTGTTAAATTTCTAGACAGATATTCAGTAAGTTATACCCTCTCAGAACGAAATTCATCGTTACTCACCCAGTTTTTAAGCGATTGCTATCGTCCAAAGAAATTGAGGATTGTATATTATACATCAAAATATGAGGGCCTCCACGAAGCCCCATCTTTCCGCGTTAAATTTCTAGGTGGATACTCAGTAAGTTCTACCCCTCAGAACGAAATTTATCGTTACTCACCCATTTTTTGAACGATTCCTATTGTTTCAAGGTAGTTGGTATTGGATAATATATAGTCACATATGTGGGCCTCCACGACGCCTCATATGTGCACGTTAAATTTCTGGATAGATGCTCAGTAAGTTCTACCCCTCAGAACGAAATTCATCGTTACTCACCCAGTTTTTAAGCGATTCCTATCGTCCAAGAATAGCTAGTATCAGATAATATATACTCACATATGTGGGCCTCCACGACGCCCCATATGTGCGCATTAAATTTCTAGATGGATACTCAGTAAGTTCTACTCCTCAGAACGAAATTTATCACTACTCACTCAAATCTTCAGCGATTCCTCTCGTCTAAATGTAGTTGGAATCAGAGAATATATGCTCACATATGTGGGCCTCCACGACGCCTCATATGTGCGCGTTAAATTTCTAGATAGGTACTCAGTAAGTTCTACTCCTCAGAACAAAATTCATCGTTACTCACCCAGTTTTCAAACGATTCCTATCGTCTAAAGGTGGTTAGTATCAGATAATATATGCTCACATATGTGGGCCTCCACGACGCCCCATATGTGCGCATTAAATTTCTAGATGGATACTCAGTAAGTTCTATTCCTCGGAACGAAATCTATCGCTAATCACTCAAATTTTCAGCGATTCCTCTCGTCTAAAGGTAGTTAGTATCAGATAATATATGCTCACATATGTGGGCCTCCACGAAGCCCCATATGTGCGCGTTAAACTTCTGGATAGGTGCTCAGTAAGTTCTACCCCTCAGAACGAAATTCAGCGTTACTCACCCAATTTTCAAGTGATTCCTATCGTCTAAAGGTAGTTAGTATCAGATAATATATACTCACATATGTGGGCCTCCACGACGCCCCATATGTGCGCATTAAATTTCTAGATGGATACTCAGTAAGTTCTATTCCTCAGAACGAAATTTATCGCTAATCACTCAAATTTTCAGCGATTCCTCTCGTCTAAATGTAGTTAGAATCAGAGAGTATATACTCACATATGTGGGCCTCCACGAAGCCCCATATGTCCGCATTAAATTTCTGGATAGATGCTCAGTAAGTTCTACCCCTCAGAACGAAATTCAGCGTTACTCACCCAGTTTTTAAGCGATTCCTATCGTCTAAAGGTAGTTAGTATCAGATAATATATGCTCACATATGTGGGCCTCCACGACGCCCCATATTTCCGCGTTAAATTTTTAGATAGACACTCAGTAAGTTCTACCCTCTTAGAACAAAATTCATTGTCACTCACCCAATTTTAATTCGATTTCTATCGTCTCAGGGAATTTAGAATTGTATATTATACATCAAGATATATGGGCCTCCACGACGCCCCACATGTGCGCGTTAAATTTCTAAATAGATACTCAGTAAGTTCTACCCCCTCAGAACAAAATTCATCGTCACTCACTCATTTCTGAAGCGATTCCTCTCGTCTCAAGGGATTTAAAATCAGCTAGTATATACTCACATATGTGGGCCTCCACGACACCCACAGTTTCTGCGTTGAGTCCACAGTTAGATATTCAGTAAGTTGTACCTCTCAGAACAAACTTTATTGTCCCTCACTCATTTCTTGAGCGATTCCCATGATTCAAGGAGTTTTAGGATTCCTAGATATATGTCCACATTTGTGGTCCTCCACGACGCCCATAGTCCCCGCGTTAATTTAATAGGTACACACTAAGTAGTTTTCCTTCTGAAGTACAAAATCTGACGTAGCTCACTCGTTTCTGAAGCGATTCGTGTCGTCTAAGGGGTTTTATAATTGCATAATATGGTATTATATTTGAGGGCGTCCACGAGGCCCGCTATGCCTGCGCTAAATTTATAATTCAGTAAGTTTCACTGAGTTCTACCTCTCACAAGGCAAATATAATATAATTGCACTGAATTTCGAGCAAACCATATCGTAGAATCGAAAGATCTTGATTAGATGATCCCATTGAAAGTTAGAACGAGGGGATCCGCTCAAAATTGACGGAGATATGGGTTGAATATTACTATTAAGTAGCTTGTATTCATAATGTAGGTCCTTCGTGGGCGTCGAGGAGGCCCACACTTGTGTAGTTCTACTAGATAATGAGTAATTGAATCGCTGAATACAAGTCCGAGATTCAATTTACAGTGTTACTCGGTTAAACATACGGGCGCTTACACGGGCGCTTACACGGGCGTCCACGAAGGCCGTGTTTGTGCCGCTCCACCGGGCCGCGCTCCAACCCTAAACCTAAACCTGGAGACGGTGACACTTTTTCGATGGTCGAATCCGCGGGCGTCACCGACGCCCGTGTGGATGTCGCGAGTAAGGGGGAAAAGGTATAACTCCCAGATATCTTCACCAATTTTGTACCGATTTCAATGAATCAAAGTGCGCTGAGAAGCGCTCCAAGATACTCTTAACTTATATGTTTTAGATTAAGGAGAACCGTCTTGTAGGTAGCTCACAGTATGCAAGCCTTAGTGTTGTATAACTTGTCAGCTGCGAAAATCACAAATTTCGCTATGATGTTTTAACGTAAACTGTATACATTGGCTTAAGAGGGTTTACTCAGCGATTGTAAAACAGTTTAGATCGTGATAAACGGGCGCGAATTGACAGAGATATAGCAGAAATACTAATTTTCCGAAATCTTCTACCACTACATCCATATATCTACGAGTTTTTGACCGGTTGAGCTCATTTTTTCTGCTCAATATACTCTAAATACATTCGCATAATGTTCTAGATACTTAAATTACACGGGCAGCGAAGTTACGCAGATCCATTAGCGCCCAGCGGCTCGACTCCGCACAGCTGAGTCGCGTTTCGGCAAGTGCCGAAACGCCATCAACGCCATCAACGACGACTTTCGTCGTCAATCCTTCCTTCCTACCATCACTACCACCTCCTCCCTCTGTCCCTCTGGTCGTACGGCGCCTGAAACCACCACAAAAGATAAGTTAATTACTTATATGTGTATTGTAAGTACATTAACAACGATTTTCAGCCCGAATCGCGACTCACTTTGAGTCAGCTCGGTTGGTGAGCCAGAACACGAACATCGACGAAACGGACACCCTTTCCCTCTGACGAGGATGTGGGTTGGGAATTGTTGACGGAGGGTGGGGAGGATTACGAGGGGGACCTGTGAAGAGGCTAACCCCACAAGGTATGTTGTCAACCACATAGCAAGTCTATTGCGGACTGATGCACCTCTCTTTTAGCGAATCGCCTCGTTTACGAGCTCCTGGCAGACTCGATTCGTATCGCCAAATGGAATATACATGGCACCCGCCCACCCTTTCACGTTAAGACCCGGTTTCACAACATCGCGCGTTCGCAACACCGCCGTTCTGCCACTTGCCACCCGTTTCACGGGTGGGTTGTGTGCTTTCGCTAAACGAGTGGTGTACTGCCTATATTACGGGCAATTAATATACGTGGGGCCATAACACATGTTGCCCGCCAATACCTCAAGTCCATTCGTAACCTGCTGTGCGCACGATGTCTCCGACCACTCGCCTTCCACTTGCTGCCCGTTTTACGGGTAGGTTGTGGCCATCAATCCTCCTCAGTTATCAAGGCCCGATCACTATTCTCTCAGCAACGGAAACGGAACTCGAGATGGACAAGCAATTATCCAAATCAGAGTCTGCAGAGCCGTTTATCGTCTCCGATGACGCTATGAAGACTGCGCGTCGATGACCACCATCCTAAACACTCAGATTCCATGCAAGAGGACAATTCCTCGAGCCTTATCGTCGAAGCTGCAATTTCCGTAGTCGGCAGCGCATTTGCTTAATTGTAATAATCTGTTTTACAGATGGCTTGTGTGCTTTCGCCGAATCGGTGACTTACTGCGCGGGTTAGCCAATTATTGTAGTGTACAAAAATGTAAACGGATGGAAAATTTCCGTTCACTTATGCAATCTCAGAACACTTTGCGCGACCGAAATCGCTGGTACTCCACGACGCCCACTGCCTCACATCAAGTGCTAAGACACGATCAACACAACCAACTCTGACGTTTACCGAAATATCGGAGCACTTGAGGACCTTCGCGGACGGACGTTCTGAGAAGGGGGTGTTCTGATTGGTCTCCCTTCCTGACGATACTGAATAGATTGGTACAAAGCAGGCGTCGTCGAAGCTCACATTGCACACCATGAAACTTAGTTAACGAGAGCCGATGATTAAATCTAAAACATATATTCAAGGTCTTTGCGACTGGAAAAGGTTTTACATGGAAGAAGTACTAGTCTAGGTCCTGAGTCATAGCATGGCGTCAATAAATGTGTTAACATCAGGAGCAGAAGACTAACCGGGTTCCAGAATGGACCAGTGGTCTTACGAGGATTTAGGAGGATTCGAGGTGCTGGTTTGGACGTATCTAGCCCTGGCATCTTGGTGAAACCAGTTTTGCGCGACGTGGTCCAAATACGCTGAGTCTCCGCATGAGGAACCCAGTAAAGCTTGTTATACCTCTTTCTCAATGCATGGCGTATGGCCTCGATGACATGCGCATCATTGTTTTTCCAGAGAGCGACCCATTGCGTGTAGTATTGTGCATTCGGGTAGTTCTGAACTGCGCCGGCCTTCATTGTGCCCTTGGGCGGAAACATGTTATTGAACACCCGTCTCCACTCCTTCTGATTCTCTGCAACTTTATAGGAGCAGTCGTCGAAGAATTTGGCGAGATTGGGGTTTTCGTATGTAAACTCTGTGACTTCAAGTCGCTGAATCGGAGTGAGAATGCAGTAGGATCCTAATGCTGCATTCTTGCGGTTGGAACAGAGGGTCGCCATATCTACCAGCCACTGGCGGTAGAGAAGGGTTATGGCCGAGTTTATCTCAGGCGAGAAGAGGAACGGCACTGCTGCGTCCTCGTCATCGCTGAGAGCGTTGTCCTCAAAATCCGACCCTCCATCACGAGCGACCTGGTTAAGCTCGACACCTGCTTCTTCGAGGGCAAAAAGATTTTGGGTAGGTTGGTCTGGCGGAGGAATATAAGTTGTGGTTATCCTTTTCTTGTTTGTAGTCCTCATGTGATTGGGGGGAAGAACGGCACCAGTCCGACAAAACTCAGCGAAGAGCCTCTCGCGGCTAACACCAAAGATGAACTTGATAGTCCTTTCACTAAGAGAGTGTTGGTTATATTCCTGTCGCGGTACTGGCACTGAAGGTCCACATCGGATTGTCGCCAGAAAATAGCATCCGTATTTGATTACAGGAACCGTCCGAGATTTTTGGGTTCGGTGTCGGGAGGGAATCTCGCCTTCATCATCCGAAGGAGTTATGTCCTCCTCATCTTCAAATTCGTCCTCGGCGAGGGACATTGAGAATGCGGTGATCTCAGGCGTGGCATTAGCGGTGAGGACATGGGGGAAAATGGCCACCATCAGTTCCCTCGATGAGGGACCATCGTCCGGAGTCGAGTGTAGACCATTCAGGAACCAAGGGGCTGCTGCGGTGAGAATGATCGCAGGTTCCACAGCTCGGAGATGGGAGGGCCCTGCCATCTGCCAATCGAGGACATACTTGAACGCAAGAGCACGGAGAGCGCGAAACGACCTTCAAAATCAATTAGATTGTGAACTAGAAAGCACGAGACAAAAACAGACGTACCACCAAACTTCCCGATCGAAACCGAGCAGAGAGGATCTCAGAAGCTCTGCATCGAAGTCCAGGAGGACTTTGGTGGCATGTTTGATGGGGATCCGCACCTCAAATCTCGCATGGGATGTGTTGGTTCCAGCTGCGGTAGTATAGACATCGTATATTTTCTCGATGTAAGCATCGGCCTTCCCTTTGATGATATCGCTCCCAGTGACGAATTTCCCGTGATGATGGCCGTCGGGTCGAGTTGTAATGGACTTGTCCGTATGGTAGGCTTGCTTGGCAACCATATCATATTCCCCAGCAGAGTTAGGCCCGTCGGTCTGGGCAAAGCCACTCGCAGCTATGAGGTGGGAAGCTGGATGTCGGCGGTACTTGGAGCTCCCAAGTGTTGTGACTCGAATTGAATGTCTGGTGGAGATGTGAGAAGCACGTTTGACGAGAGCCGCATGCGAATCGGTTCTGAAGACCAAACATTGGCCAAGGGCAGAGGTGGTCTCGATGGCCACATCCACCCACCATTGGTCTTCCTCGAGCGCCATATCGTCAATATCCAAACTATTGTTCAGGAGGTACTCCTTCCAGGCTACTTCCGCAGCTACGGCATCTAGAGAGTGAAATGCCTGGTTCTTGGTCCCTCGGATTTCGTGGTAATAAAACATACCCTCCGCCCATTCCACGCCGTTTGCCTGAAGATTCCTGCGAATGGCCGTGCCAAAAGCTTCGACAAGCCAATAGGCCAGAGTGTTCGTAGAGAATGCTAATCGCCCGTTGTGCCCCTGGGCGATGAAGTACGCCGTCTTGTAATCCGGCTTGATGTCAGCGGCACGATCATAGAAGACCTCAACCATCGCAGGTCGTAGACCCTTCTCGAAGAAGATAGCGTGTTGCTCCTGGGTTAGCTTTGAATAGTGCGATCCTGGTGTATACAATTTAGGGAACATGGCGTTGACTTTGTTGGGACCTGCCCATTTGCCGACGCAAATGTTGGGAAGGAAATGATATGGAACCATTTGGCCGTCCTGAAACGTAATGTTAATGGTCGAAAAAGTAAAGACGAACGCAAAGACTTACAATGGAGTGGGATAGATGAATGTTATTTTGAAGCGAATCTTCGTGCTTCGCGATCGCATACACCCAAAGAGCTCCTTTGACGCGAATATTTGGCGATACACCTATAAGAGAATCGTAGTCGCGGAGGACACTTATTGGGTGGTCCTCATCGAGGCGGTTGAGAATTGGATCGAGAGTGACTTGGTACCGTCCAAAATTATGGGCCTCACCTTGTCCGCACAAAGCATGCGCAACAAAGGCGGGGAATTCTTCCTGATCGAGGTAATAGTTACAAGAAGTGTTGAACTGAGCAAGCGACTGTCCAAGGACGGCACGTTCTGCGGGTGGCATCTTAGGACGAGGTGGGGAGGTAGACAGACGTTTCAACACATTGTATATTATTTATAACCTAGCCTTAAACCTGAACCTAAACCTAAGACGACACAAAGGCGTGGAACCGACAATGAAACGCCGAAATCGCAGCAAAGTGAGGCACCTAGAGTGACTGAGAGTGATCATAGAAAGCCGAGTGTGCGAGGAAGGGCGAGGTACGCCGCTGAAAATCGAGTCAAAGCGAATAGGCCGATGACCTCTTGGTGATATGCTAACATCAAGAATTGAGAAACGATCAGGGAAAAGACAAACTAAATGACACTTACTGTGGTAAAACGAGGCGTCTACGAGGCCCCCGAACGCAACTGGTAACACAATGACGTGCACAATGATATTGGCTCGAGAGGGGTAAGCCATTGAAATGGCTTCGAAAAGGCCGATGTTGTCTCGGCGAATAAGCTAAGCGAGCCCTGATATTGGAGAGTGAGAGACGATTGGAAATGCACAGCAAACGACACTTACTGCGGTCAAACGAGGCGTCTACGAGGCCCACGAACGCCACCGATAACACATGATGGAGTGCACAATGATATTGGCTCGAGGGGGTAAGCCATTGAAATGGCGTCGAAAAGACCGATATTGTCTCGGCGAATAAGATAAGCGAGCCCTAGTATTGGGGAGTGAGAGATGATTGGAGATACACAGCAAATAATACTTACTGCGGCCAGCCGAGTGAAAACGAGGCGTCTGCGAGGCCCGCGAGCGCCACTACCCATGATGAGACATATAATCATATTGGACGAATATTCATCACTTACATGAGCTAGTCAAAGCAAAGAGAACAGTGGCGTGTGCATAATCACGTTCGAGATTGAGAGGGAATCGTTCCACCATTCCCGGTACTCCATATGAGAGGCGTTTCCGATATTCGATGAGCCTATGCAGGAGTAAAACCCCATACAACGGCGCGATATGTCTGTCGAGGTCTGTACCGACGTTCCACACGAGAGCCCTAATGTAGAGCCACAAATGCAGGAGTAAAACCCCATACAAATGTGCGGTTGGGTGTCGATGTGATGTTCGCCAGGTAAGTTGAGATCAAAGCACGAGATTTGTCTTTGATGAGTTCGAGTTTGGGGCCGTTGCCAAACAGAGCCAAGTTGATGACTTGTTGATCATCACGCTTCATCGTTCTTCATCGACACTCACTAGCTCACATAGTATGGGGTTTTACTCCTGCTTCGTGAATCGGCCTTCAGGATTGTCTCCTACGGCCATCCTCTCCAATATCGACTAAGGACGTACGCGCATTTGTATGGGGTCTTACTCCTGCATTTGTGCACCAACCAGCAGGCGTGCCGCAATTGGCCTATCCCCCGCATTGGCACGATTGCCTTTCGAATCTCTTCATGTGGACGGATTCTTCGAGTTCGGTTCCTGCCTGCCCGAGCTCCTGAGCTCTACTTAGCTGTCGTCAGTGATGTTGCTTTATCTCCTATGTATCTAACGATACTTCTGTCAGTATCCGGTGCTCCAGACTCAATGACACCGGTAGGCGTCTATTGTCCTGAAGTGAGTGTATCTTAATTGCCGCCTTACAAACATCTCACTCTCATACGTCCTAGGGTTCGGTTATTCTTCATGCGGTGAATCGTCAGCGCCTTCCAAAAGGCGTAAGTAGTTTTTGTATTATCTCCTTCTATGAACCTTACTTTGTCCACTCGCAGAGCTTGGCTTCACCCTTACAATAACCATTGGCATTCAAGATGTCTCGCTTTTGTCGCTGTGAGTGTCGTCACTCTAAATCTTTCCAATATCCTCACATTTTCTGCTAGAGTTCGCTTAATACTGATTACCGAGACATCGGGGGTCTCTTGGACGCCCTTGATTCGTTGCTGTAAGTCAAATCAAACCATATCCGCAGGCACCTTCTCAACGACACATTAACAGGCTTCTAGGACGCCTCGCCTCACTGTAAATAGTTCACAGTCGTACACTATATATAATCACTTCCTTCCAGTCTCCTCCAATTGCATCTTCACCTTGAACGCTCGCATTTCCGTCCGCAATTTTTCGCACTTTCCTACTCCTTTACAATGCCCAGCCCCACTCCGATGGGTGGTTTCATCAAATGGCATGAACATGATGGTCGGCCGTGGGGATGGCCTCGTTGGAAAGAGATAACAAACGTTCAACATGGTTTGTTTCCTGCTGACGATTCTCAACTGGCAGTAGGCTGGAACAGGCCAATGGCCTTGCACATATCTGCGTTCTTCGATCGATGTTATCATATCCCGAACGAGGACGCTCGTGCTAAATTTGTCGCACAACGCACAATGGGTCAGGAGATCCCTGGACGCGGAATGTTCAGCCACTGGATCAACGTCGGATGGAAGAAATGGGACATTCAGAATCGCATCATCAAGATCATTCGCGAGCTCGATCACCACCCAATCACCATAATGGTACAGACTAACAACCCCGACTGGCCCTGTGGCGAAACGTATGCTCCTTTGTTTGTAAATGGCGTTGCGCTCGAGCTCTTTGGAGTAGAAGCGTTTGGTCCGCACAACCGTCTCAGCCAAGTTGATCGTCAGGTCGTGCAGATTTTCATCCAGCGAGTATGGACGAATCTTCGAAAACAGGTGGCCCGATCCAGAACGCGTATCGTCAAACTAGAGGAGCTTGCCATGGCCGCATTCTCTGGTATGTCCAGAACTTGTACGCAGTTTCATGCAGTTACTCACTCTTCCTAAGCCCTTGACAGAGATAAGCCGACGAAGAAGAAAATCACCGCAGTTATTACTGCTGTCGCTCGATGGAGGAATTTGGCAGAAATGCTGAACACGACCGATAACCTCAACAAGATGCAATCGATGGACGAAGAGTTAACTGTTCTCATGCGTGCACTCGGAGCAGATGTTTCGAAGACACCGGCTACAACGAGTAAGCTTCTTATTATCCTTTAGTGATTGCGTCAACTCATAGCCTTACCGCTAGGGATTACCAAAGTCTCCGCGCAATCTTTGAAAGCACTAGCCACCGAGGAAAACGTTTCGGACGTCATTGCTATCTACATGGACTACTTTTCCAGTCCTACGATCGCCGATCCTATCGACATCTCGCCTTTACTTGACATCAAGTTCGGCGACAATGTTGCAGGAACCGACCCTGGCGTTGAAGTCGAAATTCGTCTGGATGCAACGACATTGTGCTACAATCTTGGATACGCCTACAAAGATCTCCTTCCAGTCGTCAGTGTCAACCGACTTTATAGTCTCACGGGAGTTACTGGCTGGTCACCAGAAACCTCCCCTCTTTTCATCGACAATGCCGAGAATCGCGCCAATCCTGACATGCGTCCTTTTCGTCTTCAGTATCATCAGCTAGCCGGGGCCCATTCCATACTACGGAATTCGTTTACTAATCAACCCGAGCCCGGTCGAACGCCCGGCATGCTGATTGCAGATGAAGTCGGCCTCGGCAAAACATTTCTTGCGGCTACGACTATGATTACACTAAGTGACATTAGAGTTCGCCAAACACAAGGCCATCCTCTGCCACCTCTCATCGGTAAGGCGCATGTTTACGATATTTGCCTATATTGATTTTTGATTTTGTAGAGAAGCTACCATTTCTAGGCGAACATAACCCACTCCCAAACCTTCCTCATCTCATTGTGGTTCCAGGAACACTCGTGGCGCAATGGGAGCATGAACTAAAAGTTCTCCTCGTCAACAAGCATTTCGACATCTTGATCTACGGTACAGGAAAGGTGCAACATGCCCAATTCTGGGGACCAGATGGCCCATACCAGTCCTCCAACCACGATCCTTCGCATAGGATCATTATTGCCACTCACTCGGTATGTATCTTATAATTTAACCGTCAGTCGTATGCTAAATTTAACACTGTAGGCCCTCCAACAAGATTTCAATACCATTTTTCAATCCGTCAAACATTCTAACAGCAAGTTACCGTGGGATGTCCCTCCTAGAATGCCAGGAGCGTCCAAGGTCATACACGAGACACTTTTTGGGTACAAATACCTAGTCATGGCTCTCGACGAGGCCCATATTTTCCGCAATAATGGCGCCAAGCACGCAGCGGCACTTGCTCTGCTGTTCCTGGCGGCTTTGCGCCTCATTCTCACTGCTACACCTCTGCAAACGTCCACGACGGTGAGATCACGCACCCTATCATTTACTAACCTTCGCTAATTATGCTTCTATATTAAGGATATTGCCGCCATAGGACGCCTAACTGGAATTCCGCACTTCCTTGGAGAAGCTGCCTTTCAGGATGAAAAGTCCGACGCTAGTGACTTACGCAAAGCCAAAAAGGAGTTGGAAGAGACGAAAGAGCGCAAGAAAGCGATGGATATAGTGAAGAAGGAAATCGAAGAGGCGAACGAGAAGGAGAAGGCTAAGGAGATTGAGGAGGCAATGTCAGTCAAGAACGCTAAGGAAAGTGGGCAGCCGACAACAGTTGAAGAACCAATCATTGTCGACGATGCACCGACGGTTGAACAAATGTTGGACGTTGATGACGAGGTCAAACGAGACCCTCTCAAGCGATGCCAAATTCTGATTGCCAGTCGCATGCAAGTGCAGTTCGCGGGAAGGTTACTCCGGCGCACGATCGATAGTCTCGACAATAAAGGCCAACCGTTACTCAACCTCCCGGGCTGCAAGAAGTTCTACTGCCCGCTACGCTTGACCGATCGCGAACTTGAGATTATCACTGTTCTTGCTGAGACTGTGAAAGACAGGTATTTTCGATTATTCATTCGTCCATATTTTTAACTAATGACTCAATAGTATCTCGACTGCGAACGCAACTGGGAAGATTGTTTCTCGCAGCTTTTATTTGGAGTACCGCATGGCCGTCATCTTTGCACGCAGAATGATTGATGATATAATGGAGGATATCCCAGTCTTTTCAACCATCGCACAATGGGATCTGGTGAAGTCGACCAAGATTGATACCTGTGCACAGATTTGCCAGCATTTCCTGGCTCGAGATGACGCGCTTGAGCCAGTCTTCGACGACGGACAGGTTGTGTTTCCTTCTATGCCGGACACACCAACAAGCAATCGCACTCGCAAGCTTCTCATCTACCAGGAGTTCCCTTCCTTGGGGCCGCTGCTACGCAATGTGAGTTCTTTCATTTGGATACGCGATACCCTATTGAAGAACGGTTTCAACAGGTTCTCG
>Ga0247764_1000594_pt1 | contig 12724 bp, 13 predicted proteins | sample UWRJL051202B4_FD_179932 | JGI IMG/M metagenome (GOLD analysis project Ga0247764, IMG submission 179932) | Plant litter microbial communities from Arlington Agricultural Research Station in Wisconsin, United States - UWRJ-L051-202B-4 | ecosystem: Environmental > Terrestrial > Plant litter >...
CGCTTACGAAGATCGGCTGGTCGTTGATGCCTGTTATTGATGCTCTGAACCAATGGGGCGACGCCAATCGCAGCTTTTTAGAAACTGTTATAACACAGAACCCTAAGGTCGGAAAAGTCTCAAAATCAACATGCCAGGCTTACCAGCATATGGCTGTAGAGCGTAAAATCGGATGAGGTGTTTTATACAGGACACCTTCAATTGCAACAGATAGCCCGTGGATAAAATTATTCACCCTGATAGAATTATTCAAGACCATTAAGGGATTAGAAGACAATCAGCTCAGATTAGTTGTTTGGGTTGATTGGTGAGCAAAAGTGTTACTACCACAAATAAGGCGATTCAATCCACCTTCCTCTACATTTCCGGCCACCATCGTCATTTTTCGAACATTTGATTTTTTCAAATCAATTACAGATTATTGGCAAACGTCGATCAGCTTCATAAATATAACATGAATAAGCAGGAATTTTACGCAGCATTAGCCGCCAACAACCTGGACCATCACAACGCCCACTTTGAGACCCTCATGAAAGATACTATCAGGTATAATCTGACTTTTATAGCAGACTATAACGATGTTTTGCCAGGATCGTCCCGTATAGGTGGTACTCCTGATCTTCCTGAAGATATAAAATGGCCTACGGATAATCAGGGCAACTACCTGTCGTTTATTGCGCAGCTCAGTATGAAGGAAATAAAACCTTTCGATACCTATCATGTGCTTCCCGATACCGGCTACCTCTTCTTTTTTTATGATGCCAATCAGGGAATGGGAGGATATTCCCTTGAGGAAAAGCACCTGTTCAAAGTGATCTATTACGATGGAGCTGAACAGGATCTCCGTTTCCCCGATTTTCCGGAATCCATGGAAGAAAATGCCAGATACTCGCCCTGCGCACTTTCATATGAAACACAGGTATCCATGCCTTACAAATGGGGCAAAGCTTTTTCCTTTCTTACCAGCGAAGAAAGGGATGTGTACGGACAACGAGTATGGAAAGACATTGAAATTAATAAAACCCTGGGGCATGCCGATATACTCCAGGGAGAAATGGAAGAATTTTGCCAGATCGTAACGAACGAAGAATTTACGGGCGACTTTAATAAGTTCATGACTCCGGAGTATGCAGCACTCAGAGCTGATGCCAAAGACTGGCTGCTATTGCTTCAGGTAGACAGCAACCAGGAAAAGAACTTCATGATGTGGGGAGATCTTGGACGCTTATATTTCTGGATTAGAAAACAGGATCTGCAAAAAAAGAATTTTGATAATTGCTGGTGTGTCTTACAGGATCTGTAAGAGTGTGTCAAATAACCAGGTTATCTGATAAACTTCAGCCTTTGCGTTAAACTTACATACCCCGGCAACCGTGGACGGTTTTTGATATTATTGTGCTATCGAGATACCCAACGCCGCATGAACCTGTTCAATTATAATGCTTTTATTCTTGGCGCGCTGGCCATAACTGCTATCTATGGCAGCAACGTTTTCAATTGTGTGCTATGCAGGCTTTACAACATCAGGATCATGGAGTTTTCGGTTTTCTTTAAATCAGGCTTCAGTATTCACCGCGCCAAAGTCGCGGGAATCGATTTTAGTCTGGGGTGGCTCCCTTTAGGCAGTTATATTAAACCCCTGGGCATGGCTGCCACCGCAGAGGAACGCAGCCAGATTGCCCCTGAAGACCAGCGGCGTGCAATCTTCAACAGGCCGAACTATGTAAGGCTCTTTTTTCTAGCGGGTTCCCCGGCTACTATTAACGTACTTTTTTTGATTACCTACATCATCGGCATAACTACATCTACCGTGCCCACGCTTGACGCATTGTTTGATTATATGATCAATGGAGCACGCGCCATGTTTACAAACCAGGTAAGCCATGAAGCGTTTGCCGCTCAAACACAGCAGATCCTGCAAGGAAATAGTGCCATAGTGATTGCTTTCCTGATACTGCTCGTTGTACTCCTCATCATCAACATCGGCCCCCTGGTGTCCCAACTGCTCTCATCGCCCGATGGCGAAGTTACCGGCGCCAGGCGCATCGTAATGATGGTGGCCATGATCGTTTTTATGTGGCTGGCATTGTGGAAGATCCCCATGTTTATATTCTCCTTCTTTTCCTTACAGCAAAACATCGTGTATGTTACCAGCTCCCTGCTGGGCCTTTTTATAGCGGGTGTGGTGGCCTACTTTCTGACCATCGCCGTGGTACGGATGTTTGCGCGGTGACATGTATAACCAAAGTGCCTGTGTGAGAGCAAAGAAAAAACAGAGGTAGCGTTACCGGCAATGATCCGTGAAGGTGATTAAATCGACCTGTTAAAGCTTTGTATGAGTGGAACGAGATGAAGTGGGTGTTTGAAAATGGGATGATGTGATGGTAACAGGGCAGTGTGAGTGCCAGTGTGAGAGGCGAAGAAAAAAGCCAGAGCGACTTAGGGTCGATCTGGCTTTTTGCGGAGAGGGCCGGTAAAATCTCGAACCTTTTGGTGGATGATTTGAAATTGTTGTACCGCGTGACGCCAGGAATTGTCAAATTCTAATAGGTAGAAATCTACTTTTTACCAATTTTACCTGAGATTGGATCAATTTTCCATTTCAATTAGGATATGCTTCAGAATCGTGTTGACCCGTTAGGAAAAATCATTAAAACCAGCGCGCGAGGATCTTTGATGGGCAATCGCGGGGTGATCCATAATGAGCACAAAGAGATTATCCGCGCGTTTAAACATAGTGCATGGATTACGTGTGTGCTGGAGTTTAAAGGAAGGGGAAGAGCGGTAATGACGCCTGGTCGGTGGACAGAACTCTTTTTCCTTGATGAAGCCACCGCCTTTGCTGCCGGTCATCGACCTTGCTTTGAATGCCGGCGAGAAGATGCAAAAAGATTTAAGCGCTGTTGGATCCAGGGAAATCCCCAGTATGATTTTAGTATGTCGACGTCCATAAAAGAAATCGACGCGATCCTGCACCGGGAGAGGATCACACCTGCCGGGGAAAAGGTAATGCATCAACGTCTGTCTTCTGCCATCCCGGAAGGAACATTTACATGGACGAATGAAGATCCTTATCTTTTTAGCAGCGGAAAACTGCATCGGTGGACACCCTTCGGTTACGAAAATAATATCGCCGTGCCTGAAGATTCCATGTTGACAATACTCACACCCAATTCAATCGTAAATGCTTTTCGCGCCGGATATGCTCCACAATATTTGGAGCCTTCGCATCGTATAGCGAGGTACAAATAGAATGAAATATTCGAGATCGGTTGGAATATTGATCCGCGATGCAACAGCTTTTGTGAGACCTGATGGTTTCCCGGGGGCATCTACTGAGCGATTTTATGTATTTTTATGTCATGCGTCAACTGGCAGCCATTCTATTTGCGGACATTACCGGGTACACAGCCATCATGCAGGAAAACGAACAGCTTGCCCGGTTGAAGCGGAAACGATTTAAAGACATATTGACAGGTACCGTTCAAACCTTCGAAGGAAAAATACTTCAGAATTATGGTGATGGCTCACTGATTATTTTCAACAGCGCCCGTCAGGCTGTGTCCTGTGGCATAAGAATACAAACGCAATTGCAAGAAGAACCTCGTGTTGAGGTTCGCATCGGCATACACATTGGCGATGTGAGCGTGGAAGACGAATCGATCTATGGCGATGGCGTGAACATCGCGTCGCGCATCGAATCGGTCGCTACGCCGGGCAGCGTTCTTATTTCCGGTAAGGTGTATGAGGAAATTAAAAACCAGGATGATATCACCACGTTGGAATTGGGGTTCTTCGAATTCAAAAACGTAAAAGAAGCGATTTGCGTTTTTGCCGTTACGAATGATGGGATTATCGTTCCATCGCGGGCAGTATTAAAAGGAAAGACGAAGACGCCCGTAAACCGTATTGCCGTTCTTCCTTTTGTCAATATGAGTGCTGACCCCGACAACGAATACTTTAGCGATGGAATCACAGAAGAAATACTGAACACACTTACGAAAATAGATAATATCCAGGTGACTTCGCGAACTTCTGTTTTCGCTTTCAAGGGAAAAAACATCGATGTGCGGGATATTGGCGTTCAATTGAATGTTGACAAAATACTGGAAGGAAGTGTCCGAAAATCGGGAAATCGCCTGCGTATAACGGCGCAGTTAATTAATGCTATCGATGGCTATCATATCTGGAGTGAAAACTATGACCGCAATCTCACCGATATTTTTGAAATACAGGATGAGATCAGCAGTATTATTGCCAATAGGCTTAGGGAGAATTTATCACCGGATCACGCAGAAAGCGCGTCCAGGACCGGCACTAAAAATATCGAGGCGTATACCCTCTATCTGAAAGGCCTTCATGCTTTCAATAAAATAACGCCAGCGGATACCCGTCAGGCCATTATATATTTCGAAGACGCCTTATCGCTTGAACCTTCTTATGCACAGGCACATGCCATGATTGCCCGTGCCTATACCCACCTGGGGGCTACGGGACAGATGTCGCCCCAAAAGGCGTTCGAGCTTGTTCATAAACATGCAGATATGGCCTTGCACCTGGATGCTAATATTGCCGAGGGTTACATTGCGAAAGCAGCAGCGTATTTGTATTATGAATGGAAATGGGAAAAAGCACACGATGCCTTACAAAAAGCCATACACCTTAATCCTACGGCTACAAACGCGTATCAATCGCTGGCCTATTATTATGTTATTGTAGGCAAGAAAGAGAAAGCCATAGTAGTAATGGAAGAAGCCGCCAAACTTGATCCACTCTCACAGTTTATTACGCACCACCTGGGGAATATCTACGTTATGAATGAACGATATGATGATGCGATTCAGCAGGCCGATAAATTGCTGACCATGGATCCCACCATGCGCATCAGTATCGAATTAAAAGCATGGAGTACCGGTCTGAAGGGCGAATGGGCAAAAGCGCTACCGCTATTTTTAGAAACACATCGGCTCACAAACCACCCATTAAAAGGATTGATGGGTTTAGGTTACGCTTACGGGAAATTGGGGGAGCGTGAAAAAGCATTGGAATGCATTCGCAAAATAGAACAACGTAAACGGGAAGAACCCGGCGTAGTGTTAGAGAACGACCTGGCAGGAATTTGGTACAGCCTGGGCGACTTTGATAAGACTTTTTACTATATCGAGGAAAGTCTGAAGAAAAGAGCCTCGACACCGGCGTTATACCTGGAGTACCCCGCTTTCAATGAATTGAGAGCCGATCCACGATATGAAGCATTGATGAAGAGGGTACGTGATGAAGCCTGAGGGCGGGATTACCTGCGGTGATCCCGTTGGTGGGTGGGCGATCATTAGTGATCTGAATGGCGAACTGATTGCTTGGGTTGTAGTTTGTTTTTGTGTAGGTGCCAGCTTCATGGACCTGTCAGTATTGTAAATACAGCACAGGAGATGGTAAGGAAGTCATCGGCTGGCAAAGTCAATATCTGTACAATCGTAGAAGTGCTGGAGCGGTCGAAGACCAGTCAGAATCTCAAACTTTTTGGTGGGGGATTCGATGTCCGCATTCCGGTCATTACCCTTTCGGGTAATTACGTAAAAAGCAGAGAAGCCGTATTTTTGACATAAATATTTTTTATGCTTTCAAAGCGATTACTGGGGCAGATCTATCTCACGTTGGTGCCATTTTTAACGGCAGCATGCGGATTTGGTATAGGGCATATACCGTATTCTATTTATATCCCTGTTTGGTTAGTCAACGTGCTACTGATGAGCTTAAGCGCTTGGACATTAGGCGTCAATAACCTGAAAAGCGGTAATGAGGATAGGAAAGATGTTACGAAGATCGGCGTAATGATGATTATTCCCTGGGGGCTCTTCAGCATTTTCTTTGGCATGGGTCCGCCGCCAGCCACTGTCACAGGTTGGCTCGACACAGCGGCCGAACAACAAACGCGGTATTACGTCCTTATTATCGGCGGTGTTGTCGCGGCGGCTGGGTTCGCATTACTGGCGCAATACCTCACAAAAGCGGGCGAACGTTTCTACGGGCTGCTGGGGCGTGTGCTCATAACGATTGCTCTACCGCTCTTTGTGCTCAATATGCTGTATTGGGGGCAATTTCTAACAGAGGCGTTCCGAGGCTTTACAGACCTCTCAACAACAAACAGGCCAGCGTGGTACATAGCTATCAGGAGCACGTTCTATCACATTGCGATTGTAGAGGTCGCATTACTGTACCTGGCCACAGCGTTATTCGTAGCCGGGCTTCATGCGGTGAGAATATTCGATACAACCGCTTGTCGTATATACATCGTCATAAACATTGTATTTACACTGCTAAGTGTATTGTCGATGGATCTGCCGGAACCGTTGGGCACTATAGCATATATTACGTCGATTCCTGCCATTCCTTTTATTATGCCATATTTAATCGGCGTTAATTTAATACGCCGGGCCGGAGACCTTATGCCTGAACGCTCGTTGATGGCGCGTTGAGCTGCCATAACGCGCTACAACAATCATCCTTATAAGAGGTTCGATGTCCATTCCACTATACGCAAAAAAGCCTGCAAATTATTAAAATTTGCAGGCTTTTTTTTTTGCGGAGAGGGCCGGCAAAATCTCGAATCTTTTGGTGGATGATTTGACGTTATTGTACCGATTGGATTATCAAGACGAACCTCGTTTAGAAGTTATTTAGTTTTGAACCGATTATTGGGCAGGTATACTATCTGTATTTAAACAACAATCGCGATGAACGATTTCTTTCTCTGATCCCACCCCATAGCTGGAAGATGCAATACGTTGGCGCATTCAAATTGAATCATGAGAAAGTTTGGGAACGCGTCCAGGATCATGTTGTCGCGAGGTTTTGATTCCATGGAACGTTAACACTGGTAAGCTAGAATGCTTTAGGGTCGCCTATCACGATTCCGAACTTTCATACACTGCTTCCAAAAAGAAGAATGTCGATCATCTGCCGGTATTAAATGAGTTTTTTATTACTTGGTCCTCACAATGTCATAAACATAATTGCTGTTATTTTGTTTTTAAATTGGCAGGCGTACCCCTAGCAGCTCTACCATGCAGCGAAGTGATCGATTTTTGAATATACAACGAAAGCAAGGAGATCAGGCCGCGGACCTATTGATCGTGGATGTTTTTTCAACAGGAAAGCAAGCGATGCTCTACGGGTTATTGAAACTCGAAGAAAAGGGAATCATTAAACAACCATCCTCGCCCGTAAAACAGTTTCTTGTGTCCAAAAGGACTAAACCTGACTGGTTTGACGCGCGAAGACTGCAAAGGGGCCAACAACTTTTCAAACAATATGCACTGGAAATAATGGCCTTACTAGGTGCCATGGCGCTACCCTATTGTTATGCAGCATCTCCCGGAAACAAGGCATTGTATCTATCCGATAAAATGAGGAATACCCCCGGTAAGCGGTTGTTGGATACCGCCTCTTTTGTAATTCACGTACTCACTCCGGGAAGTCTTGAGGATTCAAATACCGGTCACATTCACATCAACAAAGTTCGACTTATTCATGCTTTGTCCAGATACTACCTGAAAAAACAAATGCAATGGGATAAAGCATGGGGTCAGCCCATTAACCAGGAGGACATGGCCGGTACCAACCTGGCCTTCTCATATGTGATCCTGCGGGGCATGCAACAATCTGGATTCATACTGTCACAGAAAGAGAAAGAAGATTTTCTTTTCGCGTGGCGCTACATCGGTTACCTGCTCAACATCAACGAGGACCTGCTACCATCGTCTCTTGAAGAGGCTAGACAACTGGCAGACACTATCAAAAAAAGAAACTTCAAGAAAACGGCGGAAGGTATGATCCTTACTTCCGAACTCCTGAAGTACTTTAGAACAAAAGTGCCTTCGTGGCAAGCCGCGCTAATACATTCGCAAGTACGTTTCTACGTGGGCAATGACGTTGCCGAATATATAGGGCTATCACCCGATCCCATTAAAGACAGAATCACCTCTTCCATCGCTGCATTTCAGTCTATTCGAAATATGCTGACCGTCAAGCCTGACAGTTATCTTAATATGCTTTCGCAGCACATGTTGCTAAAGAGCAGGCTACGTAATGAATGACCTAAATTTACTTTTTATCCAATCCTGCCAGAAATCATTTGCCTTCCGAATATGATCCCATTAGGGTGGGCGTCAACCCAATGAATGCCCGCGTTCGCTATGCTCACTTTATTTTTGTTTTAAGAGCTCCGGTCTCAAGTGAGGCACCTGGACCGGAGCTCTTAAAACAAAAATGCCCTCCTTCGTCGGGCGGGCATTCATTGGTTGCGGAGAGGGCGGGATTCGAACCCGCGATACGCTTTCACGTATACACACTTTCCAGGCGTGCTCGTTCAACCACTCTGACACCTCTCCTTTTTATCTCCTCTTAGCTTTCCATCCCGGGTTGATCAAGACGGCCGGAAACGAAGTTTCCCGCCAAAAGGGCCACAAAGAAATCAATAATTCACACGGTTTGCAAACTTAACCCGTAACTCCCTCAATAATTGCACATTACCCCGTCAAATTACCTCCAAGTCGCTGATAACTGTCATTTGCATTTATGCCGTGATCTCCCCTGCCAGCGATAGCGCCATCAACTCCCTGGTCCGCACAGGGCCATACTCGCCTAGCAACAGCATCAGCTTTGTAACGGCAGTCTCCGTGGTCATATCCGCACCGCTGATCACGCCGATCTGTTGGAGCTTCTTGCTGGTCTCGTAGCGGCCTTGTAGTACGCGGCCGCCAGGACACTGTGAGATGTTCACAATGATTACGCCGTTCTCTATGGCGCGCTTCAACTCTTCCATCAGCCACGGTAGCGTCGGCGCATTACCAGAGCCGTAGGTTTCCAGCACGACGGCTTTGATACCTTGAGAGGTAAGTATAGCATTAACCGTCTCTTTGTTGAGGCCGGGGAAGAGCTTCAGGATAACGATGTTGGTTTCGAACCTGGCGTGCAGCTCCAGTGGCTCATAGTCGCGGAGTTGGCGGATAACCGAGAAGTTGTAATCTATTTTGACGCCTGCTTTGGCCAGTGGTGGATAGTTACCTGAATCAAAAGCATCGAACTGTAAGCTCTCTACTTTTTTGGACCGGTTGCCACGGAGTAGCTCGTAGTCGAAGTAGATACATACTTCGGGTACGAGGGGGATGCCGTCGCGGCGGGCGGAGGCGATCTCGAGGGCGGTGATGAGGTTTTCACGGGCGTCGGAGCGGGGCTCGCTTATGGGGAGCTGGGCGCCGGTAAAGATGACGGGCTTGGCCAGGCCGCGAAGCATGAAGCTCAGGGCGGAGGCGGTGAAGGCCATGGTGTCGGTGCCGTGGAGGACTACGAAGCCGTCGTTCTGATCGTAGTTGTCGTGGATGATCTCGCCGATGAGCTTCCAGTGTGAGGGGTCCATGTTTGAGGAGTCGATCGGGATGTCGAAGGATACGACGGTGATCTCCAGTTGCAGGGTCTTGAGGGCGGGCAGGTGTTCGAGGATGGAGGCGAAGTCGAACGGTACGAGCACGCCGTCTTTGTCGTAGGTCATGCCGAACGTGCCGCCGGTATAGATGATCAGTATGCGGGACCGCGGCTTACCCGGAAGCGCGGTGTTGATGCTTATTTTCTTGAGGGTCATGTATCAGGCTGAGGGGAACTTAAAAAGCGTAAGAGCATTGCGGGTGGTAGCGCGGCGTATATCCTCCACGGTACAGCCCTTGATCTCGGCCAGGCGGCTCGCGATGACAGGAATGTACGAAGGCTCGTTGCGTTTGCCACGGTGTGGTATAGGCGCCAGGTAAGGAGCATCGGTTTCCAGCACCAGGTTGTCCAGAATAATGCCGGGCAGCGCCTGGTCGAGGCCGCTGTTCTTGTAGGTAACCACGCCGCCTATGCCCAGCAGGAAGCCGAGTTTGGTGATGCGTTGTGCCTGCTCGGGCGTGCCGCCAAAGCAATGAAAGATCCCTTTAAGCTTGCCATCCTGGAGCTCTTCGACGAGCGCGATGGTCTGGTCCATACTTTCACGGCAGTGGATGATGATGGGCAGCTGGTATTGCTTAGCCCAGTTGACCTGTATCCTGAACGCCTCCACCTGCTCTTCCCACAGCGTCTTGTCCCAATAGAGGTCGGTGCCGATCTCACCTACCGCCACAAACTTACGCTTCGCCAGCCAGGTCTCTACCTGGTATAGCTCGCGTTCAAAACCTTTCTTGACATAGCAGGGATGAAGCCCCATCATGGCGATACATTGATCGGGGTAACGGCTTTCGAGCTCGAGCATGGCATCGATCGTGGTATGATCGATATTGGGCATATAGATCTTCCCTACACCCGCTTCCTGCGCGCGAGCCAGCATATCGGCACGATCCTTATCAAACTTATCGGCATAAACGTGCGCGTGCGTATCAACAAAAAATTCCATGATGTGGTGGCAATCTAAGCCTCAAATATCCTTACGCCTTTCGGAAAAACCTACAACGATTCCGGCAAAACATGGGCGACCGCCTATAAAAGGTATTTTCGAAAGATCAGCACGCCCACAACCACCGCCATAACGGATGCCGCCAGCACAGCCCCCGCAGCAATATCCTTAACCTTACCCGCCTGAGGATGTATGGTAGGCATCACCAGGTTGACAAGCTCCTCGATAGCCGTATTGATCAGCTCCAGGCCCAGCACCAGCCCTATCGACAAAAACACCAAACACCACTCCGTAGTGGTGATATCACAGTAAAACCCTGCTGCTGTCGTAAGCACGGCAACACCGGCCTGTACCTTAAGATTACGCTGTCCATGAAACGACACAAAGATGCCGCGGATAGCGTAAAGAAAACTTTTAAGAAATCCATTCATAATTGCAAAGCCTTATCGAGAGCCTGCTGCAGTAATGCAGGGTGCATACCGCCGCTGGAAAAACCCGTATAATGTTCAGAAGCCGATAACGCAGCCGCCAGCGTAAAGTTATGCTGCTTCATATAAAAAGCCACACCCTGCTCCTTCAATCGCGCCGCCAGGTATTCCTGCTCCGTCTGCCCGGGGGTAGGAATAAAGATAGCCTTCTTCCCCAGCGCGGCCATATCCATCACCGTACTATAGCCACTTCGTGCCACCACAACCGCTGCCGCCTCCAAATACTCCTGAAGCGAAGCCGCCCCCAAAAAATCAATCACTTCACCTTTCCCTTCTGCATTCCCTTCGCTCTCACGCTCACCCTCACGCTGCTCTGCTCCCGTCACCACACCTCTTATCAACACAAACCTCAATCCCGACTCCACCAACTCCTTCATCAACAACCTCTCCAAAACCGACCGCTGCGGCTCCGGCCCCGAGCACACCGCCACCACATCATAACGCTTTTCCACAGCCCGCCCCGTCGGCACAAACCGCGACACCGCGCCTATATACTCGACAGCAACCGCATGGTGACCGCCACCGAATGATATCAGGCTTCCCGCCAGGCTCCCGCTCCCCAGTACATCCGGTATCCAACAGCGCGTATAGCGACGCATTATACGCAGGTTTGCCCGCCGTACCAACGGCGCCAGCCAGCCGAACCGTTGCGGCATCATAATGTTACTCTGGTGTGTTATAAAAATACAGGGCACCGCCGCGGACCAGCAGCCGTAACGGTTGTCTGAAATAACAAGGTCTATAGGATGTTCGCGCACCAACGCTTCCAGTGCGCGATGCTCATCGCGAATAGTTTTTACAAAACGAGGAAGCTGTCGCGCCATTGCCAGTTCCATCGAGCGCTTCTCCGGATACTGCGGATCATAAGCCGGCAAAGTATACGACCTCAGCAAAGGAAACTCCGCCCGCAGCAAAGCCAGCGAACCGCCACTACCCGCGAGCAGCACATCGCAGCCTTTGGCGATCAACAAACGAATAATGGGAATACAGCGTGTGGCATGACCGAGCCCCCAATCCAGCGGCGCCACCAGGACGCGCTTCATGCCTGCAACCGTTTGAATACATAACCCGCTTCGCTGAAATGATCCAGCACCCGCGGTAATGCATACGTCATGTTCTTCTCCGCCTTCAGGCTGTCGTGAAACACCACGATAGAGCCCGGCCTGCAGGCACGGATAGTATTCCGCAGACAAGCCTCGGCAGCGAGCTTCCTATCGTAATCGACAGAAAGAACATCCCACATTACGATACGGTAGCCCGCAAGCGCCTGGATCTGGCTGCGGGTAATGCGTCCGTAAGGTGGCCGGAATAAGGTAGTGGGTTGTGTCGGGACATTATCGCCCGGCTGTGTCAGTACCGTACGACAGTCGTCGATGTTTTGTATATAACGCTCACGCGAGGTCTTCCAGCCGTTGAGATGATTGAAGGTATGATTTCCGGCGGCATGATTACCCGCCAACACCTGGCGATATACATCGGGGTGCTTGCGCACATTATCGCCGATGCAAAAGAATGTGGCCTGCGCCGAGTAGCGGGCAAGCGTATCGAGAACAAACTCGGTTGGGCCGGGAATAGGCCCATCGTCAAAAGTGAGGTAAAGCTCCTTCTCCGGGGTATCGATGCGCCACGTCAGCGAGGGATAAAGCATCGGCAGAAAGAAAGGCGTTCTGTGTACCACGACGTGTCAGGAGATATGAAAAAACAAGATCATCCTACGCGGCACGACAGTATCGTGATATCATCATGATAACCGTTCCGGCCCTTGAACAGGTCCAGCGCAACGATAAGATCCTGGTGTATCGTTTTCAGGTCT
>Ga0247764_1000595_pt1 | contig 12717 bp, 8 predicted proteins | sample UWRJL051202B4_FD_179932 | JGI IMG/M metagenome (GOLD analysis project Ga0247764, IMG submission 179932) | Plant litter microbial communities from Arlington Agricultural Research Station in Wisconsin, United States - UWRJ-L051-202B-4 | ecosystem: Environmental > Terrestrial > Plant litter >...
TGAAAGAAGACGACAAGGTTTACCATGCCACACACCTGAAAGGCAAGATCGACATTGTTATACGCCGCGGCCTGGATAACGTAGGAATCTTTCACCTGAAACGCCCCTTGCTGATGAACAAGGAGGGCAACATTATCACGAAAGATTTCAATACCCTGTACTATTATCATAACCGGTTAGTGGGCTATGACCTTGAAAAGTTTATCTAACGATAAACCCGTAGCTGTAATCGGGGCCGGAAACTTTGGGAGCACAGTAGCAAACCTGCTGGCGATGCACCGTCATGTACTGCTCTATGCACGAGACGAACAGGTAATCGACCGCATACGCCGTACGCGTGAGAACCGCGGCCATCGTATGCACGACAATATCGAGCCTACCAACGACATGGCATATGTGGCCGATGCGTGCGATGTTATATTCCCTATCGTTCCCTCAGAGCACTTCCGCTCGATGATGCGACAGCTGTCGCCGCACCTTCACCCCTATCATATACTCATCCACGGCACGAAAGGCTTCGACATCACGCTGCCTCCCGGGCAGACCGTAGAATCGATCCGCAAGCTGGACCGCAGCCAGGTAAAAACCATGAGCGAGGTGATCCGCGAAGAGAGCGTGGCCGTACGTGTAGGGTGCCTCGCAGGCCCTAACCTTTCGCGCGAGCTGGATGCCGGTCAACCCGCTGCTACCGTTGTGGCCAGCCACTTCAACGAGGTGATCAACCTCGGTAAAAAACTGCTTCGTAACGATCGTTTCCAGGTATATGGCAATAACGATATGGTCGGCGTGGAGCTGGCCGGCGTACTCAAGAACGTGATCGCTATCGCTGCCGGTGCATTGAGCGGAATGGGCTACGGAGAAAACGCCAAAGGCCTGCTGATAAGCCGCGGCATGGTAGAGATGATCTACCTGGGCCGTGCCCTCGGCGGCAACACAACGGCATTCCTGGGCGTCGCCGGCGTAGGCGATCTTGTAACGACCTGCAGCTCGTCGTTAAGCCGTAACTATACCATCGGTTACCGCCTTGCACAGGGCGAAACTCTGAAAGATATTCTGGCCAGCACCGACGAAGTAGCCGAAGGCATCAACACCGTACGCATCGCCAAGAAGTGCGCCGATCATTATAAGGTAAGGGCTCCGATCACGTCGAAGCTATACCAGGTGTTGTTTGAAGATCTGACCGTGAAGCAGGCGCTGCATTATCTGATGAGATATCCGTTGAATGTGGATATTGATTTCCTTTAGAAATTGTCAGAACCCGCGAGAGCCTCGGGGCACGGCAGGATTTGTAAGATTTTAGGATGGGCAGGATAAATACATTTCCGGCAGTCAGAGGCTGCAGACATTTTAGGCACAAGTCAGAGACTTGCCAGCTGCTGAGAACCTGGTGGTTGGTGTTCTGATAATCAAAGTCAAGCCTTAACTATATAGACCGGCCGTTAAGGTCGTAGCTGGCGCAAGGTCTTTAGCGTAAGCGATGACTTGTGCCTGAGCATGTGGGCAGTCTTCGGACTGCCCAACATTGAGAAACTACAAAAGTCCCCACACCACGCCACTATCCATCCGCTTTACCCGACCTGCGCCAGATTAACATTTTATTACAGGAGAATTTCAGTTATATTTTCTTTAATCCGTCCCGCCAGCTGATCCGTAGGCAAATCATTTATATCCCGTCCAAAAGGATCTTCAATCTCTTCCCCAATAAGTTCAATACTCAGCAGAACATAGGTCACCAGCAATACGGTAGCGATCGTAAAGTAGCCGAAGGTTGTAACAAAGCCGAAGGGCAGCGTGATGATGTAGATGAAGATGAATTTCTTGATGAACATCGAGTATGAGTACGGGATGGGAGTGTTCTTGATCCGTTCACAGGCGCCCAGGAGGTCTATGAAATCTTTCATTTCCTTGTCGAGATTGATGAGTTGGTCGCCGGTAATAACCTGGTCTCGGTAAAGCTGGTTGATCCGTTTATAGAGCATGGACACAATGCTGTTAGGTTTGTGCTTTACGTGCTTCATGGTTTCTGTAAACGTATCATCCGGAGCCTCGAGCTCGGTAAGCTGAACGCCGGCGCGGAGGTGTTCCTTGGTAGCGTATATAAAGTTGGGGATCATTTTGGCGAACCAGGCGCGGTCGGCCTGGCGATCGGCGGGCAGGTAGGCGTTGAGCTTGATAGAGAGATTGCGGGTACTGTTTACAAGGCCGCCCCAGTTGCGGCGTCCCTCCCACCACCGGTCGTAGGCGGTATTGGTACGAAAGACGAGGAAGAGACCGAGCACTATACCGAGCAGCGAGTGGACCGTTGTAGTGCCCGGAAACTCGTGTGGCTCGAGCTTGAAATGGTCCAGGATAAGGTAGCAAACGAGCAGCGTAAACAACGTCATGAATATAAACGCCGGCAGAAGCGTGCGCATAACATGTCGGCTATACGAGTGGATAATGAGCGAGAACCACGTTTTAGGGTTATACTGTATCATTTTGAATAAGGGGGTTATGGGCGCAAATAAACACTTTCCTCGCTTTCGTCCACACACCCCTCGTGCTCACGCTCGTCCTCACACTGCCTTAATATCTTGAAGTCTTCCCATCAGGCAGGTTTCACCTTGTCGTCAGGGAAGAATACATTGTTTTTTATTTGGATCAAAAATTGTCACCCTTATAGTAGTTGTTAACAGAAAGGGCCGGATCCTGTTAAAAAACATGGGTTTTGACAAAATGCGGGGGATCGTGTTTCGTTATTGTATTTTGTTATTTTTGATATCTGAACAAACCTGAACCGGCGGGCGGTGGATGGTTGGGGCTATAGCCCTGACATACAGGCGCCTGACAAAACTTTATTAACCTTATGAAAAGCTTCGGCATTATTCACATTTTCTTATTTCTTGTTCTTATGCTGGCCTATACCTGCTCGCACGCGCAGTCACGGGATTACCTGGTGACTCAAAAGGGCGACACCGTGGTTGGCGATATCAAGGCTCTTACCTATGGCAGCGATAAAAAAGTACAAGTAACTGGCACCGACAAAAAGAAGAGCGTTTTCCCGATGTTCCAGGTAAAGGCGTATTCTATCAAGAACGAGATCTACCAGCCTGTAAAAGGACCGAATGGCTATACCTTCATGAAGCTTATCAAGTCCGGCTACCTGTCGCTCTATGCGTTCCAGATGGAAAACCAGGTGACCTACGACGGCCAGTTCCTCCTCAAAAAAGACGGCAGCGGCACGGAGGTTCCTAACCTTGGCTTCAAGAAGATCCTCAAGAACTTTCTGTCTGAGTGCGCTGTGGTGGCTGACAATGTAGATAAGGGCATGTACAGCAAAAAGGACATCATGCAGATCATCGACGACTATAACAGCTGCATCAACAACCGCACGGCCGACCACGATATGGTTATTGCCAAACGCGTGGAGACTTCCAAAAAGATCAGCGCATGGGATGTGCTGGAAACCAAGGTAAAAGAGAAGAGCGACTTTACAGGCAAGAGCGATGCGCTGGATATGATTGCAGATATCAAAAACAAGATCGCCAAATCGGAAAAGGTACAAAACTACGTTATCGAAGGTCTGAAAAGCACCCTGGCAAATGCAGGCCTTCAAACTGAGCTTGACAACGCGTTGAAAGAACTGAATTGATCAAACAACAGTTATAACATTAAATACCGGTCATCCGCTGCCCCACCGGTAAAGGATGACCGGCTAAACTCCGTAAAACCCGGTACGGAACGGTTTCGCCTCTTGCTTCAGCACAGAGACGATTATCACACACGATGTATAGTTATTATTAAACTAAACCCTCTGTTGTATGCACCTGGAACGTTATGCCTACGGTATAGACCCGCAGTCGCTGGAATATGAGTTTTATAGCGAAGGTCCGCGGGGTAAGATCAAGAAAATCATCCGCTTTCAACGGATCTCGGACGACCCTCCGGGATATAACCTTGCCTTTGGCGATATCGACCCCGAGACGGGTATTATCGACGATTTCCAGATCACCAACAATCACGATCGTGAGAAAATTCTTAACACGGTTGTTAACACCGTGGGTGATTTTCTGGAGCAGTATCCGGAGGCAATGATCATTGCGCAAGGCAGCACGCCCTCCCGCACACGTTTGTATCAGATGAAAATCACGGCTTTATACGATTTACTGTGCGAAAAATATTACCTGTATGGCCTGACGGGCGAGCACTGGGAGCTGTTCGCCAGAAACAAGCCTTATGATGCTATCGGGATTGAGCGTAAAGAGTATAATTTTTACTATATTCACCTTCAAAACAATCCTCATGGCATCTGAGAGTTCACAAAAAGCAGCCTTAAAACGAGACCTTCTCAAAGGCCACAAAGACGATCCCTTCTTTGTAAAAAAAGAACAAGCTGCCCGCGAGCTCATCCAGAAATTCGGCCTCCCCAAACGCCCCGCGCATTGAATCAGTGCGAGTGCGGAGTGTGAGAGCGAAAGATACCCGTTAGAGGCGAGTTAGATCTCGTGTTGTATGCAAATCCCGGTGATAAGGGCAGAGTGAGCGTGAGAGCGAAGAATAAGTGCCTTCTGTTATCTTCCTGTAATTCTTGATATGTCTTCGGCGCTCCAGGTGGAGCCTTCTTTGTGTAGTATTTCTCCTTTGTATACCTGCAAGGGTGACTCCAGATTATTTTCGTATATACCTCCGGTACCGAGGCCTTGCGGCATGGTGACATTATAGTCTGCGGTGAGCTGGCAGATGGCATTGAGGCCGATGCTGGATTCCAGCGCAGACGTTATCCACCAACCTATGCTGTGCTGCTCTGCCAGGGCGATCCATTCACGCGTGCCTTTTATGCCGCCGTGCAGAGAGGGCTTGAGTATGATATACGGCGGACGTACGCGGGTAAGCATGCTCTCCTTAGCACTATGGTCTTCTATGCCGATAAGTTCCTCATCCAACGCTATCGGTATTGGCGATTCACGGCACAGCTGTTCCATCTCCATTAACCCCGGCTTTATCGGTTGCTCTATAGAATGTATGGTAAACTTTGTAAGCTCCTTCAACTTTTGTAAAGCCTCGTCGGTTTTAAAGGCGCCGTTAGCGTCGAGTCTTAGTGTGATGTTCTCGCGGTAGTAACGCTTGCGTACGTAGGCCAGTATATCGCACTCGCGGTCGAAGTCGAGGCCACCTACCTTCAGCTTTATACAACGGAAGCCCTGGGCTATCTTCTGGTTTATCTGGCTCATGGTAAAGTCCAGGTCGCCCATCCAGATGAGGCCGTTAATGGGTATGGGTGTGCCCTTCACAAAGCTGTTGTCGAATATGATTCTCCGACCACCATTGTGCAGATCGAGCCAGGCGGTTTCAAGGCCGAAGGTGATGGAAGGGAAACCGGCGGGAATAAGTGTATATACTTCTTCCAGCGTGGTGGGTTGAGTCGTATTAAAGCGCTGGAGGGTTTCTTTCAGGACGTCTTCGAAATCAGGACGGGCGTCTGTGCTGAGTCCGGGCAGAGGGCCGCATTCGCCGATGCCCATGCCGGGCCGGGTGTTGCTGCTCAGTGTGATAAACCACGATGTTTTGTCGCGCATCAGCCCACGGGAGGTGCGCGCCTTGAACGAGAACTGGAATACTTCCTTGTGATATCCTGCCTGTAATGCCATACCCTCTGGTAGTAAAAGAACAAAGAAACAAAATTACGCTATACCTTTACATCATCAATACCCTTTTACGGCATGAGCAACACGCTGAACATCCAGGACTATACGTACGACCTTCCTCACGACCGCATCGCGATTTATCCACTGCCGAACCGGGATGAATCGAAGCTGCTGGTGTACCGCCAGGGCCAGATCGGTCACGAGTCGTTCCGTTCGCTGCCGGATTATCTGCCTGCCAATACGCTGCTTTGCTTTAACAACACGAAAGTGATCCCCGCGCGCCTGCACTTCCGCAAGGATACCGGCGCGGGTATCGAGATATTCCTGCTTACACCCGAGCCACCGCACGCCCTGCTTACCGATGCCATGCAAGCCCACGGTACGGTGCGCTGGAAATGTACGATAGGCAATCTGAAGAAGTGGAACGATGGATTGGTACTGGAGAAGCCGCTGCCCGGTATAACGCTGCACGCAACATTACTGGACCGCACCGAGGGCATCGTAGAGTTCAACTGGGCGGCTACAGCTTCGTTTGCCGAAGTAGTGACCGCCGCCGGAGAAACGCCCCTCCCGCCCTACCTGAAGCGCGATGCCGAAGTCAGCGACCGAGAGCGCTACCAAACAGTGTATTCGCATCACGAAGGCGCTGTAGCGGCACCTACGGCTGGCCTGCACTTTACAGACCGTGTGTTCGAAGCCCTGAAGGCAAAAGGCATAGAGACCGAGTTTCTGACACTGCACGTAAGCGCCGGTACGTTCCAGCCGGTCAAGGTACAGGACGCGCGTGAGCATACGATGCACAACGAGCAGATCGTGATCCGCCGGGACAATATCGACACACTGCTGCGGGGCAACCGTTTTATAGTACCGGTAGGCACCACGTCCATGCGTACACTGGAAAGCCTGTACTGGTATGGGGTAAAGCTTATGGATGATCCTGAGGCGGTGTTCAGCATAGCGCAGACCGATCCGTATACACATACCGGCCCGCTACCCGAGGCTACCGTAGCGCTCGATGCCGTGAGGCAATATATGGACCGCCATGGGCTGGACTTACTGACGGGGGAAACATCCATCTATATACTGCCCGGCTATACTTTCCGGCTCTGTAAGGGATTGGTCACGAACTTCCACCAGCCGGCGTCTACGTTAATATTGCTGGTGGCGGCGTTTATCGGCCAGGACTGGAAGCGGGTTTATAACGAGGCTATGGGGAATGGATACCGGTTTTTAAGCTATGGGGATAGCTCGTTGCTATTGCCGACGTCATAGGCCTGATACCGGCTTCATACCGGCTATCCTGGGGTTATCCTGCGGTTATCCATAGGAAAGCCCCCGGAAAAGACAGGCAGAACATGTATAAATACGTCTTCCGGATCAGGACGTCAGTACAGCCCTTATAAAACAAAAGCCTCCCGATCTGTCAGGAGGCTTTTGTTTTATAAGTCTATTACGCTCGCCTAATTATTGGCTGGTGTATCGAGGGCATTCAGGTCTACCACACGCACTTCTACGCGACGGCCTTCTTCTTTAGTGGACGCTACGTCTTTGGTAGCGCCGTAGCCCTTCGCCACGATACGGCGGCGGACTACGCCTTTGTGGTTGAAATAATCAAGGACGGCGATGGCGCGTTTGTTGGAGATCTCACGGTTGAGGGTTTCGGATCCTTCGGCGGATGCGAAGCCGGAGATCTCTACGCCAAGGTCGGGGTATTTATTGAGCTCGGCCAGGAGGGCGTCAAGGTTCGTTATGTATTGGGCCTTCAGGTCGCTCTTGCCGGCGTCGAAGTAGATCTTGGCTGTTTTTGTGAGCGATGCTTTGTCGAAGGTAGACTTCTTGGTGGCTTGCTCTTTTTGCTTCTTCACCTCTTCATTCACCATGAAGGTGGGGAGTGAGAAGATGGTCTTGCCTTCTACTTTCTTCTGCTCGAATTTGCTTTCGTCGCTTTCGTCGTAGTAGTATGTGCGGGATGCTACTTCGAGCTTGGAGTTTTCCTTTTCATTGAAGTTAACTTGCTCGATGGGATCTTTCATGTTGATGAGGCCTACGAGGTAGTCTATACCGGCCTGGTCGTCGGCTGCCATGAGGTCGAGCATCATATCGTATACGTCTATGTTGCCGGCCTGTACGAGTTTGGCTTCATGTGTTTTCCGAAGGTCTGCTTTTACGTCCTGGTCGGTATCGTAGAAGGCGTTCTTTACCTGTACTTCCTGGCCTACGACCACGTCGAACTGCTTGATGGTCTTCAGGGCGATAAGCTGATACAGCTCGTAGAAGTAGCTCTGGTTTGGCACGTTCACGTTGAGTGTATACGGCAGGAAGCCTTCCGACTCGATCACAACGTCGTAGTTCTTGGCCGGCGGCAGGATGATGAGGTAGTTACCCGTGGCCGGATCAGGATTGTATACGAAGTCGAGTTTCTTATCGGTGCTGTTGTCTATCAGGTAGATCTTGGTAGGGATAGGCTTTCCGGTCTCGGCATTGATGATCTTACCCTTGATCATGGTCAGAGGTATGTTCGCAGACTCGGCAGGCATATCGAGGTAATAGATGTCCTGGCCACCCATGCCGCCTTTGCGGTCTGACGAGAAGTAGCCGCGTGTACCGTCGGCTATCAGGGTAAAGTAGTTGTCGTTGGCGGTAGTGTTTACGGGATAGCCCATGTTTTCAGGCGAGGTCCACTTGTTGTTTACGAGCTTTGTTAGGAAGATGTCGCGTCCACCCATGGAGTTGTGGCCGTCCGATGTGAAGAACAATGTCTTTTGGTCGGGGTGGATAAAGGGTGCGTCTTCGTTGGCTTTGGTGTTGATGCCGGGGCCGAGGTTAGCAGGTGTGCTCCACGTGCCGTTGGCTTGCATGGTAGTGCGGTATATATCGAGGCCACCCTGTCCGCCGAGGCGGTCGCTGGCGAAGTAGATGGTCTTGCCGTCGGGCGTGATGCTGGCGGTTGACTCGAGGTACTTCGGTGTATTGATTGTCGGTGTCAGGAGACCGGGTTTGGACCAGCCGTCTGCAGTTTTGGTGATCTGGAAGAGCCCTCCCGGATCAGCCGCGCCGCCCATGAAGATGAGCATCTTCTGACCGTCGGGCGACATACCCGCAGAGCCTACATTATAGTCGTGCGCAAGAGGTATAACCTTGGGCTCCGTCCAGCTGCCGGCCGCGTTACTCGATGTATAGATCTCTTCGATGAATTTATCGCCGGTGCGGGTCTTGCCGGTGTTGGGGCGCAGGGCAGTGAAGGCCATTACGCTTTCGTCGGCTGACACAACGGGGTTATATTCTGTGTACTTGGTATTGATGATGGAATTGAAATGGTGCACGTTGAAATCGCGGGGCACCGACATAAGCGCAACGGCGTTGTGACAGGTTTGGATCGCCTCGTCGGCCTGTGCTATAGCTTTTTTGTCGGCCTTATTGCTGAGGTCGCGGAATTTGGTAAAGCTTTCGATAGCCTTTTGTAAGTTCTCGTCCAGCAGGTAGAGAGCCCCCAGGTCGTAGTTCAGAGACACCGGCATCGATTTGTCCTGTAAGGCTGTTTCAAAGTAAGGGATGGCTTTGATCTGCTCGTTGAGATCGCCCGTTTTCTGATAACATACGCCTACTTTATACTGTACGGCGGCGCTTTTATCTCCAGCCTGAATGGCTTCGAGGTATTTGGGAAGCGCCTGATCGTAGGCCTTCACACTGTAGAACTTCTCAGCCTCGGCCAAAGCCTTATTACTCTGGGCCATGGAGGCGACGGCGGTAAAAAGTAAACACGCCCACAATAAAAAAAGAGCTCTCATGATCTTTGAATTTGACTTCGAATCTACAAAGGATATACCGAAAAACGAATTCCTTGTGTTTTTGCATTGGATGTGCAAACCTTACATCTAAACTTTAGTTCAAATTTGCCGTATATGGTACAACTGAAATGTAACATCAGAAAATCAACCCTGTGTAATGCGCAATTACCCTAATTTAACTCATTCTATAGGATTTTTGTTGGTTTATGCCGAGTTTTAGGGGTATCAGTGGAACTCTATGAAATCTCAAATACTACAGTTTTTTGATATTCAGCGTGGTGAAGGCATGCGTGTAGGGCTCTTATTGGTGATGAGCTTTTTCATGGGTGTGTTTCTGGCAACGGTATCGGTAGCATCGCAATCGTTATTTTTGCTTCATTTCAATGAGGAAACTGACCTTCCTATCGCCCTTCTTATTTCCGGAGCGTTCGGCTTGACGGCTACGCTGCTCTATAACTTCCTGCAGAACCGCATCCCGTTCCCGCTGCTGGCGGGCTTCAACCTGGTGCTTATCACGATCCTTACAGCGTTTATCGAGTTTGGCGAGGGCGTTTTCGACGACCCGAACACGATGCACTTCTTCAGCTTTACGCAGATCGTCCCCTTCTCGTTTATTATCTACCTGGTGTTCTGGGGGGCGTTCGGCCGTATGTTCAACCTGCGCCAATCCAAGCGCCTTGTAGGCACGGTAGATATCGGCGCGATGATCGCGTCGTTCATTGCGTTCTTCTCCATCCCTCAGTTCCTGGAGTGGATGGGCAACCGGACGGAGGTCCTTTATACGGTGGGGCTGATCGCCGTAACTGTTTTCCTGTTGCTCTTCTTCTACCTCACCTACGTTTACCTGAGCCGCTCATTGCCTTTCGCACAGGAACGTGCCATGTATAAGAAGGTTAACATCAGAGAATTTCTCGGCAACCGGTACCTGATCTATATGTCGCTGTTCGTTATCGCGTCGATGATCGCGGCGAACTTCGTGGATTACTCGTTCCTTAACGTTACCACGCAATACATGGAGGAAGATGTACTGGCGAGCTTCATCTCGCTGTTCGAGGGTACTATTGTGGTGTTCGCGTTTCTCTTCCAGGTTATCGCCACGGATCGCATTATCAAGGAATACGGCATCCGTGTTTCGATGCTCATCAACCCACTGCTGATGGCGCTCTTTACAGTATGCGCGCTGGTTCTCGGCGCGGTGTTCGGCTACTCGCCACAGGATAACTTCTTCGTGGTATTCTTCCTTATCATCGCGGTCAGCAAGCTGTTTATACGCTCTTTAAAAGATTCGCTGGATAACCCCACATTCAAGCTGTACCTGCTGCCTATCGAAGGAAGCATACGCATCGATGTGCAGACAAAGGTCGAGGGGGTGGTGACGGCGTTTGCGAGTCTTGTTGCCGGTGGTTTGATTATTCTGATCAGTAAGATCGAGAACTTTAGTCCGATATATATCACACTCTTTACGGTGCCTCTTATTGTAGGCTGGTATATTGTAGCGAACCGGATGTACGTAAGCTACCGTCACACGCTGCAGAACACGCTGGCGCGTAATAAAGGCAAGACCGGCGTCCGTAGCGCCGAGCACGAGTATACGGTAAGTACAGTATTGGAGAAGGAGATAAACAGCACTGCCGAAGAGAAAGTTATATACGGCTTGCGGCTTATGGAAAAGCTGGAGCCGGCGCTGTTCGAGAATACACTGGTAAGGCTTACGGGCAGCGAATCGCGTAAGATCAAGATCTTTGCTTCCGACAAGCTGAAAGCCATGGGGCTGGAGGCTGATCCGACGGAGCGCACAGAGGTACGCACGCTGGCCGAGCAGGCTTACGGCGACCTGGAGTACAGCGATGTGCTGTCAATATCTCCGGAGAAGCTCTTGCGCCTCAGCAAGTCCGGAAAACAAAGCGACCGGCGCCTGGCCGCCAAGTTACTGCGCAAGCTTATCGGACCGAAGACGATATTTATATTATTGGAGCTGCTGCGCGATGTAGATCAGAAGGTGCGTTACGAAGCGCTTTATACTGCGCGGAAGGTGAATCGCTCAGAAACATGGCCCCTGCTTATAGAACTTCTCAACTCGCCGCTGTATAGCCACCAGGCTGCTGCTGCGCTGAAAGAAGTGGGCGAGCCTGTACTGGCCTCACTGGAAGCGGCTTTCCACAAGTCGGGCCAGAACGACCTGGTGATGCTGCGCATCGTGCAGATCATGGGCCGGATCGGCGGCAAGCAAGCGCTGGAGCTGCTTTGGAAAAAGGCCGACTACCCGGACAAACGTATTGTCAAACAGATCCTCTACTCACTGCGCTATATCAACTACCGGGCCGAAGGCCGCGAGGCACGCGACGTGATGGACCTGCTGGAAACGGAGATGAGCAAAACGATCTGGAACCTGGCCGCGCTGGACGAGCTGCCGGAAACTCCGGAGTTTCAGTTCCTGCGTGAGGCGCTGCGTGAAGAGGTTCAGGATAATTATGACCAGATCACCATGCTGCTCTCTATCCTGTACGACGCCGAGTCTGTACGACTGGTGCGTGAGAACCTGGACTCTGGAGACCCGGACAACATTGCGTTCGCGATGGAGCTGCTGGATATCTTTATCGACCCCGAGCTCAAGCCCAAGCTGATCCCCCTGCTGGACGAAAGCCCTACACACGAGAAATTAAAGAATCTGCAACTGCACTTCCCGCGGGAGAGTTATACGCCGATACAGGTTATCAACTACATCCTGAACCGGGACTTCAACCTGAACAATCGCTGGACCAAGGCTTGCGCGATTCACGCTTCGGCCTATATACAGGACTTCCGCATAAGCCGCGGGTTAGTTGCGCAGATGTTCAACACGGACCGCCTGCTGCAGGAAACCGCCGCGTGGGTGATCTTCAATAAAGACCGCAAGATTTACAACGCTATTGCCGAACGCCTGCCGGAGAAAGACAAGAAGTTCCTGGATTCTTCTATCGAGAACAACCAGTTGCTGGACGGACTCAATGACGGCTTCTTCCTGTTTATCGAGATGGTTATGTTCATCAAGCAATCGTCTGCTTTCCGCGAGATACACGGGTTGCTGCTGAGCGACCTGGCGGATAAGATCGTACCTATGGACCTGGACACACGTGGCAAAGTGCGTTTTGCTCCTGAGGAGAACCAGTCTCCGATTTTCATAGTAGCGCACGGAGCAGCCAGGCTGATGGGCCAGGACCACGAGATCACAACACTGAAACGCGGCGACGTATACGGCGAGCTGTTCCACGACGGCGCTGTGGAAAGCGTCTACTCCATCGAGGCTACGGAGCGCTCTGTTCTTT
>Ga0247764_1000596_pt1 | contig 12708 bp, 8 predicted proteins | sample UWRJL051202B4_FD_179932 | JGI IMG/M metagenome (GOLD analysis project Ga0247764, IMG submission 179932) | Plant litter microbial communities from Arlington Agricultural Research Station in Wisconsin, United States - UWRJ-L051-202B-4 | ecosystem: Environmental > Terrestrial > Plant litter >...
TCAGCGCGGCGGAAGATATTAGGCGGAAGGCCCAGTCCATCCAGGTGCCCTTTACCCTGCAGGTAAGCAAGATCGATTACATAATCACCGATGGCTGTGCCGGCAGTTATGTAGTCTTCATACTCGAACATGCCGAACGGAATATTTTGTATCGGGAAGTCTGAGCCGGCGGGCACGTCTATCCAGGAACGGAGGCTTGGGTCGTTTGCGTTGATCATATAGGGTTTTATAAGGCATTTGGCCACCCCGCAGAGGCGGACCGTAAAACAAAGTACCGAAGGTAATTCTTTTGAGCTTTCCGGTAAACATCCCGACGGTGCGTATACGCGGTTGGCAATCTGATATTTTAACACTTGTTTTACGGCATAAACCGGTGTTCTTGCTTTATGACTGAGATCTCCTTTCCCCCGCCTTTTGAAGAGCGTATGCAGCAGATGCTTGGCCAGTCGTGGCCGGCGTTTCAGGCAGTCCATACGCAGCCTTCGCCTGTAAGCTTGCGGATCAATCCGTCAAAACCTTTTGAGCTGACTGGCGGTACCGCCATTCCGTGGACGCAGTATGGATATTATTTACAGGAGCGGCCGGTGTTTACCCTCGATCCTGCCATTCATGCAGGAGCGTATTATGTACAGGAAGCGAGCTCGATGTTCCTGGAGCAAGCTGTGCGCCAGCATGTGCCCGCCAACGAGCCACTGCGCGTACTGGACCTCTGCGCTGCACCTGGCGGCAAGTCTACTCACCTGGCAAGCCTGCTGAATGCGGAGAGTCTATTGGTATCCAACGAGGTGATACGATCGCGTGCTTCAATTCTTGCCGAGAATATACAGAAGTGGGGCAGAAACAACGTAGTGGTTACTAACAACGACCCGGATGACTTTACCAAACTGAGCGGCTTCTTCGATGTTATCGTGGTGGATGCGCCTTGCTCGGGCGAAGGGCTCTTCCGCAAAGACGCCGGAGCGATGACCGAATGGTCTGAAGATGCCGTTGCCCTTTGTGCCGCCCGCCAGAAACGTATCCTCGCCGACGTATGGCCGGCATTGCGCGAAGGCGGCCTCCTGATATACTCTACCTGTACCTATAACCGCGCCGAGAACGAAGAAAATCTGAAGTGGCTTCGCGAGGAGCATTCGGCCGAGTTCCTGTCACTGACCATCGACCCGGCATGGGGTGTCATAACGGTAGACGAAGACAATATTCACGGCTACCGTCTCTTTCCACACCGACTGGCAGGAGAAGGTTTCTTCCTGGCCGTGGCACGCAAAACATCGGAAGAAAAATCAATAAACATCAAGGCCGGCAAGGATCAATTCACAACGCTGCCGAAGAAGCTCACAGCACAGGTAAACTCCTGGATAAACGAACCCGACACAAAATCGTTTATACTTCGCGACGACCTTATTCAATGCCTGCCCGGCAACTGGCGATCCGAGATCGGGTACCTGGCCCGTAACCTCCGGCTGGTCTGTGCCGGAACGTTTGTAGCCACCGTTAAGCACGAGAAGCTGGTGCCCGAACATGCGCTCGCTCTCAGCGAAGTGCTGAACCGCGATGCATTCAATACATGGGATCTGGATAAGGAAGATGCGCTGCGATACCTGCGGAAAGAAACTATCGCCACCCTCCCTGACACCACAGGCTTCTGTCTCGTCACGTACGAAGGCCTGGCGCTGGGGTGGGTTAACGCACTGGCTAACCGCGTAAACAATCTCTATCCTGCCGAGTGGCGTATACGGATGAGCTCATAAAAGAAGCGGCCGGCTGCTGTACACAGACCGGCCACCAAGCCAACTACTACAATTCAACCTATGGTTATCTTAATATTATAGATGCGAGGGCAACGCCTTGAGTATATCCACGATGCCCTCAGGTAGTGCCACGCCGCTAAAGAATATACCTACACAGAATACTTTCTCCGTTTGATTGGATTTCTCCATCGCCAATGGCAGGGAGCTTACCGAAAGCGAAGCGAATGCCACAGCGAATACTGCCATCATAAACATTACCAGGGGCACCGAGGAGCTAACAAATATTATAGCCATGCTAATGCCTGTTACGATGAGACTTATCAGCATTACCCGCACAAGTCCGTAAAGATTGATCAGCATGGTCATAAAGAAAGATGAGAAGGCAGATACTAAAAGCACTCCCACGATCAGCACCTTGCCGCTGAAATGCCCGGGCAGCTTGTGCTCGAGCGCATCGGGAAACAGGTTGAACAACACCGTTGTAGCGATACCGAGCGCCATACCCAGTAACAGTATCATACCGTATGGCGAACGTTTAGTTTCGGGTGTAGTCACCGCATCGGCTTCGCGCCCATCTGTACGCTGGAAGAGGTCGAGCGAATGTCGCTTTAGCGCGTAGCCGGAGATAAATACCATAACACCACCCGCGACAAACGTAAGCGGCGCACCTAGAAAATCGATTATATCCACGATAACCGGCTCGAGCGAGTACAATAAGTTTGCTATGATCGTGAGCACGGCCATCGCCATGGGCAGCTCTTCTACCGGTGTAAACAGCTCCAGGGTAGAAAGCGCCGGGCTTGTAAAAATACTCATCGCCACCAGCCAGAGTATGATCAGCGCGGGCAGAATCCATTTAAAGACCTCGCCCGGATTGCCGAAAAGCGTAAACGCCACCGCCATAAAGATCATGGCCGCGAAGCTCATACCGCCCATGATTATCGGAATACGATGACCCTTGGTAGCACGGTAGCGGTCGCCCAAAAGACCAGCCACCGGCGGCGTAACGATAAGGATAATGGCCTGCGCCACCGTAAGCGGCAGGGCAAACTGGTTAAAATGGAACTGATCCAGAAGACGAGGCTGATAGTTCTGATAGGCTATCCAACCGATTACTACAGATCCGTACAGGGCAGCAAGGCTCCAAAGCTGCTTCCATTGAATCACATTTTCTTTTTGCGCCGCAATGGCATTCATAAGCACCGGGATTTTTATGGACATACCTACGAAGCCCGGCACCATTCCGGATTCCTGGAACCTCGAAAGTTTTTGGTTATTTTATCGGTTTCAGTCGCCGCAAACACCGTCAGGAACTAACGCTTTTGGGCCAATTTCCTTATTTTTACCGCCCGTTTTACCTGTGCTGCCGTTTGCCGCGTCGGATAAAACGTTTTGCCTGATAATAAATTTTTAACGCATGCTATCAACCACGTACAACCCCGCCGAAGTAGAGAACAAATGGTACAGCTTCTGGATGGAGAAGGGCTTCTTTCACGCCTCTCCCAAACCAGGTAAAGAGGCCTATACCGTCGTCATCCCTCCACCGAACGTCACGGGTGTGCTGCACATGGGCCACATGCTTAACAATACCATACAGGACGTGCTGGTACGACGCGCGCGTATGCAGGGCAAGGAAGCCTGCTGGGTGCCGGGCACAGACCACGCGTCTATCGCTACCGAAGCCAAGGTTGTGGCCATGCTGCGCGAACGCGGCATCAAAAAGTCCGACCTTTCACGTGAAGATTTCCTGAAATACGCCTGGGAGTGGAAAGAGAAGTACGGCGGCATTATTCTGGAACAGCTCAAAAAGCTGGGTGCTTCGTGCGACTGGGACCGCACCAAGTTTACGATGGATCCCGACTACTATGAGGCCGTTATCGACGTATTCATCGACCTTCACAAAAAGGGTTATATCTACCGCGGCCTCCGTATGGTGAACTGGGATCCCGCCGGTAAGACCGCGCTGTCGGACGACGAAGTAATACACCGTGACGTACAGTCTAAGCTATACTACATAAAGTACGCTATCGAAGGAACAAACGAGTTTGTAACGATCGCTACCGTGCGCCCTGAAACGATCATGGCGGATGCTGCCATCTGCGTGAACCCGAATGACGAACGCTATAAGCACCTGAAGGGAAAGAAAGCGATCATTCCGTTGATCGACCGCGCAATACCGATCATCGAAGACGAGTATGTTACGATGGACTTCGGCACAGGTTGTCTGAAAGTAACGCCTGCGCACGATATGAACGACAACGCGCTCGGCCTGAAGCATAACCTGCCGGTTATCGATATTCTGAACGATGACGGTACGCTGAACGAAAAGGCTCAGATCCTTATCGGCGAAGACCGCTTTATCGCCCGGAAGAAGATCGGCAAGATGCTGGAAGAAAAAGGCAACCTGGCCAAAGTAGAAGATTACACAAGCCACGTTGGTTTTTCCGAACGCACTGACGCTGTTATCGAGCCCCGCCTGTCGCTGCAATGGTTCCTCAAGATGGACACCATTACAAAGCCGGCGCTTGAGCACGTAATGAACGACGACATCCAGCTTATACCGCCGAAGTTCAAGAACACATATAATCACTGGATGAGCAACGTACGCGACTGGTGTATCTCGCGCCAGCTGTGGTGGGGCCATCGCATACCCGCCTGGTTCGACAGCAAGGGCAACTACGTAGTAGCCAAGACACACGACGAAGCGGTTGCTCTTTATACGGCCCAGCACCCAGGCTCTACCGAGCAGCTTACACAAGACCCCGATGTTATGGACACCTGGTTCTCGAGCTGGCTGTGGCCTACGGCTGTATTCGACACAACGATCTTCAAAGATGGTAATAAGGGCAACGCCGACCTGAACTACTTCTATCCTACCAACGATCTCGTTACTGCTCCGGAGATCCTGTTCTTCTGGGTAGCACGTATGATCATTGCCGGGTATGAATACCGTGGCGAGATGCCTTTCAAAAATGTGTACCTCACCGGTATCGTACGCGATAAGCTGGGCCGCAAGATGTCAAAATCGCTTGGCAACTCACCCGACCCGCTGGATCTTATTGCTGTAAACGGAGCTGACGCCGTACGCACAGGCATGCTGTTCAGCTCACCTGCGGGTAACGACTTATTATACGATGACAAGCTGATCGAGCAGGGGCGAAACTTTGCAAACAAGATCTGGAATGCATTCCGCCTTATCAAGGGGTTTGCCGTTTCCGATAATGCCGCGCAACCCGCGGAAAGCGATATTGCTATAACATGGTTCGAAGCCCGCTTTAACGAAGCGCTTACTGAGCTTAACGATCACTTCAGCAAGTTCAGAATGTCTGACGCGCTCAGCACCACCCGCAAGCTGATCTGGGATGATTTCTGTTCGTGGTACCTGGAGGCTATAAAGCCTGAATATGGCCAACCTATCGATAAGGCTACCTATACACGTACGGTTGCTTTCTTCGAGTCGGTACTCAAGGTGGCACATCCGTTCATGCCATTCATTACAGAAGAATTATGGCATGGACTCCAGGATCGTGCCGAGATGGACTGCATTATCGTAGCCTCGTGGCCCGAGCCTGCTGCTTATGATCAGGCTATTCTGAATGAAGCCGTTATAGCTTTTAATATTGTGAGTGAGATCCGCAACACACGAAGTTCAAAAGGATTGTCGCCTAAGGATGCGTTGAAGCTACAGGTTCGCACCAATAGTAAGATTGCTGTAGACACGTTCTGGTCTATAGTCCGGAAGCTCGCTAACGTGAGCGAGGTTACATTTGTGGATGTAGCTCCAACCAGCAATGCCACACCGTTCCTTGTAGGCTCCACAGAGTTCTTCGTGCCGCTGGAAGGCAAGGTAGATGTCGAGAAGGAACGCGAGTCACTGCTAAGAGATCTCGACTATCAAAAAGGGTTCCTGGTTTCTGTAGACAAGAAACTCTCGAACGAGAAGTTTGTAAGCGGCGCCAAAGCCGAGGTTGTTGACGCCGAACGTAAGAAAAAAGCTGACGCCGAAGCCAAGATCAAGGCTCTGGAAGAAAGCCTCGCGCGCCTTTAAGCACGAGTAGCGTATATAAAATAAAGCCCTCCTGAAAAGAAGGGCTTTATTTTTATTAGGAATGCTATGCAGACTTAGAATCGGGCAGCCATTAGCAGCTCGATGTTCTTATGTTTCAAACCAAACTTGCGGGCAACAAACTCGTTGGTAAGACCGCCCTTATACGTATACACACCTTTCATGAACCACTTGTGCAGGAAGATCATCGCCTCCACACCACCTTCTTCCGCAGCGCGCAGAATGGTAGGTGTAAAGATGTTGCTCAGCGCATTCGTGGCGGTATGCGCTACCAGTGACGCCACATTGGGCACACAATAGTGTATCACATCGTGCTTGCGGAATACGGGTTTATCCAGCGTAGTGATCTCTGATGTTTCAATACAACCGCCCTGGTCGATGCTAAGGTCTATAATAAGCGAGTCGGGTTTCATGTTGCTTACCATCGCTTCGGTTATTACGTGGCGGGCTCTGCCCTTCTCGGCACGCAGAGCGCCGATCACCACATCGGCCGTTCTAAGCGTTTCGTTGAGCGTTATCGTATCGATGGTAGATGTATAGATCTGCTGACCCAGCAGGTGCTTGATGCGGCGCAGTTTATAGAGATGGTTATCGAACACCTGTACTTCGGCACCGAATCCGAGGGCTGCGCGGGCCGCATACTCCGCCACGGTACCGGCGCCTATAATGGCGATCTTGGTAGGCGGCACTCCGGTAATACCTCCGAGGATTACACCCTTGCCATTGTTTGCCGAGCTGAGTTGCTGGGCGGCAATGAGCATTACGGTGCTGCCGGCTATTTCGCTCATGGCGCGTACTATAGGCATGCCGCCTACTTTATCTTCAATGAACTCGTAAGCCAGTGAGGTGATCTTCTTTTTCATGAGGCCCTGAAGATGGCCAACGGTAAGGTGCCCCAGCTGGAGTGCGGAGATGAGCGTTTGCCCGGGATGCATGTACTCCATTTCTTCCAGGGTGGGCGGCTCGATCTTGAGGATGACGTCTGCCTTGTATACTTCCTGTGGCGAGTAGACGATCTTGGCGCCCGCCTCACTGTACTGTGCGTCTGAGAATTTTGATCCGACACCAGCCTTCGTCTCGACCCACACCTCGTGACCATTGTTTACCAACAGTGCTACGGCATCGGGGGTAAGACTGATCCGGTTTTCCTGGAGAGAGACTTCCCTGGGCAAACCGATAAAAAAACAATGTCTGCGTTCGCGTACTTCTAAAAGCTTTTCCTGGGGAGACAGACTGGCTTTTGCTAACGCTTCAAATCCTGTTTTCTTCTTTTCCGTCATGTAAAGTTATCGCTATAGTGCGTTGAGTTTCATTTTCGAGTGTGATGTTCACCCTTGCGTGTACGGGTGGTATGAGCGAGGGTATTTTCTCGGGCCATTCGACCAGGCAGGGATAGCCTGAGTAAAAATATTCGTCCACGCCAATATCATAAGCCTCCGCTTCATGGCGGATGCGGTAAAAATCAAAATGAAACACCCGTTCTTCGTGATCCGTGCGATATTCATTAACCAGGGCGAATGTAGGGCTACTGGTAGCCTCGTTTACGCCAAGGGCGCGGCAGACCTCCTTGATCAGGGTAGTCTTGCCGGCGCCCATCTCGCCATAAAACAGCCATACCTTGTGCTTTTGCATGGTTTGGGCGATCTGGGCGGCTACGGTGCCGAGGTCTTCAAGCGATACTGCAGGGTGTATCACGTCATTCCGGGTCATGAAACATTCTTCGAATTTAAAAAAATAATGGGAATGATCATTTCTTCCATGCTTACACCGCCGTGCTGGAAAGTGTCTTTATAGAAGTTTACGTAGTAGTTGTAATTGTTAGGATAAGCAAAAAACTGGTCTTCTATCGCAAAAACGTATGTTGTAGATACGTTCGGCTTGGGCAGGAAGAGCCGTTCGGGCTTTTGAACCTGCATTACCTTTTCGCCTTCATAGCCCAGGTTCTTACCCTGTTTGTAACGGAGGTTGGTATTCACGCTCCGGTCGCCGATGATCTTAAAGGGGCGTTTTACGCGTATCGTGCCGTGGTCTGTAGTGATAATGAGGCGTACGTCTTTCTCGGAGATCTTTTTGAGGATCTCCAGCAGCGGCGAGTGCAGCAGCCACGACTTGGTGATCGAGCGGTATGCCGATTCGTCCGGGGCAAGCTCGCGTACCATAGCCATATCGGTGCGGGCGTGAGAGAGCATATCCACAAAGTTATATACGATAACGTTGAGGTCGTTTTTGAAAAGGTTGTTAACCGTGTCTGCGAGACTGCGGCCTTCCTCGAGGTTTTTGATCTTATGGTAAGAGGTCTTTGCCGTCAGGTTGTTGCGGCGCAGCTGTTTGGCCAGGAACTCGTCCTCGAAGTTGTTCTTACCTTCTTCCTCATCTTCGCCAACCCACAGGTTCGGGTTCGTCTTTGCCATTTCGGAAGGGAGCTGACCGGAGAAGATCGCATTACGGGCATAGGCCGTTGTGGTGGGCAGGATGGAGTAATATGTCTCTTCCTTATCCACATTGAAGTATTCGGCCACGACGGGCTCGATCACTTTCCACTGGTCTATACGCAGGTTATCGATCAGGATCACGAATACGGGTTTACCGTTGCCCAGCTCAGGAAACACCTTTTTCTTCATGATCTGGTGCGACATCACAGGTTTTTCAGAGCTGGGATCGTTGAGCCATGAATCGTAATTACGGATAATGAACTTGGCAAAGTTGGCGTTTGCCTCGGTCTTCTGCATGTCCAGCACATCACCCATTTCCTGGTTGTCGGGCTGGTCCATCTGGAGCTCCCAGTGTACCAGCTTGCGATAGATGTCCGCCCATTGCTCATGGTTCATGTTGTCCATGAAGGCCATGGAGATCTTGCGGAATTCCTGCTGGTAGTTCAGGTTGGTCTTTTCGAGTATAAGGCGCTTGTTGTCCAGTATCTTCTTCACAGACAGCAATATCTGACTGGGGTTCAACGGCTTAATGAGGTAATCGGCGATCTTGGAGCCGATAGCCTCTTCCATGATATGCTCTTCTTCGTTTTTGGTGATCATTACCACCGGCAGGTTCGGCTTGTTGCTCTTGATCTGCGTAAGGGCCTCAAGACCGGAAAGGCCGGGCATATTTTCATCGAGGAACACAACATCGAAGTGTTTTTCGTCGGTCAGCTCAACGGCGTCGGCGCCATTGTTTACGGGAGTTATATCGTAGCCTCGTTGTTCGAGGAAAAGGATATGCGGTTTCAATAGATCAATCTCATCATCCGCCCACAAAATGCTATATCTTTGCATATTTCATTTTTTTTCGAATTTAAACATTAAGTTTCAGGTTTGAGGTCTTAAATCCAAGTTTCGGCCCTGACGGGCATATAAACTTTTATTTGTCAACCTCGTAGCCGTTAAAGCAAAACTAGTGAACAAAAAAAAGACCATTAATGATCCGGTGTACGGATTTGTCACGCTTCCCGGCGATCTTGTCTACGATATAATTTCTCACCCATACTTTCAGCGGCTTCGGTATATAAAGCAGGTTGGGCTTACCGAATATGTGTATCCCGCCGCTATCCATACACGTTTCCAGCACGCCCTGGGCGCCATGCACCTGATGGGGCGCGCGCTGGACGTTCTGAGGCACAAAGGCGTCGAAATATCCGACAGCGAATACGAGGCTTCACAGATCGCCGTGTTGCTGCATGATATGGGGCATGGCCCGTTCTCCCACGCATTGGAGTATACGCTTATGGCGCATGTAAAGCATGAGAGCGTGTCATTCCTGTTCATGGAGAAGCTCAACCTGGAGTTCAACGGCGCCCTGGACCTTTCGATCCGTATATTCCAGAATACATATAAGCGCAAGTTCTTTCACCAGCTTGTATCGAGCCAGCTCGATATGGACCGCCTGGACTATCTGAGACGCGACTGCTTTTTCACCGGCGTACAGGAGGGCAACATCGGTACCGACCGCATACTTTCTGTACTGAATGTACATAACGACCAACTGGTGGTAGAGGAGAAAGGTATTTATACGATCGAAAGCTTCCTGAATGCGCGTCGGCTAATGTATTGGCAGGTGTATCTGCACAAGGTGACGGTGAGCGCCGAACGTATGCTGGTAAACATCGTACGCAGAGCCCAGACGTTGGTCCGCGCGGGCGAGACGCTGCCGGCGAGCGAACCGCTGATGTTATTCTTACGCGAGGAGATTACACTGAGTCATTTCAACGAGAACGACACGCTGCTGCACGCCTTCGGTCAGCTGGACGATCACGATATATGGGGCGGCATCAAGTTTTGGAAAGATAGCAACGACCGGATTCTCTCGTTATTATCGAATATGTTGCTCCAGCGCAAGCTTTTCCAGATCCGCCTGGGTAACGAGCCTATCCGTAAGGAGACGATCAAGCTGCTGCGTGAGGCGGTACGCAAGGAATATCACACACTTGGCTCCGAAACGCCATACCTGTTCTCACACGGAGTAGTGACTAATGAGGCGTATGCCGAAGGACAGCAGATAAACATCCTTATGCGGTCGGGTCAGTTACTGGATCTGGCGCAGGCATCGGACCTTCCGAGCATTAAGGCTATCAGCAAAATCGTGAAAAAAAACTATCTGTGCTGGCCTAAAAATGTATCTTTGCACGATTAGAAATCGGGTATCGGCGATGCCGGAAGACTGTTTCTAAGGGAATATGGCCATACTCTGATGCCTTTATCGAGTGACTAACCACCTGAGTTTACTATGGAATTTACCGTCAGTCAAATAGCCGCCATGTTGGGCGGAGAAGTGAAGGGAGATGGAGGAGAGAAGATCAACATGCTCGCCAAAATTCAGGATGCCAAAAAGGGGCAGATCGCCTTCCTGTCGAATCCAAAATACGAACAATATATCTACGGCACGCAGGCTACTGCGGTAATCGTTAAGAAAGACTTCGTTGCCCGCAAGGAAATCACGGCCACACTCATTCTGGTAGATGACCCATACATCAGCTTTACGCGCCTGCTGGAGGAATATCATAAAATGATCAATTTCCAGAAGGTTGGCGTCGAGCAACCCAGCTTTATGGCCGAAAATTCGGTGGCGGGTAACAACATTTACCGTGGTGCCTTTTCATACATTGGCAGTCAGGTAAAGATAGGCGACAACGTAAAAATCTACCCTCATGTGTACATTGGCGACAATGTAGTGATCGGCAATAACTGTATTCTGCACTCCGGCGTGAAGATCTATTCGGGCACGCGCATCGGTAACAAGTGCGAGTTTCACTCAGGCACGGTTATCGGCAGCGATGGCTTCGGTTTCGCCCCGCAGGAAGATGGCTCATATAAAACTATCCCCCAGCTTGGGAACGTCATCATTGAGGATAATGTAACGATCGGGGGTAATACAGTGATAGACTGCGCCACAATGTTCGGCGACGCCACGGTTATCCGCAGCGGCGTGAAGCTGGATAACCTGATCCAGATTGCCCACAATGTGGAGATCGGCAAAAATACGGTCATCGCTGCTCAATCCGGCGTATCCGGATCGTCTAAGATCGGCGAAAACAACATAATCGGCGGACAGGTCGGCATTTCAGGACACCTGGTTATTGCCAATAATACCGGCATCGGGGCACAATCCGGGATTTCCAAGTCTATCAAGGAAGAAGGCGGAAAATGGATGGGCAACCCTGTTTTTGAGGTAAAAGAGTACTACAAGGCCTACGCCGTATTCAAGAAACTCCCGGATATCAATACCCGTCTGCGGGAACTTGAGGACAAACTCGAGAAGCTCGAAAACAATTCTACAGAGAAATCCCTGTCGCTGGATTAGGGATTTCCCCGGGCTATCCAACGGTAAAAATGGCAAAGTTGGATTATCTGGATAAGTGCACTAAATTTGCCCACTTTTCCAGATCATGCTTAATATTAAACAGCAAACCATACAGAAATCCGTAACCCTTTCGGGTGTTGGTCTCCATACCGGTGTACAGACAAACATGACGTTTGTTCCTGCCAAGCCGAACCATGGTATCAAGTTTCAACGCATTGACCTGCCTGGCGCCCCGATTATCGACGCCGACTGCGACAACGTTGTAGACGTGAGCCGCGGCACTACCATAGAGCAGAGCGGTGCCCGTGTGAGCACTATCGAGCATACACTGGCAGCCCTGACCGGCCTGCAGATCGACAACGTACTGATCCAGTTGGACGGCCCTGAGTGCGCTATCATGGACGGCAGCTCGATCCAGTTCGTGGAAGTGCTGAAGGATGCAGGTGTGGAAGAGCAGAATGCGATCCGCGACTTTTTCGAAGTAACGGAGCCGCTATTTTACCGCGAGGCCGCGCGCAACGTAGAAATTGCCGCCCTGCCCCTCGACGATTACCGGGTAACGGTAATGATCGACTACAATTCTCCCGTGCTGGGCAGCCAGCACTCATCAATAACCGATATCAGCCAGTTTGAGAAGGAAATCGCTTCGTGCCGCACATTTTGCTTCCTGCACGAGCTGGAGATGCTTTATGCAAACAACCTGATACGCGGCGGCGACCTGAACAACGCCATTGTTATTGTAGACCGCGTTGTAAAAGACGACGAGCTGGACAACATTGCCAAAATGCTGGGCAAGCCCAAAGTGGCTGTGAAGCAAGAAGGTATCCTGAATAACATCGAGCTTCGTTATAAGAACGAGCCTGCACGCCACAAGCTTCTGGACATCGTGGGCGACCTGACACTGGCAGGCCGACCGTTGAAGGCCCAGATCCTGGCAGCGCGCCCGGGCCACGCTGCAAACGTAGCTTTCGCGAAGAAGTTGAAGAAAGCTATGCTGGAGGCCGATAAAAAAGGCCGTCCTAAATATAACCCCAACCTTCCCCCGGTAATGGATATCAATAAGATATCCACTATCCTGAAGCACCGCTACCCTTTCCTGATGAT
>Ga0247764_1000599_pt1 | contig 12678 bp, 6 predicted proteins | sample UWRJL051202B4_FD_179932 | JGI IMG/M metagenome (GOLD analysis project Ga0247764, IMG submission 179932) | Plant litter microbial communities from Arlington Agricultural Research Station in Wisconsin, United States - UWRJ-L051-202B-4 | ecosystem: Environmental > Terrestrial > Plant litter >...
CGTTCGCGTCGTCGAAGCCGGTGCCGGTGATAGTGATGGCCGTGCCACCCGCGGTCGGGCCGCTGGCCGGGGCGACGGCGGTGATGGCCGGTGCGACGAAGGTGAATTCACCAGCGTCGACCGGAAGCGCTCCGCCGATGACCGCCACGTCGACAACACCCGCCGGGTGCGCGGGGGTCAGAACGGTAACCGTGGTTGCGGTCGGCGATCCCACTACCGTCGCGGGAACTCCCCCGAACGTGACACCCGTCGTGTCCTGCAGGTCGGTGCCGGTGATGATGACCGTCGTGCCGCCGATCGTCGTGCCACTGGTCGGGGTGAGTCCCGTCACGGTGGGCGCCGGCGCATCGAGGTAGGTGAAGATCTGCGGCGGCGACGAGCCCACTCCCGCGTTGGTCACCACCACGTCCACGGGTCCCGCGAGATGCGGCGGAGTGACGAACGAGACACCACCCGGGAACAGCAGCGTGGGTGCCGGGATGCCGTCGATGGTCACCTGCGACAGCAGGTCGATGTTCGGGCCGACGAGGCTCACCACCGTTCCCCCGGTCACCGGCCCACTGGTCGGGTCCATCAGGAGGATCTGCGGACCGCCGGGCGCGAGGTAGGTGAACGGCAGCGGACCGGAGTCACCGAACGGCGAGCTCACCACGACATCGACGGCTCCCGCCGGGTTCGCCGGGGAGGTCGCGGTGATCTCGGTCGAGCTGACGACGGTGACCCCGGTGGCGGGGACACCGCCGAACTCGACCGTGCTCCCGGGGAGGAACCCGGTGCCGGTGATCGTCACCGGAGTGCCACCGGCCGTCGGGCCACTGGTGGGAGTCAGGGATGACAGCGACGGCGGGGCGATGAAGGTGAAGTCACCCGGCAAGGCCGAGCCACCCGGAGTGGTCACCACGACCTCGACCGTGCCCGCGGCGTGCGCCGGGGTGGTCGCCGTGATGGTGGTCGGATTCACGACCGTGAAGGTGGCCGGTGTGCCGCCGAAGGTCACCGCAGTGGCACCGGTGAAACCGCTTCCGGTGATGGTGACCGCGGTGCCGCCGAGGGTTGTCCCCTGAATCGGCGTCAACGACCCGATGGTCGGGGCGGCCAGGTAGGTGAAGGTCTGCGGGGCGGAGTCACCGCCCGGGTGCTGCACCACGACATCCACCGGCCCCACCGCGTGAGCGGGGGCAGTCGCGGTTATCGAGGTGGCGCTGTTCACGGTGAAGGCTGTCGCCGGAACGCCGCCGAAGGCGACGCCGGTCGCGCCCGTGAAGCCACTCCCGGTGATCGTGACGACGGTGCCGCCCGCGGTCGGGCCGCTCGTCGGGGTGAGTGCGGTGACAACGGGAGCGGTGACGTAGGTGTACGTCGCGGGGACGGATGGGCTGAATTCACCGGCCACGACCACGTCGACCGGGCCCACCGCGTGAGCCGGGCTGGTGACGGTGATGCTGGTCGGGCTGTTCACCACAAATGCCGTGCCGGCGATGCCATCGAAGGTGACTCCGGTCGCGGCGGTGAAGCCGGTTCCAGTGATGTTCACGACCGTTCCTCCGGCCGTCGGACCCTGCACCGGATTGATCGCCGAGACCGTCGGCGGCGCAACATAGGTGAACGTCGTCGGTGCCGAGTTTCCTGCCGGATCGACCACGACCAGCGAAACCGGTCCCGCCGCGTGCGGCGGCGAGGAGACCGTGATGCTGGTGTCGCTCAGCACGGTGAAGGCCGTGCCGTCGGTGCCATCGAAGGTGACGGCACTGGCGTCGGTGAAACCGGTACCGGTGATGGTGACGGGAGTGCCACCGGTCGTCGGCCCGCGCACCGGGGTGATCGCCGTGATCGCCGACGGAGCATTGAGCGCGTTCGGGCCGACCGCAGCCTCCGCGACGTTGAGTTCGAGGAGGTCCGGGATCGGACCCTGCGGAAGCAGGCTGAGCCGCAGCGCCGTTTCGGTGAACTGCGACCCGGCGACCGCGGGCGTCGGGGTCTGGTTGTTAATGGTGATGCCGATGAGGTCGTCGACGAGCGCGAGTGCCGGACCGGTGACGGTGGCGACCGGGGTGATCACCTGGTTCTGGATGCCCGTGATGAGGGTGCCGAAGCTGCCGGTAGTCGGATTGGTCACCGTGCCGAGCACCGTCGAGAGCAGCGGTCGCAGCAGCGGGTCGAGCGGCAGGGGGACGCCGGCCAGTGTGACCGAGGCGGTTCCGGTGGTTCCGAGGAGCTGACCGATGCTGCCGAGGATCCTCACCCGCGCGACCTCGGTACCGATGACCGGCACTCTGACGACGAGGGTGGCGTTGACCGTGACGGCGTCGAGCGCCGCGGCGATCGTCGTCTGGAGCGTCGTCGTATAGCTGGCGATGAGGTTGGTGACACCGGTGGTGATCGCCGTGATCACCGCCGGTGTGAGCAACGGCGAGTTCGCCGGACGCCCGTTGAGCGACCCGGCGATCTGCTGAAGGTCGACCGCGATGGTGCCGGTAGCGAGGTCGATGCTGACCGCGGTTCCGGCGCCGAGAGTGCCGGTGAGCAGCGGAGCGACGGCAGCCTGCAGGTTGCCGTTCACCACCACGGAGGCATCCGCCGGCGAGAGGCTGCCGAGGCCGGAGGTGAGACCGCCGACCGCAGTGGAGATGCCTCCGGTTGCGCCGCCGAGGCCGTTCACCGCCGCCTGGAGCGGAGTGATCAGGTTGGTGACGCTGGTCGTGACGCCGGCCAGCGTGTTGCTGGTCAGCAGCAGTCGGGAGCCGACGATCTCGTAGGAGCCCTGAGGCGTCGCCCCACCCGTGCTCGAAGCGGAGGCGCTGACGGCGCCGAGCTCGAGGTTGAGGTTGGTCAGCTCGTTCGCGAGCGTGCCACCGATGATGTCGCTGAGGTCCAGGGTCATCGGGCTGTTGACCTCGCCGGCACCGACGGCACCCACGCCGACCGCGCCGTTGTTGGTCACGAGGCCGGATGCACCGAGCGAGGTCGCGCCATCCTGAGCCTGGGCGAACGAGGACAGCGCCCCGACGTCGGCCAGGTTCACCGGAATCTGCAGTCCCCCGCCGATGTCGATGCTGAGGGTGTCGAGAACGGTCGCGTCGAGCGCGTCCCGTTCGGTCTGGGTAGGTGCCCCACCCGGGTTGACTGCCGCGGCGGTGCCGATGCGGGCCAGCTCCGCGGGCAGCAGGCTGCCCAGCAATGTTCCGGAGAGGAACGTGCCACTCGCTGATGACCGGTCACCCCCGACCGCTCGAGCCGTCGACACCGGGCCGAAGCCCGAGATGGCGATGGCGAAGGCAGTCGCCGCAGCCAGCGCCGCGAATGCCGTTTTCGCCGGAGAAATCCGGCGTCCCCTGGTTACCGCGCCGTTTTTCGACGCGCCGAATTGTTTTCCTGATCGCATTACCCGCCCCATAACACCCGATGTGAACCGGGGCGGTGCGACAGTCCCCATCGGCGCAAAACAGAGTTCTACACGTTCGGGTACTTTCGACACACGGTGGTTAACAACCCCGGTGGATTTCACCGTAGGGATTCGGGGCCGGGGAGTCAAGCACCGAAATCAACCGCGTCGGCGTGTCAGCTCGGATCGAGTAGCGCCGCCACTTGACGGGCGATCTCGAGCTCCTCGTTGGTCGGCACGACCAGCACGGCCACCGGTGATCCGTCCGGCGAGATGTACCGTGGCTCCGACGACCGCACCTCATTGCGCTCGGCGTCCACGGTGATGCCGAGGAACTCCAGCCCCGCCAGCGAGCGACGTCGCAGCAGCGAGTTGTTCTCGCCGACTCCCGCGGTGAAGACGAGGGCGTCCAGCCCGCCCAGGTGGGCGATGTACGCGCCGATGTACCGCCGCATCCGATGCCGGTAGACGGCGAGCGCCGCCTCTGCCGCCGCGTCGCCCGCCGATGCCGCATCCTGAACGTTGCGCATGTCACCGTTGCCGGTGAGACCCAGCAGACCGCTGCGCTTGTTGAGCAGGTCATCCAGCTCGTCGAAACCGAGCCCGGCCTGACGGTGCAGGTGGACGAGCACCGCGGCATCGATGTCACCGGAACGGGTGCCCATGACGAGCCCCTCGAGTGGCGTCATTCCCATGCTCGTCTCGACCGAGACCCCACCGTCGATCGCGGCGACGGATGCCCCGTTGCCGAGGTGCAGCACGATCGTCTTGAGGTCGGCGAGCGGCCGCCCGAGGAATTCAGCGGTCTTCTCGGAGACGTACTTGTGCGAAGTGCCGTGGAAGCCGTACCGGCGCACCTGGTACTCCTCGGCGAGCCGGGCGTCGATGGCATAGGTGTACGCCGCCGGGGGCAGCGTCTGATGGAAGGCGGTGTCGAACACCGCAACCTGCGGCACGCCGGGCAGGGCGGCGCTCGCGGCACGGATGCCCTGCAGATTCGCCGGATTGTGCAGCGGTGCGAGGGCGGACAGCTCGCCGATCTGCTCCTCCACCTCCGGAGTGACGAGCGTCGCGGCGTCGAACAGCGAACCGCCGTGCACCACGCGATGCCCGACCGCAGCGATCTGCTGGCCGTCGCCGAGCTGCGCGATCACCTGACGCATGCCGGCCTCGTGGTCGGGCACATCCGATCCCGGCTCGCCGATGCGCTCGACCAGGCCGGAGAGCACCGGCCGCTGGGTTTCCATGTCGATCAGCTGGTATTTGATCGAGGAGGAGCCGGAGTTGACGACGAAGATCTGGCTCACTGCGCTGCCTCCGTTGCGCTCGTTCGGTCCAGCGCGCTCTCCTGGTGCAGCGCGAGGTCTCGGGTCTGTGCCTGAATGGCCGTGATCGCCACGGTGTTGACGATGTCCTGCACCAGCGCCCCGCGGGAGAGGTCGTTGATCGGTTTGCGCAGGCCCTGCAGCACCGGCCCGATCGCCACGGCGCCAGCACTGCGCTGCACCGCCTTGTAGGTGTTGTTGCCCGTGTTGAGGTCGGGGAAGATGAAAACCGTCGCGCGCCCCGCCACCTCAGATCCCGGCATCTTCGACTGACCGACGGACGCATCCACCGCGGCGTCGTACTGGATCGGACCATCCACCTTGAGGTCGGGGCGCCGCTCCCGCACGAACGCCGTCGCCTCGCGCACCTTGTCGACGTCTGCGCCGGCACCGGACATCCCGGTCGAGTACGAGAGCATGGCGATCCGCTGCTCGATCTGGAACTGCGCCGCGGTGGTGGCGGAGGAGATCGCGATGTCGGCGAGCTGGGCGGCGTTCGGGTCGGGGTTCACCGCACAGTCCCCGTAGACCAGCACCCGATCTTCGAGACACATCAGGAAGACGCTGGACACCACCGAGACGCCCGGATCCGTCTTGATGATCTCGAAACCGGGGCGGATGGTGTGCGCCGTGGTGTGCGCCGCGCCCGAGACCATGCCGTCGGCAAGACCGAGGTGCACCATCATCGTGCCGAAGTAGGAGACATCCGTCACCGTCTCGCGGGCGGACTCGAGGGTTACGCCCTTGTGCTCCCGCAGCCTGGTGTATTCGACCGCGAAACGCTCGCGCAACTCGGGATCGAAGGGGCTCAGGATGTCGGCCCCGCTCAGGTCGAGACCGAGCTCGGCCGATCGGGCGCGGATCTCGCCCTCGTCTCCGAGGATCGTCAGTTTCGCCACCGATCGGCGCAGCAGGGTGCTCGCGGCACGAAGGATTCGATCCTCACCGCCCTCCGGCAGCACGATGTGCTGCGGGTTGGTTCTGGCGCGATCGAGCAGGTCGTACTCGAACATGAGCGGGGTGACAACATCGGTGCGGCTCACGTCGAGGCGCTCGAGCAGCAGTCCCGCGTCGACGTACTGCTCGAACAGCGCGAGCGCGGTGTCGTACTTGCGCGGCGAATCCGCGGCGAGCCGACCCCGCGTCTGCGTGATGCGGAGCGCCGTGTCGTAGGTGCCGAGGGTCGTGCTGATGATGGGGAGCGAGTTGTCGAGGCCCTCGATCAGCTGGGCGATCTGAGGCACCAGCGGGAAGCCGCCGTTGAGGATGACCCCGGCCACCGAGGGGAAGGTCTCGGCCGCATTGGCCATGAGCACCGCCAGCAGCACGTCGGAACGGTCGCCCGGGATCACGACGACACCGCCCTCGATGAGGCGGGTGAGCACGTTCTCCATCGACATCGCGGCGACCACCACACCGAGCGATTCGCGGCCGAGCAGCGCCGCGTCGCCGGAGACCAGGGTGCCGCCGACAGCATCCATGATCGAGGCCACGCTGGGGGCGATGAGGAAGGGGTCTTCGGGAATCGCCCAGACCGGCACACCGTCACTGTCGGCGGAGAGCTCGGCGACCACCGCGTCGAGCATGTCGGGATCGACGCGGTTGGCGATGACGCCGATCACGCCGGCGTGCGCTGCGGAGAGCTCGGTCTCGGCCAGGCTGAGGATTTGGCGCAGGTCGCCGGGGCTACGGGCGCCGTGCTCGTCGTGCTGCTGTCCGCCCAACACGAGCAGCACCGGCGCACCGAGGTTGGCGGCGACGCGGGCGTTGAATCCGAGCTCGGTCGGCGAGCCGACATCCGTGTAGTCAGAGCCCAGGATCACCACCGCGTCGCACTGCCGTTCTACCGCTTTGAAACGGGAGACGATCTCGCTGAGCGCCGCATCGGGATCGGCGTGCACCGCGTCGTAGCCGACACCGATGCACTCCTCATAGGGCAGGTCGACGCCGTCGTGGGCGAGCAGCATCTCGAGCACGTAGTCGCGAGAATCCTTGGAGCGCGCGACCGGTCGGAACACCCCGACGCGGCGGGTCTGGTGGCTCAGGGTGTCCAGCATCCCGAGCGCGACGGTGGACTTGCCGGTGTGCCCCTCGACGGAGGTGATGTAGATGCTTCGCGCCACGGGTAAACCCTAGGCCGCGCAGCTGTGTGCGAGACAAGCCCTGTTCGGGCTAAACTCGTCGTGGCTCCTCGCGTGGCGCCATCCAGGCCAACTCCCCCAGGACGGAAACGTAGCAAGGGTAACCGGGCTCTGGCGGGTGCGCGAGGGGTCCTTTTCTTTACCGGGTGGTCGGCGCGAATTCTGCGGCCGCAAACATCCCGTAAGATTCTTGATGGTCGTCCGCTCGAACCGGTCGATCCGCCCAGGAGAATTCGCCTAGTGGCCTATGGCGCACGCTTGGAAAGCGTGTTGGGTTTACGCCCTCGGGGGTTCGAATCCCCCATTCTCCGCGAGAGAGGTTCACCTCTCCCCGCACCACCCGCGGCGCTCCCATGGAGCCCGAGGCGCTCCACCGTCTTAGTTCCACTGTGCTCGTTTCATCGTGCTTGTTTCACTGTGTTTGATCTTCACTGGGGACACACTTCCGACCGGGGTTCCCTGCTGTAGCTTTTCGCGACTCGGATCCGGGTCGCGCTAACGGGGGGAATCCGTTGACCGACGCCGCGATACGCCAGAATCTGCTCCGGGTTGCGCCGAAACGCGGTCTCGTGCGCACGGTGGGCGTCTCCGTGCTGCTCGTCGCCGTGCCCGTCTTCGGGGTCCTCACCTTCCTCGGCGTGCACAACGGAACCTGGCGGATCGGCACCATCGGCGCACTCGTCACCCTTGCCGCGTGCATCTTCATCTTCATCCGGTACCGCCACACGTCGATCACCGTGACCGACCGCTCCATCGAGGAGCGCGGGTTTTGGGGCGGCCACAACGCGTTCGCGCGCACAGATGCGACGGCCGTCGATCTCGTGCACACCTACAGTCCGAGCGTGCCCGAGCCCGCGCCGCAGTTGCTCGTGCTCGGTGCGGACGATCGGTGCCTGCTGCGGATGCGCGGGGTGTTCTGGACCGCGGAGGCGATGCACGAGGTCGCTGCCTACCTCGACCCCGTCATGCGCGTCAACGACGAGGCGATGACCGCGCTCGAGTTCTACGAGCGCTACCCGGGCGCTGCCTATTGGATCGAGCACCGGCCGATCATGCGGGGCATCGCCATCGCCGCATTGGCCGCCGTCGTGCTGGCACTGATCTTCGTGTTGAGCGCCCTCGTCTCCGTGCCGGTCACGGGCTAGACCCGCACCGGCGCGGATGCCGCGAAGGCGGCGTCGTGCACTGCCCGGCGCAACGGCGTGAAACCGCGCTCCGCCCGGGTGGGATGCACGCGGTTCGTGAGCAGCACGACGTACCGCCCGGCGTCCGGGTCGACCCAGAGCGAGGTACCGGTGAAGCCGGTATGACCATAGCTGTTCGGGCCCGCCAGGTCACCGGCCGGGGAGCCGACGGCATCCGTTCCCTGCCAGGCGAACGCACGCCGCAGCGCCAGATGGTCGGTGCGCGGCGCGATCATCTCCCGGTATGCGGTGGGCGACAGCAGCGCGCCACCCCCGTCGATCAATGCCCGGCCGAGCCGCTCCATGTCGGCGAGGGTCGAAAACAGTCCGGCGTGTCCCGCCGGCCGCCCGAGCACCACCGCGTTCTCGTCATGAACCTCGCCCTGCACGATGCGGCCGCGCCACGGGTCGTCCTCCGTCGCGACCGCGGTCGGACGCCGCTCGACCGCTAGCCCGAAGCCGGTGTCGAGCATGCCCACCGGCGCGAGCACCCGCTCCTGCACGAGTCGATCGAGGGGTCGCCCCGAGGCGGCCTCCGCGATCAGGCCGAGCAGGATGAACCCGGCCGACGAATAGACAACCGCCGCGCCGGGCGGGGCGAGCAACGGAAGCGCACGTACCGCCGCGAGCAGTCCGGTCCGCGTGGGATGGTCGAGGTAGAGCGGTGTGCTGCCCGGCAATCCGGAGCTGTGCGTCAGCAGATCGCGCACGCGCAGCGAGGCCGTGTTGCTGCCGACGCAATCGGGCAGGTGGTCGGCGACGCGATCGTCGAGGCGGAGTTCTCCCGACTCGACCAGGGAGAGCACGGCGATGCCGACGATGGGCTTGGTCACCGAGGCGAGGTCCCAGCGGCTGTGCGAGGTGACGGGGTCGCCGCCCCAGGCGAGTGTGCCCACCAGCCCGCGGTCGATGCTTCCCCCGAGGTCGCCGACGGCCCAGGCCGCCGCGGAGAACTGCCGCGCATCCCGTCCGTCCTGCAGCAGGGAACGGATGCTGGCGGCTCTCGTCACCCGTCGAGTCTACGGATGGCGTGCCCGCGGACGACCTGAGCTCATGGCGTCACCCTAGGCCGTGGGCGGGCGCTCTTCGAGCCCCCAGGGCTGGCCGTAGCCGCCTTCCGCGAGCGGTCTGGCCATCAGCTCGAGGAAGGGCTCGGCGTCGAAGGCTTCCGGCCCGAGCACCCCGCGGCCGGTCCAGGCGCCGCTGGCCAGCAGCTCGAGGGCGATCACCGGATTGAGCGCGGTCTGCCAGACCACGCACTGGCTGTCGTATTCGGCCATCGTCCATTCGTTGTCGGCGACGTGATAGAGGTACACCGCGCGCGGGGAGCCGTCGGTGCCCTCACCGGTGACGTACAGGCCGGCGCAGGTCTTGCCGGTCATCCGCGGTCCGATACTCGCCGGGTCGGGAAGGCCCGCGGCGACCACGTCGCGTGGCGCGACCTGCACGGGCCCGGTAGCCGAGCGGACGGTGAGCGGCGCGGTCTTGTCGAGTCCGAGCTTGTGCAGCGTCTTCAGTATCCCGATGAATTCGTTGCCGAGCCCGTACTTGAAGGTGGCTTTCTTGGCATCGATCCAGCGGGGCATGAGCAGGACCTCTTCGTGCTCGACGTTCACGCATTCGACGGGCCCGATGCCGTCGGGGAAGTCGAATACCTCGGGCTCGCTGAACGGCTCGGTGGTGTACCACCCCCGGTCGCGTTCCCAGATCACCGGTGGGTTGAGGCACTCCTCGATGGTGGTCCAGATGCTGAAGGATGGCGCGAAGATCTCGTTGCCGAGGTCGTCGCGCACCACGAGGTTCGCGCCGTCCCGCACCCCGAGCTCGTCGATCGACTCGAACAGGTGGTCGGCTGCATATCGGGCGAACACGTCGCTGAGGCCGGGCTCGACCCCCATCCCGACCAGCGCCAGTCGACCGGCGGTCTCCCAGTCCGGCGCCTGGGCGAACTGGTCGTCGCCGAGCTTGACCCCGGTCTCGCGGTACGGGTCGGTCGGATGCGGCTCCGAGAGGCTCATCGCCATGTCGACGTAGTCGGCCCCCGCGGCGAGCGCCCCGGCGAACACGGTCGGCACGAACTTCGGTTCGACAGCGTTCATCACATGGGTGACGGCGTGCTCGAGCGCGAGGGACGCGACGCTGTCCGGATCGGAGGCGTCGACCTGCGCGGCGAGGAATCGGCCTTTCGCCTGCCCTCGTGCCTCGAGCCACTCGACCGTGCGCTCGGCGCGGCCCAGGTCGTAGTCGCTCACGACGATGGTCTCGTAGAAGTCGCGACGGGCGGCGATCTTGGCGATCGCGTCGCCGACGCCACCGGCGCCGACCAGCAGGATTCTCATGGCGCGGGAGTTCACGGCTTCGGTCGTCATGGCTTGACGCTAGCGGGGCGCCTCGGCGTTGGCGACCCCCACATCAGTGACGTCGGCTTCTCCCTGCATTCCGTCGGCTCTCAACCGGCCCGTCTCGATCTGGCGGCACGATCGGGCACTCTGCTCCGCGGCCCGTCCTGGCGAACCGGCCTGTCGAACCGGCCTGTCGACACGTCTGCAGGCCCGACCTGGGGGCATTCACCCGAAATACTCCCGTTATTCAGCCGCCCCTGCAGAACCGCTAACCGTTCCTCAGCATCCCCTGCACAACCGACCACCGTTATGCAGCACCACCTGAAGAACGGTGCGCGGTTGTGCAGGTGATGCTGAATAACGGGAGTCTGCGGGAGCAGCGGCCGGTCGAGATACGTCGGGCAGTGCTCCGACGGGATGAATCGGCGGCATGAATAGACGACGGCATCAATCGGCGGCATGAATAACGGGAGTCTGCGACAGAAGCCGCCGGTCGAGATGCCTCGGTCAGAGCTCCGACGGAACACCCTCGAGCGCGAGCGCCGTCCAGGAGACCGGTGGCAGGGTGATCGTGACCGTTCCATCACCGAGCACGACGGTGGAATTGTCGGAGAGGCCCACCCGCTCGGGCGCGGCGAGCGTGTTCTTGGCCGTGACATCCGCGTCACTCAGGGTGCGCGCCGAGACGACGGAGATGGCACCGAGAGCGGCGACATCCACGGTGACGGTGACCCCGGCATCCTGGCTGCGGTTCACCAGGAACACCGCGGATGCACCCGTGCTGGCGTCATGGGTCGCCACCGCGTCGACGACCCCGACCTCGCCGTACTGCTCCGTCGGGTAGGTGTCGGTCCGCAGCTTCAGCTCGAGGGCCACCCCGCGCGCCAGCCGCGAGGTCTCGGCGAACGGGAAGAACGTGGTCTGTCGCCAGGCCGGACCGCCCGGTTCGGTCATGATCGGTGCGATCACGTTGACCAGCTGCGCAAGGGATGCCGAGGTCACCCGGTCTGCATGGCGCAGCAGCGAGATCAGCAGATTGCCGAACACCACGGCGTCGGCGACCGAATACGCGTCTTCGAGCAGGCGCGGCGCCTCGGGCCAGTTGTCGATGCCCTCGATCTTGTCGACCTCCTGATACCGGTCGATGTACCAGACATTCCACTCATCGAAGGAGATGTCGATGGTTTTAGTGCTGCCTTTGACCGCCTTGACGTGGTCGGCGGTCGCGACGACCGAGTCGATGAAGTGGTCCATGTCGACCGCCGAGGCCAGAAAGCTGCCGAGGTCGCCGTTCTTCTCCTCGTAGTACGCGTGGCAGGAGATGTAGTCCACGTCGTCGTAGGTGTGGGACAGGACGACACGCTCCCACTCGCCGAAGGTCGGCATGTGGGCGCTCGAGGATCCGCACACGACGAGTTCGACGGAGGGGTCGAGCTGACGCATGGCCTTCGCCGTCTGTGATGCGAGCTTTCCGTAGTCATCCGCAGACCGGTGTCCGAGCTGCCACGGGCCGTCCATCTCGTTGCCGAGGCACCACATCGAGATGCCGAACGCGTCCGTTTTGCCGTTCGCGATCCGCTGCTCCGAGAGCGCGGTGCCGCCCGCGATGTTCGAGTACTCGAGAAGGTCGAGAGCTTCGAGGGTTCCCCGGGTTCCGAGATTCACCGCGAGCATGAGTTCGCTGCCCACCTTGTCGAGCCAGGAGGAGAACTCGTGCATTCCGATCTGATTGGTCTCGGTGGAGTGCCAGGCGAGGTCCAATCGTCGGGGACGCTGATCGCGCGGCCCGACGCTGTCCTCCCAGCGAAACCCCGAGACGAAGTTGCCGCCCGGGTAGCGGATGGTCGACACCCCGAGCTCCGTGACCAGATCGATCACATCGGTACGGAAACCCTCGTCATCGGCCGTGGGATGACCCGGCTCGTACAGACCGTCGTAGACACAACGCCCCAGGTGTTCGACGAACGACCCGAACAGGCGCCGGTTGATCGGCCCGACGGTGAAGTGCGGGTCGACGGTGAGTCGTGCAATAGGCATGGATTTCCTTCGGATGGAGCGGACGGAGGCGACGGAGCCGATGAGGCCTGGTTACTTGAGGCTGCCGATGGAGAGGCCGCCCTGCCAGTACTTCTGCAGAGAGAGGAAGGCGATGACGAGCGGAACGACGGAGATCAGGGATCCGATGATGATCAGTCCCCACAGCGAATGTCCGCCGCCGTTGTTGGCAGAGGCCTGACCCTCCCAGAGGCCGAGCCCCACGGTGATCGGGAAGAGGTTCGTGTTCGAGAGCATGGCCAGCGGGAG
>Ga0247764_1000600_pt1 | contig 12648 bp, 9 predicted proteins | sample UWRJL051202B4_FD_179932 | JGI IMG/M metagenome (GOLD analysis project Ga0247764, IMG submission 179932) | Plant litter microbial communities from Arlington Agricultural Research Station in Wisconsin, United States - UWRJ-L051-202B-4 | ecosystem: Environmental > Terrestrial > Plant litter >...
ATCTGAGCGTGTCCCAGCAACGTTTGGACCGAGCGCAGATCCGCACCGCCCTGAAGCAGATGCGTGGCGAAGGAATGGCGCAACTGGTGCGGGTGCACGTGCGCACCAACACCGGACGCACGTGCATAATGCCCCACGATTTTCCAGAACCCTTGCCGCGTGAGGTGCCCGCCGCGCGGCGACTCGAACACGGCGTTCGAGCGGCGCTCGCCCGCCTGAGCATCGGCGCGCGCGCGCAAGTATTCCCCCAGATGATTCATCGCCACCTCACCGAGCGGTACTAATCGCCGCTTACCGCCCTTACCGAGTGCGGACACCAGACCGCGACTCAGGTCGACATCTCCGAGCGTCAGTCCGACCAGTTCGCTCACCCGCAGGCCGGCAGCGTACGTCATGCTCAGCATCGCGCGATCGCGCAGCCCTCGCAGCGTGGAGTCGTCCGGCGCGGCGATCAGCTTCAACAGGTCGTCGACGTCGAGCGTATGCGGTAGCCGGCGCCCGATCCGCGGGCGCGCGGCCAGGCGCGTCGGATCGTCGGGGATTTCGCCTTCGCTGAGCATGAACTTCATCAGCCCGCGTGCCGCCGAGAGATGGCGGGCCGTGCTGCGTGCCCCAAGACCCGCCTCGGCCAAGGAGGCGAGCCAAGAGCTGATCACGCCCAGGTCGAGCGCGCGCGGCTCTTCCACGCCCTGCTTGGCGGCATGCTCCACCAACTTGGATAAATCGCGCCCGTATGCGGCGATGGTATGTGGCGAGAGCGCCCGCTCGACCCGCAGATGCGTGAGGAACGAGTCGAGGACGGCATCGAGCGCCATGGCCTAGTAGCTCACGCCCGCTCAAATGCGTCAATTTATCGAAGATTTTCCGCGGCCGCACGCGTCAGACCGCTGAGCAGCGGCAGCGGATCGTCTTGACGCATCAGAGCTTCGCCGATCAGCGCTGCGTCAACCTGGCCGCGCGCGATGTCAATCACGTGCGCGGGGGTACTCACGCCGGACAAGTGCACTTTCACCACGTGCGCCGGCAGCGCAGCCAGCACTCGCGCGGTGCGCGCGGCATCCATCTGCAGCGTATCCAAGTCGCGCGCGTTGACGCCGATCACATCCGCGGAGGCGTCCAGCGCAGCCTGCGCCTCCAGCTCGGTGGTGACTTCTACCAACGGCATGAGGCCCCGCTCGCGGGCAGCAGCCACCAAGCGCGGCAACTCCGTTGCGCTCACACAACGCACGATCAGGAGCACGGCGTCCGCCCCGAACGCCCGAGCCGCGTCCAACTGCACCTCGTCCAGCACGAAGTCCTTGCACAATAGCGGCAGATCGCAGCTCCCGCGCGCGGCTTGCAGATCCTCGTAGCGGCCGTCGAAGAAGGGCTCGTCCGTGAGGATGCTGAGCATCGCGGCGCCGCCCTGTTGGTAGGCGGCAGCGCGCTCCGCCACGCCGAGGCGAGTCGACAGCGCGCCCGCCGAAGGCGAGCGACGCTTGATTTCGGCAATAATTCGCAAGGGCTGACCGCTCGCGCGTTTCAGCTGTACGTCACGCGGCGGTGGGGGCGCAGGCAGCGGGCGTTGCCGCAGCGCCCGGAGGCTCTCTCGCTTCGCCGTCAGGATCGATTCCAGTACGCCCATGCGTCACCCGCGCGGCGCGGAGGCCGTCGCTTGTCGCAACAAATTCAGCCGCGCGAGCGCGGCGCCGGACCGCAGCACGTCACGCGCGCGTTCCGCCGCGATTTTTGGCTCGAGCCCCTCCGCCACGACCAGCGCGGCAGCTGCATTCAGCACGAACGCGTCGCTTGCCGGATGGTCGGCACCGGACAGCACTTGCGAAAGTGCGCGGGCGTTGCTCGCTGGGTCGCCGCCAGCGATGGCGCCGGCTGGGCTGCGTCGCAACCCGAAGTCTTCCGGGGTGACCTCGAACTCTTCGACCTTGCCGTTGGCGGCCGCGCTCACGCGCGTAACTCCGTGAGGACTCAGCTCATCCATGCCGTCCGCGCTGCGAACCACCCACGCACGCACCGTACCCAAGCGCACCAACGCGTCTGCGATCTTCGGTCGCACTACGTCGTCGAACGTGCCAATCAACTGGTGCGTCGCTGCGGCCGGGTTCGACAGCGGACCTAAACAGTTCAAAATCGTGCGCACGCCGAGCTCGCGCCGTATCGTCATGGTGTTGCGCATCGCCGGGTGATGCGCCTGGGCGAACAAGAACGCGATGCCGGCTTCGCGCAGCACGCCGCTCTGCGCCTGCGGCGGCACGTCCAGAGCGACGCCGAGCGCCTCCAGCACGTCTGCACTGCCAGACTGGCTCGTCGCCGCACGATTTCCGTGTTTGGCCACGGGGACGCCGGCACCGGCCGCGATCAACGCGGCACCGGTCGACAAGTTCAAGGTACGGGAATGGTCGCCGCCGGTGCCGCAGGTATCCAACACCACCGGGAACTCGTGTGGAACGCGCACCATGACCTCGCGCATGGCGCGGGCGCCCGCGACGAACGTCTCCGTGGTTTCGCCCAACAGCCGCAGCGCGATCAAGGCGCCGGCGACCTGTGCCGGTGGCCACGCTCCCGCCAAAATCGCGCGAAAAAGCGCGTGCAGGCTGGCCGGGGAGACTCCGGCGGCGCTGCTCAATTCGGCAAGAATTTCGGGGAAGGAGGGCGCGGGGGCAGAATCGGACATTCAGGTAATTCCAAAATCACAACGAACGGAGCCAGTTCTGGATCATGTCATGACCGTGCTCGGTCAGAATCGATTCGGGGTGAAACTGAACACCCTCGATCGGCAAAGATTTGTGGCGCACGGCCATGATCTCACCCTCCGCGGTGCGCGCGCTGACCTCCAGCACCTCCGGCAACGAAGAGTCCTCGATGATCAGCGAGTGATAGCGCGTGGCTTGGAAGGGGGAGGGTACGCCGCGAAACACGCCGCGACCGTCATGCTCGATGGCGGAGGTCTTGCCGTGCATCAGGCGCGGCGCGCGGATCACGTTGCCGCCGAAGGCCTGACCAATGGACTGATGCCCGAGGCAGACGCCCAACACCGGAAATTCTGCGGATAGTTCGCGCAGCACTTGCAGCGTTACACCCGCGTCGTCCGGTGTGCCGGGACCGGGAGAGAGCAGGATGCCGTTCGGCTTGGAAGCGCGAATCTCTTCGACGCTGGTCTTGTCGTTGAGGCGCACGTCACACTGTGCGCCGAGGGTCGCGAGATACTGAACGAGGTTGTAGGTGAACGAGTCGTAGTTATCGATCACGACGACAGAGGGCTGCACCCCGCGGTTCTACTACGCTGTGGCGGAACAGGCCGGCGGATTCCTCGTCCGGACTGCGCCGCGCTGGAACCGTTGAGTCTCTACCTGCACGACCTGCACGAATTTCGCCTGCGCTGATTTAGCGCCAACCGGAGAATCTTGCGGCAAACGGCGAAATATTCAGTGTCGATGCGCTAAGGGAGGCGTCGGGAGCCCGGAATTGTGTCAGCAAAGGATTATTCGTCTACAGCAATAGTGTAAAGACGGATTTTCAACCTTGCCGTCGGGTTGGTGGGCCGCTAGTGTGCCGCCCGTCGCACGGCCCCGTCGGTGAGTCGATCGGCGGGCCTTTCGTGTGGCGATAATCGCGATGTCGGAACAGAAGCCCAAGATCGACCTCAAGGCCCGCCTCGGTAAGAAGCCCGTTGCCCCCGCTGTTGGCGGCTCGTCCATTCCGCCGCCAATGGCCGGCGGTCCGATGGCTAGCTCGCCCAGCGCGGCACCAGGATTGTCTGGACCCGGGGCAGCTCCCGTCCCTGCAGTGTCGCGTCCAGCGATGCCGGTTCGACCCAGCGCGCCGCCGCAGGCGACTCCCTCTGGAATTCCAGCGCCACCGTTCGGCCAGCAGCCTTCGCGGCCGGTCGATCCTGCCCTCTACGGTGGAGCTCCGGCGCAGGCCGTTCCCGTCGCGAGGCCCCAGGCCATCCGCATCGAGATGGGTGAAGAAGTGATGGCGGCGCAGCGGAGCGGCCGCAAGAAGGTCGCCATCCTCGGCCTCGTCACTGCCATCATCGGCGGTGTGGTGGGCTTCGCGGCTGGCGGCGGCGTGGAGCGCGGGAAAGGCGCCAACGCAGCCGTGATCGGCGCGCAAGATCTGGTGAAGGAGATCACCACCGCGAACGCCGAAATTCAGAAGCTGGCGGATACGCTGAAGGCCGCCAAAGAAAAGCTCTCCAAGGGCCAATTCCCCGAGGAAGAGGTCGGTAAACTCGGCGGGATCAATATCCCATTCGGCGGCAAGAATCTGTCGGGCAAGAACATCGGTCGCTTCAAGCCCGATGCGATCACGATGCTGATCGAGTACGCGAACCGAACGACGGAAGCGAACGATCAGAAGGAGAAGGTTCAAAACGTCCTCAGCGGCGCGCGTAAGGGCATTGAGGAGCTGTTGGCTCAGCAAGCCAAGCCGCAGGTGCGCTGGTCCGTGGTGCTAGTTAACGGCCCCGGCGGCCCCTGGGGAACCATGCAGCCGGTTCCTGCTCCCTTCGGCGAGAAGGACAAGTGGCCCGAGGACTTCAAGGTTGGGTCCGGCAAGAAGGAAGCCTCCTACAAGCGTTACAACTCGGGTAACCCGATTAACGCTGATTCCCCGTACTTCCTGCCGGTGGATCCTTCGTCCCAGAACTCCGTGTGCCCCTCGGACACGATCTTCAAGCTCCGTCGCGAGATCAACGATCTCGAGACGGTGCTCCGCGGCGACAACACCCCGGGCGAAGAGAAGACAGGCCTGATCGAATCCGGCACGAAGCTGGCCGATAAGCTGAAGCTGATCGGTAAAGAGAGCTGAGTCGTAGGCGACGCCGTCCGAACGAAACGGTCGGTGTCGCTGACGAGGCGTCTAAAGAATGCCCGCCAGTCGGCGGGCATTCTTGTTTTGTGCGCCTAGCGGCTCACGCAGCGCTGATGCGAGATGACGAGCGCGGGGCGATCGACTCAGGCGGGGCGAGGCGAGTGATCTCCACCTTGGAGACCTTACGTTCGTCCGCTTCGCGAACCTCGAACTGGAGCCCGTAGGCGGCGAGCTGGGCGCCAATCTCCGGCACGCGGCCGAGCTGGGCCGTGATGAAGCCACCGAGCGAATGGTAGTCGCCGTCGTGCGGCAACTCAGCCCCCAGATAGCGACTGAGATCCGTGACGGCCACGCTGGCATCGACGGCCAGACGACCGTTGCCCAAGTCGACGATGGGCGGTTCTTCGCGATCGTGCTCGTCGCGGATGTCGCCCACGATCTTCTCCAGCAAATCCTCGAGCGTCAGGATGCCGCTCATGCCGCCGAACTCGTCGATGACGATCGCCATGTGGTGGCGACCGGCGCGCATGTCTTTGAGCACGCTGCTTCCGGTCTGACTCTCCGGCACGAAAGCCACTGGGGTGCGTAGCAGTCCCGCCAGCGTGCGGCGTTCGACGTCGCCGCGCGCGGCGGTGAGCAAATCCTTCGCGTACAGCAGGCCGACGACATTGTCGATGCTGCCCGCGTACACCGGATAACGCGAGTGCCCGCTGTCGCGAATGCGCTCGAGCACCTGAGCCAGGTCGGTCTCCACGTCGAAGCTGGTGACCATGGTGCGTGGCACCATCACATCCGCCGCGGTGACGTCGCCGAACTCGAGCACGTTGCGGATCATCTCCGACTGCTCGTGAGCCAGAGAGCCGTTGAGCTCGCCCTCGTTGACGATCATCTCGACTTCCGTCTCCGTCACGCCTGGAGCGCGTGTCGTTACGGGTGCGAACCAGCGAGCTATCAACTGCCCAACGCCGACCACGGGCGCAGAGATCGGCGTAGCCAACAGCTCGATCGGGCGGAGCAGCTGGAGCAGCAGCGGGGCAGCGCGTTCCGGATCGCGGGTCGCGAGCGAGCGTGCCATCTCGCTTGGGCCGGCGTACGCCAACACTGCGACCAGGCCGGCGACCAGTGCACGCCAGCCGTTGAGTTCGAGCGGCAGGCGCTCGTGCAGCAACATCGCAGAGTAGGCGACACCGAACGAACGCAGTACGAGCCAACGCGCTTCGATGGCCGGACCATTTTCCAGGTACCGGTCGAGGGCGCGTTGGGCAGAGCCTTCAAGAGTCTCTCTCAGCGCCGCGCGGCGAGCGGCAGAGAGTGCAGCAACAGTGGAGCTGGCAGTCGCAAAGGCCGCGCAGAAAATTGCCGGAAGGCAGGCGGCGAGCAGACTACCGAATTTGAGCGATGGGGCGGGATCCAAGGGTCCTTTGGGCGATAGACAGAGAGTCAGCGTTATTGGCCGACGCGAAAAGCCTAGCGGACCCCCCGAACCCAGCGCAACCGCCCGGCCTGGCAGGCCACTAGGCTGCGCAAAGAGAAAGCAGAACTAATCAGCTTTACCGGCCGTGGGGCTTATGTCGAGTGCGGGAGCTGGTTCATTAGAAAAATGAATCAAATCAATGGTTTGAAAGTTGTTGGAGCCTGCGTCCAGCGCAGCTGACGCATGGGCCCCGCGGCCGACGAGGGCGCGGCCACTTTGTGGGCCCAAGTACGACCAACGTGGAACCGATCCACAAGTGGCCGCGGGGTTTCGCGACTTCGTCGCTGGGGTGGTGGCGTTCAGAGAACGCTCGGAGGCTCAGCGACGAAGCCGCGCACCACGCGGTGGTGACCGTCCGCGTGAGTCTGTCCGAGCGCGATCAGACTGCCGTCGGGTGCGTACCAAGCGCTTACCTCGTCGCTCGTAGTCGCGCTCGTGATCGCGTCGGTGGGTTGAAGGATCTTGCCTTGGCGCGCGCGCAGCGCGCCCTCCACCGTCAGCTGCGTCGCGGGCAGAGCGCGTCGTGCCGCGTCCGCCAGCGGGACGAGGGCTGGTGCTGCCGTTGCGGGCCAGGCTAGGGCTTCCTCCTCGCTGAAGGCGCCGCTGCGGATACGACGGAGCGCGCTGAGGTGCGCCGCAACGCCCAGCCGGGAACCAAGATCGCGAGCGAAGGCGCGCACGTAGTAGCCCTTGGCTACGGTGAGTTCGACGTCTACTGCCGCTGGATCCACCTGCAAAAGCCGGAGTTCGGCGACTCTTACGTTGCGGGCAGGGAGTTCGAAGTGCTCGCCTCGGCGTGCGCGCGCGTGAGCGCGTTGGCCCTGCTCCTGGATCGCGCTGACGTTGGGAGGGACCTGCTCCGTGCGTTCGCGTTCCTGAGTGAGCGCGTCGCTCAGCGCGCCTTCCGAGAGCCAGCCGGGGTCCAGCGCGTGACTGTGCGTGACCTGACCGTCCGCGTCCAAGCTGTCCGTGGCAACGCCGAAAGTAACTCGAGCGCGGTAAGTCTTGTCTTGTCCCGTCAGATAGTCCGAGAGCTTGCAGGCTTCACCGAACATCAATACCAGCACGCCCGTGGCCATGGGATCGAGCGTGCCCGCGTGACCTACCGCGCGTTGACCGAACAGCTTCCGGGCGGCGGCCACGACGTCGTGGCTCGTGCGTCCGGAGGGCTTGTCCACCACGAGGACGCCGCTCCGGGCGGAGTTCATCCGAACCACACGCTCTTGCGATCGCGCAGGCCGGCGTCCAGCAAGCTCTGGATCGAGTTACGCACGCGCTCCGAGAGGCGACCCACCAACACGTCGTCGTTCGCCGCCTCCGGACCGTAGTTGTCGAACAAGATAGGCTCGCCAAAGCTCAGCTTCCAACGCGTGGGGGCAGGCAACAAGCCGACGGGGCCAAGCCACGGAAATGTTGGCGTGACGGGCAAAAACGGCAGCTTGAGGAGCTGCGCTGCCCAGTCGAAGCGATAAAGCAGGGGATTCGTCTCTTCGGCGCCGATGATGGCGCAGGGCACGAGTGGCGCCCGCATGCGCAGGCAGAGGCGGATATAACCGCCGCGCCCGAACCGCTGGAGTTGATAGCGCTCCGCGAACAGCTTCTTCACGCCCTGAACGCCCTCTGGGAACACCGCGATCAGCGCGTCCTTGCTGAGCAAACGCTCGGCGTTCTCTGGGCAGGCACGCACGGCGCCGATGCGATTCAAGAGCACGCCGGCGAACGGCAGGTGGAACGCGAAATCTTCGGTGAGCCAGCGCAGCTCGCGATTGTGCGGATGATCCAAGCGGAAGGCCGCGCGCAACATGGCGCCATCCAAAGGAATCACGCCGGAGTGATTGGCGACGATCACGGCGCGGCCCTCGGCCGGTACGCGATCGATCCCCTGGCACTGCACACGGAAGTAGCGGCGGTACAGCAGATCCAGGCCGGGACGCAGGCGTTGTTCATACGCCGGATCGAAGCCGAAATCGTCGACGTCCTCCAAGCGGCTGCGCAACGCCTCGCGCCCCCAGTTGCGCGCGACGTAGGCTTCACTGACCGAGTCTTGACCGACCTCGGGCGAGGTCCGTTCTTCGGGCGTCACGGACGCGGGGGGCGCTTCTTCCTCGAGCACCGCCGAGCGCCGGATCAAGCCATCCAAGCGCGCTTCGAGCGCCCGGATCTGCGCTTCCATCTCGCGCTCGGTTTGTGGGTCGCGCGGAGGTCGCGTGGAGCGGCGCTCCACTTCGGGTTCGTAGCGTACGTTCGGTGGGATGGAGGCTAGGCCAAGCTCCGGCGCTTCTTCCGGCGCTGGATCGAGGTAGGCTCCGTCGAACTCGATGTGGTCGGTGGCGGGCAGCGAGGTAGGGGTGATCTTCGAGCGTTCGTTGCGCGTGGCTTCTTCTGGCAGAGGTTGCTGGCGACGCAGGGGCGGGGGCGGCTCTTGGGTCCCGCCGCGAGCGCGCGTTGGTTCCTGTGGTCGACGCGGGGGGTGCTGAGGGCCACGAGTGGTCGCGTCCGAACGCAGCTCCCTGCGTGGGTTTCCTTGGTTGCTCGCGTTGCGTCCGTCGCGCCGCACCGGAGGACGGGTGCCGCCCTCGAGCGGACGCGGCTCGCGCGGCGCACGTTCACGGCGGTTGTTGGCATTGCGGTTCTCTCCACCCGCATGACGCGTATTATTTTCGCGAGGACCGCTGCGGCGGCCCTGGTCGGTGTTGCCGCGTTGGCCGCCCGAGTTGCGACGACCTTTCGGATTTTTTCGATTGGAACTCACGCCGGACTCTCCGAAAGCAAACGCGCGTCCCGTAGCCGCTGGGCGCTGCCAAACTCCACGACCGCTTCCCGGCTGCTGTACGCCGGACGGAAGCCGAGCACGCGCAGGGCGAGGCTGCCATCGCTGACGCACAGATATTGTAGATAGTCACAAAAGGAGGCGGGAGCTTCTGACAGCTGTGCCAACCAGAGGCTGCCGGCCACGGTGCGCGTGAGCAGCCGCGGCAGCGGGAATGGAGTGCGCGACGCTAGGCGAATCACCGTGTGCAGGGGCAGCACACCCTCACCGGTGATGTTGAAGATGCCGGGAGCATCTCGAATTACGGCCAAACGCAGCGCCGTGACGACGTCCGCTTCGTGCACGAATTGCCACAAGGGATCGAAGCCCAGCACCGTTGGCACGAAGCGGCGACCCAGGTAGCGCGTGAGGAAAGTATCCACGTTCGGGCCCAAGATCGGGGCCGTGCGCAGGACGGTGGCGATGCGGCCATTGCCAGGCTGTCCGAAGCGCAGCACCTCGCGCTCGGCGTCCATCTTGTCCAGGAAGAACGGTTCGAGCCGGGGCGGACGCAGCGGGTGACGTTCCGACAGAAAGTTCGGGTTGGTTGGGTGAGCGCCGTAGAGCAGCGTTTGACTCCAACTTACGACCTTGCGCACGTTGCTGCGCCGACACGCATTCAACAAGTGCATCGAGCCCACGCTTTCGAGCTCATGCGCCCAGGCGCTGCTGTGAGTGGGCGAGGGCAGGAAGGCGAGGTGAACGACCGTGTCCACTCCTTCTGCGGCGAAGATCTCGGTCAGGCGCTCTTCGGCGTTGGCTTGGGTGAGACCGACGTCGTAAAACCGGGACTTCTGTGCCACGGTGTGGGGCGACTTGACATCGATGCACACGATGCGCCGGACGGCGTCGTCCTGCTCCAGCATGCCGATCAAGTTCGAGCCGAGAAATGACGCGGCGCCGGTGACGGCGACCGCTTTGCGCGTCCCGCTGAGCGACAGTGGGGCAAGCCCGCGCTCGGATGAGTGGGGGGGTGTGGTTTCCTGGCTCACAAGCTATCCGAAACTGAGTGAATCGCCGTAAAATCTCGGCGCACGGGAACGTAGTCGAAAGCGTAGCCCTGGGCCAGCGCGTCGTTTAGGCTTAGAATCCAATGGTGCAAGCTGCGAGCGCAGCGACGAAACTAGGCCCGTATCGACTCGGCGAGCGCTTGGGGCTCGGAGGGATGGCCGAGGTTTACGTCGGCGAACGAGCCGGACCGCATGGCTTTGCCAAGCGCTTCGCGATCAAGCGCATCCTGCCGGAGCTCGCCAAGGATCCGCGGTTCGTGGCGATGTTCGTGGACGAAGCGCGCATCTGCGCCGCGTTGCAGCATCCCAACATCGTTCAGGTCGTCGACTTTGGCGAGAGCCAGGGCGAGCTGTTCATGGCGATGGAGTTCGTCGACGGCGTGTCCGCGGCGAAGCTGCTCCGCATGGTCGCTGGGCGGCGCGAGCGCTTCCGCGATTCGGTGGCGCTGCTGATCGCTCGCGACGTACTGCGGGGCCTGAGCTTCGCGCACGAGGCCACGAATGAAACGGGGCAGCCGCTCGGCCTCGTGCACCGCGACGTGTCTCCGGGCAACGTGCTGATCAGTCGCGCTGGGGAGGTGAAGCTGGCCGACTTTGGCATCGTGCGCAGCGCGGTGGTGGATCGGCGCACCAATCCGGGCGAACTCAAGGGCAAGCTCGGTTACATGTCGCCGGAGCAGGTCATCGGGGCCGAAGTGGACCCGCGCAGCGATCTGTTTGCGGTCGGCATTCTACTGGCGGAGATGCTCATCACCTGTCCGATGTTTGCGGGCAAAAACGAGCTGGACGTGCTCACCCGCATCCACGAAGCGGACCTATCCACGTTCGAACGCCACGGTCAGCACGTCGATCCGGAGCTCGCGCAGATCGTGCGCAAAGCTCTGGCGCGCGAACCGCGACACCGTTTCCAGACTGCGCGTGAGTTCGGCGCTGCGCTGGAGGCGTACGCCGAATCGCGGCGAATCCTGTTGGACAACGGTGAGCTGTCGCTGTGGCTCTCCGAGTTGGGCGTGCTCCCGTCGCGCAGCGGGATGCACACCGTGCGGGGCCCGGAGCCGAGCCCCGCGCCGTCCGTACCGAGCAGTACGCCCACGCCAGCCACCGCCGTGGAGGCCATGGATTCGGAAGAGCGCGAGCCGACCACGCGCAGCGCTCAGCCGGCGCGAGAGATTCGCCGACCGACGCCACCTGCGTTGGCGTTGGACGATGGGCGCGCTGCCGGTCGCGTCGATTTGCTCGAGCTGGTCGCTACCGGTCGGGTGCGGCGCCGAACGAAGCTGGTTGGGCGCGACGGGATCGGGCGTCCGGCGGCAGAGGTGCAAGGCACGGCGGAGCTACTCAAGCGTCCCGCATTCCAGTTCGGAGAGCCAGACGCGTCGTCCGTGGAGTGGTCCGTGCCCATCGAGGCGCGGTCGCTGCCGGCGCGGCTGTTCGGGGTGATGGCGAGCGAAGCCACGGGCTTGCTGGTCGCGCGCGCGGGCGGCCGAGAAAAACGCATATTTTTTACGCAAGGCGCGCTGCGCTTCGTCACCAGCAGCTCGCGCGATGAGCTGCTCGGTCACCGTTTGCTGGAGCGCGGCGCCGTTGATGAGACTTTGATTCGCGCCGCGCTGGATACGCGCGCACGCTGCAGTTTGCGCTTGGGAGAGATCCTGGTGGGGCTGGGGGCGCTGGGTCCCACCGCTCTTTTGCACGAGCTCGTCGCGCAGCTGGAAGAGCGCTTCGTAGAGCTTCTGTCTTGGCGCGAGGGCACCCTGCTGTTCTTCAGCGACGTGATGAGCGGGGAAGAGGAGCTGCGCACCAGTGCGCCCGGACCCACCCTGGTCGCGCGCGGTATCCGCGAGCATTTTGCGCCGGACGAGATTGCGGCGTTGCTCGGCCCCGCCGCGCGCGCGCTGCTGCTGCGCGGGGACGCCAAAGGCCTCGACCCGAATCGCCTCGGGCTCAGTACCTCGGAGCGCCGCGCGTTCGATCGTGCGGTGTCCGCTGGCACGCTGGAACGGCTCGTTTCGGTCTCCGAGCAAGAATCCTTGGCGCCGGCCGCGGATGCGTTGCGCGCCGCGTTCATCGCGTTGTCGTGCGGGGCGCTCAACGCTCCGAGCGCCGGTTGGACGGGCTGAGCTACATCGCGCTCGGCAGTTCGGACAGCGAGAGCGTCCGCACCGTGCCCGCGGAGTCCGGCCCGAGTTGCAGCAGATCCAGCAGCACTTTGGTGTCGATCGGCTTGAACAGCGTCAGGCAGCCCGTCCCGCGCAGATAGTCGGCTTCGTCCTTGGCCAGGCCCCCGCCCGTGACGAAGACGAAGCGCGCAGCGATGTCCGGCCGACGTTCTGCGATGCGCGCGTGCAGCACGTTGCCGTTGGCGCCCGGCAACAGCACATCACACAGCACCAAATCGGGGATGTAATCCGGATCCAGCAGGGCGATTTCAGCCTCCGAAGCGCTGGCCGTGCTGCGCACGTCGTGAGGTCGCAGCGCGCGCTTCAAAGTCCGGGCGAAGATGGGATCGTCGTCGATCACGAGCACGCGATGCTGCACCGCGG
>Ga0247764_1000601_pt1 | contig 12645 bp, 18 predicted proteins | sample UWRJL051202B4_FD_179932 | JGI IMG/M metagenome (GOLD analysis project Ga0247764, IMG submission 179932) | Plant litter microbial communities from Arlington Agricultural Research Station in Wisconsin, United States - UWRJ-L051-202B-4 | ecosystem: Environmental > Terrestrial > Plant litter >...
TCATTACGCTTTGCCTTGTCTTTAAGAGTTTCCTTAGCTTCTGCAATTACAGAATCAGGTACTTCAAATTCAACCGGGGGTACTTCGGCATCATTAACCTTCCCCAATTGTAAAGAAATCTTACGTTCCAACTTATCGAAATGTCCGTCAACATTAGACGAAAAATCACTTTCCTGTTGCAATTGTAAGTCCCGACTTTTAACTGTTTCCTTTAAGGTATTTAAAAAAGATATAGCCTGATTTTTTTGATAGGACGCTTTGTTTTCCAGCTTAGATTTGCCATATTCGGCTTTTCGCTTGGCAAATTCCTTCTCTGTTTCTGTATCCAGCTGCTCTAAATCATCCTCTGTCAATTGATAATACCGCTCTTTCTGTAGGATTTTAATTTCTTCATCATTAAATCCTGCTCTCTTTAATTCAGAATTTAATTGTGATATTGATAACTCTGTCAAATCAGCACTAGCTACCTGTTTCAGTAAAGCGAAATGTTCTAATTTCCCACCACCCTCTACGTATACATCTAACATCCTTTTTTCAAAGGCTTCTTCAGCCTTTACTTTATCTTCTGCCGATAGAACCGCTGCTGTAGGGAATCGCTTTTCGTACTCTGCCTTTAGTTCTTCATCCGTCAATGGCTTATTGCTCTCAAGAGAAGCTACTTTAGTATCCGGTATTCCTTTTGGCTTATTTTTTTCTTCTTCTTGTGCCTTTGCTTCATTAGCCAACTCCTCATCAGTTTTTGGAGCTACTACAGGAGTTGTAGATTCTTCATTAGACACGGGTTGCGCTGGCTGGATAAATACTTTCTCTACCTTGCCTGTTGCTACAGGAATTTGATCATTAACATCTGACATTTGTTACATTATTTCGTTTCAAATTAAATTTCCTTGTAAATCTACCTTTAGATTTAATTTTTATTTGTACCTTGGGCTGATTAAAGCCCACTATATTTTAGTATGAAACGAATAACGCCATCAACTTATATTCGACTGCAAAAGAAATTATGCAATCCTCAAGTTATTATAACGGCAAATTTATTGGCAGCAGAATGGGGAGTAACTGCCGCTGACGCTTGTTATAGAATACTAAACGAAGCGCTTATTAAAGAGAGTAATAAAAGAAAAAGGGAGAACTTAGGATAAAATATAAATGCTAGTCCTTAGCATGTAGTTTCTCAAACCAGCTTTTTTTAATACCTTTTTCAGATTCCGGTAAGCCAGATTCTTTTTCGGGTACGGGCATTCCTAGATCATCCATTACTTCACAGGTTTGCCTTTCAATTTGTTCCTTTTCAGCTATTTTTTTCCTTAGATATTTAAGTATGGGTAGCTCCCATTTAGGCGGGATGGGACGCGGAGTGTTTTCTTTCAAGCCCCTGCTTACTATACCATTACCAATCTTACAAGCCTTCTCTATCATGTAATATGTTACATTTGCCTCCTCAATAAGGCGAATCATATTAGGAACATCTACTGGCCGCAAGGGCTTTTTTTTAGTCTTTACCATAAATTCTTCTTCCCTCTAGATATGGGGAGTAATCACAAGTTAAAAAATTATTATCGGATCTGCTGCCATCTTGGTAGCAGCAAAATTTATCGCACACAATATATTTATGAATATTTGAAGTCAATCCCAGTTCTCTATCGACATGGCAGGATTCTGGAAGGGATAAAAAGAAATCATAAAATCTTGAATTAACTACATAAAGAGTCATTGCGCTAAATAATCCTTGCACCCTATTGCCGGAATCTAAATCCCCGATGTAGAGCATCCCGAAATAAATATCAAAATCATCAGGCATATTTTCCAAGAAATACTCCCATGCTTTGGGCGCAAAAAACCTACAATCATCTTCCATCACACATACATTTTTGTAGCCTAAATCTTTAGCTTCTTTTATTATTTGGCGGTGAGCCAAATTAATACCTCTTTTACGATCATGAGGGAATACAATCCCATCCCAAAATTTAATATAAAACCCCTGCTCATCAGCTTGTTCGATTGATTGCTGTCTCCTTAATTCTCTATGGGGAAGGTTAATACAGTTTACAGGCAATTGTTCTATTATTTTGCCCTTGTTTGTCAAATTAGTAGTTGCTAACTTATCCATTTTGCTGTCAATTAAGGGCGAGCGCCGTTTTTAATCAATTTTTCGACTTCGGCATTAAACCTAATCTCTAAAAAGGGCCGCCAATCGGTGAACGCATTCCCTATATTAGAAAAGTTGGGACGTTGCGAAAAAATCATGGGATAAGAGGCGTAGCATTTGGCCGTAGGCTGGAATTCTCTTACTATAAAATTATCAATGGGTTCTTCTATATTTCTGGATATAATAAATTCCATCGCTCGTTTTGAGTATGCAACTGCATGTGTTGCGTATGCTATTCTCAAGGGCAAAAGATTCGCAGAATAAAACTTTTCAAAGCCAAAAACAGGGTTGCACCCCAAGTAAAATAAATCCCAATCTTGGGGTAGTTGTTGTATGCAATTTTCTATTGTTTCACGTGGAACAGTTTCTCCCTGAAGCAGGTTAATTATATCATCTTCAAAAACTAAGCATTTATCCCCTCCTTCACTTAAAACTTTTCTAAAATATCTTTGAATAGAATCTACTAATCCTCTGCATGGATATTGTTCGTTTTCTGTTGCCTCCCATACTTCATAATTGATACCTATATCATCTAATGTTTTAGTGGCAAGTTCTCTGCGATCTTCACGCTTACGTAAATTCACAATAGCGATATGGGAGAAGTATTCGTGTATCATTTTATTTCTTTAAAAAAAATTGGTCACCCCACCCCCAATGCTCATAAATAAATTCTTCTACTGGTTCAAAGCCATATTCTTTCAGGAAACTTTCTATTTCGGGCTTTAAAGCACACCCTTCGTAAACAGGCAGGGTATTTACCTCTAAATAGCAGGCATTGAATTTATCTAAAATATCTTTTGCCCCTTCAAGCATCATCATTTCTGCGCCCTGTAAATCCGCTACTAATAACCAATCGGATGTGACCTTTACAACTGAATTATTAAGAATGGATAAAACTGTTTTTAGCGTTGTTGTAGTTGTTGTAAAGGTCCTTACATATTCTACCGAAGGATGTGCCGTTTTATGGAATCCCAATTCCAAATAAGAAGAGCTTTGAGCCTCGTTATTGGAAACATTAAATACAACCTCTTTGCCATCGACCTCTCCTAAACAGGCAAGTACAGGAAATTGATTTGGATAGTTTTTTAGATTTTGGATAAGTTCTGCATAGACTTCTGGAATTGCTTCAATCCATATAACAGGTATTCCAAACTCTGCATACTTATCCCTTTCTTGCCCTGTGGAACTTCCGCAATGCACTATACCTTTCGGCATATAATTAAATTTCTGAAATAGGTCTTTAAATTCTATTAGCATACTTAAAGTATTTTAGCTGTTGGAAAAATTTGTTTCATTCTGTTAAAATGGAAATAAACATCATCGTCGTTTAAGTATTTCTTATACTCTGCTGTTGTCATAATGCTTTTTGCAAACGTTTCGCTTATTTTTTTGTTGCGTGGCATATTCTTAATGATACCTTCATCTTGCTTGTAATAAGGTTTCAATTTATCATTAAAATCCAAAGCCCATTTTGTATAGTGCCACATCCCTAAACACGTATTAGTTAAAATCTTTTCTCCTTTTAATTTCACCGCCAAATACATTGCTGATGAAAAAGCACCCATTATAATTGTTGTTACCTTTTGTTTTTGATTTAGCATATATATCATTGCTTCACATATCATATTGCTCCCGCCTCCTGAATCTATTACAATAGTAATTTCATTATCTCCCACGCCATTATAGAATTGCACGAACTTATCAAAGGTGTCCTGGTTAATATTATCTCTTAAATAAAAGTATTGCATAATTATTTCTTTATGATAAAAGCCCCAGCGTCTTCAACTTTATCTTCGCTAAGTAGATGTATTTCTAAATTATTTTCTGCTGCAAATTCTTCTACTGCTTTTTTTACCCCGTATGTATCTGCTAACGATTCATAGTCATGAAACGCCATTATACCTCCTATAATTAATTTGCTCCACCAACTCCTTATATCATTATAAACTGAATTATAATCATGCGCTGCATCAATGTAAACCATTCCTAAGATGTTATCATCTACTGATTCTGCCATTTCTGTTGTTAGCCCTCGTAGGATAGTTCTTTTATCTTTTGCCCAATCTGTAATTTCAAGAACGTTTGCATAATTTTTTTCATGGAAATCATTTTCAAAATTACCATCACCAACTATTCCTTCTATTTTACCCCAGTTATCTACCATATATAAATGCTCTATCCCCTTTCGTAGAAAATCGTTAGCGTTCAAGCCTTCCGCAATTCCCAATTCGGCAGCTATCATAGGTAGCCCTAAGTGCTGCATTAAGTCGGGCAATTCTCTGCGGTAATTTATTTGTTTCATTGCTTGATTTTAGTTGCGTAAAAATGAACTCCGTTTAAAACGCAGTTATGGGTATTTTCAAATGATTTTAAAGCCTCTGCTGTTTTATCCTGTACTTCTTGCCATGTGCCGCCATTCAATGCGAAGTTGTGTATTTCAATGGCTAAATAATCTATTTTTCGTAAAGCAATCATTGATGGTTCATGTGCCCATATAATATTTTCAGCAGCTTCAATATCCATCTTTAACACTGACTTCATTCCTTCCTTTAGATATAGGTTAATTATTTCATCTGGCATTATTGTTGGTATTTCTGTTTGCACCATTCTTTCATCTTCTGCCATTTCATTTTCAGGATAACCTAACCCATTGGACATGTAATTTTCCCCTGTACCATTTGCTGCTCCAATTGCTCTCCATACTTTCCCTAAGCCAATTGCTTTTTCTACCAATACTAAATTATCATCATTAGTAAATCGTTTAAATACTTCTAAATTGTCTGGATGTGGTTCCACTGACACTATTAAGGCTTTCGGAAATAACTTTCTTGCATATCTTGAAGTAACACCAATATTACAACCAAAATCAAAAAAGATATTTGGCTCAAAGTTTATTTCTTTTAATCGGTAACAATCATCTTCTTCTACTTCCCAACGTAGCCCTTCATACCCACCATTTAAACTTTCTTCTATACTGTTTATCATGTTTTATTTATTTGCTATTTCTTGCCAATCAAAAATTTCCGGATTAAAATCTTCTATTCTGTCAGTAAACCAATATTTAGAATTTTCTATTGTTCCGTTTAATCTTGCGAAGTTTGAGTATATTGTCCAACCTGTGCCGATATTACTTTCATTATCCAATTGCGATGCGCTGCCACCAACGAAGGTATAACACTTTAATTGAGGCTGTAAAATTATACAGGCATGGTCAATTCCAATAGAGCGGTGCATAACACTATCCAATAAGTCCATTACCTTTTGCACCGATTCCCTTTTAATTAACCAATTATGCGTACTGAAACACCCCCATGTTCTAATCACTCGTGGATCGTCTGTTAATTCCGCATCCCTTCCTAAATTACTTCCTTCTAACATAAAGCCACTTCCATTGTGCCAGTGAGGTGGGGAACAATGGAATAACGCGCCACCAAACCAAATATCCCAATCATGTGTTTCAAAGAATTTTTCCATGTAATTCAGACGTTCTATATAGTCACTTGCAAGTATTACATCATCTTCAAAAATAAAACAATGCTTATCCTGCTTAATAGCTTCTACCATCATCTCCCTCATGCCCATCCAACAGCCAATAGCGCCAGCCGTCCGACTTGCCATTATATTAAACCTATGCTCGGTCAAATCGTATTCATTAGGCAACTTACCCCTTGTTCTCACTGCGGCAATTCCTATTCTTGCCAACTCTTTTTCTATATGCTCTTTCCTATCTTCACGTATATCTAAATTCAGATAACTTATGTAACTATCGTTTATTAAATCTAATGGTAGTTTAGGTTGCCAATAAAAATTCTTTTCAACTTCCCAGACTCCATACCCCTTTTCTGTTTTGTGTATAGTCAAAAAATGATGAGGGAAAAATTCTTGCTTGTGGTCAGGTTCATCAATATCAGGACGTTTGATTATTTCAGGTAACAATTCTTTTACCGCCCTACCTACACCTTCATTTTCTTCTGATGTTGCATCATGTCCTGCTAGAATTCCTCCGTCTTTTACTTTAGTGTACCAATGTACTATTTCTTGTCTTGTGTCTTCATAAGTATGGCTTGAATCTATAAAAACCATATCCAATGAATTGCCATTAAAGCCTTTGCTCGCTTCTATTGAATCTTTCGGAACTATATCTATAAAGTCTGCCATCCCCGCTTCATATACGTTCCTCCAAATCGTATTCATTTGATTATATCCCCCGTACCCCATGTTATCTACAAAATACATCTTAAACTGCTTTTGTAAATCGAATAACCTTTGGGCAAGATACAAACCACTTGCGCCATCTGCATTGCCTACTTCTACCACAACACAATTATTAGGTAATTGATTAGCTATCTTTTCGTAGAAATTTTTAAAGTCGAACATTCTATCGTCTATCATTGTAATTTATATTTTACTTGTTCTTCAAGTGGTAATTCATAAACAGGGATGTAAGATATTTGGATCCATTCTGGACGAAACATATCTTTTATTGTAAACTTAACTTGGTTATCTATCCCAAACCAATTATTTTCTGATGGCACTATAACTATTTTATTAGGATTTCGGTTTAATTCTGCTCCCCATGTTGCTAATGTACTGTTAGAGCATATTTGGTGTTCACAATTCACCATTGAAATTAGATCGCCTATTTCATCTTTCCCTTCTGAAAATTCTACCTTTAAATTTTCCCACGTGGAGGCATATTCTTTAGCCCATTCTATATCATCAGAATGAAACAGAAGGGTATACTCTCCAAATCCTAAGTCAATCATTTTTTGAATCGCTTTATCTAAATATTCATAAGTTACTACGGGATGAATACGCCGATAATTAAGGTAGTCGCCTCTGCGAATATGGACACTTACAAAGCGCTCTCTTTTGTTGTAAGGGAAATTAAATACTTTTAAAACTTCGTCTTTACACCAATCAAAGTACTTAAAACTCTGCCAATAACCGTTCAAGTTTACTTGTTTCCCGTTCCATTCAGATTGCCAACTAATTTCATTAAAATGTTGATCTAAATTCCATATCTCATTAACTAATACATCTTCTCTCCCTTCAACCCAATTAGGATTAGCATATTCTAAAAAATAAATTGGATTCCATTCTGCATTGTTAGTGCTTGTAGGGAAGTGGAAAGGAATGTTAAACTTTTTACTTAATGCAATCACATTAGCATACATATAAAGAGCATTGCCCATTCTTCCAAATCTTCTTGTCGAAATTATACTCATGGATTTGCTTGTTTATTTATCCAATGATAAAGCGACTCAATACCTTCTCGTAATGGTCTAGTTGGTTGCCACCCTAATACTTCTTGGATTAATGTGTTATCACTATTACGTCCTCTTACTCCTAAAGCATTACTCTCTACATTTTTTATTTGTAGTTTTTTGCCACTAATTTCAATAACCATCTTTGCCAAGTCATTAATACTTATCATTTCAGAACTTCCTATATTAACAGGTTTATTATAGGATAAGCTCATTAATCTACTAACTCCTTCAAGAGCTTCTGATATGTGTAAAAACGACCTTGTTTGGAGTCCGTCACCCCATATTTCGATACTGCCATTTTCTTCCGCTTCAATTACTTTTCTTACGACTGCTGCTGGGAATTTTTCTTTACCATTATTATAGCAAGATTCCTCTCCAAAAATGTTATGAAATCTACATATTCTAATATCTAACCCATAGTTACGGTTATATGCTTGATAAACCCTTTCACTTGTAAGTTTTCCAAAACCGTAATCGCTATCAGGGTTAGCGGGATAATCACACGATTCAGACAACCCTGTATTATTAGTATCTAATTGTAAATCGGCATTGTAACAACAGGCAGAGCCACTAAAAAACAACTTTTTAACGCCGTGTTTGGCCGCATAGTGTGCCGTATTAATATCTATCATCAATGAGTTGCGAAGTATGTCTGCATCGTTATCACCCGAAAAAATTACGCCAGCACCGCCCATCCAACTTGCAAAAGCATAAACTTCATCAAGCCTATCTCCTGTGTCTAATAAAAATACCTGTGAGGCTACTCTCTGGTCTGTTAAATCCCCAACGATAAACTCATCTGCTAGTGATTCTGAAAAGTCGGGATATTTTAAATCAACTGCCCGTACCCAATGCCCCTCTTTCTTTAGTTTCTTAACCATAGCTGCCCCAATAAATCCTCCTGCACCTGTCACCGTTATTTTTTTAATTTTCGTTTCTCGTACCATTTACCATTTGTTTTGGTTAAATAATAATTAACTATTTGATTGAAATCTTTTGTTTTTAATTTTTTCCTAATAGTAGCATTGCAAACACCTAATTCTCTTGCCCAATCTTCAAGAATCATTTTTTTGCCATTATATTCTAAAAAATGATTTCTTCGGGTATTACTATTTTGCTCCTTTTTTGTCCCCCAATAGCAATTAGAAGGATCGTAATTTAGGTCATTATTCCTTCTTTCTACACTATGTTTAGGAGATGGTCTATCTCCCATATCTGAAATGAAGTTTTCAAACGATTCAAGCCATCTATCACATACCCTTATTCCCCTTCCTCCCCAGTCTGGAAACCTTTTATTTTTCTCATTATAACACCTTTGTTTCATTCCAACCCATGCGACAAACTCGGGTCGTGACTGCCCGTTCCCACAATACCCATGTGTTGTATTTAACTTTATTCCCGTTTCTTTTCTAAGACACCCACAACTTTTGCACCTCCCGTTTTTGAGCAACATAGTACAAACAGTATGTTTTTGCCCACAATCACACTGGCAAAGCCACCTTACTCTGGCTCCTTTTCCTCTTTCGTCTTGTTTACTTAAAACTAATAACCTTCCGAAACGCAGTCCAATCAAGTTTAATTTAAATATTTCTTTGCAGTTATCGCTACAATATGAATTACTGCCCACTTTTAAACAAGATTCAAGAACTTCATACTCCTTCCCACATTTACAAATAGCTGTTACTCTTTCTTTTCTGAATCCTTTTGGTGGCATAATAAACTATTTTAGTTGTTTTATTTTTTCTTCTATTTCTGCATATAAGTTGCCAGTCAAATGCACTTGATTTTTATAGTGCGACCCGTCATGTACCAAATGATTGTAATGTAAGTTAGGCACAATCAGCATTTTATTTCCACCTGCAAACCAGTTATAGTTTTGTAATAAACTATCAGCAGTATGAGGGTCAATATCATCTTGCCACACTCTTAAATATTCGTCACGATTAACAAAGTAATTCATACAATTTAAACAAGTGCTTAGAAATGGCATATCAATATATTGAGCTACATTTTCTTTGCTTAAAATTACACCTTCGTATTGTTGGTATGAGAAAAGAGGCTTGGCGAAGGACGGCATATAAGAAGTGTCTTTTTGCCATTCTTCAATTTCGTAAAGCCTGTCGAGGTAAGATTGATCTAATGTGTTATCGCTATCGAAAATTATAACCCAATCGTTTGTAGCTAATGATATCGCTTGTTTTTTATTTTTATAACAATCTAGGTTAATTTCGTTTCTGTAAAGTTTAATCTTGTTGTTATGAAGCGGATTTAAGGCTGAAACTATGCCCTTTAGTTGATTGTAAAGATCTATGTCAGAGCAATCATCACTTATTACTATTTCAGATATCCTATCATCATCAATTACCTGTGAAAAGGATTTTATTAATAACTCTACTCTATTATAGTTAGTTAGGCAAAGGCTTATTTTTCTGTTATCCAATTGAGAGATTTTTGATTATTTGTGAAGTGTTGTAAAGATAATTGTTTGTGGTAAATATTCAAATTATCTGCCACGTTTATTTTGGTCTTTGTGCTTATGAATGTATTCTCTACATTCTGCTAAATCTTTTTGTAGCCATTGTACGTAGGAGGATATATCTTTTTTTGTGCCCTCTGGAACATCTAGCTTGTTTATTACAGATTCTATTTTATCGGATATGGTTATGCAATTATTAATTTGTTGAATCTCTAGTCTAGACACATCATATTTTGATTTTTCTTTAGACGCCTTAGGTTCTGTTATTACTGATTCAGCAACAGGTTCCATGCCTTTCTTATAGACGAATACTGTTTTCAAGTGTTCGGCCAATAATACGGCAACTTCCTCGGTAATTATTGATTTTTCCCTAGCCAAAATTTCCTTACGCTCTACTGGAACTACTTCCCCAGTATCCTCGTCCATGAAATCTTCTGTCCATTCCCTAATTGCTGCTTGCGATAATCGCCGACCAATGTGCTGCTGGAGTTTAGAGGTTTTAATTTCGTCTGACACTAGCATTAGCGCTTCTATTGCCTTTCCCACTGCCAATGATTCTCTCAATTGCTTTTCTTCTGGTGTTTCTGCTTTTTGTAACTCCTCTAACTCTTTTAGTTCTTGTGATAATCCATCTTTTGGAGGCGTCGGAGGTTGTTCAGAAGTCTTATGACTGTTTATCTCTTGTATATCCTTTTGCTTACCTATTTTCTTTTGATTCCGCAAAAAGCTAATGGCTGCAGTTAAGGATAAGTTCCCGATTTTAATTTCATTTTTTAATTCATCAGAGCATTGCGCAATGTTAATAAGATTGTCTACCGTTTGCCTACTCACTCCCATTAAGGAAGCAACTTCTTCATTTGACTTTTCTTCTCCAAATGAATATTTAATCTTGAATGCACTTGAAGCTTGTTCTAATGGCTTCAAGTGTCTACTTAAATTATTACTAGTATAGTTCTTAACTACCCTATCTAATTCAGTGACATTATTGCTATTCACATAGCATTCTACAAACTCGAAGAGCGAAGCATCCTTTTCTCTAGCCATTTTTATGGCTCTATATCTCCTGTGTCCCTGATGAAGGTATACCTCCCCGGAACTTACAACATCAACTGTTAATGGAATTTCCAGCCCGTGCTTCATTATGGATATACACAGCTCTTCAATTCCTTCATATACTGTTCGATCATTAAACCCATGTCTTTCCTTTAGGTCAGAAAATGGTATTTGGTATGTGGTTTGGTCGCCTCGTTTATAATTATCCCTTAGATAGGTTCGGGTCGCAACCGTTTTAATTTCAATATATGGCAGGGAAAGTTGATTAATCATACTGTTTATTTTTTATTACTATTCATAAGAATAGTTTTTTCATTTTTGTAGTCTATTTGATAAAATATAGTTTTTTATCTCCTGTGGTAAACTTTCGAAAGTATATTGAATATACAACCCTTCACTTATTTCTTCGTACCAATATGGCATATAATAGAATTTGTTACCAGTAAGTGAAACCATTGTAGCGGTGGTCTTTAGAAAGTCACTATCAGTTTTAGTTAACTTTAGATTAATTGTTCCCATAAAGGTTTTGTATTTTTATAGTTAATTAAATGTCTGTTCGGTAAACTCTACCCAATCTCCATAAGGATTAGTGGTGGTAAATTACATATTAATTTTCTTTGTGAGGCGGAATTAATTTATTCTCATTTTATTTGTTGTATAAAGTCGTAGAGCTTTTTATTCCACTTCGCATCTTCTAAGGCATTGTGTTCGTTTTCTTGTTTTGGATATTTTTTGTAATCCTTGAGTAACTCTAATTTCATTTCTAATGTATAATCTTCGATACTATGTATATACTTGGGCAATGGGGATATGATTTCCCAATCATCTGAATTGTATAACATACCTGTCATTTCGATTTGTGTTATATTTTTCGCCCTCTCATCTAACATCTGTTTCAGATCAATACAATACATCGGGAATCCTGCTGGAAGGTCTATCATTTTACCAAATAGGCTACAAAATAATACCCAGTCATAATCTGCATAGTACCCATAAAACTCTGGCGGGTTTGCTTCTAAGAAATATTCGCTTCCTTTTTCAATACTCATAACGCCGGCATACTCACTTGCTTTATCATAAGGGCAAACGAACTGGTATATTTCGTTAGCTATTTGTTTATTGCTTTTCCCCTTATACCATGCCCCTGTATAATCATCGGTTAATTTGCATTTTTTTTTTGAATTCCCCTATTGTCTCTTTACCCAATTGAAGCGGTAGTTTATGGATAACATTTTCTTTCACCCACTTATCAGCATCCTTATATCTCCATTCATTGCTTATGGCATAGTATTCCCTACCGTCCTCACAAATAATCCCCACACTTATCATATCAATAAAATGCCTGCGCTTGCCTAAAATAGGCTTCTTAAAGCCTTCTATAAATTCGAAATCGATAAAATATTTTGCCATGTTGTTATGTTATTTATAACCAATTTTCAGTGAATTCGACCCAATTATTATCCAAATATTCTTTTTCTTTTCTCTCCCAATGTACTCTTAATGATATTTGTTTTAATAAGGAGTACTTATCATTCCACCAGATTTTAAAGATGCGTAGGTAGGTCATGGGTTTGTTTTGTTTTTTTGTACTTTATGAACAGATTTTTTTAAGCTATTCGGGACTTGGTATACTGTAATTAATACATTATTTTGAAATAGAAAAATATGTTCACCTAATATTTTTATATTATTGGCTT
>Ga0247764_1000603_pt1 | contig 12591 bp, 15 predicted proteins | sample UWRJL051202B4_FD_179932 | JGI IMG/M metagenome (GOLD analysis project Ga0247764, IMG submission 179932) | Plant litter microbial communities from Arlington Agricultural Research Station in Wisconsin, United States - UWRJ-L051-202B-4 | ecosystem: Environmental > Terrestrial > Plant litter >...
GCTTCAGCTCCCAGCCGCGATACGCGCGGAAGACATCCAGTGACTCGAAGCTGGTGATGACGTCGAAGTCGGTGGTCAAGCTGAGCACGTTGCCCTTCGCGTCGAGGCTCCAATAAGAATAAAAGTGACCGTCGCCGTATCCGCTTTGGAAGCCGACGATGTTCAGACCGCTCTTCTTGTCGAGCAGGAGCTCGGCGCCTGGGGCGAGTTGGGCGCTCAGCTCGATCTGCCCGTCGGCATCTTCCGTCAGTGGCTTGAGCAGGGGCAGCGCTTTGGGATCGTGGAAGCCTGCGGTGGCCGAGTCGACTGCGTAACCCTGCGAGTAGCGCTCCTTCTCGTTCACGCGCGCCAACTCGAAGCGCTCGATGGTTCCAGCGCGCAAGACGACCGTCGCCGCCCAAGGGGCCACGTCGCTCGCGTAGCCCACCGCTGCCGTTGGCTCAGCAGCATGCCGAGGTGAGACAACTCCGGCGAATCGGGCCCTTTTCCCAGTCAACTCCCGCGCGGCCGTGACCGAGGGGTGCGTTACGGTATCATGAGGTTCCATGTCGCAGGCGTATCGAGCGTATGGCTACGTCCCCCCACCCAACTCCGATCAGCTGCCCCACACGGATGGTGAGCCGATGGAGTCGGGTCGCCACGTGCAGCAGATGCTGATCCTTCTCGAATCGCTGAAGGACGCCTGGCGCGAGCGCACCGACTTTTTCGTCGGCGGCAACATGTTCTTGTACTTCAGCAAGACGCAGGCGAAGAACAATGACTTTCGCGGTCCTGACGTCTTCGTGGTCATGAACACGAGCCGACGCGAACGCAAGTCGTGGGTGGTCTGGGAAGAAGATGGGCGCGTGCCAGACGTTGTGATCGAGCTCCTGTCTGACAGCACGGAGCACATCGATCGCGGCGACAAGATGCGCATCTACGGCAGCCAATTGAAGGTACCCGAGTATTTCCTGTTCGAACCCTTCACCGGTGTCTTCGAGGGTTACGAGCTCGATTCCGTCGCGCACACCTATCGGCCGAAGACTGCGGACGCACAGGGCCGGTACAGCTGCCTGCAGATGGGCCTGTTGCTAGGCAAACATCGCAGCGCCATCGACGGTGTCGACATCAGCTGGCTACGCTGGATGACGCCGAACGGAGAGGTGCTCGCGCTCCCGATCGAGCGCGCCAACGCCGAAGCCCAGCGTGCCAACGCCGAAGCCCAGCGTGCCAACGCCGAAGCTGAAGGCGTCAAGCAACTCGCGGACGAGGTCGAGGCGTTGAAGAGGCAGCTCGGCAAGTAGGCTCGCGGAGTTTGCTCCAGGTCTGCACCACCGGAGTGAAGCGCTTGACGCGCCTTCCTTGTCTTGCCGACGTGGCCCCGAACGGTATGTTCTGCTAGGGTTTCCGCGTTGTGATGGAAGCGGGTGTCGTGGCGGGTGATCGGGGGAAGTCTCTGCTCTGCCAAGGAGGCAAGGGCGCGGCGTGGCGCGCGCTCAAGTACGCCTCCTGGGTGGTGCTGTTGGGCGCGTTGGCGTGCGGCAACTCCGACCACAACGAAGACGTTCCGAGCGACCCAACGGGTGGTGTTGCGGGCGACGGTGGAGTCTCTGGCGGCACCACCGCGCGCGGCGGTAGCGCTGGCAGCCAGACGCGTGGTGGCAGCGAGGCGCGTGGTGGCAGCGCTGGCAGTGACGCAAGCGCTGGCAGTGACGCAAGCGGTGGCAGCGTCGCAAACGGCGGCAGCGTCGCAAGCGGCGGCACCGACGCGAGCGGCGGCACCGACGCAAACGGCGGCGACGGCGGCGGTGCGGTCGGTGGCAGCGGTGGAGAGCCCAACGACTATCCCGGAACTGGCGGTCGAACCAGCGGAGAAGGTGGTGCCGGTGGCGGACAGACGCAGGTCGACAAAGTCGATCTGCTGTTCATGATCGATAACTCGATCTCGATGGCGGACAAGCAGGCCATCTTGGCGGACGCCGTGCCGGAACTGATTCATCGCCTGGTGAATCCGCTCTGCGTGAAGGCGGACGGGACACCTGTCACCCCGCTCACCTACGCGCTAGACAACGGCTCCTGCGCTGACGCCCGCCTTTCACCCGAGTTTAGCCCTATCCACGACATTCACATTGGCGTGGTGAGCTCCAGCTTGGGTAGTCACGGTGGCCTCCAGCTCTGCGCTTTACCGAGCGACAACGACAACGGTCAGTTGCTCGGTGTCTACCGCAACCCGAACAACATCCCGACCTACAACAATCAGGGCTTCTTGGCGTGGGATCCAGGTCGAACGCACAGCCCACCCGGAGAGACCGACGCTTCTGCGCTCATGTCGAACTTCAGCAAGATGGTGAAGGACGTGGGCCAGAAGGGCTGCGGCTACGAAGCTTCACTCGAAGCTTGGTACCGCTTCCTGGTGGATCCTCAGCCGCCGATGCCCAACGGCGTGACCAACGACGGCGCCTACACCGTCGTCGACTACAACAGCGACCCCGCGAGAAACCCAGTGCTGGCCCAGCGCCGTCAGTTCCTGCGCGATGATTCGCTGGTTTCCATCGTGATGCTGACCGATGAGAACGATTGCTCGATCAAAGACGAAGGCCAAAGCTGGCTCGTCACCACCACGCAGATCGCCTCGAACCCATTCCGCATGTTCAAGGGCACGGCGGCGTGCCAAAACAACCCGAATGACCGCTGCTGCATCTCCTGTGGTGTGGCTCCCGTGGATACCCCGTCAGGCTGCCCGACAACGAACAGCGCTGAATCCGGCTGCAACCCCAATCCTCAATACACTCCGCAGGAAGACACCGCCAATCTACGCTGCTTCGAGCAGAAAAAACGCTTCGGCATCGATCTGCTCTATCCGACGCAGCGCTACGTGGACGCGTTGTCCGAAACGATGCTCATCAATCGCGACGGCGTAGCGGTCGTGAACCCGCTGTTCGCCGGCAACCCTCCACGCGCGAAGTCACTCGTCTTCTTTGCCGGAATCATCGGCGTGCCGTGGCAAGACATCTCGACCGAAGCCAGCTGGGAGACGAATGCGCCGCTCGAATACCTGAACTACACCGAGTTGTTGTCCACCAATGGCCACAATCGCTGGGATTGGATCTTGGGCTCGGCAGGCGACGACACGACGCCGCCCAGCCTTCCGCTCGACGCGCTGATGATTGAGACCACGGCGGATCGCTCCGTAGCGCCGTATTACCGGGCACATCCCGGCGGGATCCCCAACGCCGATCCCAAACCACCCACCGCGCCGCGCACGGCCAACCCGATCAACGGCCACGAGTCGTCCATCACGGACAACAGCGACCTGCAATTCGCGTGCACCTTCTCGCTACCGACGCCCATGAACTGCACCGACGAGCGCAGGGACTTGGGCGGCGCCTGCGACTGCTTCGCGTCGGACGCGAAGTACAACCGCTCGCTGTGCAATGGCACGGTCCAAGCGTCGGCTAAAGCCTATCCAGGCGTGCGTCACTTGCGCGTACTCAAAGACTTTGGCGCGAAAGGCACGCACAACTCCGTCGTCGCCTCGATTTGTCCGAAGACGCTGCGCTCAGACGACCCGTCCTACGGCTACAATCCGGCTGTTCCCGCGATTGTGGGTCGGTTGAAGCGGGCTCTGCGGAGCGAATGAAAGATTCGGGCGTTCACGCGGCCGAACCTGCGGTGTAACCAGGGGGCTTCGTCGTCCTATCCCCAACGAGCGGTTCACGGCGGCTGCGGTCTCCACCGCGTGTGACCGAACGCCCTTTCTCAAACGCTTTGACCCGCGCGCGATCCGCGTCCGTTTGCAGCCGCCCCAAGAACCATAGCCCCGCGTTCACAGTTGCCCCTACCCGTCGCTCCTCGCGCCCTCCGGGGCGCTGCGGGGCGCCGACCTCTCCCAAATCCGTGCTCGCCTGCGGCTGCGCGCGGATGGAGGGAGGTAGTTGCTGCGAAGCGACGTGAGAGGGGAATTGAGGGTGGGCAGGGAAGAGAGCGCGTTGCGCGGATGCGTGGACGGCAAGACGTGATAGTGACAGCGGTGTCGCGGGTTTGGGCGGAACTTAGGTCGCGGGGGGACGAGGTTGGCGCAGGCGGCGCCGCAACGGCGCGGCCCTCTTCACCGGTTTCTGCGCAACTCGCCCGAACGATGCCCGAACCGAGGGCATGTCATCCAGTCGGTACACGCTCGATCCGAAGCTCGACATTGTGTTTTGGATGTTGTTCGCGCGGGACAGTAGCCGTGAGCTACTTGTCTCCCTGCTCACTGCGGTGCTGGCGCCGACGACGCCTATCACGCACGTGGAACTGTTGAATCCAGAGTTGGACCACGCGGCGATTGACGAGAAGGGGATCGTGCTGGACCTGCGCGTGATGTTGGGCAGCGGCGAACAAGTGGACATCGAGATGCAAAGCCGCCCGCACCGCGCGCTGAAGGAACGCATCCTGTACTACTGGGCGCGGTTGTACGCGGAGCAGATGAAACGCGGCGCGGAATACACGGAGCTCCGACGGACGATCGGGGTGCTCTTCCAGAACTTTTCCAGCCCTGAAAGCCCACGGTTTCATTCGGTTTTTCGCATTTGCGAAGACCGGACGAGGGTGGTCTTTAGCGATCAGCTCGAGCTGCACGTGGTGGAGCTGCCGCAGGTCGGCCGAGGCGAGACCGAAAGTGCCGAGCCCTTGCTGATGCTGTGGTGTAAATTCCTGAGTGCGACGACGGACAGCGAGCTGGAAGCACTAGCCATGAAGCACCCCATCATGAACCAAGCGAAAGCAGCCCTCGACGAGCTGAGCGAGGATCCGCGGGCTCGCCAGCAAGCGGAGTTCCGCGAGATGTCACAGCGAGTGTACTACACAGAGCTCAACGCCGCGCGACGCGAGGGGCGCCAGGAGGGTAAGGCGGAAGGTAAAGCGGAAGGCAAAGCGGAAACATTATCGCGGCTCCTCGCGTTGAAGTTCGGGGAGCTACCGGATGACGCAAAGGAATGGGTGAAGGGCGCCAGCGAAGCCGAGCTAGACCGCGCCATCGACCGAGTGCTGAGCGCGAACCAGCTCGATGAGATCGCGAAGAAGCTCTAGGAACCACCCACGCGACGCCGGGTGGGATCAACGTGATCGTCGACCGCCGCGAAGGCTCTGCCTTTGACGGTGGCGACTGCTGAGCTGGTTGGATGCTATTGGTCTTCGTCTCCGCGCTGCGGGGCGCCGACCTGCCCCCCAATCCGTGCTCGCCTGCGGCTGCGCGCGGATGGAGGGAGGTAGTCGCTGCTGCCGCTTAGGGATCAACTGACACCTATATTGGGCGGCACTTGTACCAGCCCTGGAAGCTGCTCTGGCCTGGCAGGATGTACTTTTTGTACACCCCAGGCGTGCTGCCGTTCAGCTTGCAGCACGCGCCTTCGATGTTGTTCTGGGGGCTAAACAACAGCAAAGCCGAGCCGCAACCAGCGAATGGATCGCTATTAGGCATCAAGAGTGGCGAGCGAGCGCTGGCGTCGGCACCGTCAGTGGCCGTCTCGCCGCCTTCTGCGCAGCTCAAGGTCCCGTTGCAATTTTCCGCGGCGCTGCACGCAGACAGCATACAAAGTGCTAGCGGCAACAAGCTAACCACCACAACAAATCTCGAGCCCACCATTCAAACCTCCGTTGTCTTGATCCGACCTCATAGCGGTCGGATTCGCATCAAGCTATTCCCGCCATCCGACGCAGAGATCACACTTCCCGCACCGAACGACCGTTTCCCTCACCTCGTCGTCTACCTGTTTGCGGACGCGCCGGGGCGACGCGCTCGAGGATCGAATACAGCTCAGCGAGCTTCTGCCATCGGGTCTGCCCCCCATCTCTCACATTTGGCGACGATCCAGACAGTCTCGGCGAAACTCACCGCCGGTGAGCACGTCGTCGCGCCCGACGATGACGTACGGCCCGCTCTGCGTAATCACCGTCACGCGCTCGGTGTCCGGATCGACGAGCCACACCATCCGAGTTGCCGGCCGACGCCCAAGGTTGCGGGTGCTAACGGTGTTTATCGCACGCATAGCCTCGTGACCGTCTCTGCCGAGGTTTCGTGAATTCGTCGTCAAGCGCTCAGGCGAAGCGGCTGGACTCCGTAGCTTTCCTGGTTGTGCGCTCAGTTGTCGCGCGTATAGATGCCAATGGCGAGCAACCCCTTCAGCGAGGAGGGCAAGACTGTAATCGCCTGCAGAGCTCAGCGCGTCGGCAGGCCGAGCTGCTCGCGCACCCGGTTGAATCCGACGATCGGACCCGGTGTAGAAGCCGGCGGAGGCACTTCAATCCCATTCGGATCCCGCGCGCGTCGGAGCTCATGCCGCGTCATCGGTCCGCGCAGCCACGACATGGCGTAGGGCGGCTGGAGCAGGATGGCGACGCGGGTACGTGCGCATTGCGCACTGCAAACCAGCGCTGAGCGAGTCGTTGAATGGTGCGTGCCAGCTCGGCCGCAGACAGATCCTGCGTGCCTTCAGAGCCGAGTAGCCCATCCAGCACCCGCGCGCGATCCGCGTCCGTTTGCAGCCGACCCAAGAACCATAAGGCCGCGTTCACTGTTGCCCCCACCCGTCGCTCCTCGCGCCCTCCGGGCGCTGCGGGGCGCCGACCTCCCCCAAATCCGTGCTCGCCTTCGGCTGCGCGCGGATGGAGGGAGGTAGTCGGTGCGAAGTGGCGGTAAGAGATTAGGATTGAGGGTGGAGCAGGGGAGAGAGCGCTTTGCGCGGATGCGTGGACGGCAAGACGTGATGTCCAGCTCGAATGTTTTGGAGCCGCACCGCGCGTCGTCGAAAGCAACGCCGCTGATTGCGTGAGAACTTCAATCTTCAACGGCGCGATTCCAAGTCGATAGGCGGGACCCTCGCTCGCGAAGTGCCCCGCGGTGACCGCGCGCGCGCGCAGCGGCCGCACCCACGTGCCGATTTGATCGAAGCACGCGTTCACGCATTGGACGACGGCGGCGTCATAGCCGGCGCGCGGACGGAACGAGAAGCGATTTGGAGCAACTGCCGCACTGGCTGTCCGAGAAGGAGGCATGTCAATCTCTCGGCACACGCTCGATCCGAAACTGGACATTGTGTTCTGGATGCTGTTTGGGCGGGAGAGTAACCGTCCGCTCCTCGTTTCGTTGCTGACAGCCGTGCTCAAGCCTGCGGAACCGATCGTTCATGTGGAGCTGTTGAATCCGGAGCTGGAGCGCGCGGCGATGGATGAGAAGGGAATCGTGCTCGACCTGCGGGTGATGCTTGGGAGCGGTGAGCAAGTTGACATCGAGATGCAGAGCCGGCCACATCCGGCGTTCAATGAGCGAATCCTCCTATTATTGGTCCAAGTTGTACGTCGACCAGCTCAAGCGCGGCTTCGACTACACGGAGCTTCGGCGCACGATAGGAGTACTGTTTGAAAGCTTTCCCAGGGCACAAAGTTGCACGTTGTGGAGCTCCCACAGCTCCGGGGTGCGGTGGATGAAAAGGCCGAGCCTCTGCTGATGCTGTGGTGTAGATTCTTGAGTGCGACCACGGACGACGAACTGGAACTACTAGCTGAGGAGCACCCGACCATGACCCAAGCGAAGACTGCCCTGGATGAGCTGAGCGCTGATCCGCGCGCGCGCCAGCAAGCCGAATTCCGCGAGCTGTCGCAGGTTGCGTACGCTACGAGCATGAACGCTGCTCGACGCGAAGGTCGCGCGGAGGGCAAGGCGGAAGGTCGCGCGGAGGGCAAGGCGGAAGGTCGCGCGGAGGGCAAGGCGGAAATGCTGCTGCGACTGCTCGGGCTCAAGTTCGGGACGCTTCCGGAGGCCACGGTAGAATGGGCGCGATCCGCCGGAGAGGCCGAGGTCGATCGCATGATGGAAAGAGTGCTCACCGCGGATCGGCTTGATGAGATTGTAAGAAAGCGCGAAACTTGATCGGCCTCGCGCCCGCTCCGGTGCGCGTGGCGCAAGGCCGAGCTCCCAGCGGTCGGCGAAGGGTAAGCGACCTTCGAGAGGCCAGGGCTTCGGGCGACCCTTCCGGTTCCATCACGTATCATCCGGATGGATCCATTACCGACGATCGCCTGGCGCCGTAGCCCATGCCGATTCATTGCGAAATCGATCACCAAGCGGTGCCGAGCCGGACGGTGTCGTGCCGTTCCATGAACTTCGGGCAAGTCATTCCAACACTGCGTCCTTTGCCCTACGTGCTGCGCGTCGATTTGCTCACGGTGCAGCAGCTCTTGGCAACTCAGTACCAGCAAGCCATTGAGGAGCTCTTGGCAGATGAGCCAGCGAACGACACCGAGTTCGAAGCGATCAACGCACTGCGCGCGGCAGGCTGGCCAAGCCTCGCAGAGGTGTGTCGGACGCGGCCGGATATCCTGGAGCTCTACTTGAAATTCTTCGATATCGACGTGTTGCCGCTGCTGCTCGGACCGCACGCCGCCGTGGGCGAGTATCAGCTCAATTCGCTCGACAGCGTACGCGTGCGAGCTGACGAGATAGGACTCGAAGGTATCGCCTACGCAACCGGCAATGCTCAGCAGCCGCCGGGCTCCTCAGAGCTATCGGGATAGGCTCTAGCGATGCGGTGGCAGGCTCCGCGTCTGCGGCGAAGCGAGACAGCGCCTTGTGGCTCGGCGATGCAGCCGACCCAAGAACCATAACCCCGCGTTCGACAGCGCAGTTGCCCCCACCCGTCGCTCCTCGCACCCCTGCGGGGCGCTGCGGGGCGCCGACCTCCCCCAAATCCGTGCTCGCCTGCGGCTGCGCGCGGATGGAGGGAGGTAGTCGCCGCGAAGCGACGTGAGAGGGGATTGAGGGTGGGGCAGGGGAGAGAGCGCGTTGCGCGGATGCGTGGACGCGCGCGTGTCGGCGGTTCCCGAAAGAAAGGTTTCGAAGTCGAGTCCTTCGCCCAGCCTCGGGAGCGTTTCGCCTGGGCATGCCGAACGCGGCGCACCCGAGCTCGCGCCCGGCGTCAGCCCCCGAACCTTCCCGTGCCGATTTGTCTCGAAGCCCGCTTTCGCACATCAGGCGGGCCCGGTATTCAAGCAGTCTCCCAATCTTCCCAGAGCAATCCGGGAACTCGAGAGAACTCGGAAACGTTATGAGTAATGAGCGTCAGGCCCCGAGCGAGCGCGATGGAAGCAATCTCGAGATCATGCGCGCCGATCCGTTGTCCGATCCGTTCCAACGCGTGGCGTATGTGGGAGTAGTGTTCTGCCGCGCTATCATCGAAGGGCAGTGACACAAACGGCGCCAAGAATCGCTCGACGACGGCGCGCTCACTTACAGGATCCCGGCTGCGCTCTGCGCCGAATAGGAGTTCCGCTCGAACGATGGAACACAGCGCGACGTCGTCGGGAGCAAGAGCGCGCAGCCGAGCAACAACAGGAGAGGGCTTGCGTCGAAGGCACGCGATGCAAGCGTTCGTGTCGAGCAGGAACTTCACGGTTCTGACGCGGCTCGTAACTCGAGCTCCGGCTGCGGAGCGCGCTGGAAGGTGGGATCCTCGATCGCTCCTTCGATGGCGTCGAACCACCCCTCAGGCCAGGACCGCGCCGCGTCCTCGCGGACGGTGAGCTCAACACGATGGCCGACAAGCGGCGCGAGCTCGGGCAAGTCAATCGTCGTTGAACTGAGGACTGTGTGGATTCGGATGGCGGCCACGCCACTAGCGTAGCACGCGGTCAAACCAGACCGTAGCCAACCTCGATGCGGCGCCCTCCAGGCTGGGGATGGCAGTGCCGCCCAGAACGGCTGGCAGCCACAGCCTGCTTCTTCCGCGGCGCGCGGGGCTTCGTACATTCGGGGCACCCGCGCCGTCCGCGAAGCGGTCGCCTGGCCATGCCGAACGCGACTCGGGCCGCGTCAGCCATGACGACGCCTGGCTGAAGTGAGCTGCTCAGCTTGAGCAAGGTCCGCGCAAGTTGAGCTGTCGCCAAGCAGTCGAGCCGACTACTCGAAGAACTCGGCCACCCGAAAGGAGAGCTCGGGAAAGAACTCGCCGCCGGTGAGCACCTCGTCGCGCCCGAGGATGACGTATGGCCCGCTCTGCGTAATCACCGTCACGCGTTCGGTGTCCGGATCGACGAGCCACACCATCCGGGCACCAGCTGCCAGAAACTCGGCGGCCTTCTTCAGCAACTCAGGAACGGTCTGCGAGTCTCCAAAGACCTCCACTGCGAGCTCAGGCGCCCCTTCGAGCCACCCTTCAACCCCTCTACCGGTCGGCGCGCGTTCGCGCAGTACGAGCGCGACGTCGGGCCCGCGCAGCGTGTCTGGATCGTGCTCCAGCTTGCAGCCGGGATCGCCGCCTACGGCCATCCACTGACGATGAACGCGCGCGTAGCTGTGAAGCAGTGAGCCAATGCTGATTAAGATCCGCCCATGACGGAGCGTGGACTTCGTCATGGGGACGAACTGCCCCCGCTCGAGCTCCCCGGCCTGCTCGTCCGGATCGAGTTGCGCAGCGCGCTCGAAGTTCCAGAGGGGATCGGGTGCGGGATTGGACATTGCTCAGCCAAAGCTAGCCTATCTCGCCGCTCGGCGCTCACCAGTCTGCCCGATCCCCCGACTCTCAGTCTGCGCGCTCGGTGGATCCGGCGTAGAAGCCGGCGGAGGCTCTTCGGTCCCATTCGGATCCCGCGCGCGTCGGAGCTCATGTCGCGTCATCGGTCCGCGCAGCCAGGACATAGCGTAGCGCGGCTGCAGCAGGATGGGCGCCGCGGGTACGTGCGCATTGCGCACGATGAACCAGCGCTGAGCGAGTCGTTGAATGGTGCGCGCTAGCTCGGCGGCAGACAGGTCCTGCGTCCCTTCAGAGCCGAGTAGCCCATCCAGCACCCGCGCGCGATCCGCGTCCGTTTGCAGCCGCCCCAGGAACCATAACCCCGCGTTCGACAGCGCACGGTAATCGAGATCCATCGGATTTTGCGTCGCCACCACCACGCCCACACCAAACCCGCGCGCTTGCTTCATGAGCGCCACCAGCGGGCGCTTGGTCGGCGGATTTGCCGGATGCGGCGGCAAAAAGCCATACACCTCATCGAACAGAATGAGCGCGCGCAGGCGCTGCGTCCCCGACAAGCCGCGCACCCACGACAACACCTCCTCCAGCAGCAGACCCAAGACCAAGCCGCGCTCCTCGTCATCCAGATGCGCAACACTGACGATCACCGCCGGCGTGCGGCCATCCTTCGGCTTCAACCACTCTCCGACGTCCAAACTTGCACCCTGCCGCCAACTCGCAAAGCTGGGCGACGCCAGCAAGGTATTGAGGCCCGCCGCCAACTGCGTGCGCTCCGCCTTGCGCATGAACGCATTGATCGGCATCGCCCCCACTTCCTCGATGGGCGGCTCCAGCACGTCTTGCATCAACGCTCGCAAATCCGCGTCCAGACCGGCCGAAAAGCGTCGCTCCGCCAGCACACTGAGCAGCACATGCTCCTTACTCTTCGCCGGATCCGGATCGCGCCCCAGCAGGCGCAACACCAGCGACACGGCCGCGCTCAACGCGGCCCGCGCGGACTCCGGATCACTCTCCCATCTAGCCGAACGCCGCTCGAGCGGTGACAACACGTGCAGCGGCTCACCCGAGCTCGCGCCCGGCGTCAGCACCCGCACGTGCGTCTTACTCGCAAAACGTTTGAGCTCCGCTTCACCGATCGCGTGCTCGGCCAGAGCCGCGCGCCGCTCCTTGGCCAGCTGCGCTGCGCGCGCCGACACCGCGTCCGAACCGCCCTCCTGCTCGGCATCCAGCCAGGGCAGGTACGCCTCGGGCGCGAAGTCGGCAAACGCCAAGAGCAGATTCGGCAAATCTCCCTTCACATCCACCATCAAAATCGGAATGCCGGCGCCCATCGCCTCTTCAGCCAACACCGTAACCAGCCCACTCTTGCCGCTCCCCGTCATACCGACGATCACGGAATGCGTGACGAGATGTTCCGGTGGCAAACGCAGCACCGGGCCACCCTCGCTGCCATCGAAAGGCCTCCACGGTCCCAGTTGCAGTGCCGGCTGTTTTCTCATGACGAGGCTCTCCTTGCTTCCGGACGATGTGGATCATTCAGTCGGCATGAACGGGTCACGCGATGCGGCGCTGGGCGCCTTCGCCTGCGGAGTGGTCGCCACTGCGGGCGTGCCCGCTGTGGTCGTTGGCGGTTGTCCCGTCGCCGGGCCCGGCACGCTGGGCTCAGCCGGCACTTCGCTGCCCTTGCGCCGACCACGTCCCGTGTACAACGTCGGGGCGATCGCCTCCACGTCGTCCTCATCCCAACGCAAGCACGTGACGAAGCGTCGCACCTGATCGTACGACCGCAGCAGCAGCGTGAACGCCCGGACCCTCAAGTCCGCCGCCTTAGGCGCCGCCGACGGCCCTTGCTCTTTCAAGCCGACCACGCGCGTCAGCCTCAACTCGAGCTTTCCCGCTCGCTCCAGCTCATGCGCCGTGATCGCCGACTTGCCTTCGATAGCAGGCCACGCGGCGCTCAGCGTCGCCACCAACAAACCCAAATCCTGAGCCAAGTTCTTGTACCCTGTCGTTCCGCTCAGGTGCTTCAGGTTGGAGCCGCTGACCAGACCACGCTTCGCGAGCGCGGTGGTGTCTGCGAGCAGCCGTTCGCGTGCCTCCTGCG
>Ga0247764_1000604_pt1 | contig 12586 bp, 9 predicted proteins | sample UWRJL051202B4_FD_179932 | JGI IMG/M metagenome (GOLD analysis project Ga0247764, IMG submission 179932) | Plant litter microbial communities from Arlington Agricultural Research Station in Wisconsin, United States - UWRJ-L051-202B-4 | ecosystem: Environmental > Terrestrial > Plant litter >...
TTGTCCGCAACTGTCCTGATATCCTCTCAACCGGCAACCCGGGTTTCAATGAACGCGCAGCGTCTTCTACACACCATCGACGGAATCAGTACCTGGTTCGGCAAAGCCGCGGCGTGGCTGATCGTCGGATTGATGGCGCTGGTCTGTGCCGAAGTCTTCAAGCGCTATATCCTCAACATGCCGACGGCGTGGATCTTCGACGCCTCCAACATGCTGTACGGCACGCTGTTCATGATCGCCGGCGCCTACACGCTGGCGCAGAACGCCCATGTCCGCGGAGACTTTCTCTATAGCTCGATGCGACCGCGCACCCAGGCGTCGCTCGATCTCGTGCTTTATATTGTTTTCTTCCTGCCCGGCATCGCCGCGCTGGCCTATGCCGGCTGGGACTATGCGTCGGCCTCCTACCGCATCAACGAGCATTCCAACGTCACCGCCGACGGGCCGCCGGTCTATCATTTCAAGTTCATGATCCCGCTCGCCGGCGCGCTGCTGCTGCTGCAGGGCGCCGCCGAAATCATGCGCTGCGTGATCTGCCTGAGGACGGGGGCGTGGCCGAGCCGGCTCAAGGACGTCAGCGAGATCGACGTCGTCGAGGAACAGCTGGCGCACAGTGAATATGTCGACGACGAAACGCGCAGGGACGCGATCGCGCACGCGCAGGGTATCGAGGAAAGCGCGCGGCAGCGCGGCATGGGCGGAGACTTGCAGCGATGAGCGATCCGGCACTCGGACTTCTGATGCTGGGACTCATCGTGGTCGTGATCATGATGGGCTTCCCGACGGCGTTCACGCTGATGGGCCTTGGCATGTTCTTCGGCTTCTTCGCCTATTACCGTGGCGGCGAGGCCTGGGCCGACAACCACATCTTCGACCTGATGGTCCAGCGCACCTATGGCGCCATGACCAACGACGTCCTGATCTCGATCCCGCTGTTCGTGCTGATGGGCTACGTGATGGAACGCGGCGCGCTGGTCGACAAGATGTTCTATTCGATCCAGCTCGCGTTCCGCCGCGTACCGGCCTCGCTCGCGGTCGCCACGCTGATCGTGTGCACCTTCTGGGGCATCGCCTCGGGCCTGGTCGGCGCGGTGGTGGTGCTGATGGGCGTCATCGCCTTCAATCCGATGCTGAAAGCCGGATACGACGTCAAGCTCGCCTCCGGCGTCATCACCGCCGGCGGCACGCTCGGCATCCTGATCCCGCCCTCGGTGATGATCATCGTCTACGCGGCGGTCGCCGGGCAGTCGGTGGTGAAGCTCTACGCGGCGGCGATGTTTCCAGGCTTCTTCCTGGCGTTCCTGTATCTCGTCTACATCATCGGCTGGGCGCTGATAAACCCGAAGATCGCGCCGAAGCTTCCCGAGAGCGAAACCCGCGTTCCGGTCCGGCCATGGGTGGCCGAGCTGCAGCAGGCCTATTCGCGCAGGATGCTGCCGGCGCTGTTTGGCGCCGTGCTGGCACCGTCAAAGGCGATGAACATCAGCGTGGACGGCGCGCGCATCGGTTATCCGCTGCTTCTGAAAAATCTCGGCTTCGCACTGGTGCCGCTGGTGCTGACGGTGGCCACGCTATGGGCGACGTGGTGGTACGTCGTCATTCACCCGCAGCCGGATATGCCGACGCCGCCGGCGGCGTCGATCCAGCAGAAGGTGGACGACGCACCGCAGCCGCTCGGCGCCGGCGCTGCGTCGCAGCCGGCCGAAGAAAAGCTGGAAGAGCTCGGCGGCGGCAGGTCGGGTGCCGCGTCCAGGAACGAGCCGGAAGCGCTGCAGCAGATGGGCAGCGCCGAACTGCGCAGCACCATCACCACACCTTCTTATACCGGGCCGGCGCCGGAGTTTTATACCTACTTCGCGTTCATCGCCGGCATCTTCGGGCTGGTGCTGTTGTATTACTACTGGACCATGGAGGCCGAGCAGTTCGAGGTGCTGCGGCTGCTGGTCGCCTCGGTGATGCCGCTGGGCTTACTGACGGCAATCGTGCTGGCGGTGATCCTGCTCGGTATTACCACCGCAACGGAATCCGCCGCGGTCGGCGCCGCCGGCGCGTTCCTGCTCGCCTTCCAGGCCCGGACGCTGGACTGGAAGCGGACCAAGGAAGCCGTATTCCTCACCGCAAAAACCACCTCGATGGTGTGCTGGCTGTTCGTCGGCTCGGCGCTGTTCTCGGCGGTATTCGCGATCCTCGGAGGTCAGGCGCTGCTGGAAAGCTGGGTGCTGTCGCTCAACATGACGCCGGTCCAGTTCATGATCCTGTCGCAGGCGATCATTTTCATCCTGGGCTGGCCGCTGGAATGGACCGAGATCATCGTGATCTTCGTGCCGATCTTCCTGCCGATGCTGAAGCACTTCAGCATCGATCCGATCCTGTGGGGCGTGATGGTCTTCGTGAACCTGCAGGCCGCCTTCCTGTCGCCGCCGGTGGCGATGTCTGCGTTCTATCTGAAAGGCGTGGCGCCGAAGCACGTCACGCTGAACCAGATCTTCGCGGGCATGATGCCCTACATGTTCATCGTCATCGTCTGCATGGTGCTGATGTACATCTGGCCCGGCATTACGCTGTGGCTGCCGAATTACCTGTACGGCAACTAGACAGTCGGCCGCGCGATTGAAGATGCCGTCAGGACGGCTTATCTAATCGCCCGTCTCGAAAATGTGATGAGCGCAAACCACCAAAGCTTTGCGCGTTTCCCCGTCGGAACAAAGGCTCGGCCGCAGAGTTGGTTGCACTGCATCATGCATGCCTGTGCAGGCTCGAAACGAGGCCCTATGTCCATCATCGTCAACGGCGTCGATGTCCCTCTACCTGCTGACCCCCGCGTCTCCCTGCTCGACCATCTCCGCGAGACCCTGCATCTGACCGGCACCAAGAAAGGCTGCAACCAGGGTGCTTGCGGGGCTTGCACGGTGTTGGCCGGAGGCGAGCGCATTCTGTCGTGCCTTGCACTCGCAGTTCAGTATGCCGGCCAAGAGATCACGACCATCGAGGGGATCGGCACGGCTACGAAATTCCATCCACTGCAGCAGGCGTTTGTGGAGCATGACGGGTTTCAGTGCGGATATTGCACGCCCGGCCAGATTTGTTCGGCGGTGGCGATGATCGCCGAAGCACGCGCCGGGATTCCCAGTCACGTCTCCGATGATCTGCTGGCCGAAAGCTTTGAACTCAGCCATGACGAGCTGCGTGAACGCATGAGCGGCAATCTCTGCCGATGCGGCGCGCATAACGGTATCATCGCTGCGATCCAGTCGGCCTGCGCTGACCAAGCGCAAGAGAGCAATCCTGTCGCCGCGGAGACCGCCGCATGACACCGTTCAGCTACAGCCGTGCCGACAATGCCGCCGATGCCATTCGACTTGGCGTAGACGCTGGTGCAAAGTTTCTGGGCGGCGGGACCAACCTGGTCGACCTGATGCGCGAGACGATCGAGCGGCCATCAGCGCTGATCGACGTGACGGGTCTGGACGATGGGATCGTCGATACCGACGGGGGTGGCTTGAAGATCGGCGCCGCGGTGCGGAATTCCGCCCTTGCCGCGGACCGGCGGGTTCGCTCGCGCTTTCCGTTACTGACCCGCGCGATTGTCGCCGGGGCAAGCGCGCAGATTCGCAACATGGCGACCGTCGGCGGCAATTTGCTTCAGCGCACGCGCTGCAGCTATTTTTATGACGATGCCGGTTCGGCCTGCAACAAGCGCACGCCCGGGCAGGGCTGCGACGCCCGACACGGCTTTCACCGCTATCACGCGATTCTGGGTGCCTCGCCGCAGTGCGTTGCGACCCATCCATCGGACATGGCCGTCGCGATGGCCGCGCTCGACGCGGTGGTGCATCTGGAAGGCCCCGACGGCGCGCGATCGGTCGCGCTGACCGACTTGCATCGCCTGCCGGGCGAGCGACCTGATATCGAGACGCAGCTCAAGCATGGCGAACTGATCACCGCGATCGAACTGCCGCCGCTTTCGCTGGCCGGCAATTCGACCTATCGCAAGGTCCGCGACCGGGCAAGTTACGCCTTCGCGCTGATTTCCGTTGCCGCCGCGCTCGAGGTAAAGGACGGCCGTATAACCGATGTCCGGCTGGCGCTCGGCGGCGTCGCGCACAAACCGTGGCGAGCGGTGAAGGCCGAAGCTGCGCTGATGGGCCAGCCCGCCAGCGAGGCCAGCTTCCTTGCGGCGGCGGATACGGAACTGTCGGACGCCGTCCCGCTTCCGCTCAACGCGTTCAAGGTCGAATTGGCCAGACGCACCATGGCAGCGGTGCTGGGCAAACTCACGCAGACTTCGGAGCGTCGAGCATGAGCATCGTCGATGGCGCAAAACAGGCGGTGCAAGGATTGGTGCAGGGCGCGATGGCCAAGGCGGTCGCGCTGGCGCCTGATAGATGGATTCCCGGCGGGACGCCCGACCCGCTCATTCTTCAACAGCACGGCCACATCGGAAAGCCGCTGTCGCGGATTGACGGACCGCTGAAGGTCGCCGGGCAAGCCCGGTTCGCCGCCGAAATTCAGATCGACGGCATGGTTTACGCCGCGCTCGTCCATTCCACGATCGCCAAGGGCAGGATTGCCCGTCTGGATACCGCCCATGCGGAAGCCGCGCCCGGCGTGGTCGCGGTCATGACGCATGAGAATGCCCCGCGGCTAAAACCACCGCCGGTGTTCATGTCGGCTGCAAAGGCGGCCGGCGGCGACGACTGGCCCGTGATGCAGGATGCAACCGTACGCTGGAATGGCGAGCCGGTCGCGGTGGTTCTCGCGGAAACCCAGGAACAGGCGGAGCACGCCGCTTCGCTGGTAGTGGTGCACTATGACGAAGTGGAGGGTTTGACCTCGTTCGCCGAGGCGATTGCCAGGGGGACGAAGCCGGGAGCGTTCATGGGCGGGCCCCTTCACAACGAGAAGGGGGACGCTGAAGCTGAGCTTGCCGCCGCGCAGACCAAAATCGATTCCACCTATACAACCCCGCGCCACAACCATAATGCGATCGAGCTCCACGGCGTGACTGTCGCGTGGCAGGGTGACACCTTACGAATTCACGACGCCTCGCAGCTCGTCGCGCATACCGCTTGGTCGATCGCGCAGATATTCGGGCTGAACGAGGAGCAGGTGATCGTCACATCGCCGTTCGTCGGCGGCGGGTTTGGCGGCAAGTGTCTGTGGCAACACCAGGTGCTTGCGGCCGCGGCCTCGAAGTTTGCCGGCCGGCCGGTTCGGCTCGTGCTGTCGCGAGAGGGCGTATACCGCGTGGTCGGCGGTCGCAGCCTCACCGAGCAGCGGGTGGCGCTCGCGGCGGGCGCCGACGGCAAGCTCACCGCGCTGATCCACAGCGGGACGACGGCCAAGATCGATGGCAATGTAATGCCCGAGCCATTCATCTTGCCGACCCGCAGCGCCTATGCATCCACGACGTTGCTGCTGGACGTCCAGACGGTCGAGCTCGACATGCTTGCCAACACCTTCATGCGTGCGCCCGGTGAAGCGGTCGGCACCTTTGCTCTCGAATGCGCCATGGACGAACTCGCCGAGAAATTGGCTATGGATCCGATAGAACTGCGCCTGCGCAACGAGCCGGAGAAGGATCCTTTGTCGGACCTGCCGTTTTCCGCGCGCCATATCGACGACGCCTGGCGAACCGGCGCCAGTAAATTCGGCTGGGACCGGCGCAAGACGAAGCCGCGCAGCCGGCAGGATGGCGAATGGTTGGTCGGAATGGGATGTGCCACCGCGACCTACCCCTATTACCGCATGCCCGGTGGCGCGGCGCGGATTACGCTGACAACGGATGGGAAGGCTGCAATCGACATCGCCGCACACGAGATGGGCATGGGAACGGCGACGGCCCAAACGCAGATTTCAGCCGATCGGCTCGGGCTGCCGCTGGATTGCATCAGCTTTAATTACGGCGATTCCACCTTGCCCGGCGTGGTGCTTGCCGGTGGATCACAGCAGACCGCCGCGATCGGCGCTTCGGTGATCGCGGCGCATCGCGCATTGGTCGGCGAATTGCTCAAGCTTGCAGGCAACGACAGCCCCCTGGCTGGCCTCAAGCCTGATGAGGTCGCGAGCCGGGACGGCGGATTGTGCAAGCTTGACGAACAGGAACGGTTCGAAAGCTACGTGTCAATCCTCACCCGTGCCCAGCGTAGCGAGGTGAGCGTCGAGGCAACCCCGCCCGATCCATTGGAAACGATGCATTGGTCGATGCACAGCCATGGAGCGATGTTCGCGGAGGTTCGGGTGAACGCGGTCACCGGCGAGATCCGCGTCAGCCGGTTTTTGGGATCCTTCGACTGCGGACGAATCATGAATGCCAAGACCGCGGCCAGCCAGTTTCGCGGCGGGATCATCATGGGACTGGGGCTGGCTTTGATGGAAGAGACCCAGTTCGACGAACGCAACGGGCGCATCATGAACCCGAGCCTCGCCGAGTATCATATACCCGTGCATATGGATGTGCCGGAAATTGAGGTGATGTGGACCGACATCCCCGATCCTCACACTCCCATGGGGGCGCGCGGTGTTGGCGAGATCGGCATCACCGGCACCGCTGCTGCCGTGGCGAATGCGGTATATAACGCAACCGGAAAACGCGTCCGCGATTTGCCGATCACGCTGGACAAGCTGCTGGGATAGCGTCGCCGGGGCAGCACCATTTGAGCCGACGCTGCAGCGTGATCGGAGGCTTCTCCGCGGTGAGGTCGCTGAACCGGTCGCCGGAGGCGTGACGATCGATTCGCGACGCCCGGATTCCGCGAAATGATCGAAGTTCGGCGCGACCGCCGCTTCCTTTGTCAAAAGCAGATAGATTCGTGCGACCGCTCTTTGAAGACGCTTCGATCTGCCGAACGGCATTCGTCGCGCCGTTGCATAGGGCTCTGGCGCCTTCTACTGCCCGTGGCTCGCCAGCATCTGCTGGCAGGCCTTGCTGAGCTTGGCGCGATTCTGCTTCAGGCAGGCCAGAATGATTTGATCGCCGTCCTGCATCTGCGCCCGGCAAAACCGCGAGACGTCGCGCGCGCAGGCGTCCTGGCCCTGCTTCTGCTGCGCCAACGCGCCCGAGGCCATCAGGACGAGGGGAATGACGAAAAGAAATCTGGTCATGTGCTATGCCTTCATACCGGGAACCGCAATCGGCGCGTTCTAGAGCGCCGAAATACAGGCCGCAACGCATTTGTGGCGGATGCCATCGCCCCGGCCGCCATGCGTGAACGCCGCGAAAACGGAAAAACGCCTGCGTCGCATCGACGCAAGCGTTTTTTCTGAGCCGTTGACGACTGCAAGAGACGGTTTATTTCGCGGCGAGCTTGCCGGACTTCTGCGAAGCGAGTTCGCGATCCATGACACCGCGGCAGCCAACGCTCAGATCGGCGCGGTGCTTGATCATGCAGGCCGTGATCTTCGGGATGTTCGGGATTTCCGAGCTGCAGAGGCGGAACGCGTCGCCGGTGCACTGCTGCTGCGCTTCAGAGCTGAAGGCGAAGCTTGCGGTCGACGAGGCGGCGGCGAAAGAGGCGGTCAAGGCCAGCGCTAAACCAACCTTGCGAGCGGTACTGAAGAAAGCTGCGGTCATTTTCGGCTCCTGTTGGTCCAGCTACGTGGACCGGCTGTTGATGGATGCAGCATGCGCCACGAACGCGGCACCCGCTGTGACCGACATCACACAGCCTTAAAGCCCTCATCTTCTTCGCCTAACCGGCGCTTGTTCGGGAGACGTTAAGACTTTGTTGGCACTAATACTTCGTTGCGTGTGTACCCCGAGTAAGTGGAAAGAGTAGCGATGCGTAATGCGTTGGGCCTGATGCTGGGCAGTGTAGTGGCGGCGGTTCTGATTGCCGGCGTCTGGTTCTGGACTTCCTCGCCGCGCGCCGACGCGGCCGCCCCGCAAACCATGGCCGCGCGCAAGGCCGAGCCGTTACCCGCGCCCGCCGCAAAGCCCACGCCAAAGGACGACGTCGAGATCACGGCTTCGCTCTCGAAGCCCGCGCCTGCGCCCGTTGCTGTGCCGCAGCCGGCACGATCGACCTGCGCCAACCCCGACGCCCTCGGCGTCAGCCGTACCGTCGTGATCGACACCACGGGCGGACCCGGCTTCGGCTTCCTGCAATACAAGCAATTCGATTTCCTCACCGACAAGGAAGTCGTGCTCACCTTCGATGACGGTCCATGGCCGACCACGCCCGCCGTGCTGAAGGCGCTGGCGGAAGAATGCACCAAGGGCCTGTTCTTCCCGGTCGGCAAGCACACCACCTATCATCCGGAGATTCTCAAGCAGGTCTTCGCCGCCGGTCACACCGTCGGCTCGCACACCTGGTCGCACGCTCATCTCGACAGCAAAAAGATGACCGAGCCGCAGATGAAGGAAGAGATCGAGAAGGGTTTTAGCGCCGTGAAGATGGCGATCGGTGCCGCGCCCGCGCCGTTCTTCCGCTTTCCGGGCCTCGGGCACACGCAGCCGGCGCTGGGCTATCTCGCCTCGCGCAACATCTCGATGTTTTCAGTCGATGTCGATTCCAACGACTTCAAATCGTCCGGTCCCGACCAGGTCATCAACAACGTCATGACCAAGCTCGACAAGCAGGGCAAGGGCGTCATCCTGATGCACGACCTGCAGAAGCACACCGCGATCGCCCTGCCGACGCTGCTGCGCCGCCTCAAGGCCGGCGGCTACAAGGTGGTGCAGATGCGGGCCAAGGAGCAGCTCGAAACCCTGCCCGAATATGACGCGATGCTGGTGAAGGATCAGAAGGTGCCGGCCGTGGCCAGCCGCCCGATCAGCAGCGTGGTGCAGACGGTGACACAATAAAGGATTGGCGGGAAGCCGTTCATCGGCTCCGGCTTGTGCAATGAAAAACGCGCCCTCCGGATGGGAATCCGAGCGGGCGCGTTTTGCTTTGGCAAGTTTACCAGTAGATGCCGTGCCGGTGCAGCGCAGTGATGATGCGCGCCCGGATCCCGAAGCGCATGCGGGACTGGCCGGCGCCTCTCTGCTGCATCATCGCAGCTCTCCGGGCCGACGCTCCGCCAGCCCCGGCGCTTTGAGGACGACCGGCGTACCGTTGCTGCATGCCGGCCGGCCGCTGCCTCATCCTCGCGGGGTTGCCCGCCGCAGCCCTGCCCGTCTCGGATCTGGCCGACTCGGACTTGTTCTCGGACTTGGGCTCGACGGCCGCAGGCCGCTCGACATATTTTGGCGCTTCGACCGCTTCCGCGCTTTTCGATGTATCCGCGGCCCGCGCGGGCGCCGGAGCATAGTTCGTCTCGCCGCCACCGAGCGACAAGCTTCGATCACCAGCCTGCGCCGCAGCGGAGGCCAAAACAAATCCTGCAATCAGAATGAATTTACGCATGGTTGTATCTCCCCGTTGAGGTTGACGGAGACACTATGCGGAGCAGGGTGAGATTGATGTGAGACAGGTCACGCAAAACACCTGCCGATGGACCGCCGCGTGGCTGCGGCGGCCGTGTCGGAGGCGCGGGTCTGTTCTCGAAGAGCCCTTCGTCATCTCACGCACGATCAGCACGAAGTACTATGACCCTCACGTGCCGCAATAGGTCATGGCCGCTGTCCTGGTGGCACGGTTGCTCGCCTGGCATCCATAGCGGAAGCCACGACGGCATGGTGCCACGCTGCATGCCCTCACTCTCTCCGTGTTGCCGGGTTCTTGGAAGTCGCCAATGCAGTCAGCCGGGTCCGGCGTCGATCAAAGCAGTCCCGCCGGCCGCATGTCTGGTATTTCCGCAATGCTTGACCGGATGCGTGCCCGTGCCGGCGTACGCTTTCCATGGGTTGCAAAACGGAATAGCCTCTCTCCGTTCATGCAATTCAATATTTAGATCGGAGCGTAACCTGCAAATTTAGGGGAGGAATCCATGGGGAAGAGAGCCATTACACTCGGCGGTGGCGGTCCAGCGGCCGGACTGCATATAGGCGTTCTGGAAGCTCTTCAGTCACGTCCCGATATCAAGTTTGATGTCTGGTCTTTGTCCTGCATCGGTGCGTGGGTTGGGATCGTCTATAATCAATTCGATGGACCCGACAAAGCCAGGCAGACCCATCAATTTTTCAAGGACTACGTGTTCAGGAACGACGAAAGCTACGAGCGCTTTCCGATAAATTCGGTGTTTGGAACGGACTGGTTCAGCAACTCCCAAGCCCTGATGAAGTATGTGTCCGATATCGATAACTACAAGGGCGTATGGCAGCCGCACACGATGATGAGCGCGCTTGCCGAGACCGTGTCGATGTTCTCCGATCCGAAAAGAAAGCTGGATGAAGGAGACATCAATGGCTGGATCCTGAATCAGGTGATGGCGCCCAATCCATTCGTGCGCAACATGATGTCGATGATGTACCTGTCCGACGTCAACGGCCTCTCCAGGATCAACTATCCGAAGAGCGAGTTTATGAAGCGCATAAACTTCGAACGGCTGAAAAACTCCGACATGCCGACCATCGTTCACAATGCCTGGAATCTCGACAAGCGGCAGCTCGCATTGTTTTCCAATCGTCCGCTAACCGTTCAGAATGAAAAGTACAGGTTCGACGGCGCTATCGACGCCAGCACCTTGTGCGCGTGTTCGGCGCTTCCTTTCATCGAAGGAACGGTAGAGATCGGCCGCGACACCTACTGCGAAGGCGCGCTCGTCGATACGGTAAACTTCGACAGCTTGCTGGAAGAGCATCCGGACCTTGAGGAAATATGGGTAAGCCGGATCGTCGATACGAAGCAGATCCAGAAGCCGGAAAACCTGCACGACGCCCTGGCCAATCTTTGCCAGTTGTTCGCGGCGACCGTCGGCGAAGACGACGTCAGACTCTTCAAGTACCACGTCCGCTGTGACAAGAAATCCGATGCGGAGAAGAAACGGACGAAGAAACTCAAAGTCGTGGAGATTCACGTTCCGGGTCATATCAACTTCAAATGGAACCACAGCAACCTGGATAACGGATGCAAGTTGGGAAAGGCCGCTGCGGAGCAGGCCATCAAAGCCTACGATGAACACGAGAGCCGCGGCCCGCACGACGGACCACACTTCATCAACGAAGAGCCGCGCGGACAGGACTGGCAAAGACTGTGCGAATATCACGAGGAGCTGAAACGAGCGTCTGCATAGACGATCGAACAAGACAAGCGGCAGGTGTCTGGCGCGTACGGCGTTTTGCCCGCGATGCGGTTACCGCAACCGGTCGAGCAAAGCCTTTGCCCGCTTTATATCTTGCGTGTCTAAGCCCTCGGTGAACCAGGCGTAGATCGGCGCGAGGAGGTTGAACGCTTCCTCGCGTTTGTCCCGATCGATCCACAGCGCGGCACGGTCCGTCGCGGCTCGGAGTTCGAGCGTCTTGGCATGTTGGTTTCTTGCCGTGTTCAATGCGTGGTCGAGCAGTGCGTGCACTTCGGCTTCGACGTCTGGTCCACCGCGGACGGTCAGCACCCGGGCCTTCAGCCGATACAGTTCGGCCTCCAAGATCCGTTCGCTGTTGCGGCTGGTTGTCGCGAGGCCGTGCTCGATCAGTTCCAGCGCGGCCTCGTAGTCGTGATCAATCAACAATGGCGAACACAACAGCACGTCGAGCGCCGTGGTCGCCAGCTGATAACCCGCGCCGCGATATTCTTCCAGCGCGGCACGGATCTCCTCGAGCGCGCTGGGTGAAGGATCGAGCGACGCCACGCAGGTACCGCGAATGGCGCGCGCCAGGCGCCATTGCCGGAATCCATGCTCCTCCGACAAGGCGATACAGCGTTCGGCATGACCTTGCGCAATCAGGAATTCGCCGCGAAGGGCGTGAAGAATGCAGGCGTAATAACAGGCGTACGCCTGCGAATGCGGATGACTGATGGCATCGGCGCGCCGTATGGCGGCGTCCATTTGCAGAATTGCCGTATCGACGTGGCCGAGCAGCCAGAGCGCCCACGCCAGCAGCGCCAGGTCCGCCACGCCGGCATCCTGGCCGGCCGAACGCGCCGCCAGCCTGTCCTCCTCGCTGCTCGCCTCGAACGCGTCGTAGGCGCGCTCGATCGCTTCATGGGCCCCGGTGAGACGGCCCATGAAAAGGCGGATCATCCCCTGCCCGCGCATCGCGTTGAGCAATGCCGGTCGATCGTCGCGCGCTTCGGCGAGCTGGATCAGGACCGCGATCGTTTCCTCGGCCAGCGGCAACTCCCCGCGCATGACACTGGCGGTAGTCAACCAGAACATCACCTGGTGCTGTTCGGGAGGGTCTCCAAGACGCTCGCACAGCTCGCGCGCGCGGGCGAAGGTGGCCATCGCCCTGTTCGAGGCTGGTCCCTGGGTCGCGATCAGGCAAGGCCCGAGAGCGAATTGGAAATCGAGTTCCAGCCGGTCCTTTCGCGCGCTGTCGGGCAGATGGCCCGAGGCTTCGATACCTCGTTGCAGGTGTGCGATGGCCTCGAGGTTGGCCGAGCGCAAGGCGGCCTTCCTGCCGGCGTCCAGCCAATATGCCTCCGCCTTCTGGAACAACCCGGCCTCCGTCAGATGGTGGGCGAGCGTTTCGGGTTGAGCCTCCACGATTTCCGGGAACCGTTGCTCGAAGGCGTTCGCGATCTTCGCATGCAACGTGGCG
>Ga0247764_1000605_pt1 | contig 12567 bp, 7 predicted proteins | sample UWRJL051202B4_FD_179932 | JGI IMG/M metagenome (GOLD analysis project Ga0247764, IMG submission 179932) | Plant litter microbial communities from Arlington Agricultural Research Station in Wisconsin, United States - UWRJ-L051-202B-4 | ecosystem: Environmental > Terrestrial > Plant litter >...
CGCTGCACTTGGCCTTCCAGTCCCTATCCCGATCGACGCCCTACCCACGGAAGCTGCGCTCAAGCGCGCGGCCACTCGAGGCATGGAGCCCGTTCCGATCGATGCGCTCCCCACGGAGGCGCCTCGGGCGCCGACTCGAGCAAGCGACCCGTATGCCGCCAGCTTCAACCCCGACGATGCCTACGGTCGCTACGCGGAGCCACGCCCTCGCTACGACGTCACCCCGCCCAGGCGCCGCAGCGCTCCGACCGAGCCACGAAACCCACCCCAACGCTCGAACCCGGGCAGCGCGCCCCGCAGCAAGGATCTGTTCGATGACCCGGATTAGAACAACCCATTTGCGGGCGACGTTCCGCGCGGTGTCGGCGCTGACCGCCTTCGCGTTCGCGCACACGGCCCACGCGCAGAGCGCGGAAGATGCTTCCGGCTCGCGCGCGCTGTTCAATGAGGGTCGCAAGTTGCTCGCAGCCGGCCAGTTTGCGGAAGCCTGCCCCAAGTTCGAAGAGAGCGAGCGCTTGAAGCCAGGGATCGGCGTCGCCTTCAACTTGGCCGATTGTTGGTCGAAGCTTGGACGCAGCGCCAGCGCGTGGTCGAAGTTTTTGGAAGTTGCCAATGCCGCTTCCAACGCCGGACAGAAAGATCGCGAAGCCGTCGCCCGACAACGCGCCGCGACGCTCGAAGCGGAGCTCGCGCGGCTGACGGTCAGCGTGGAGGAGGAGAGCTCGGTCACGCAAATCTTGCGCGATAACGTGGAACTCCCGCGTGAAAACTGGGGCAAGAATCTGCCGGTGGATCCGGGGGAGCATCGCGTGGAGGCGCGTCGCCGTGGCGGAGCCGCGCCCCACACCGTGACGGTTGCGATCGAACCACGCACCAGCGTGCGGATAGCAATTCCAAAGCTTGAACGTCCATCGCGGCCTCGCCACCGCGACGCCAGGGAACGACACGAAGACCCGACCGCTACGGAAACCAAGTTATCGGACACACCCAGCAACGCCGAACGCAGCAGCGGTGGCAGCCTCGGTACGCGTCGAAGCATCGCGCTCGGCCTGGGAGGGTTGAGTCTGGTGGGATTCGTGTCGGGTGGTTACTTCTTGGTGCAACGCGCTGCGCACAACGAGCAGGCCGAGAGTTTGTGTCCAGGATCGATCTGCGATCGCGAGGACGAGATCGGTCGGCACGATGGCTTCGTAATCGAGGCGAGGCGCGATGCGACGCTCGCAACGGTCAGCTTCGTGGCCGGCGGAGCCGCGTTGGTCGCGGGCACGGTCTTGTTCTTGACGGGAGACTCGGAAGATCAGTCGGCGGCCACGGGGACTTCGCGACGTGCCAGCCTGCGCTTTTCTGTAGGAAGCCCGGGGGCGCTAGCGGGCGCAAGCGTGGGCGGGCAATTTTAGAGAGTGGCGCCGCTGCGGCCGCCGCCGCCGATCCGTCCACAATTTGCGGAAATGTGCGCGCCGACTCGACGAGTAGGCCCCTCCAGCGATAGATTCCGGCTGCGGGCGGGGGTGGAACCTCCGCTTCGCATTGCCAGTGAGCCATCCTGTGAATCCCGAAGCGAACTCTGACGTCCCTGGTGAATCTGTAGACGCCAATCCGCCCGTCGCTCCGGCGCCGGAGACGGTGGAAGCCGCGCCCCCGGCGGCCCCGGCGGCGGTCGTGGCGTCCAAGCCGCCTGTACCGCGCCGTATCCTCGAATGGTTTTGGGGATCGAAAGCGATGGCGGCGGCACGCTCTCGCTCGCTGGGACCGAACCCGCAGGTGCTGGAGCTGGTGCGACGCGCTCGGCTCGCGAGCGAAGTGGCGCAATTGGTGCTCGAGCCACCGCAACCGCTGGATCACGGTCCCGGTCACGGCGTGGCGTGCGACCTGTATCGGCAAGCCATCTACTGGACGCTGTTGGCGCGTCGGCAAATGAACCAGGGCGGAACGTTGGAGCCCGTGCTCGAAGCCGACGTGTGGCGCGATGCCAACCCCGTCGAACTAGCCAAAGAAGCCGGTCAACCCGGCCTGGCCGACAACATTGGTCGCGCCTTTGGTCCCAAGCCGTTCATCGACTTCGCCGAGCTCAGCGCGGAAGAGCAGTTGGCGCTCGCTACGCAGCTGCGCTCCGTGACCGAACCCATCCTCGACAACCTGGAGAGCCGTCAGATCGAGGTGGAGCGGGTGTGGATGCGCCGCACGGTTCGCCTGGGCGCGTTGGCAGCTCTGCTCGCTGCGGTCGTGACGGCGTACGCGCTCACGTCGGATGTCCGAGAACGAGGCGCAGATCTGGCAACGGGGGCAAGCTGGGTGGCAAGCTCCAAGTATCCAGAAAATGGATGCACCTCACCCGCGCAAAAGTGCACGGAGAGCCCCAACTTCTTCTTCCACACCAACGAAGAGATCGATCCGAACATCATCTTCGATCTCAAAAAGACTCAAAGCATCTCGGGCGTGCGTGTGGTCAACCGACCAGATTGCTGCCCAGGCCGCGGCATCCCGCTGGTCGTGGAGGTCAGCGACGACTTGAAGACCTGGAAAGAAGTCGCGCGCCGCTCACGCGACTTCTCCAACTGGCGCGTCAACTTCCCCAAGGTCAGCGGGCGTTACGTCAAACTCCACGCCCCGAACAAGAACATCCTGCACCTCCAGCAAGTCCGTATTTTGCCGTGAAGGTGTGCGCGTAGACCGGTCCTGTGCGGTCAGGAGTCCACAGGAAGTCGAAAGGCGGGAAGAGTTGGGATTGGGTTGAGTCGTTCAGTCATCACCAACCCTCAAACCCCTTCCGTCTTGCGCCTTCCTGTGATCTCCCCGCTGAGGCGCTTTTCAGCCTGAGGTCGGGATCTTGCCTTCTACGCCCTTGATGTAGAAGTTGATGCCGGAGAGGAACTTGTCGTCGGCGGTTTCGCCGGCCTTGAGCACCTCTTTACCGGACTGGTCCACGATCGGGCCTTTCCAGATGCTGAAGCTGCCGTCCTTGAGCCCAGCCTTGATCTGCTCGATCTTGGCCTTGGCTTCCGCGGAGACTTGGTCGGAGAGGCCGACCAGATCGATGGCGCCTTCCTTCACTCCCCACCAGGTTTTGCCGGTCTTCCAGCTGCCGTCCAGCGCCTCTTTCACGGCCTGCTTGTAGTAGGGCCCCCAGTTGATGATGGCCGAACCCAGGTGCGCCTTGGGACCGAACTTGCTCATGTTGGAGTCCCAGCCGAAGCCGAACTTCCCGGCCTTTTCCGCGGTCTGAAGCACGGCGGAGGAGTCGGTATTTTGCATCAACACGTCGGCGCCTTGATTCAGCAAGGCTTGTGCGGCTTCGCCTTCCTTCGGCGGATCGAACCATTTGTTCACCCACACCACGTGCGTGGTGATCTTGGGGTTCACGCTCCGGGCGCCGAGTGTGAAGGAGTCGATGTTGCGGATCACTTCCGGGATCGGAATCGAACCGACGACGCCGAGCTTGTTGGATTTGGTGACGCCGCCGGCGATGACGCCAGCCATGTAGGCGCCTTCATACGTGCGCGCGTCGTAGGTGCGCAGGTTAGCGCCGGTCTTGTACCCGGTAGCGTGCTCGAAGCGCACGGATTTGGCTTCCGTCGCGACCTTGAGCATCGGCTCCATGTACCCGAACGTGGTGCCGAAGATCAGCGTGTTGCCTTGATCGACCAGGTCGCGCATCACGCGCTCCGCATCAGCGGATTCAGGCACGTTTTCGACGAAGGCTGTCGTCACCTTCGAGCCGAACTCCGCTTCGACCTCTTTGCGACCCCGGTCGTGCGCAAACGTCCAGCCGGCATCACCAACTGGCCCGACGTAGGCGAACGCAATCTTCAAGGGTCCGGCAGGTTTTGCGGCCTCCACCGCGGCGCTGGCGCTACTGGCGCTCGTCGTTGCGGCGCTGGGCTCGGTCTTTTTGCTGCAGGCCGACAACAATAAGCAGGCGAGCGCAGCGCTGACGGCTCGTCGGTGAATGAGGTTTGGCGGGGTCATGTCGTCTCCTGTGAATGAATGGGAAGGACTCAGGCGCTCACGCGCCTGGATGGAAAGGTTTGCCCAAGGCAGCGGGCATATTGCTGCGGATCCAGGCGGAATTGCGCGAAATCAGCACCAGCACCAAAATCGTAGCCAGGTACGGCAGCGCCGTGAGAAGTTGAATCGGCAAATTTACGCCCTGACCCTGTAAGTGGAGCTGCAGCATGGTCACGCCGCCAAACAGGTACGCGCCGAGCAGCACGCGCGCGGGTCGCCACGTCGCAAACGCGGTCAGCGCCAACGCGATCCAACCCTTGCCCGCGATCATGCCCTCGATCCACAGCGGCGTGTACACCACCGAAACGTAGGCGCCTGCCAGCCCGCACAACGCACCGCCGGCCATGACCGCCGACACGCGAATGCGCCGCACGGGGTAACCGAGCGCGTGGGCGGACTCCGGCGATTCGCCAATGGCGCGCAGCACCAGTCCGCTGCGCGCGCGGAACAAGAACCAACTAAATGCAAGACTGAGCAGCACCGTCAGATACACGAGCGGGTGGAACGAGAACAACGCCGGACCCAGCACGGGCAGCTTCGACAAACCGGGGAGCGTGAACTGCGTGCGTTCGCCCAAACTTTCGCTGGCGTACGGCACGCCCACGAACGCCGAAAACCCGGCGCCAAACAAACTGAGCGCGAGCCCTGTCGCGTACTGATTGGTGTTCAGGTAGATCACCAGCAGCGCAAAAAACAAGGCGAGTACAGCGCCCGCGGCCACCCCTGCCAACAGCGCCAAGAAGTCGCTGTGCGTGTGCACGGCCGTGGCAAACCCGGTCACCGCGGCCACCAACATCAGGCCCTCTGCGCCGAGATTCAGCACGCCGGAGCGCTCGTTGATCAACAACCCCAGCGCGGCCAGCGCGATCGGTGTGCCTGAGTTGATGGAGGCTGCAAACAGCAGCGCCAGTTCGTTCAGGTTCACGGCACGCCCTCTTCACTACCTGGTGGCGGCGCGGCCTGCCCGGGCGGAGAGCGGAGTGCCACGCGCGGCTTACCGAAACGCAAGCGATGGGTCGTGAACGTGTCGCAAGCGAGCAACAAGAACAGCAGCAAGCCCTGGAAGACGTAGGTCAACGACTTGGGTAGCCCCAAGCGCGACTGCGACATCTCACCACCGATGTAGAGCAGGCTCATCAGCACCGCCGCGAGCGTGGCGCCGAACGGGTTCAACCTACCGACGAACGCCACGATGATCGCGCCAAAGCCGTACCCGAGCGGCAGGTGCGTCGTGAGTTGGCCAACCGGACCCGTCGCCTCCAAGGCGCCGGCCAAGCCGGCAAGGGCGCCGGATAACAGCAGCGCCGTCCACAGCGCGCTCTTTTGGGAGAATCCCGCGTATCGCGCGGCTAGCGGCGACAAGCCACCGACTTCCAGGCGATAGCCGGCGTGCGTTCGAAACAGGAAGACCCAGACTACCACCACCAAACCCAGCGCCAGCAGGATGCCGACGTTGGCGCGCGTGCCTTCGATCAACTGCGGCACCCGCACGGCGTCCAGAAACGTAACGGTTTGCGGGAAGTTGTAGCCCTGCGGGTCCTTCCACGGTCCAGACACCACGTAGCTCAGCAGCTGCTCTGCCACGTACACCAGCATCAAGCTGACCAAGATCTCATTGGCGTTGTAGCGGCTTCGCAAGTACGCGACGACCGCGGCCCACGCCATGCCGCACAACGTGCCGCACAGCGACGCAACGATCAACAAAGCGCCGCTCGAACTCTCCGTCGCGCGGATGGCCACGCCCGAAGCACCGATGGCGCCGAGAATGAACTGCCCTTCCGCGCCGATGTTCCACAAATTCGAGCGAAAACACACGCACAAGCCGAGCGCGATCAAGAGCAGCGGCGCAGTTTTGATCGACAGCTCGCTCAGCCCGCGCGTGCTCTTGAGCGGTTCCACGAAGAACATGCTCAGGCCTTGCAGCGGGTCCTTACCCAGAGCCACGAACAAAAGGACGGCGATCACCAGCGTCAAGAGCAGCGCGATCAACGGTGATGCCACCGACATCGCGCGCGACGCTTCCACGCGCGGCTCAAGCCGGAGCATGTTGAACTCCGTGCGCTTCGGACGAAGGTTGCCGCCCCGGCCACAAGCCGCTCATCCATTCGCCGATTTGCAAGGCCGTGGCGTCCTTGCGCGCGATGCGCGGCGACACGCGTCCGCCCGCCATCACCACCAGGTAATCGGCGATCTCGAACAGCTCCGACAATTCCTCGCTGATCACCAAGAGCGCGCAGCCGGCATCGCGCAAGCGCAGCAATTCGCCGCGAATCTGCGCCGACGCGCCCACGTCGACGCCCCACGTGGGTTGTTCGATCACCAACACCTTCGGGGCGGCGTCGATTTCTCGACCCATGATGAACTTCTGCAGGTTCCCGCCGGACAGGCTCTTCGCGCTGTTCTCCGAGCGCGCTTTGACGCTGAACGCCGAGATCAGGTGCCTGGCCAGTCTTCGCACGGCGTTCGAGTCGACGAAGCCGCTCGGATGCACGGCTTCGCTGCGCGTGAGCAGCGCATTGTACGTCAACGACAAGCTTGGCACCGTGGCGCGCCCCAGTCGCTCTTCCGGCACGCAGCGCAAGCCGAGCAAGCGCCGCTGCTGCGGAAACGTCTCGGTCATGGAGGTTCCGAACAATTCGACGCGACCCGTGGCAGGCACGTTGGCTTCACCCGAAAGCAGCGCGAACAATTCTTTCTGACCGTTGCCAGAAATGCCGGCAACACCCACGATTTCTCCTTCGCGCACGCGCAAGCTCACGTCAGCAAGAGAGGTGCCGAATGCATCCAGCTTCGGGAGGTTGAGCTCGCAAAGCTCCAGCGCGACCTTGCCCGCCGTCCGCTCCGCGTGCATCAATTGCGGCGGCTCCCGGCCGATCATCAAGCGTGACAGCTCGGCGTTGGTGGTCGCGCTGCCAACATCGACCTCACCCACCACGCGACCATCGCGCAAGACGGTGCAGCGCTGGCAGAGCGCGCGAATCTCGTCGAGTTTGTGGCTGATGTACAAGATCGAGCAGCCAGCGTTGGAGAGTGCGCGCAGCGTCTGAAATAGCTTCTCCACCGCCTGCGGCGTCAGGACGGAGGTGGGTTCGTCCAAGATCAGCAGGCGCGGGTTCGTCAGCAACGCGCGGAGGATCTCGACGCGCTGGCGCTCGCCGACGGACAACGCGTGCACCGGCAAGCTGGCGTCGATGCTCAAGCCGTATTGCTGCGCGACTTCGTCGATGCGCGCCGTGACGCTGGCCAAGCTAGAGGTCCGCTCCAGCCCCAACCACACGTTTTGCGCCACGCTCAGCGACTCGAATAGCGAGAAGTGTTGGAACACCATGGCGATGCCGAGGCTGCGCGCGTGTTCCGGACTCCGGATCTGGACGGGTTCACCGTTCCAGCGCAGCTCGCCTGCGTCCGGTCGCGTCACGCCGTAGACGATCTTCATCAGCGTGGACTTGCCGGCGCCGTTCTCGCCCAGCACGGCGTGGATTTCTCCCGGCTCTACGCGCAAGCAGACGCGGTCGTTGGCCCGCACGCCGGGGTACTGCTTGGAAATGTCGATGAGCTCGAGTCGCGAAGCCATCGTGCCCGGCAAGGCGACAATTATCGCCGGCCGCAAGTATCGCACGGGTTTCGCGTACTGTTCTCGAGCAAGTCCAAGCGAAACAGCGCGGAATTCCAGCGCGCGGCTTCACCCGTTCGAGAGCCGCGTCAGTCGCTGCGCGTGGCGGCGCTGGACGGCAGGCTTACGCCCAAACGTCGCAGAGCCGACTTCGTCTCTGAAGAATGATGCCCCTGCTTGAACAGGTACAGTTCGTTGCCGCTGTCCAACAAGCCGTACGAGGCCTTGGTCAGCGCCTCGACGAAGTTGCGACGCTCGTCACTGCCCAGCATGCCGTGGCGCACCAACATGTACTCGGCCGGCGGCCCCTTCGGCGGACCGTTGGAGATGCGCAAAGCGTACGCGTCCAGGCGGTTGGAGACGTGGGGCGCTTCGGTCTCCGTGGCGCCAACGCTGGCCGTCTTCGGGATGCGCGCGACCAGCTGGAGCAGCTTGTTGTAACGCGCGACCTCTTCCGGGCTCATCGCGTAGGCGAGCTTCTGGAAGCCGCCCACGAAGGTGTTGTGCTGCAAAATCGAGCCGAACACGAAGCTGTGCACGAAGATGCCGACGATCACGGTGGCGAACGCGGCCTGGCGCCGCACCTTACCGGTGTTCAGCTCCAACAGCTTCAACGCCACGATGCTGGTGCCGAACACCCACGGGATCCAGTGCGTGGTGTACTGGAAGCGGATCGAAATCGTCGGTTGGTAGTTGGTGGTGAGCAGCGTGAAGAAGAAGCCCGGCGCCGCCAGCAACGTGAGCAGGGGCCTCCGCAGCGGCAAAAACAGCAGCGGCGCCATCAAATGCAGCACGTAAATCAGCTTCGTTTGCGTGGCGAGCGTCTTCCACACGTAGTTCGGGTTCACCAGCAACGTGCGCACCACGCTGCGGTAGCCCTCTTCGCCCGGCGCGATCAGGTCCTGATACATGTTCGAGAACCACCACGTCCCCGCCAGGGGCATGATCACGAACTTCATCAGGGTAAACCAAGTGGTGCCGACGATGGCGAACACCACACCCAACCGAAACCAGAAGCCGGACAACGCCAGCACGGCGCCCAGCACCGCCAGCATCACGCCCGTCTCTTCGCGCAGCGGGAGCAGCAGGATCACGAACAGCGTGACGAGCCAACGCTTACGCGTCGCGATCGCGTAGAACAGCCCGAACCAGAACGGGACCGCCATCGGCATCCAATGGAAGTCGTAGAAGTTCGGACCGTGCAGCGGCGCGTACAGCAGATAGCCGAGCGCGATGAGCACGGCGCTCAAGCGCGGTAGCTGCGTCTTCGCGAAGAAGTAGAGGGGGATCGCAGCGGCGCCGAGGAAAACCGACTGCATCGCGAGCAGCGTCGTAGCGTCCTGACGGAGCGCGTAGATCGGCGAGAAGATGATGCTGCCGAACTCAGCGTGGTTGGAGAGGTAGCTGAGATCCGGCGCCAACACCGGCGCGCGGAAAATCTTCCCGCGCCAGTTGTTGTACATCAGGTTGTCGAAGATACCGAGGTCGTAGGCCGTCGACGCCAGACGCTTGTGATGCAGGATGCTCAGGCGCGCCGTGAAGAAGGCGTAGCCGGCGGCCGCCAGCACCACGACGCTCAAGGCCAGGATGCTCGCCGTACGCTCGGACAGCCACGGCTTATTGGAGTGCCGGCGCGGCAAAGCCGCGAAAGACATCCGGAACAAGCGTTCGGCGCCGAGCAGCACCGCGCTCATGAAGATCAGATACGGTAGCGGGTCGTCGTACCAGACCTCGTAGGCCAGCAGCGACGGCACCGTCCACGCCAGGAGTAACGGGCTCACGATCGCCGCAGCGCGCAACACGCCGCGAACACCGGCTTGTTTGCGTCGCAGCACCCACAGGAGCACGAGCGGAATCGGCACCGCCGCACCGATCAGCAGCGACTGCAGGACCTCCGTGCGTTGGTCCATCGGCAAGCCGTTGGAGCCGAGGTAGCGCGTGAACAAGCCATGCGGCATCGCGGCCTGCTGCGCCGTGAGCACCAACGACGCGCCCACCGCGACGAGAGTCGCCAGCGCCACCGCGAGGCGTGGCCACACCCCAACCACGTGCCGCTTAGCAGGCGCTCCAACTTGCGGGGAAGCCGTCGCCACTGGAGGCGGCGCGATAGGCGCCTCTCCGGCGTTCACGGCCACCTCCCCCGCGACGTCATCCGGACTCACATTGAGAGGGAGTTCCCCGGCGGGCGGCTCAGCCCCGCGGCCGACATCCTCGTTCATACAGCGTGGCGTGGTAGCCCGGCCGTTTCAGGCACGCAACTGCTTCCGCCCGCCGTTATCCGGGGTTTTGAGCGCTCAGCGAGGCGGCGCCGTTGGAGAGCTCCGCAGGTGAGCGCGAATCCGTCGAAGAAGGAGAAGAGGAGTCCTACGGGAAAATAGAGAGCCGAGCAGCCACCTCCGCAAGCCCCTCCGAACGGCTAGGGCGCTGGGCCTAGCGCGAGGCGATTTGGATGCGCATCCAAGAACGATGGCAGACCGTCGACAGTTACCAGTTCTTGCCCTGCGCAACGCGGTGGCGTTCCCAGGGACGACCATATCGATTGGCGTGGGGCGAGCGGAATCGCTGCGCGCCGTGGACGAGGCACTCAAGGCAGACCGGCTGGTATTCGCGGTCACCGAGCGTGACGAACCCGGGGCGGAGCCCTTATATCCCCTAGGAGTTATTGCCCAGATCGGCGAGGTGCACCGCGGCCTCGGCGGCATCCAGCTGTTGCTCACGCCGGAGAAGCGCGCCGCAGCGCTGGAGTACAAGGTCCAAGACGGCGTGCGCCGCGCGACGGTACGAGCCGTCGAGCAGATGAAGCCGCTGAACGACAACGACCCGGCGTTCGTCGCGCTGTATAAAGAGGTGCGGGAACGCGCGATCGAATTCGGCAAGCAGCAGGGTTTGCCGGAGGACGTCTTGGTGCAGGTCGTGAACGCGGCGCGCGATCCGGGCGAGTTCGCTGACTTGGTGGCCACTTACTTGGAGCTGCCCAACAGCCAGAAACAAGTGTTACTGGAAACGCTCGGGGTCGAAGAGCGCCTGCGCAAGGTGCTCGTGCACCTGCAGCAACGCGTCGAGATGCTGAGCGCGCAGCAGCAGATCCGGGAAAGCGTCAACAAGGAGCTGAACGGCCGGCAGCGCGAGATGTACCTGCGCGAGCAGCTCAAGGCAATTCACAAGGAGCTCGGCGACGGCGACCAAGAGAACGAGGTCGCTGAACTGCGTGAGAAGCTCGAGAAGCTGGACCTTCCCGAAGAAGCGCGCAAAGAAGCGCAGCGCGAGCTCGGACGTTTGGAGCGCGTCGGCGCGGAGTCGATGGAAGCGCAAGTCATCCGCAACCATCTGCAATGGATGGCGGAGCTGCCGTGGAATGTGCGCTCGGAAGAGCGCTCGGAGCTCAGCTTTGCCGAAAAGGTGCTGGATGAGGACCACTACGGCCTGACGGACGTGAAGGACCGCGTGCTCGAGTTCTTGAGCGTGCGGGAGCTCTCGGCGCGGCAGCACGCGCTGGAAAGCACGAGCGCGGCTGACACACCGAAAGATGCGTCGGCGGTGGACGACCGTGAACCGCGGCGCAGCGGCGCGAAAGGCTCGATCTTGCTCTTCGTCGGACCGCCCGGCGTCGGCAAGACCAGCATCGCCAAGAGCATCGCGCGTTCACTCGGTCGCAAGTACGTGCGCATCGCCCTGGGCGGCGTGCACGACGAAGCCGACATTCGCGGTCACCGGCGCACGTACGTCGGCGCGATGCCCGGACGCATCATCGCCGGGCTGAAGCAAGCCGGCACCAAGAACCCCGTGTTCCTACTCGACGAAGTCGACAAGCTTGGCACCTCGTTCCAAGGCGACCCGGCGAGCGCGTTGTTGGAGGTCCTGGATCCGGCACAAAACGGCACGTTCACCGATCACTACCTGAACGTGTCCTTCGATCTCAGTGAAGTGTTGTTCATCGCCACGGCCAACGTCCTGCACACGATCCCACCGGCGCTGTTGGATCGCATGGAAGTCGTGGACTTCGCCGGTTACACGGAGCGCGAGAAGCTGGAGATTGGCAAGCGGTACATCGTGCCGCGTCAGCTCGACGAATCCGGCCTGTTTTCGCAGTCACCGGTGCCGTTCTTCGAGGACGACGCCATCCGTATGCTGATCAGCCGCTACACCCGCGAAAGCGGCGTGCGGCAGCTCGAACGGCAGATTGGAGCCGTCACCCGCAAACTGGCGCGCAAGCTCACCACCGGCCAAACCGTGGCACCCGCGATCAACGCCGCGCACGTTCGGGAGCTCCTCGGCCGTCCTCGGGTCCATCCCGAAACGGCTAGCGAGCTCGACGAATCTGGAGTCGCTACCGGCATGTATTACACACCGGCAGGTGGTGACATCATGTTCGTGGAAGCAGCCATCCGGCGCTTGCACGGCCGCCGCCCCGAAAGCGTGCCGGACGCCGAAGGCTGGGGTGACGTCTCCCTGATCCTCACCGGACAACTCGGCGACGTCATGAAAGAAAGCGCGCGCGCCGCCATCACCTACGCCGCCACCCATGCCAAACAGCTCGCGATCCCACCGCAAAACCTGGGCTCGATCGAAGCGCACATCCACGTCCCCGCCGGCGCCATCCCCAAAGACGGCCCCAGCGCTGGCGTGACGATAGCCACCGCCATCGTCTCCGCCATGACCGGCCGCTCCGTCCGCAAAGACGTATCCATGACCGGTGAAATCACCCTGCGCGGCCGAGTGTTACCCATCGGCGGAGTGAAAGAAAAAGTGCTCGGCGCCCACCGCGCCGGCATCCGCCACGTCATCCTGCCCAGAAAAAACGAAGCCGACATCGAAGACGTGCCCGCCGAAGTCCGCAAAGAACTCGAATTCCACTTGGCCGACACCTTGGACGACGTACTGAGCGTCGCACTGGTTTCGGAACACAAGTCGAGTCCGCGCGCGACAGAACCGTTCGATGCGTCTCCGTT
>Ga0247764_1000607_pt1 | contig 12548 bp, 5 predicted proteins | sample UWRJL051202B4_FD_179932 | JGI IMG/M metagenome (GOLD analysis project Ga0247764, IMG submission 179932) | Plant litter microbial communities from Arlington Agricultural Research Station in Wisconsin, United States - UWRJ-L051-202B-4 | ecosystem: Environmental > Terrestrial > Plant litter >...
TTAACGTGCTGGTTAAGGGAACTTCTAACGGAACGACAACTGATGCTGATGGAAAGTATACGCTTGTAGTAGACGACGGTACTGAGACACTTGTGTTCTCCTTTATCGGATATACAAGCCAGGAAGTATCGGTGAGCAACCGGGCTTCGATAGCAATATCGCTGGTACCCGATGTAGCATCGCTACAGGAAGTAGTAGTTGTGGGTTACGGCGAGCAAAAGAGAACTAATGTTCTCGGCGCCGTCGCTACCGTTCAGGGAACTGACGTGCAGGATATCCCTTCTGCAAACCTCTCCACGCTGATGAAGAATCGTATGGCCGGTGTGACTATAGGTCAGACCTCTGGAAAGCCAGGCGCCAGCACGAACATTCAGATCCGTAAGGTGGCTACCTTTAGCCTGAATACCGCACCGCTTTATGTAATTGACGGATTTATATATCCCGACCAGCAGGCATTCGACCTGTTGGATCCCACAGAAGTGGAAAGTATCTCCATCCTGAAAGACGCCTCAGCAGCGGTTTACGGAGCACGCGGAGCAAACGGTGTGATCGTGGTAAAAACCAAGCGTGGGAAAGCGGGAAGCAAACCCAAGATCAGCTATAGTGGTTCGATAGGTGTCACATCTCCTACACGCGTCCCCAAGATGCTAAGCGCATACGATCAGGCGCAGATGATCAACGACGGTCTGGGTACTTTGTATCAAAACAAGAAGCCCGGTACAGCAAAGATGGAAGACGATCCATGGTACTTTGCTCCGGACGAACTGGAAGCATTCAAGGGCATAAATAACGACTGGCTGAACGAGGCATGGAAGAACTCCACGCTGCAACGCCACGCGCTGAACATCTCTGGTGGTAGCGATAAAATACGCTATTTCGTATCAGGCACCTATTACAACGAAAACGGAAGCTTCGACCAGCTTTACGCGCGGAAATATACCATTCGTGCAAACGTAGAAGCCGATATCACAAAGAACCTGAAGGCAACCTGGCTCCTGAGCAACAACTACGGCCAGGATGAACGCCCATATTTCAAATCGGACCAGATCGACCCGATGAACGAAACCTTCAGAACACTCTTGCAAATGCCCCGCTGGTTACCGTCTTATATCGATGGAAAACCGGTTGGTAACAATGTTCTATGGCATCCCCAGGAGCTTATCAACGGTGGCAGCTATATCCGCAACCGTGATAACGGCATCAACATGAACTTTGCCCTGGACTACAGCGTGCCGTTCGTTAAAGGTTTGAGCTTGAAGGCTCAATATGGCAGAACGAATACTAATTCGTTTGGCAAGCAATATCTGCAACCCTACACACTCTATAACTTCAATACTACCGGCAGCAAAAACCACTTGCTGACCAACGAAGTAGCCAGCACTACGCTGATCAAAAACAACGACCGCCTGTATGAGAGCTATGATGCCGGCGTTTATTACCAATTGAATGCTACGATATCGTATGCCCGCGAGTTCGGCAAACATAACGTGAGTGCCATGGTTATATACGAGCAGGCAGAAAACACTGGTGATAGTTTCTACGCGCAACGTGAGAATATGCTGCCCGGCGGAGTAGATCAGCTTTTTGCAGGAAGCGCAGATGCTAAAGAAGCATACGGCACAGGAGTCGAGGGCGGCAGGCTATCGTATCTCGGCCGTTTGAACTATTCGTATAATGACAAGTATTTGCTTGAAACAGCCTTCCGTTATGAGGGTTCTACGAAATTCGCGCCTGAACAACGCTGGGGGCTTTTCCCTTCGGTGGCTGCAGGCTGGAGAATTTCTGAAGAAAATTTCTTCCGCGACAATATATCGTTTATCGATCAGTTCAAGCTTCGTGCATCGTACGGTATGGCAGGTGCCGATGCCGGTGGTGACAGCGATTACCGCTACCTTCAGAGCTATAGCTACCAGACAGGCAAAGGCGCTCTTTTTGGTAATTCAACATTGGGTACAGGTATGGCCATCAGGAATATCCCTTACCTGGGTGCTACATGGGAGAAACGTGTTATGTATAACTATGGATTCGATGCAAGCCTTTTCGACAACCGGATAAGCTTAAGCGTGGATAATTACTTCCGTAAGTCCAGCGATATCTTCGTAAGCCGCGAAAACGCTCTTCCTACAACAGTGGGTGCCACGCTCGGTGGTGAAAACTATGGAAAAATGAACGCCTGGGGATGGGACATTGAGCTGGGATACAACGGCGAGGTTGCCAACACGGTTAAGTACTATATCAAGGGTAACCTGAGCTGGGGACAAAACAGGATTATACAGACATACCAATCTGCCGGTGCTGTCGGTACCTACAAGGACGTTATGAACAAGCCGTTGGGTGCTGTGGTGGGTTATCATTCTACCGGTATAATCAGGACCCAGGCAGACCTGGATAAAGTGCTCGAAGCGAACCCTACCTATACGATCTTCGGTCTGGCGCCTCAGCTGGGCATGATGAACTATACCGATATACGCGGTGCCAACCTAAGCGATGGCCCTGATGGAAAAATTGATGAGAACGACCAGGACAACCTGAAATACTCTAACCCGGTCAACGTAGGGGCTACCATCGGCGCCTCATGGAAGTCGCTTCGTATAGACGCGAACTTCGGCGGCGCAGTAGGCGGCTGGTCTATGATCGATAAGGAGGTGTACAAACAAGCGACACTTACAACAACACCTGGTGATTGGAAAAATCAACCGGTATCGCCTGTACAAAATACATTAGCTATGTGGAAAGACCACTGGACTCCTGAAAATCCGAATGCTGCAATGCCACGCGCATTCGATAACGGTGCCACGGAAGCTTCTACTTTCTGGTTGCGCAGAGCTACTGTAATACGTTTGAACAACGTAAACGTTTCATACGCTGTACCGCAAACGGTCAGCTCACGTTGGGGACTGGAAGGTGTGCGCGTATTCTTTACCGGAACAAACCTGTTTACCGTGTGGGACGACATCAAATACAAAGATCCCGGAGCCTCGCTGTACAACTCTTATCCTTTCGTGAAGACTTATACTTTCGGTCTGAACCTCACACTTTAAAAACCGACTACTATGACAACGAAATTAAAATATATAGCAGGCACATTGGCGCTGTTTCTGGCAACCAGTTGCAGTGATGTGCTCGATAAGCATGACATTAACGGTGTCACCCAGGTATTCAACGATGAAGCGCTTTCAGAGGCCTACCTGGACAAATTGTATTTTGATAACCTCCCGGCATGGACTACTGCCTACTCGACGCAATCCGACGAGTCCCCAGGCGGCGATGCCTACATGTACGGAACACTGAAAATAGACGACGTGGGTGATTTTGGTGCTACGAACTATACCAAGATACGCGCGATAAACACGATGTTCGAAGAACTCGACAAGGGCGGACTACCGGAAGATGTAACGACGTCGCTGAAGGCCCAGGGCTATTTTCTGAGAGCCTCGCGTTATTTCGACCTCGTTCGCCTGTATGGAGGCGTTCCCATGATCCTGAACACGCAAGACCCTTATACAGGGACAGGCGATGATCTTAATGTAAAACGTGAGAAGGCTTCTGTCTGCTTTGACCTGATCGTTGCCGATCTTGATAAGGGCTCGGTATTACCAGCATCGTGGCCCGCGGCAGATCGCGGCCGCATCACACGGGGCGCCGCGCTCGCTATGAAGGGCAGAGTGCTGTTGTATGCAGCCAGCCCTCAGTTTAATCCGGGAGGAGCAGATGCACCCTGGCAGGCAGCATACAACGCAAACCGCTCAGCTTACGACACGCTGATCCGCGATGGATATGCCTTGCACAGCGACTTCGCAAAGCTCTGGTTTACCGAAGCGAACAAGGAAGCTATCTATGTTACGACATATAACACAACGGACTTTTCGAATGCCTGGGACCGCTCAACACGGCCCCGGAGCGCCGGAGCCAACGCCGGTGGCTCTAACCAGCCGACACTGGAGCTTGTAAACTCATTCCCGATGAACAACGGTCTGCCTATCACCGATCCGGCATCCGGCTACGACCCATTGCTCTACTGGAAGAATCGCGATCCACGCTTTACCGCAACAATCGCGTACAACGCCATGATCTGGCCCTTGAACAACCTTCCGACACGCCGTCAGTGGACGTTTAACGGCAACAAGTGGGAAGACACAAACAACACGAAAACAGGATTCTACTGCCGGAAGGGCATAAGCGAAACCTACTCGGCCGACGCTGTCGAAAAAAGCGGTACAGATTGGATCGAGATCCGGCTTGCCGAAGTTATGCTGAACCTGGCCGAGTGTGCAAATGCCACCGGCCGGCAGACAGAAGCTATGGATATGCTTATCGCACTTCGCAAACGTGCGGGTATTCAGGCAGGAAGCGATGGCAACTATGGCCTAAAAGCCGGTATGTCTAAAGACGAAATGTTCGAAGCTATCGTTACTGAAAGGGAGATAGAGCTGGCTTTCGAAGCAAAGCGCTACTGGGATCTTCGCCGCTGGCGCATGTTTGGCCGTCTGAACGGAACGAGCCGGACCGGCCTGAAGATCAGTCTGACCAGCAAGGTGAAAGACGCAGCTGCATTTAAAACAGGCGTCGACAACGGCACCATTGTTATCACCGACGCCAACTATGCAGAGTACTTTAAACATGAATCCGTAGCATTGGATACGAAGAGTGTTATAACCTTCAAGGATGAGTATTACTTCTACGCTATTCCGAAAACAAACATCGACAAAAACCCCAATCTTGAACAGACCATAAAATGGGACGGAGGTACATTCGATCCTTTGAACTAGAATAAATGTATTTTCTACACTTCTACATAAACCGGGACCGTTCCCGGTTTAGTAGAAGCACCGGACAACCGATTCCGGAAAGACCGCAAAGAAATAAATAGCATATTGTATCGATCATTAAACTCATTTTCATGAAGATATTATTTTCCACGGCTCTGGTGCTGGGACTTGCGGGTTCGGCATTTGCGCAATACCCCACGATTCCGAAGGATGTGCAGGAGGCCAGCGATGCCATGCTGGGCGAAGCCCGGAAACGCTCCGATGAAGCCTGGGCTAAAGCCCTGCCGACCATCCAGTACGACGCACGCCATGGCAAACCCTATATTCCCTGGGCTTCACGCCCCACGGATCTTCCGCAAGCCGATATGCCCGCATTTCCGGGCGCACAGGGCGGAGGAGCCTTCTCATTCGGCGGTCATGGCGGCCGTCCTATCGTGGTCACCAGTTTGGAAGACAGTGGCCCGGGGACTTTCCGCGAAGCCTGTGAGCAAGGCGGCGCCCGCATCATCGTATTCAACGTAGCGGGTATCATCAAACTGAAGACGCCGGTTATTATCCGCGCACCCTATGTAACCATCGCAGGCAATACAGCGCCTGGCGACGGCGTGTGTATAGCCGGTGAATCGGTATGGATCAATACCCACGACGTGGTCATACGCTATATGCGCTTCCGCCGCGGCGAAACCAACGTAGGCCGTCGCGATGACTCTATCGGTGGCAACCCGGTGGGTAACATCATGATCGATCACGTATCGGCCAGCTGGGGTCTTGACGAGAACATGTCGATGTATCGTCACATGTTCGACCCGGGCGACGGCTCAAAAGAGCAAAAGCTGGGTACTGTGAACATCACGATTCAGAATAGCATTTTCTCCGAAGCTCTTGATACTTACAATCACGCTTTCGGCAGCACATTGGGTGGCGAAAACTGTATGTTTGTGCGCAACCTGTGGGCAGACAACGCAGGCCGTAACCCCTCTGTAGGCTGGAACGGCATATTCAATTTCGTTAACAACGTGGTATTCAACTGGAACCATCGCTCCACGGACGGTGGCGACTGGACCGCATTGTTTAACATCATCAACAACTACTACAAGCCAGGCCCGGTTACACCTAAGGACAATCCTGTAGGACATCGTTTTGTGAAGCCTGAATCCGGCCGAAGCAAGCTCGATCACAAAGAATTCGGTCGTGTTTATGCCTCCGGTAACATCATGGAAGGTAACGACAAAGTGACCGCCAACAACTGGGACGGCGGCGTCCAGGTAGAAGAACTCCACAATGCGGGTGAGTACACCGAACTGATGCGTACAGACAAACCGTTGCCCATGCCGGCCGTAACCATTATGACCGCCAAAGAAGCCTACAGCTACGTGCTGGATAACGCCGGCGCTACACTACCAAAGCGCGACGCGGTTGACGTGCGTATCACTGAACAGGTGCGTACCGGTAAGATCACCTACAAGGAGATCAACACCGACAATGCATATCAGTTCGAGCACCGCAAGCTGAATAAAGATTCTTACAAGCTGGGCATCATTACCGATCCTTCGCAGGTAGGAGGCTACCCTGAGTACAAAGGCACCCCGTACCAGGACGATGACAACGACGGTATGCCCAACGACTGGGAACAGCGCTATGGCCTGAATCCGAAAGACGCCAAAGACGCAATGACCGATCTTAGCGGCGACGGATATTCCAACATCGAAAAGTATATCAATGGCATCGATCCAAAGAAGAAAGTGAACTGGAAAGATCCGAAGAACAACGTAGACGTGATCGCCAAACGCGCAAAGTAATATGAACAAACGCATAGTGCTTATCTGCGCAATGCTTTGGTATGGAGTAGTGGCAGCCTACGGACAGGCTGCCACTGCTGCAACTGAGGCAGAGGCCGCCTACACCCGCACCATTACGGAGCGGGCTCAAAAGATCGTAACAGGTCTCAATCTGACCGACAGCACCCAGGGCAGACGCGTGCGCGATGTGATCGTGCAGCAATACCGCGATCTGAACACCATACACGAAGCGCACAAGGCCGCCGTAAAATCGATACGCGACCGCAAGGACACAGACAAAGCCAAAACCGATGCCGAGATCAAGGCGCTGGAGAATACACGCGAAGAAAAGCTTGCCGCGCTGCATCCGCAGTACCTGTCAAAGCTTTCCGCGTTGTTAACACCCGCCCAGGTAGAGCAGGTGAAGAACGGCATGACCTACGGTGTGCTCCCCATCACGTACAAGGGCTACCAGGATATGCTGCCGTCGCTGACAGACGAGCAGAAAAAGCAAATATTGGACTATCTTACGGAGGCCCGCGAGCATGCGATGGACGCCGGATCGTCTGACGAAAAGCATGGCTGGTTTGGCAAGTACAAAGGCCGGATCAACAACTACCTGTCGAAAGCCGGTTACGACATGAAAAAGGCCGGCGAAGATTGGGAGAAGCGGCGCAAGGCTGCTGAAGGAAAATCGAAATAGTCGGGTAAACCACACCCGGGGGAAAAGGAATGGAAGACATGAGACATGGAGCAAGAGCTTTTTATAAGCGTGCTATTGTTTATAGTGTAATAGTTGGTTGTGTTGGTTTTAATCTGCCGGCGTGGGCGCAAAAGGCTCCAAAGCCGCAGCCCCCGGTACGCATGGACAAGGACGGACATTTGGTATACACGCCCGACGAGAGGGGCAACCGGATTCCTGACTTTTCCTATGCCGGCTATGCAGCCGGCGAACAATCCATTCCTGAAATACCGGTAAAGATCGTTGTGCCCGTAAAACCGGGCGATGCCACGGCCCGCATACAGGCCGCCCTCGATTACGTATCTACATTACCTCCCGATAAAAACGGATTCCGTGGTGCCGTGCTCTTAGGCCATGGCCGCTATGAGCTGGCCGGCAGCCTGCGTATAGCCGCCACGGGAGTCGTACTGCGAGGTAGCGGTATGGGAGCCGATGGAACCCTGCTGGCAGGAACCGGCGTAGAGCGCGACGCGATGATCGCCATCCGCGGTAAAGACGACAAAACACTCAGGCAGACCGTTGCCATTACCGACGCGTATGTGCCTGTTAATGCGCAACGTATAACCGTAGCCGCGGGACATCCATTTAAAACCGGCGATGCTGTACAAATACAGCGTCCCTCTACTGACAAATGGATCAAAACGCTGGGTACAGATCATTTCGGCGGCGGCGTTACCGCGCTGGGATGGAAGCCTGGCCAGCGCGATATATACTGGGATCGTCACGTTACAAATGTTTCAGGCAATACGATCAGCCTGGACGCTCCGCTAACGACCGCCCTCGATTCTGCTTTTGGTAAGGCTACTGTAGCCGCGTATACATGGCCGGGACGCATAGCGCGTTGCGGCGTGGAGAACCTCCGTTGTGTATCTGAAATCATCGGCAACAATCCGAAAGATGAAAACCACCGCTGGACCGGCATCACGATACAACATGCCGAAGACGCCTGGGTACGCCGCATAGTATTCGAGCACCTGGCCGGATCCGCCGTAGCGGTATTTGAAACCGCCGGACGAATCACGGTTGAAGATTGTAAGTCGCTTGCTCCCGTGTCGGAGATCGGTGGCGGCCGGCGCTATACATTCTTTACCATGGGACAACAGACGCTCTTTCAGCGTTTGTATTCGGAAGAGGGCAATCACGACTTCGGTGTCGGCTTCTGCGCGGCGGGGCCCAACGCATTCGTTCAGTGCGAGGCGTGGCGCCCTTACGGCTTCAGCGGTGCGCTCGACAGCTGGGCATCGGGAGTGCTCTTTGATGTTATAAACATCGACGGGCAGGCATTGAGTTTTGCCGACCGGAACCAGGACGGACAAGGCGCGGGCTGGACTGCCGCCAACAGCGTCTTCTGGCAGTGCGCGGCGGGCCGCGTCGATTGCTATGCACCGCCTACCGCCATGAACTGGGCGTTTGGCACGTGGTCCGAGTTTGCCGGCAACGGCTACTGGAACGAGTCTAACAATCACATCGGCCCCCGCAGCTTATATTATGGCCAATTGGCAGAACGCATTAAAACGAACGTAAACGAACGCGCACATCTCCTGGAAATTGGAACCGAGGCATCCAGCAACCCACCACCGGAGATAGCCGCGTCGTTGACATCGTCATCCGTAAAGCCGGCTACACGCCTTACCGACTGGATCGATGCCACGGTGGCAAGTCAGCCCCTCAACATTTCCGCAACCGGAATACGCAGCATCGACGACATACGCCCCGTAGCAGCAGCAAAGGCAACCACGCCTGCTGCCGGAGTGAAGCTGGTTAACGGCTGGCTTGTGTCGGGGCAGAATGTAATAACCGGCCGTCGCCATGCTGTACAGTGGTGGCGCGGCACACCCCGTCCGTATGGACTTAAAGAAGCTTCACCACATATAACCCGTTTTGTGCCTGGCCGCTCAGGCAAGGGTTATACCGATTATATACCCGATGTAATAAGCTGGATGGCCGATGAGAACATTGCCGCCCTCGAGCATAATTACGGACTTTGGTACGAACGCCGCCGTGACGACCACGAACGTATCCGCCGCATGACCGGCGATGTATGGCCGCCGTTCTATGAGCTGCCCTTCGCGCGCAGCGGGCAGGGCACCGCATGGGACGGTCTTAGCCAATACGATCTTACGCATTACAACCAATGGTACTGGATGCGCCTGAAGCAGTTTGCCGACCTTGGCGAGCAGCACGGCCGCGTGCTGGTGCATCAACAGTATTTCCAACACAATATTCTCGAAGCAGGCGCACACTGGGCAGACTTTCCCTGGCGTGCCGCCAACAACATCAACACCACGGGCTTCCCGGAGCCGCCACCGTATGCCGGTGACAAACGGATCTTTATGGCGGAGCAATTCTACGACGTGACCAATCCGGCGCGGAGAGCTTTACACCGCGCCTACATCCGTCAGTGCCTGGAAGCTTTTGCCGATAACACAAACGTCATTCACTGCCTCAGCGCCGAGTTCTCCGGGCCGCAGCAATTTGTTGCGTTCTGGCTTGACGTGATCATGGAATGGGAGAAGGAGACGGGCAAGAATGCGCTGGTGGCATTAAGCGCGTCGAAGGATGTTCAGGATGCGATACTCCAGGATCCTGCGCATGCAGCTGCGGTAGACATCATCGATATACGTTACTGGCACTATCGCGACGATGGCAGCGCTTATGCTCCGGCCGGTGGCCAGAACCTGGCGCCACGCCAGCAGGCACGCACCGGAAAGCCCGGCAAGAGCTCGTTTGAACAAGTGTATCGCGCGGTGCGTGAGTACCGCGAAAAGTATCCTGCCAAGATCGTAACTTACTCTTCCGAAGGCGAAGCAAACGGATGGGCCGCGCTTATGGGCGGAGGCTCGTTGGCTTCTATACCCGAAGTAAAGGCTGTAGGTTTTGCCGCCGCTGTAGCTGCAATGAAGCCAATGGATCTATCCGGCAAAGCAGATGGCTGCTGGCTGCTGGGCAATTCCGGCAAAGGATATGCGCTCTTTATGAGATCTCCCGATGCTGTTATCGAACTGCCGGGAGCAGAGGGATTGTGCCGCATACAATGGATCGATCCGCAGGACGGACACCTGCTGCGCGAAGACAAAAACGTAAGGGTAAACAAACCGTTTACGCTGAAGAGCCCCGGCACAGGTGCCGCAGTGGCATGGATCACGATGAAATAATACAGTGCTTTTGACTATACGAGGTTGATGATAAAAATGATGAATCACAAAGTTGTTCTGTCTGCCTGCGCGGGATGTGCGATCATTATCGCATTATTAGCGGCTTGCAGCGGAACGAAGGAGAAGGAGCCGAAAGGCATGTCTAACCTGACGATCTCTTCCAACAAGCGTTACTTCGCCACCGGCCATGATGACCCGTTCTTTTGGCTGGGCGATACAGGCTGGTTATTGTTTGCCAGGCTCACACGCGAGGAAGCAGACCGCTACCTGGACGACCGCCAGCACAAGGGCTTCAACGTTATACAGGTTATGGTGTTGCACACGCTGGGAGCCGCCAATGCTTATGGTGACTCCGCGTTGATAAACAAAGACGCATCTCGTCCATTGGTAACAGAAGGCAATAACCCCGCAGACTCCGCTCAATACGACTACTGGGATCACGTAGACTATATCGTCGATGCCGCCAGACAACGGGGCCTGTACATGGCGCTCGTACCCGTATGGGGATCGAACGTAAAGGCCGGTAATGTAAATACCCGTCAGGGGCAGGCGTTGGCTGAATTCCTGGCTCATCGCTATCACGACCGTTCGAATATCGTGTGGTTGAATGGCGGCGACATCAAAGGCACTGACTCCCTACAGGTCTGGAATGCGATCGGATCTACCTTACGCAAGGAAGACACCAATCACCTTATAACCTTTCACCCACGCGGCCGCACGCAGTCATCAACGTGGTTTCATAATGAATCATGGCTGGACTTCAACATGTTCCAGTCAGGACACCGTCGGTATGACCAGGACACCAGCAAGTCGGAGCTGCGCTACGGGGAGGACAACTGGCGTTATGTGAACGTAGACTATGCTAAAACACCGGCCAAGCCCACATTTGACGGCGAGCCTTCGTATGAAAGTATTCCGCAAGGATTACACGACTCCACGGAAGTACGATGGGATGCCGCTGCCGTACGCCGGTATGGTTATTGGTCTGTGTTCGCAGGTGGCTGTGGCTATACGTATGGCAACAATGCCGTAATGCAGATGCACAGCCCGAAAGACAAAAAAGGCGCTTACGGCGTTACGGACTATTGGTACGACGCTATGAACGCACCGGGCGCCGGACAGATGGTGTACCTCAAAGACCTGATGCTTTCAAAACCTTATTTTGAACGCGTGCCCGATACAACACTGGTTTCGGACCAGGGCACGCGATATGCTTACGTAGCCGCTACACGCGGAAAGAACTATGCGCTTCTCTATACATACAATGGCCGCAACTTTTCCGTAGCGATGGGTAAGATAGAAGGCAGCAAAGTAAAAGCCACCTGGTACAGTCCCCGCGATGGACGCAGCACGGAAGCCGGCACAATGGACAACACCGGTGTGACGACGTTCGATCCTCCGGGCGAGCCTGCCGATGGCAACGATTGGGTTCTGATTCTTGACAGTGTGGAGTGATGACTATGCGTATACTCAAAATCCATTATATCGTTTTCATATTGGCGCTGTTCGTGGCGGGTTGTAAATCCACGGACAACGCTTACCTGTTCACGTCGTTCCACGAGCCCGCTACCGAGGGACTTCGTTTGTTATATAGCTATGATGGCTATAAGTGGACCGACCTGGACCGCACATTCTTTACGCCCACCGTAGGCAGCAAGATCATGCGCGATCCGTCGATGATACAAGGCCCCGACGGCACATTCCACCTGGTGTGGACTTCGGGCTGGCGTGGCGACCTCGGTTTTGGCTATGCCCGATCAAAGGACCTCGTGCACTGGACGGACGAGAAGTTCGTACCCGTAATGGCGCACGAGCCAACTACAGTGAACGTATGGGCGCCCGAGCTGTTTTACGACGGTGAAACCCAGCGATACATTATCATCTGGGCTTCTACCATACCGCTCCGGTTCCCCCGTGGGGAAGAGGAAGAGAACAATAACCAACGGATGTATTATACCACAACCAAAGACTTCCAGACCTTTGAGCCGGCTAAGCTGTTTCTCGATCCCGGCTTCAGCGTGATCGACGCCGTTATCGTAAAGCGGGCGAAGAAAGACTATGTACTGGTATTAAAAGACAACACGCGTCCTGAACGCGACCTTAA
>Ga0247764_1000611_pt1 | contig 12485 bp, 19 predicted proteins | sample UWRJL051202B4_FD_179932 | JGI IMG/M metagenome (GOLD analysis project Ga0247764, IMG submission 179932) | Plant litter microbial communities from Arlington Agricultural Research Station in Wisconsin, United States - UWRJ-L051-202B-4 | ecosystem: Environmental > Terrestrial > Plant litter >...
TCTGTCGACGAGTACCTGGCTGCGCTTATGCAGCGCGCTGAACTCGCGTTCAATCTTCTCGCTGATTCTGGATGCATCGTCATTCACGTCGACCCCACAGTGAGCCACTACGTGAAGGTCTGGTGCGACTCAAAGTTCGGCCACAAGAACTTCGCGAGCGAAATAGTCTGGCGCTACCGGCGATGGCCGGCGCAGTGTCGCAACTTCCAAGCGATGCACGACGTGCTGCTCCGGTACGTCACTGGGCGTGCTGAGCCGACTTTCAACCAGCTGTACGAGCCGCTCTCCGCGTCAACTCTCGACCGGAGCGACGGCAAGCAGATGCGCAAAGTTAGCGCTGCTGGGAACAAGCGAACGAGCTTCACCGGTGAAAAGTCTCCTGGCAGTCCCCTGAGCGACGTCTGGGAAATCTCGATCGTTGCTCCAAGCGGCGACGAGCGCACTGGCTACCCCACGCAAAAGCCCGAAGCTCTGATCGCTCGCATTGTCGACGCTTTGACGAACGAGGGCGACGCCGTTCTAGATCCGTTCTGCGGCTCGGGAACCGTGCCAGCCGTCTGCGCGCGCCGCGGTCGCCGATGCGTCTCTATCGACCAAAGTCCGGTCGCGATTCGGTACGCGAGCGAGCGGTTGGCGCCGATCCTCGCGCAGCCGTCGCTGTTTGGCGGTGCTCGTGCCTGAGCAGCTGGCCCTGGACTTCTCGCCGCGCCCCAACGTTCCGGCCGGCTTCCGCGCGTGTCCGTGCGGCCTAATCACCGACGCGATCACGCCGCTTAAGGGCTCGCACGCAGGCGTGCCGATGAGACCTGACTCGGCGCTAGCACTCGCGATTCTTAGTGTTCTGAAGCGTGGCGAATCGCAGCGCGAGGCCAAACGGGACAGTGCGAGCTGTGGCGCGGATGTGGGCGATGACTCGAACGCGAAACGGGGTGCGCTGTGATCAACCTCATTGCTGGTTTCGATCCCGGCTTCGCCAATCTCGGCGCCGGCGTGCTGACCGCTGAAGAGCGCCCGCGTGTGGTTCTCGCGACGAACATCGAAACCGATCCGGTCCACGAAACACAGGACCGCATTGCGACCCTGTGGCAGGCCGCGAGGGGTTTGCTCGTCGCCAATCAGTGCTGCGCGATCGGCATCGAGGCTCAAGCCGGCGTCTTTGCCGCGAAGTCGAAGGTGAAGCTCGCCAACAGCAACAGCGCGATGGTTCGCGAGGTTGTCGGCATGCTTCGCACGCTGGCGCTCGAGCTCGGAATACCGCTGTACGAAGCCGAGCCGCGCGTGATGCGCCAAGTGATGGGACTGAGCGCTGACGCGACCAAGGCGCAGATGGAGGCCGTTCTGCGGCGCCTCACCGTCGGGGTGCCCGAGAAGTTACCGAACCATGCGGCTGACGCACTCGTGGTTGGCTACCTGACCCAGCGTGCTGTTCGCGCGCAGATGCGCCGGAGGATCAGCTGATGGCCGCGAAGCTTGCGCTGGTCGAGGTTGCTCCGTCCGCCGAAGAGCGAGCGGTTCGGCTCAATCCGATCCTGGCGGACCTTCTCGATCAGCTGGTGGTCCGCATCGCTGCGCGCAACGGGGAGACGGTTGAGCAGGCGCGTCGGGGCGTGGAGTTGGCTGTCGTGAGTCGGGGGATCGGGGCGTTGCAGGAAGAACTCAGGGCGGGATCGGAGGTTGGAAGTTGAGCTGGGTACGAATTGGAGACGAGTTTGCGGAGCACGCCAAAGTCGCGCCACTCTCGGACGCCGCGCTGCGGCTGTGGCTGATCGCGTCGTGTTGGTCGAGAAAGCCCCAGAACCTGCGCCACGAAGGGAGAATCCCGGCAGCACTACTCGTCACGATTGGCCAAAATCGCTGGCCTGCATCGAAAGCGCGGAAGCTCGCCGCAGAGCTCGTTGCCGCTAACGCTGGCGGCCTCTACGAACAGGGCCTTTGGGTGGAATGCGACGGCGGGTGGCAAATCCACGACTGGCGTCAATACGGTGCCGTCGTGCAGGAGCCGGGGTCCCTGTCGGCAACCAGGTCCGAAGCTGGTCGCAAAGGCGCTGCTGCGCGATGGCAAACGGATGGCAAAGGTGATGGCAAACGGATAGCAACCGGGTGCGGTGCCAATGGCGATGGTGATGGCAAGTCGATGCCTCCCAATCCCATACCCATTCCCAATCCTAACCAACCTGAACCCACCACCCAAAGACCTGCCAAGTCGGAGCCTCAGTCGGCCGTGATGCCGGTGGCGGTGGTTGTGGATTCAGAATCTAAGATCCCCTGCCCACCTGACCTCGTGCTGCTCCCCGGGCAAATCGGTCAGCTCGAACAAAATCTAGGAATTAAGCCGGGAGAAGTTGACCGGCTGACAGCGGAGCTCCGCGCTGGGTGGCTCGGCGACAGCAAGCGCATGCCGCTCGAAAGCTGGCGCAGGTACCTGCTTAGGGCGATTTCAGGCCGTTGGAACAACCCGAACACGCGCCCGCAGAAGCCATCGGAGCCCACTGCTCCCGCCAAAGCCCCCGCGTGGAAGCCCCCGCCGCTGCCGCCGGACGTGCCTGCATCCGAGGTCCCGCCGAACCCCGTGGAGCGGCCCCGAGAGTACGCCGTTTGGTGCACCGCACGCGGCATCAGCCCGGACACAGGCGAGGCGGTGGCGAATGGCTGATGGCGGACGCGCTCCCGTCCCCCAGCGCCACGACCTCGACGCCGAGGCCGCGGTCCTGAGTCGGTGCATGCTCGAGCCGGACGCCGCGCTCGAGTGCGTGGAACTGCTCGAGGCACGCGACTTTTACGCAGACGCGAACCAGAGCATCTTTCAAGTGATTCTGGACATCGTGGGCGACGGCGGCACGCCAGACATGGTTACCGTCGCCCAGGCGCTACGCGCCTCGCAGCGGCTCGAACGGGTCGGGGGAACCCCTTACCTTGCCCAGCTAGTCAACGACACGCCGTTCGCCGCGAATCTCGCCGAACACGCTGGGATCATCCGGTCCTTGGCGCGCGTGCGGCGCGCGGAGACGCTGTTCACGCTGCTCGCCGCCGAGGCGCGCACCGGCGAACTCGGCGCGATTGATGACTGGCTCGACGCGTGCGAACGGCGCGTGCTCGCGACGTGCGGTGACCGTGCCAACAAGCGAGTGACAGCCTTCACTGCGGCGGAGCTAGCCAGCATCGCCTATCAACTCGTGGAAAGCGCGAAATCTACAGGCCGACCTGCACTCGGGCTGCTGATGGGTTTCCCGAACGTGGACCGGCAGCTGAACGGTCTTTTGCCTGGAAACCTCGTGGTCATCGGCGCTCGGCCGGGAGTCGGCAAAACCAGCCTGCTCGACCAAATCGAGCACAACATCGCTGGAGACCTGTCGCGACCAGCTATCGTGCTCGACTTCTCGCTCGAGGTGAGCGCGGAAGCACGTGGCCTCAAGGCACTCTCGCGCCGCTCGCAAACGCCAGTGCAGGCGCTGCGCTGCGGGCGCCCCGGTGATTGGTCCAAGCTCGGCAGCGCGTCAGCGGCCTACGGCAAGCTGCCGATCCTCATCGACGACGACCCGTACCTCACGCCGATGTCGCTTCGCGCTCGAATCCGTCGCCACGTGCAGACGATGCGTCGCCTGTTCCCGAACCTACCGTTGGGCGCCGTCGCCGTCGACTACCTGCAGCTCATGGGCATCGACGGCCGGAGCTCGGGCAACAAGGCGCAGGACGTGGGCGAAATCACGCGAGCCATGAAGCTCATGGCCAAAGAGTTCGGGACGACGGTGATCGCGTTGTCGCAGCTGAACCGCCCGAAAGACGGCAAGCCGCCCAGCGTTCCAACGCTCACGGACTTCCGCGACAGCGGCCGCATCGAAGAGGACGCGGACAAGATTCTCGGCCTCCACCGCGACGACGCGCACCCCGTTGCAGGGCGGCCCAAGGACGGACTCGCAACGTGCGCGGTGCTCAAGAACCGTGAAGGCGAGACCGGAAACCACGATTGGCTCTGGGACGGTCCGTCCACGAGCTTCCGCGAGCAATCACCCGAGGAGAGCGCCGACCAGGCGTTTGACGACTTCGAGCAGCACTGGAGCAACAAGTGAGAGCATCCACAGCATCAACCAGCCACCAACAATCCACACAGCGTCGCGCCGTCACGGAGGTACCAGCTGCCACCGCGTACCGGTGCAACCCGCTCACCGCAAAGCGCGACGCCCAGGCTCTTACCGACACGCTCGCTGAGCAGAAGGACGCGGCGCTCGAGTTTGCGCGACGCAGGCACGCGGCCAGAGCGAGGCGTTGATGCCGTTGTTCACCAAGGAGGAATCAGCCGCACTGCTTCAAAAAGTGCGAGAGAACCACCGAAGGCTCGACGGCTGCGGGCGACACGCGTTCGTGGACATCACTCCCGAGAAGCCGCTCGGGAAGCGCTATCGGTGCACGGGTTGCGAGGGGGAGGTCGACCAACACGCGCGCTACTGGTACGAGCGCGGTTTGCAGCACGGGATGTCGCCGTCACCCTAAAAAACGAAAGCCCCGCAACAGCGAGGCCTCCGAGAGACTGGGGAGTCGAACAGAGGCTAGCTGATGCACACTGAACAAACAACCAAGTTACTGCTGGACGCTGACACCCTCGAGACGTTGGTGCGAGACGCGACCACACAAGCTAACGCCGCGGGTCGAGAACTCGAGGTCGCTGGCGTTGGAGCGCGTGACGCTCTCACGCACCCTTCGGAGATCGCTTCTTCTTCGGAGGAGTTGGCGCGGCTTTCGATCGACCTTCGCGCACGCGCGGAGCGGGCTCGGGCAGCGTCGGGCTTCCTGGATGCGGCAGCCGAGCGCCTGCTCGTGGCCTCCCGACTGGCGGAGCGGGCAGTACCGGTGGCACCCACACCGCCGACTCCGGAGCATCAACCCCGCCCGACTGCGCGCGCTTCTCGGCGGGCAAACCGGTGATGAGCAGGCCGATATCCTGCTGTAGCGCGAGAGCCAGGCGATACAGGAGTTCAACCGACACGGCCGAGCCCCGCTCCCCGGATTCGAGGCGCGAGACGGACCCGGTTGCAACGCGAGCACGCTCACAGAGTTCGTTCTGGCTCATCCCGGCCTGCTCCCGGAACCAGCGCAAGCGACGGCCGATGTGGAGGGCGAGAACCTCGGGTTTGGGAACCGTGACCATGCCAGTTGACAGCGTTGCGGTTGTGGCGAGCGGCGTCAACGGGGGCGAACGTTCAGGGCGACAACAACGGCGAGGGCGACGGCGCGACCTGAAAACGAAAGATTATCGTAGGGGGATTTGTCTTCGGCTGGCAAGCAGGACTGCCCCGGCAGGCAGTTCAGAGGACGGCCCGCTGTTCAGGCGCGGGACCGTATCGCTGGAATTAATGGCATATGGCATCATTTCGAGACAAGGTAGGAGGTGCGCCTGTGCGTTCCACGCGCGCGCGCACGATCGTCATGGCCGGTAAAAAGCCCCCAAAGCCAAAAGCGGCGACCCTCCGTGCTGGCGAGGACGACACCCGGCTCGACTCGGCGAAGTGGAAGCGCCGGCTCGCGGCGCTGCGGGAACCGGCCCCCCTTCCCTCTGACGCCAAGGCCAAGGACCGATCGCGGAAGAAGAAAGAGCTGACCGAGCTCCGGGTCATCCTAATCATCGAGCTGATGGCCAAGGGCATGTACGTTCCGGGCCTGACCGACCAGCACCTGGCAACCGCTTGGGCGCTGAGCGTATCCCGGGTGCGGGAGCTCACCTCAGAGGGCAGCCGGCGCTTTTCCACGGAAGTCTGGCCCGAGGAAAAGAAGGCGGAGTTCAGGGCACACGGCATGCAGAACCTTGCTCGAATCGCCGTGAAGCTCGAGGCGATCGGCACGGTCAACGCACTCCGAGAGGCGCGCGAAGCCGTGAAAACACTCATGCACTTCGCTGGGCTCGACCCGGCGACGAAGCTCGAGCACACGGGCAAGGACGGCGCCCCCCTCGCCTCCGAGCCGACTCCAGAGATGGCAGCCGCGCTGGTGCGTGCAGCGTTCGGTGACCAAGCGCGGCGGGCGATGGCAGCAGCCGAAGAGCTGGAAGGCGTGGTCAGAGAACACCCAGCGACGGAGCAGGAGCCGGACGCCGAACTCGTGGCGACGGATGGCTGACGGCGGCGCCGCAGCGCAACGGCACGAGCACATCAACTGCCAGCCGGAGCAGTTCCCGGGGCTGGCCGCGGCCTATCAGCGATCGCTCCCATCTCACGAGTGGCAGGCAATGCGCGCCTGGCTCACCACGTTTTACCCATTCCAGGTGCGCTGGCTGCTCGAGCCCGCGCGCCGCGCAACTTGCACCAAATCTCGCCAGATCGGCTGGAGCCACACCACGTCAGGCAACGGCACGATCTGGGGTGCCTTCCACGGCGAACTCACGACCGTCATTTCGAAGGGGCAAAAAGAGTCGAACGAGGTGCTGGAGAAAGCCGAGCTGCACGCCAAAGTGCTCGCTCAGCTCGGCTCGAAGCTCGCGAAACCGGTCAAGTCGAACAGCGAAGAAATCCACTTTGCGAGCGGTGGCCGAATCATCGCACTCCCGAGCTCGGGCGGCCGCAGCTTCACCGGCAACGTCGTCATCGACGAATACGCGTATCACCAGGACCGCAAGAAGGTTTGGGACGCCGCGGCGGCGGTCACGATGCTTGGCGACTTTCGCTTGCGCGTTATCTCGACGCCCAACGGTGTCGGAGACGAATTCCACGACCTGATCGAGGGCGTGAAGACGCGGCGCATGAAGCGTTGGGGCTACCACGAGGTGACGATCGACGACGCGATCGCCGAGGGTTACCCCGTCGACATCGAAGAGTGCTGGGCGCTCGCGAAGGGTGACCCACGCATCTTCGACCAGCTATTTCGCTGCAAGTTCCTGGACAACGAACTGCAATACATCCCCAGCGACGCGGTGATGCTTTGCCTGGACAAGAAGATCCAGCACATTGATCCGCGCACGGGCTACGGCTTCTACGCCGGGCTCGACATCGGCGAGACGCACGACCGCACCGTCATCGTGGTGGTGTTCATGGACGTCCGCGGCGTCCGCTGGCTGCGCTGGATGCGCAGCTGTAAGCGCACGGACTTTAAAGCGCTTGAGCGGATGGTGGCCGAGGTGATGCACATCTTCGGACCGCACCGGCTCTGCATTGACGCGACGGGTTTGGGCACATTCGAGGCCCAGCGATTTCAGGCCAAGTACGGCGAACAGCGCGTGGAGGCGGTCCGTTTTGGCGAGAGTAGCAAGGAAGTGCTCGCTACTTCCCTCTACAACGCGGTCACGAACAGGACGATCTACCTGCCTTTCCAGGACGGCTCGTGTCCGGACGTGCTGAAACAGCGCGCGCTCCCGCCAGGTGGAGCCGAAGAGCTTCGGGATGATCTGACCAAGATTAAGCGCATCATCACCAAGAGCGGAAACGTGCGCTACGACGCGCCCCGGACCGCCCACGGCCACGCTGACAGCGCCTGGGCGCTAGCCCTCGCCCTCCACGCCTGCTCCGCCCCCATCAGCGGCGGCAGTTCCGGCACGTTGCCAAACCTCGCGTAGCAAATAGTGTCAATTGGCATTATTCTTCCATCCATGTCGACCCAACGAGTGCTCCGCCCTTCGATCATCGGCCCGTTCATGTGCGGGGCGTTAGGCTTCCTTGTGCAGCCCCAGCCGGACGAGGAGCTAACGAAGGTCATCAACTCCTCTTCGGAATCCTCGAAGTCGACGCTGGAGCGCCCCGTTGGCTGAGGCCTACCTCATCGAGGAGCCGCGCAAAGCTGAGGCACCAGCCGGCTCGATTCCGTTTGCGCAGTTGAATCAGAAGCATCCGGACTACGACGCCGATCTGATCGACAAGCTCGGGCTGCTGTACCGTGGTGGGCACGAGATTCAACGACGCGCTCGGGAGTTCGTGCCGAAGTTCCCGAACGAGGATCAGGGCGCGTACGACTGGCGGTGCAAGGTCACCGGCTACGTTAACCTCCTCGCCCGAGTGGTGGGCCACCTGACGGGCTCCCTGTTCGAGGCGCCGCTCGAACTCACGACGGCGGAGGCGAGAGGGTCGACCGCCACCACACAGCCAGACCCCCAGTTCTATGAGCAGTTTTCCGCGAACTGCGATCTGCAGGGCACGCCGCTGACCGCGTTCGTGCAGGAGGCCGTCGCGGACGCGCTGGTGCACAAGCGCGCTCTCATTGCGGTGGACATGCCTCTCGCGGGCGACCTGCAGCCGGTCAACCGCATCCAGGAAGACCAGCTCGGTCTCGCGCGCGCCTACCTTTTTCGCATCCACGTCGCCGAACTCATCAACTGGGAAAAGCGTTCGGCGAGCGACTCGGACGCGCCGCGCGCTCGGTTTGGCGACTTCGAGGAGTGCATTCTCAAGCGTCGCATCACGCGCAGCGGGCCTCTGCTCGCTCGCGACGGCAAGCACGCCTACGAGTTCAAGCGCTGGTTCATCTTGAACGACCGCGCGCACTACGCTGTGTACCGCACGAAATGGGTCACAAGTGACGATGAGATCGCGGCGGACGAGGCCGTCGAACTCATCAAGGATGAGACCGAAACGTCTTTCCGACAAATCCCGATCTGCGAACTCAACTTGCCGGAGGCGCTCTGGGCAGGAGACCAGGCGGGGCCGCTCTGCACCGAGCATTTCGTGCACCGTAGCAACTTGGTTGGCTCACTCGGTCGAACGAATATCGAGTTTGCGGTGCTCAAGCGCGGGCCGGAGATTCCGCCGGTGCACGGCGCCATCATGTCGGAGACGCAGCAGAATCCCAAGCGCGCAGAACGCCCAACAGAGGAGGCGCGCCGAAAGGGGTTCGTGGCGATCGGTTCTGAGGATGACCTGCAGTTCGTCGGACCGAGCGGCCGCGCTGCCCAGCTGATCCGCGAAGAGGTCAGCGCCGTGCGCGAGGAGGTGCTCGGGACTGTGCACACGATGGCGCTGTCGATCGCGAACAGTGCGAGCGCGCTGCAGCGCAGCGGAGAAAGCAAAAAGGAGGACCGGTCCGCGACGTCGGTGGTGCTCGACCTGCTTGGCGGCCTGGTGCGCGGCTTTGCGTGTGCCCTGCAGACCGTTATCAGCGAAGCGCGCGGCGAACGGGTGCAATGGAAGGCTACCGGGCTCGATTCGTACGACGATGACGACCGCGCCCAGGTGGTCGCCGAGGCAACGGAGGTGGCCACTCTGTACCTCCCTTCACCCACGCTCAAGCGCTACTACGCGACGCAGGTGGCGACGTCGCTCGTGCGTAAGGCGCCGAGCGCGGTGAAGCAGAAAATCGCCAAAGAGCTGCAGAAGAACATCACCGACGAGGATGCACTGCGGCCGCCAACCCCTGATGGCGGGGCAGACGAAGAAGACGACACCGGCGAGGAGGAAAACGCCGGAGAAACCGAGGAAGAATGAACACTGTCAAAGATGAACTAGTGCGGCGCGCCGAGGCGCGAACCCATGCTGAGTCTAAGGTCGTGTACATCGCGCAAGCCGCGCATGAAGCAGAGCGAACTCACGCGCTGGCGTACAGTCACCAACCCGCACTACCCAAGTGGGAAGAAGCTCAAGCCTGGGTGCACGTCAGGGCAGTCGATAGTGTTCGGCGGATCTTGAGCGGAGCGGGGCCAAGCGAAAACGCAACGTCGAGAGAGAATCTCTTCTACGAAGTCGCACTGGCCATGGCGACGGCCTGCAACGTTGAGGTTCAACGACGATGAGCCACTTCCACTGGCAAAACCTGAACGAGAAGCGCGGAGGTCGCGTTGGCTCGCCTCTGCGCAACGGCCGCGCCTGGTGGCACTTCTTCGACCATCGCGCGCTGATCACCTGGGAGTGGGTGCTCGGCTCCCGCAGCTGCAGGCTCGGTGTGACGGTGGGCGGAGACGAAGAATTCGGCGTTGGCTTCACGCTCGCCGTGCCGTTTCTGTTCGCGTTCTACCTGACGGTCGCCGGATTCCGCCCGGTGGTGTGGTTCGCCCGCCTGCTGCTGCCGAAGACCGAGGAGCGCTACGGCGGGGAGCACGGCTATCGCTGCACGCGAGAAGTCTACTTCAGCGTTCACGACTGGGCGCTGTGGTGGACCATCTGGCGCCACCCGATGGCGGGATGGTCTCGTCGCGTGTCGCGCTGGCGTGATGGCAGCTGGCACTTTCGCGACCAGGTGCTGAACCTCCTGCTCGGGAAACATCAGCACTCCGAACGCGACGTCATCAACGCCAGCACGATGATCCCGATGCCCGAGGGTTCGTACCCAGCGACGGTGCGCATCTACGAAAATACGTGGAAGCGCCCGCGCTGGTTCGCACGGCACATGCTCTCGTTCGACGTCAAAATCCCCGATGGGGTGCCTTTCCCCGGCAAAGGTGAGAACAGTTGGGACTGCGGACAAGACGCGACGTACGGGCTTTCTGGTCCGGCGGAGCAGCCCACGGTCGAGCACGCTGTCTCTCAGGTCGTGGAGACTGTGCTGCGGAGCCGGCGGCGCTACGGCGGCTCGGTGGATTGGCGCCCTGCTGTCCAGGAGGCGTCGTAATGGCCACGCTGATGGCGCCGTTTCACGCCCACTTCACGGTGGACGTGACCCCCGGCTGGTGGACGTCGCGCTGCCAGCTGAAAGAGCACTACCCTGACGGCAAGGGCCAAGCCATCAGAGCGAGAGCCGCGGCTCTCGCAGTGAGCGCTTTTGGTGGATTCGTTGTCTCGCTTCGATGGTCGACTGGGGCACTCATCCTCGATGTCGCCCTACGCACGGAGGACACTCGTGAAGCGCTCGAAGCGGAGCTCGATCGGCTCAAGTCGGAGCTAAACGCCCTGGTCCCCTACGACGTAGAGCGCCATCCGGACGGCTCCAGATCCATCGTCATCCGTCCACCAACGACCACCGTCCAGAAGGTCGAAATCGTTCTGACGAACAATGGGGACCCGTCGCGCGTTGCTAGGGAGATCGAGGAGTTGCTTTTCGCGCTGAAGCGGCGTTCCGAGCTGAAGCCTACGGAAGGCGGTACGCGATGACGGAGCCCGGGCGCCGGCTGAGGCTAACCAAACGCGGGCTGGTGGCTGCACACCTGATGGTGGAGCACGGATCGGAAGTATCGGAGGAGGCAGCCGAGCAGAAAGCCGAGGATCTATTCCCTGAAGCCGACGGTGAGCCAGCTGGGGAGCCGCCCTGCTCGTGCGCGGTCGTCACGAAACTTTGGGCACGGCCCGAGACTACGGCGCTCTGATGCGGCGCGCTCGTGACGGCAAGCCAGCATGGCGCCCCCGAGACGGGAAGCGTCCCATCGCGGTTTGCCGTCACGAAGCTGCGCACGCCGTCGTGGGAGAGCACTTTGGAATGCGGCTCGATCGCGTCGAGGTGCTCGGCACACACCACGGCAACACCTACTGGAGCGACAAGTCGCGAGCGACCTACTTCGTTCAGGCGATCGAGACCGCTGCGGGCTGTGTCAATGAGTGGCACCACAGGCACTGCCCGCGCTGGACGATGTCCCGAGGCGACCGGGCGTTGCTTCGGATTCTCTTCACTCGGGGCAAGGAGCGGGCGGCAGTCATCGCGGCGACAGTCGCGGTGGTGCGCCACCTACAGCCCCGAATCGAACGCGTCGCGCGCGAGCTCAAGCAGCGCGACCTGACCGGGGCTGAGGTGCGTCGCCTCATTCGAGCTTGCTGATGGCAGAAGTCATCGACATCGCCTCACGCCGGCAGGACCCGCATTCATGCGGCGAAGCGGTCTGCCAGACCTGCGGGCACAAATGGGTGCAGGTTGCGCCCGTCGGGGAGCTGCACCTCAAATGCCCCAAGTGCGAGTCCCTCAACGGCGTCTATCGCCACGGATTCGATCCGCCGGTTGGCGAGCCGTATCTCGTCTGCGAATGCGGAGAAACCCTATTCTGGGTGCAACCGAAGGGCGTGCTCTGCCGCCGCTGCGGGCGCACTCACGAGCGGTGAGCGATGGCGGCCACCGCAAGAAAGAGCGCGCTCTCTCCGGAGACCAAGCGGCGCCTCGCCACCCGAGCCGAGGCCTCCACCGGGCGCCAGGTCGCCGCGGAGGCCATCGCGCTCGAGCTGCTCGACCGTCCCGTGCAGAACGCAACGAAGCGCCTGGCGCTGCGCCTCGCGTTCGGCGGGGCGGAGGGTGACGCGCTCCGGCGCGCCGCGCTGCAGGGCATCACGGCCGAGTCGCAGACGCTCACGACGGAGTTCGCGACGGCAGGCCTCTCGGCGCGGGACTACGCCCGCCAGCTTTCGCGCGGGCAGGTGTCCGAGGAGCTGGCGGAGGGCGTTGCCGCGCTCGACGAGCTCGCCGCGGTGCGCCCCGCAGCAAGGGCGCTCCCCCGCATCGTTCCCTCACCCGCCGGCGTGGCCCAAGACACGCTGCGCGCGCAGGCTGCGGCACAAGCGATGTCATCGCGCTGGGCATCACAGCACTTCGCTGCGGTGCAGTCGTGGCACCAGCGCGGGCAGAGCGGCGTGCAGCTTGGCAAGACCCTGGGCGACGCCGGC
>Ga0247764_1000612_pt1 | contig 12483 bp, 14 predicted proteins | sample UWRJL051202B4_FD_179932 | JGI IMG/M metagenome (GOLD analysis project Ga0247764, IMG submission 179932) | Plant litter microbial communities from Arlington Agricultural Research Station in Wisconsin, United States - UWRJ-L051-202B-4 | ecosystem: Environmental > Terrestrial > Plant litter >...
AGGGGGGTAATATTGTCTACCCCGGCTTTACAAAACTCCTGGATTCAATTTGAGAAGTCTCTAGCCATGGGGGGATACCTTTGTCCTCGTTTCCCTCTCAACATTGCCACAACATGATTATAACTGTAATGCAAGCCAATAAGGCAAAAGATTTTCCTCATCTACTTTACCAAACTCATTAATTTCGTAAAGTCTCTGGTCATCGGGGGATACTACGTCGTCAATTTCCTTCTAAACGTTACCGTAAGTAACATAACATGACCAATTGGGTATCTTTCCAAATGGTGAATTCGGCTTTCAAAAGAGAGCCATGCGAGGTTGACATATGTACTGTCATTGTCAAGCTTGAAACTTGGAGCTATACTTTGACAATGACAGTGGACACTTGAACACCTAAGACCTGAGTAGCCGACATTGACATCGGAAGTGACGGAATTCGACCTTGCAGAGAGTGTTCCCCGGACCCCAACTTCGATACGCATGCTCCATTTCCACTTGTCCTGAGGCTTGTAGTTAGAAGTTATATCATCAACTCTATTGCTTGAGATTCCGTCTTCTTTCCGACATGCCACGGGCATGTACGTCAATGAGAAATCAGAATGCAAGTCGGTGCGTTCGGACGAGGCTTGTCGGACAAGTGACTAAGGCCGTGGACAAGTTTCAAAGGATACACTCGTTGGAACTTCGGAATGTGTATTGCCTCAAACCCATTCTACATCATTGGAACTCCGACCATCAAAGGTGTTCGTTCAAGTGCATGCACTTGGTGGAATGCATTCCAGGTAGGATTTAGAAGTGCCGGGATTCAGAGAAGGAGAATCCAAAGTATACTTACCTTAAGATTTTTGGATGAAGAATTGAAATGAACCATATTTTCAAGAACGAAATGACATTCTAAGCTGGTATACACAATTCCGTTTTAAAGAAGCCAAGGTGAAAGTGTCAGGTGTAAATCGCACAACTAGATCAATGCGTGAATCAAACGTTGCAACAACATATTAGAAAGGCTGATGTAGGTGTAGAAAGCAAAACGTCGTCGACGAGGACATTCGATCTTCAGATGTGCGTAACGTATCAAGATGAAAAATTAGGACGTCATTGAATGTTCTTTATTTAGTATCGGCGGCGGAAGCGCGAGAAAATCCCGCCCTTGGCCGGGTATGTCGAGGTGGTGGTGGCTCCGGACATGCGATCCCTGCGACGTCCAAAGCAGACCGTGCATCCGGCAAGAAGCAAAAGGACAAACGCGACGAGCGTCATCCAGAAGCCTGATGATTCGGAGTGGAGTATGGTAACCAGGTGAGGCACGGGGTTCGTACGAAAATAGACGTAGTGTTCGCGATCGTCGATGATCAGGATAGCAAGAACACGAGGCGATGGACAAAAGGAGGAGGTAAAGTATGCGTGAGAAGAATATTGAGACGAAAAGAAGCTGTTATGACGAACCTGGAGCGGTGTTGGTATTGGCGTTGATGTTGAGGTTGTTCATTTGATGTCTGACGAGCACGTACAGCGCAATGTCGATGGCGAAAGCTATCAGCGTCAAGAGGGCAGCCAGGAATGACACCAGCGACGCCACGAGAGTGACGGTGATGTGGGACGAGAAGCTGAGCAATAAAGCTACAAAAGTGACAGCAGTAGCTGCAATTTTACGACTTAGAACAATGATACTTGATGTGTTTGCTGAAGACTCACCAACTGGGTGTACAGCAAGACCACGGGTGTAGGACTTTCTAACGTTAGCCTCCTTTCCGGTGGTGGTGACGATTTGGACATTATAGGCATGACCTTTGCTAGGATTAGCGCTAAGTGATATTGCAGGGACTGAGAGACGCACCAGTCTTCTGGCAAGTGCGATCACCCTGGGTGTTGTAGTAGCAGGGGGCCCTAGATACCGTGGATATCAGTATGGCCTGACATTTATTCTAAGAGTGACAACTTACCAGATGCCGAACTTGATAAGGTATATATGTTAGTACTATTCGAAATCACAGAAAGGAACAGCACATACTCGGATCTCAGTAATACCTGGCTGGCCTTGTTGGGTGAGGCCACCGCCTCTATAGTGCGTCCTCGCAATGTCCAACGCTGGCAGATAAGGCAGCGAAACCGACACCAAGAAATTGAGCACAAGGGCACAAACGAGGAAGATGATTCCGGGAATGCAGAATGCTCTAGACATGGTGAAGGTTACGAGGAGGAGGGAAGAAAGGCACCAAGCGAATTGGCAAAAGGGCCGTTCCCTTTTCAATCAAATGGGCCCCAGTCAAGATGTCACTTTCTCAGGCCGAGTCCTGACCTCATCTCCCACGCACCACACCATGCACGCGAGGCAACAATAGCAGTGTAGGGTAATGAATTTCGTAAGAGTCAAAAAGGAATGCATAAATCGCGTTAGCATTCAAAGATTTTCAAAGATTTTCAAAAAAAGAAAAAGGGACTCAAAGTTGTAACTTGCATCTCGTGCCGTGCAACGAACAATGACCTGCTGCGCATTCACAGGCACTCGGCTTTCTTTAGCTCTTTGACAGCATCGGAAGAACTTGGTGACTACGAGTCGAATATTTATCATAAGACCAAGAGACAAGATGAAGCGGTGAGTTCTACTCACATGAATTCCAGCTTAATTTAGCAAAAAATCAGCGCCTGTCCCACTTTTAGACTTGAAAAAGTCCGCACCATGTGTGTTATTGGACGGACTTTGGTTGCCACTCTATACCTACCCCAAGTGTATCATCAGAACTGAGGTATAATCGTGAGCTAAGTACCATTTCACTCACTCCGAATCCCAGATATATGACTACATGCCTGCTAGCTTGCGAGTTACCACGGAACGAGTCGTGCATGGACGGATGAAGCAGCTGGGAACAACGCCAATGATCTTCTGTGTGGCCAATCCCAGCTCCTAAGTGCATGATGACACCGCACAGAGATCCCGGATGGTTGTGTACTCGACCAATGGGTTGAATCGAACAGTCACCGGCCAGAATCATCAATTGAATCTCCTTTTCCAGCCCCAGAACCCGTTCTGGCTCCAGCTGTTCGTCGCCGTTGTGTCCATTCTCGAGGATTTTGACGAAGTAAGCGTCGTTGTAAATCAAGAGAGAGAGTCTTGTTGAACATTGCAACGTGATATTAGGAACTAGGTCGACCTTCTCCTTGTCCATCTCCCAGGAACCAAAAGCCGCGCAGACTCTGGATCTTGATGCAGCAACGTTAGCCATATTGACTCTCGAAAGTTAGAAGTTGGTACAGACGCAATCTTCTCCTATCCAGCAGTCAGAGCACCTATTTGTTTGTACATCTTGATTTGCTCATACGACTGGCGGATCCGGACTTATGTCCTCTGGAGATAACGCCACGACGTTTTTCGGAGCATCGTACACCTGAAGTGCTGGATTTGGCACTTCAACGACATACAAGTCCTTATAATTGTTGCCAGTAGCGTCCACCGTCAAGGGCAGCTGCGAGGCAAAAGAACTCCAAGAGTTATCTCGATGTCGTGCTCAAGAATACTGGGCTGGTAAGAGATGCCGCCGTTGATCGCAGTCTGAGAAGGCTCCTGTTCATCACCGACAGCACCCGAATGTTTGTGTCCGACGCTGCATCGCCACTGATGCCGACTACCTGTCTAAGCGCTCGCCAGCAGAGTCCACAATATTATAAGTATTCGGGCTCATTTAATAGGTCTCAACTCACCACCGAGGGCAGCAGACATAATTATATTAGGGCATATGAATGTTATCTAAAATCCATGTTTCTCAGCCAGGTCCGAGGCAGATATGGGAACAGCCACGGGGAAAGTCTATGGCGTCACTGGCAGACCAAAGTCTAGGAGAGGATATTATTTGCCACAGCATTCCAGATGGCCGCGGGGTTGTTAACACTATATGAACAGTCAACATCTATGAACAGAATGAAGCTAGCACTCAAGCAAACTCACATTGCAGCTGTGAGAGGAAGGTTGAAATCCGCAGGGTGATCTTGCCATTCTGGTTCGCCAGTTAATTGAAATGGAAATTGAATTTCAGAGACGAGTAAACATACCTTCAGGTTCGTGGGGAATATCAACTCCGTAAGCGAGTCTCCAGGTTATGCCCAAGGAGCCGTAAACACGACTATAAAAAGTATCAAATTACGTTCTCGATCCCCGTCCAACCATATGAAGCCTGACTCACCTCTGAGGTGGAGCTAGTGTGTGATTGCTTAGGTGAGTTGTCTGCCCATGTTACGCATCAATATCTTGAAAGTAGTAAACGAGAGTGGGCCGACATACCGCTACATCCGACAGGATGGTGTCGGAATCCGTTGATTGACCGCCAACTGTACCACAGTATTGCTGCTGGACATCCTGCTTTCCACCAACAACAACCGTCTTCGAGCCCTCAAGTTTGTTCATAGTGATCTGGGTTAATTAGATAGAAAATAAGATAAAATCGGACTGCACTTAGGGACTGTGCTTACGCTGAATAGTGCACAGGAACTCGCGCATCTGAAAAGATAGCGGTTAAATCATGTAGAAAAACATTGCTTGTGATTCAATAAATTACCTTCCATTAGACACAATCACAACTTGCTTCGGATCGAAGAGAGCCTCTTCTGGAGGTGCCGAAGGGTAATTACTTTCTGCGCACTCGGCGCCAAGTCTAGAAGATGCAGCGAGATTATGAGACTTTGTTTAGTCAACTGGTGCATTGAAAACCGCACCGCTGGCTGAAGGCATCTTCACGACCATTCACGGTAGTCGGGACGGGCGGCATTAGCCAGTTCTCAGTGACGTTGAAGAACCTCCCAGACGAGTCTGCCATACTGGTTGGGTTGTACAAGTACAGTGACTTGGGGTCAGCTTTCCCGTCAACAACCTGCTGGAGCATCAGCTGGGCGAGAGGACTGGCCCGCGCTTTGGTGTCAAGTCCTGATTGCGGGACGGTAGTAGACTTGGGGCCTGCGATCTGTGCGAAAGCTATGGATATCGAGCCTGTGGGGACAGTATGGACGTACAATGCGATGAAGCCACTAAAATCGTACCGCAGGTGAGTCTCAAACCCACAACTCAAATTAAAATAGAGCTCACATGTGCTGCGCATATGACTCCCCCTCCATTATTGGTCTGTAATAGAACGACGTATGTTAATACCACCAGGTGTGGTGATATTCAAAACTACTTACCACGTCTATAATCAGCTGAGTAGCTCCTAGTGTCTTCAATGCTCGCAACCCCTCCAGGAATGTTCGCATAAGTGGCCGCATTTCGTCCTCAAAGCTTCCCAGAGCAAGTACCCCAGTCTTATTATTCCCCAACAGATAAAATTCAGCTGCATGCCGACTGGCCGTGATTGGTTTTATACGAGGTACCAAAGCAGAGGGAAGAGACATGTCCAAGATCAGCGCGTTTTCGCGGATCACGTTGACGAGTGGTTTCTCTGCAACAAGAGTAGGAGCCTGTCCGGTACGCCGAGTGTTTAGGAGAGGCGTGCGAGACGCGCTACTTGAAGATGATCTGCTCTGTGAGCCCTGATTAATGCAGTGACCACTGCGCCAAGCCGCGGTACTCGAGAAGCGGATAGCGGATTTCGAACGATATGGCAACTTTCCACAATAGGTGAGATTAATCTCGTAGAAAGTCTGGTGTATACTCACAACGACGTCTTCAGAACCTGTATGATTCACCCGCTGGACCTTCAGAGTGACAGAGTCGCTTAGAGGTAAGGACTGTTGAGCGAAGTCGCCAAAAATATAGATCCATCCTCCCCAAGCTACGCGATAGCTGGAAAAGAAGCTGAGAGGCAGTGAGTTCACAAGATGCCCATCATTGAATAAGGCATAACTTACGTGTTCTGGCGTGTACCAAACCCTTGATAATCTCCTGTAACTTGAGCGTTGGAATTGACGGCGATGAACGGATCTTTTCCATTGATAGCAAGAACTCTTGCACCAGAGAGCTAACATTGATATCAAAAAATGCACTTTTTAAAAAATCATACAGACTTACCGATGCCAGTTGCCCCTTTAAGGCGTCTGGCAAGGCGTTCTGCCAGAAGTCGATTTGGTCTGAGAATTCAACAGAGGCGATATCGAAGGCTTCGGGTGCAATGTGGACGTTCTGAGATCCATCGTGGGCGGTGAGGAGAACCAGAGGAGTCGGAACATAGTTTACAAATAACGCTTGAGAGCGGATGAGACTTTACGATGCCTTTCTTGAGAAGAAGAACTTACAATCCTAGAGGCAGCTTAATCAGAAAATCCAGATCAGCAACATGTCAAGACTCACGTAGCATTCGTAGAGCCAGACGCAATGGCCATCATGCAACCTCTTGAAGGAGCGCGAAAGGTCGAGATGAAATTCGTATTCCGATTCATAGTCCTGTGCCTGGATTCTAGCCAGGTCTCGGACCAAGTCTTCTTGAGTGTCTGCAAAGGGAGGAGGTGCCTGAACCTGGTAGTTCAAAGACGTATGAAAGGGTAGCGTTCTATTTATGACTTGGATGATCTTAACGAAGGCATATATATGAGTAAAATCAAGGCACGACATTGATATAGCTCACGTTGTCCTTGATCACTAGGTCCAATTTAATGGAGGTGAAGCAATCTCGCACATCCTTCGGGTAAACCCAATCTTGCCCAACAAGGGTAAGACAGGGATCAACTGGCCGAGCTTCGAGATCAGCCGACATAGCGCTCGAAGCACCAAAAGTGCGAGCAACAATTAAGAGAGTTGGGATGAGCTTCAGCGAGACAACCATTGAGGCTAACTAGAAATCGGAACGAGGGTGGGAGGGAATCTAGCATGATAAGCCTACTTAAAGACTGGCAACGTGCGGGAGTTCAAAAGCTGCAATTTGTGAGGCTGGGAGATAGCGCACAAATCCTTGGGGTGCCATGCGATTCTGAAGCGCCTATGGTCCGCTTTGGCCGGTTACAAAAGGGCAACCCTCGAATGCGAATGATGCATCATTGGCGTCACTGCAGGAGAGAAGCATGAAAGCTTATCTATGCAGCGAATGAAAAGCACCGCAGAGTCCGTGGATGTGGGAGTGTCTAAGGGAAAGCCAAGTTCTCCGTGTTGATCAACGCCATTTATGTCGTTGTGCTGAGATAGTCGGACATTCGAGCTCTTAGCACCGTGGACATCATGGGTAGATAGTGCGCCATATGCACAACATTCAAGAGCCCATGCAAAAGAAAGAGCAAGCTTCTGATAACGAGTTTCGACGTTCACGAAAGCCGTTCGATGGAAGAGGCGGTTAGAAGGAGATGTGACCATGTTTGTTGAGCCCTTGGTCATCGGCACTCGGCATCCGTCTCATCACGTGGCAGTCAAGTTAAATTTGGACCTAAGCGCCCAAAGTACGGAGCGCCTGACTGCCGAACGCTAAATCTTGACTCGCCTACAATAAATAGCATCATATCGTAAGGAAGAATATAAATACAATATATGAAAGCCATTCTGTGACACGAACGTGTGCTACCAGCCGTCGCCGGACGAGAGAATCTGGTTTCGTTTCTGCCTTGCCCTCGCAGCCAGGTGAGTGGGAACATAGTTCCATATTAAAGCAAGCTGTGGTCCAGCTTCCTCCGCGAGTTTGCTTCTGGCATTTGCTAGTGGCACCCGAGTATATATACTCGACTGCAACAGAAGGCGTTGGTCGAATACTGCTTCGAGTTGGGTTGTTGCAGCTCACCTTTTCCCGGCCTTCGGCTGATAGAAGTACAATGGATGTGTGAACCTTCCACCATGCTCTGCCAATTTTTCGACAATTCTGTAGATCGTTTGCAACCAAGGATGCACTAGGCACCTTGCCCTTGTTATCGGAGTACAGACTGAGCAATGGTCTGAACAGTGCTTCAATCGCAGCCTCTGCATCTCTTTGCAGGGTCTGGAAGGTTGGACATTCGCTTGATTGAGCCGTTGGATTGACAATCGGCTTTAGGATGTTCATCTAGTTATTTATTATTATTATGCAATTGTGACGGGAAATGTTAGCCACTCACTGATGCAAACGCTTCAATTTCTAACTGAAGGCTGCGTAGGGCGTAAACTCGGTGTGCCTCAAGATACCTGAGTTTTGCCTTGTGGCTTGAGATAAGATTTGTCTGCCCAACGAGCTACAGAGGCCGAGTAAGCGGATTTAATTTGTTAAAATACAGGTTGACTCACCACGATAAACCATTCTTCGTTCAATTCGTCACACACTTTGCGGAGTTCCTGTCAAATATGGACATATAAAAATGGTTATGTGGTTTAAAAAATAGATGGGATTACTTCGTCAAGGTGTTTGATGAGGCTCAATCGGTGTGTAGCATTAGACGGGTGTGCTATTCGAGCATTCAGCTGGTGAAAACGGCGGAAGGGATGGGTGCTATTCCCAGACTCGACATCGACGACGACGACCTCGCCTGATCTAGATAGAAGTCCGGGTCGTTATCCTTGCTTTGCAAAATAAGATAAAATTTTGAACACGTACCCAGATGGTATAGACAATAATCGCTGCTTTATCCAGCGGAAAGAGTCGCTGTCAGGGATATGCGAAGCAGGCGGTAACCGTCCAAGGTCCCATAGGGCGTAAGCGACTCGTTCCTTCGAGAAGTGATTAGCCAATCCCTGAACTTGCATCCAGTCAGATGGGGAAGAGCCTTTGTCTACCACTGTTATCAGCACAAAGTCAAAAATAAAGTCGTTCCGACAACGGGCGAGGTTCCCAGCACGAGTATTGTAGTTCGGTTGGAGGTCATACACCTCTTTGAGTACGGCGATGCAGGCACACACGGTCAATTCGTCTGCATATTCGACAACAAAAGTCTCGGTGGCGGCATAGCAAATTGAGAGACCTTGATGTCGGGATTCAATATGTTGAAGGAAGCCAGTAAATACTTCCTGGAGAGGTGATACTAGCTCGCTTCTTTCAGAAAGCACGTGGTCCAAGCAGGAGACAAAGTCCTCGAAACCTTGAGCCTTCGAGCTGTAGGCGTGTATGCACTAAGAATAGGAACTCAGTGACATGAATTGAAACGCACGGTTTTGAAATTATGACCTCCGATTCGTGATCCGTTTCGGAGTCGCCTAGGCTATATTTAGTGCTCGAATCTGTGTCCGAGCTTCGTGAATATGAGCCAGAAACTGAAGAGCTGGCGGCGGGGTGAACTACAATCCCCGTTGATTCCAAAGTGCCTGATGCGTTCATCTGTATTCTTGTGGTCCTCACCACTATCGTTCGAAGTAGTTCTTCATCCCGTGCAGCAATTTGATCTTGTTTGATGCTGATCATTCTCGTTTGACCGAGAAGGTACAGATTCGCGGCCATCTAAGGGATGATGGAAACCCGAATGATTTTCTGAAGAATGGGATAAGTAATTGCCACTCACTCCGAATCGTGAAGCACAGGTGCTCAATTGGTCCGTAAGCGTTGCACAGATTTCTTTCTGTTTTGATGACTTTATCCAGGTCTTGAACTGAGTCCTTCTCTGCTCTTTCTCGATGACCTTCAGGACTTTTCCTAGAACCCTAAAAGAGTCCAAGCGGTAAGCTCGGAGTCGATGTAGAAGGGTTACCGCACGTACAGTTCAAGCTCGGAGATTGCATCAACCATGTTCTTTGGGAGGTCGACACCTAGGCCGTCGAGTGAAGCATAATGCTCTCTGATATCATTTGATATACCAACAGCCTGGAGTGCTAGCTGGCGCAGTTTGGTTTTATTTTCCTTGATCTTGAGGGCAACCAAGCAATGTCGAGAGGGGGAGCATATCATGGTCAGCGGATCTAGCTCTCCAGCGTTGACGGAGCAAGTACCTTCGTGATTTGAGCGTCAATTCTGCTTGCAATATCCAATGCAAACGATACAGCTTCCATCTTATTGGATCTGAGCTCGGACCTGGGGCGGAAGACGTTGGGCAACGATTCGGACGCTGTGAGAGGGCGGAATCAAGCTTGGATGGTCACCACGCCCGCAATGATAAGTGTTAGTGATTGGTTTCAGCTTCTTACGTGACTTATCCACATCCGTCTCGTTTCGACAATCCGGATTGCCAGTGGGCGATCATGCACATGGTTCACTCTGAAAGTTTTTATTTCTATGGACCCCCCGAAAATGCCCTATGAGCCATGATACCTGCCAATCCGATGAAGACTCTCGACATTTCCATCTGCATAGGAGACTTTCGGGGGTCCTGGTACGTAAATCCCCTCGCCATCGCCTCGGCACATTCATGGGCTTTGTATAATATTCAGTTTCAGGGGTTTAGCCAGGCTGATTCGTCCCTGCAGGTGCTATTGGAAATGCCATCAATAGGCATCAGCAATTATCCCCATTCTGCAGCGGTAGTAAATCCGAGGTTTGATTGCTACGATCACAACCTTTCCCATCCAAACCATAACTCCAAAACACAACACGGTTCGTCCAGAGGAAGAGAGGAGTTTACTCAAGGAGAATATGGAAACAGTTCTTGTCAAAGCTTCTGAGAAACAAACGTGAGCTTCCCGAATCAATGAAATACGGCGATCACACATTTTCTTATCAGGCGCACATCTCTGCTTCAGAGATTTCAACCTAAGGGTCCCATAGACTTGTCGCAACACATTGAACGAGCTCGGTTACTGGGAGATTTGCCATATTCCAAGAATAGACAAATATATTGGTAATTCCTACCTTTTGTACTCCCCATCGAGATATTAACGACCGTTTCTTTTAGGGCGCTAGTGCCACAAGACGACCCAAAAACAGAAAACATCATCAGTTCTGTATCGACCATTGTTCGGAAGGTTCTCGTGCAGCCTGAGATAGACAAAGAGCCCTCAATTTCCGACACCAATCATGAACAGGAACTTTCGATCCAGACAGCGTTCTCTATAACGCACGTTTTCACTCCGGAGGAGTTACGAAGAAAAGGATATGCGACAAGAACGATGTCCCTCCTTCATGGCCAAATATCGCAATCCTCCACTGCTACTCTATCTGCGGTTCAGAGCGCCCATTCAGGAGATAAGCAAACGGCTGACGAAGACTCTTACCCAACTGGGATCCTTTCCTTTCTCTATTCGGGGGTAGGCGACTTCTATTCAAGATGTGGTATTCCAGGGTGGCACATCCAAAAATCTACGGAGACCTACTGGGATGTAGAAGCTGTCCTATCCATTCCTTCCTCCGATACTTCTCTGGGTGACGTACGTTACCTTACAGAAGACGACTTCCAAGCGATTGCAAAGCGAGACGCCGAGCTCCTGGCGAAAGAGATATCTTTCAGAGCTCGAGAGGGAAAGCCAAGAGCGTTTGCGATCCTACCTACTGGGGAAGAGTTTACCTGGCTCGTTGCCCGATCGAAGTTCTACGGTCAGATCCTCTCTCCACATCCGCTACCTGAATATTGGGGTGTCGAGGTCGATGAGGATAACTTTGCCATATGGTTCATCGACTTCGTCAAGCATGAGCTGCAATTTCTGAGACTGAGGTGCTCTGATGGGCAAAAGTTGACCATAATGGTCAAGGCGGCAGCAGCGATTGCAAAAGAGCACCAGTGTCCGAATATACAGGCTTGGAATCTTGATACAACGTTGTTGGAGGACACAAAGAATTACGGGGTGGAAGTGATTACCCGAGAGAGAACAGGAAATCTTGCGGCTGTGGCTTGGTACGCAAATGGAGAATGTCCTGAGTGGATAGCAAACGAGAAATATGGATGGTGTTAGATGGATTTCATACAAGGTAGTTACATTTATTTGTGATTTACGTCTATTCACTGGTCGGAACGAAGAATCTCCCCATCAATAGTGAAACTGAAAGGATACGATTAGTTAATGTATTGTTGAAGATCAAAGATAACATCTTACCGTTGATCCCAATGTCCCTGCTTCTTACTGTTAATGAGGTCCCAGTACACCTCCGAGTGAACTTTGCCACTCTTCCTGAATATTTCATATCCAGGAGAAGCTCCTTCTTTCGTGAGTAGGCTGCCAAAGTAGAACCTGATTCCTTCAGGTTCGTAGTTTTCGGATGCTGTGGCTATGAACCGTGTCTCCAGAGCCTTCTGCACTCCAAGGGTGAAGTAACTTGGGGTGACCTTCTGAGTGTAAGGGAGGACGTTTCCTGTGACAATGAAAGCTTTAGGGTGATCACGGTGGGCCTCATCTCGGAAGCCTTTCAAGGCAGCTTGAGCGGCGGTGAAAGCGCCAAGGCCAATCGCAGCTGAGTTGTAGTAGACTTCAGCGGGCAGCGACAGGAGGTCGGTTTGAGTGGGCGGTGCATGGAAACTAGCGGCTAAACGAAAGCAGATCAGCGACGAACACATTGAACCAAGAACAAAAATATACCATTGTAGATCACTACATTCACAGGGCCTAATTTCTCCGTAACATTATTGAAGGCTGAGAGGATGCTCTCTCGGTCACTGGCATCAACTTGAACGTGCAAGTAGTTGTCATCCTTGCTGGTTTGCTCGCTAGCGCCGCGGCTACCTAGAGCTACCTGATACCCATTTTCACGCAGCTTGGAG
>Ga0247764_1000613_pt1 | contig 12469 bp, 3 predicted proteins | sample UWRJL051202B4_FD_179932 | JGI IMG/M metagenome (GOLD analysis project Ga0247764, IMG submission 179932) | Plant litter microbial communities from Arlington Agricultural Research Station in Wisconsin, United States - UWRJ-L051-202B-4 | ecosystem: Environmental > Terrestrial > Plant litter >...
CCCCGGTTTATCGGGCGAAGATCAGCGCTGGTGACCGCCGGACCGTCACCCTGCTGACCGATCCGCACGATGAGGTGCACTGGCCGACCGCTGGTCAAGTCGTGGAGATCTTGCCTTGGAGCACCGTGCTCCCGAACAACGAAAAGCTCGCTGAAGAGGGGGGGCACCTCGGTCGCGTCGAGACCTCGTACTCGTCGACCACGCACACCTTCGTACTCGCCGCCGCAGACATCGTGCCGCTTGGCTTTGGTCAGGCTTGGAAGGCGCGCTCCGACCAAGCGGCGCTCGGGGACGAGTACGTGTTCGTTCGCGTGTGGAATCGCGGTGACGACATCACGTCTCCGTTGGCGATCCCTTACGTGGTGGGCACTCCGCTCAATCTCGGCACCACGGGCATCCTCGTCACCATCACCGGAACGAGCTTCGTCCCCGGCGATCATTGGGTGATCGCGGCGCGTCCGAAAACGCCGGATCAAGTGGTGCCATGGGAGCTCGAGGACGGGCGTCACCATCACGGCACGCGCCGCTTCTTCGCGCCGCTGGGGCTGATTCGATGGCGCGCCGACGGCAGCTTCGAGTTGCTGCACGACTGCCGGCCATATTTTCCGCCGCTGACGCGAGTGCGCGGCTGCTGCACACACACGGTGGGCGACGGATCCACGAGTTTTGGCCAATTCAGCAGCATTCAAGCCGCCGTGAACGCGTTGCCCGCCGATGGCGGCAAGGTTTGCGTGTTGCCGGGTCGTTATGAAGAGACGGTCGTGCTCTTCAACAAGAAGAGCGTCACCATCGAAGGCTGTGGCACGCGCTCCAAGGTCGTCGCGCCCAAGGACGCGCCCTGGACCGTGCTCGTGGTCGGAGGTCGGAACATCACGATCAAGGACCTGCAAGTGGACGCCCTGGACGCGCACGGCATCGTGCTCTTCAATTGGACGAGCACGGGCAAACCCCCCAGCGACCTGAGCCACGTCGCTTGGACCAAGTTCGCCGAAGGACTCGTCGGGGTCCGCATCGAGGGCGTGACGGTGAATTGCCGGGGCCGCTCGGCCATTCTGGCTGTTGGTTGCTCGGACCTGCGCATCCACGAGTGTGAAATATTGGCGGACGCGTTGGAGGAACCGATCAACCCCGGCACGGAACTGGGGCTATGGCCGGCGGTTGCGCTGCACGCCTGCAAGTTCGTCGTGGTCGAACTCAATCGAGTCCTCGCCAAACATGAAGCTCCGGCGCTGCCCGGAGCCGTCAGCGACAGCGGCAAGATCACCTACACACGCACGCCGCTCGGCGGCATCCAGGTCGGCGGCGGTTGCAGTCACGTCGAGGTGCGTCGCAATTGGATCGTCAACGGCAATGGTGACGGCATCACGCTCGGCTCGTGGGCGTGGGTGCCCGATCGCGACGCGCCCTTCGACAAGCTGAGCACGGTCTGGGACTGGTGGGGCACCTTCACGCTCACCATCAACGATGAGGGCTGCATCGAGATCGTCTGGGATCCCCCGCCCGGGCGCGACAACCCAGATGGCACGCGCTGGACCGCGGTGTCCATGGGCGATCTCGTCGACATTCGCATCATCGACAACGAGATCTCCAACATGGGCAAGAGCGGCATCGGTGTCGCCCGCTTTTTTCCGCTGGGAGAGCGCGACGAGATCATTGCCGTACGTGGTCTCGATATTCACGACAATCGCATCTCGGGCTGCATCAAATTGCCCATCCCGGAGCTGCCCAAGCAAATGGTCGACTTTGCCGCGCAAGGCGCGATCACGCTCGCCGAGGTTCGAGCCTTCACGCTGCAACGCAATCAAATCCGCGGCAACGGCCGGCGCCACATCGATCCCGTCTGCGGAGTCTTCGCTTTGATCTCGGTCGGAGCCGTGATCGAGAACAACGTCATCATCGACAACGCGCCGTTCGTGGAGACAGAGGAGCCGGTGCGTCCCGGCTGGCGCGGTGGCGTGGTGTTGACTCATGCCCTGCCGCCAATCACGCAGTTCTTCAGCCGTGAACTCAACGGCGTGCTGCGACGCCAGAGCGGCGACCCCAGCGCGCGCATCAGCGACAACGAAATCGTCGTGCCTGAAGGTCGACCGGTCGTGATCGTCGGTTTTGGTCCGATGTCAGTCGCCGACAATCATCTGACGACGCGCGGCCCGGCGCTCGCGGATTTGACGACTGTCGTCGCCGGCGGCGGCAACCCGACGCAAACCCTCAACCGCACGCTCGACGTGCTGGGCGGCCTGGGCGCACTGGTGTTGAACCTGGGCCGCTCCAACGAGCTTTCCTACCTACAGCTCTTGACCTTCAACAACTTGGGTGGCTTGGAACTCGAGCCAACTCCCGGTATCGACCCAAGACAACCGGTTGCGGCGTCGGGCAACGTCAAGTTTGTCGATAATCAAGTCAACATCGACATTCTCCGACCGCCCAACAGCGCCATGTTGTCCGGCGTCATGCTGATCAGTACGGACGACGTGGAGGCCAGCGGCAATCAGATCGAGCTCGATCGCTTCGCCGAGATGATGCTGTTCACGCTCACGACGCTGGCCATGACCACGCGTGTCGTGAACAACCGAATCAAGGACTCGATCGGCAACGCTCAGGACCAGGTTCAGCTGACTGGCGTTTCGATCTACTCGATCGGATACTTGCTCAACACGACCATCGGCAACCAGACCACGCGTTGCATCAACGCGATTGGTTTGCGTACCGTGGCCGACCCCAACCAGGTGTTGCTCGAGCTTTTCCAGGACCAGGCCTGCAGCGATCAACGTCAACGCGTCGTCGGCGTCTCGCGCAGCAAGTTGCAGGGGCTCGCGGCTTCGCGCGACGGAGTTATCGCGCCTGCGACGCAAGTGGATACCACCGAACGCGGCATGCTCGTGACGTTCGATCTGGCCGACGCCGCCCAGCGCCTGCACGCGCTGGAAGCACGGAAGTATCAAGCTGCGCGCATCGCCGGCAACACGCGCGAGCTACGACGCCTGCGGATCGCGGACGGCAACAACGCGCCGGCCATCGCCGAAGCCGAGGCCATGCTCGCCGAAGCACGCTTTCTGCTCGACACCGCCAAGCTGGACGTCGAACGCTCCCGCATCACACCGATCGGCATGAGCGCAGACTCGGCGTTCGTCCATGGCATCGTCTTCGACGCTAGTGACCAGGGTCGGCGTGGACTCAGCGTGCGCGCCCTCGACGCTGCCGGTCGAGTCGCCGCAACCACTAAGACCGACGCCAACGGCTACTTTCGACTCGACCTGACCGCCCGCGACCCTGCGCAGCCTGGCGGCACGACAAATGGTCCGCCGCGCGGTCGCATCATCTCCGATGCTGCAGGCGCCGAGAAGGAGACGGGCGAGCCAACGGGCGACCGCACCCCAGCCATCTACTTGGAGGTCAGCGAAGGAGAGCGCGTTCTTCACCGCGACAAGCAAGCCACGCGGCCCCGCCTCGGCAAACACCGTTACAGGGAGATCCGCGTGGAGGACTGACATGAGGCACGCGCACGTGGACGTAGACGCGCCGTTCGGAGCCATCGCTTCCCGGACGGAGAAGAGCGTGGACGCTGCGATGGGTAACGCAAAGGCACCGTGAGCGACGAAGGGCTGCCTCAATCTTCCGGTGACGGAGAGAGTCGACTGAGCGATCGAGTCGTCGCACGCTTCCGTCTGCGGGCGCGTTTGCGCCTGCGCTGGTTGTTGCACCTCTGGGGGCAGATGGACGCGCTCGAGGTCGCGTTGTTAGGTACAGATTCAGCTGCAGCCGAGGCAGCTTGGCACGTCACGGAGTCCGAGAGTCAGCGACTGCTCACGGAGCTGAAGGCGGTAGAGAACGCGTTGGAGAGCTCGAGTCGGCTGAAGTTGCTGGAGCAAATCTTCTCGCTCGACCCCGCGGAATCTGACTTGCTTCAAGCCTGCTTCGCTGTCGCCGTAGAACCCTCACTGTTGCGCGTATGCGCGCAGCTGCAGGATGACACCGCGCGCACGTGGTTGACCGAAGGCTTGATTGCGCGCTTGTACGGCCCCAGAGCGCGGGGAATATCGCCGGAGTCTCCGCTGCGCCGGTGGGAGTTGGTACGCTCGGAGACGGTTTTGGCGGCCGATTCGGACGCGCTGCTTTGCGATCCGTTGGTCCGTGACTGGCTACTTGGCGACAATCGCTTGGACGAAGCGCTGGTGGGAGTTGCCTCGCTGCGGCGTCCGCACGCGCCGCTGCCAAGTTGGCCGGTGGCTGCCTGTGTGGCGCAGGTGTCACGCGTGCTGCAAGACGGCGAGCGAGTGCGCGTGTGCATCGCGGGCGCTCCGGGTACGGGCCGCACGAGCTTCGCGGCTGCGGCGGCGCGTGGGCTCGAGTTGCCCTTGCTGGTCGTAGAGATGGATCGCGTCGACGAAGCGTGGCCGACGGTGTTCCGTCGTGCCCAGCGGCAAGCTTTTCTCGACCGCTGCGCGATTGCGTGGGTTGGAGAGACTGGCGCGCGTCGGCCGTGGCTCGATGTGCCGACGTGTTTTCCGCTGCAGTTCCTGATCACGGACGTCGCTCAGTCACGTCCGCCCGCACCCATGATGGACGTGTCGATCGAGCTACCGCCGCTCTCGATCGACGAACGACGTGAGCTCTGGCAGCGCTTGGTGCCAGGTGCAGAGAGTTGGCCCGAGGCCGCCGTCGAAGGGCTGGCTGCGCGCTTTCGCGTTCCCGTTCGGGACATCGCTGCTGCCGCGCGCCGGCGTGTGGAGTCGCCAGAGGCGGCGGCGGCTTTGGTGCGTGAAGCAAGTCGCACGGGGCTCGGGGAGCTAGCGACGTGGCTGGACTGCCCGTTTTCGTCCGATGATCTGGTGTTGCCAGAGTCGCTGCGGCGCGGCCTGGGCGAGCTCACGTTCGAGGCGCGGGAGCGCGCGGCATTCTGGGAACAGACCAGCGCCCGCCGGTTATTCCCGCAGGGCCGGGGCCTCGTGGCGCTGTTTACCGGTACGCCAGGGACAGGCAAGACCATGGCCGCACAGGTGTTGGCTGCATCGCTCGGCGTCGACTTGTTTCGCATTTCGCTATCGTCGGTAGTCTCGAAGTACGTCGGTGAAACTTCGCAAAACCTCGAGCGCGTACTGCGCCGCGCCGAGCACATGGACGCGGTGTTGTTGTTCGACGAGGCCGACGCGCTCTTCGGCAAGCGCACGGAGATCAAGGACGCGCACGACCGTTTCGCCAACACCGACACGAATCACTTGTTGATTGCGATCGAGTCGTATCGCGGCATAGCGATACTGGCCTCGAACAAGCGCGCCAACATCGATGCGGCGTTCGTTCGCCGGCTCCGCTACGTCTTCGAGTTTCCTCGTCCTGACGCGGCGCAGCGACTACAGATTTGGCGACGCCTCACGCAGGAAATGCTGGGCGCCGAACCAGCGGCGTCGCTCGATGCGGTGCTGGGGGAGCTGGCTCAAGCGATCGAGACCAGCGGCGCCGAGATCAAGTACGCGCTGCTGGCCGCAATGTTCATCGCGCGGCAGCAAGGCGGAGCTCTCGACCGCGATCAGCTGTTGCGGGGGCTGGATCGCGAACTCTCCAAGGATGGTCGAGGCCTGAACGAGCGCGACAAGCAAGCCATTGCCCGCGCGGCGCGGGCTCCGGAGGGGCGCTCTTGAAGTTCTCGCCGCCGGGTCGTTCGCGGGCGACGGCGCGCCGCGCGAAGCCTCGGCCGCGCGCGCCTGCAGCGCGTTCGTCGACTTTGGAACGTCAAGCGGACGACGCGGCTGCTCGCGCGCTGCGGCCGAGCGAGCGCGCGGCCGCGCAGGGCTTGACACGCGCGGAAGCGGCATGCGCGCCGACTCGCCGCTCCGTTGGCGTTGCCTTGCCGCGGGCAACGCGAGCGCTGCTTGAGCAGCGATTCGGTGCGGAGCTGAGCGCGGTGCGTGTTCACACGGATGCCGCGGCGCTCGAAGCAACGGCAGAAAGCGGCGCGCTGGCGTTCGCGGCGGGGCGCGACGTGTATTTTGCTCCCGGCGCGTTCGCGCCGGACATGCCTTCCGGCGTCGCACTGATTGCTCACGAGGTCGCCCACGTTCTCCAGCAGACAGGGCGCACGGACCGGCGCGGCGTGGTCCATGCCACGGCGCAAGAAGGCGCCGGCGCGCTGCAGCTGATGGTCGGCGCACGATTTCCCAAGGCTGCGCCGCGCGTTACGCTTGATGAGCGCGACCCGGACAATGTCCATCTGAACCAGCTCATCGACGCGTACGAGGTTCACTTCAAGAAGGACGCCGGGCTGGTGCGAGCCATCGACTGGCTCGTGGACAAGCTCAGCGCGCTAGATGGTGGCGTCTACGAACGCGACGCGCAGCTCAAGTCCCTCGACGAGCTGGTCGCGCAGATCAAGGCAGGGGTGGATGGAGGTCAGGGGCCGGCCCGTTCATTCGTCGTCGAAGTGTTGGCGATGACCGACGGCGGTCCAAACAAGGAGTATTGGAAGGCGGCCGCGACCGTATTGTGGCGGGACGAAGAGCACGACCACGTCGCGCGTTTGGCCTCCGTCACGGAACCTTTCATGATCTGGTTGCGCGAAAATCGCAACGACGACTACTTCGCGCGCTCCTTGTCGCATCCGCGCCTTCAACCGTGGTTCGACGATCTATTCCCGAACTACCTCGATCTAATCGTCAATCTCCAGGCCAAACCAGGTCGAGACTTGCAAGGCGTCGACGGCACCACCGGCGCCAAGCTGACGTTTACCGAACAAGTCAACACCCTCAAGCTGGAGATGATGCTCGGGCCCACGCTCAGCTTCCGTGATTTTCTTGCGGCAGTGCTCTTGGGTCAAATGAATGAGGAGCGTAGGGGCGCCATTGTCGCGTGGGGCAGGCAAGCCAAGATCGAGACGGATCAGAGTAGAGCCGCTGGCAAGGTCGTTACCGGCTTCGACCTTCGGCTGGTCGCGGCGCGCTTGATGAAGGAACATTTCGAGCCGAGCAAGTGGGGGGCACGCGCGAAGGTCTGGCAGGAGCTCGCGCAGAAGCTGCATCAGCTTGCCAGCAACGTCGAGGATATCTGGACGCGTGCGCTGGAACCGTACCGTGCGATGCAGAAGTCGATGCGGCTGTCCGAGCTGATCGCTACCGACGCGGCTAGCAAAATGGGCGCGTCGCTCGTTCGCACGGCTGAGCTCGATAGCCTGGAAAAGACTCTGGATGGGCACGCCACGGCGTTGTTCGACAAGCCCGGCGAGGCGCCGCCGGCTCCTGGCGACTTCAACGCGAAAGTCACGGCGCTGAAGACCGACCTGAGCGCGCTGTTCGAAGCCACGAACAAGACGCTGGTAGGCACGCTGCAGGCAACTCCGGACGCCTCGATCTCCACGACTCAAGCCTGGGTACTGGTTTGGTTGAACGAGGCGATCGTCGGGCTCGACAAGGCGCCTTATGATTTGGCGTCGGATCTCAAAGATCAGGCAGTGGTCCAGCTGGCGCCGGACAAATGGGGGCCTGGTCAAGCCGAAGATCTACGGCGCTATCATCGACACGTGCTGGCGGTGCTCTTCCTTCGCACGGGTCTGGTTACTGGCATGAGTCAGGTTACCAAGCTGGCTCGCGCCATGGTGATCGGGGACAGCCAGACCCGGCTGCTAGTCACTCAAGACTGGAAACCAACGGAGGATCCTCCCGGCAAGATGCTCGCTGATTTTCCCGGCGGCGCGAGCAAATTTCCCATCAAATGGGTTTCGGAGACGGAAGCAAACGCAGCCGCGGCGGCGAACCCGAAGCGAGAAGCGGTCGCGGTCGACGCACCCTTCACGATGAATCAGCTCGTGGAGTTCTTCTCTCTTTCGTACCTGCAGACCGTCAACACGGAAGTCGAGAAGGTGCTGGCCGACGCGTATCAAAAGCCGATCGACAAGGATACCACGGTCTCACTCACATCGGTCCGGGAGGCCACGAAGAGCCGCGCACGACCGCGGAAATGGGTGCCTGGCAAACACGTGATCCTCATCAACCCGAACGACCCGCGCAACAGAGATTACACGGTCGGCAGCCTGATTTCGCTCAGCGGCAAGACGGCACAGCAGGTCAAGCGCGAGCGGATGGGCGCGCAGATCCTGCCGCGGATGGGCCTCATGGCAGAGGCACCCGTGTTCATTTGGTCGGTGCCCGATCTGTCGCCGATGGTGCAATATCTTCGGACTAACGTCCCCCTGCTCGACGCGATGATCGCCGCGTCGACCGGGAAGCCGGCGCCGACCAACGTCGACGATTGGATCTACGAACTCGGCAAAATCGGCCAGGCTAACCATCCCGATCGGCTGAAAATTTGGGAAGCGATTCGGGCAGCTTTCAAGAGCTCGCTTCATGGCATTCCGCGAGAGCAAAAGATCCTGCTTCAGCGCTCGCGGGAACTCTCCGCGTTGCAACGTCAGATCATCAAGGTTCGCGCCGCCTACTTGCTGAAGGCGTGGAAGAATCGCTCACGCGGCGGGATGGCCGGCGAAGTCGCCTATTACAAGGAAGAGGCGCTGCAAGAGGTCCGCAACTACCGCGTCGGGGTAGAACCGTGGACGGACGCCGAGACACAAAGCGCCGCTCTGTGGCTGGATCTCGGTCCCACCCTCGACGACGCGTTCCCGGACGGCGAGGAGATCCCGCCGGACATCATGCCTCATCTGGTCCGCTCCATCGACGCGGCTAAACAGGAGCAGGCGGGGCGACCTACCGTGAGCAACCCGCTGGAGGCACCGGTGATGATCGCCGACATCATCGGCCGTGGCGGTGAATCCGTCGCTTCGATCGTCGCGGGTCAGGCTGCACTCGAAAGTGTCCTGCGCAAGCTCATCAAGTACCTCGAATCGCAGCAGGCGAAGACGGGATTCTACGCCGAAGACAACCGGCTGAAGACCTGGCGCTATCAGTCCTCGTTCGGCGTGAAGGGGGAGTTCTCCTGGGACAATCGAAACTATCGGATCAAGGCGATTCATCGCAGCTTTGCCTATCATCCACCGATCGGTGGCGTGCCCTCCAAACTCAAAGAGAGCAACGCGAAGGGCGCCAAGGACATTCCGCGCGACGCCGCCGTGCCGCTCTTCACGATCGATATCGACGACGAGTCAGCACCGCTCGGCTCCCCGACGCCTCGCACCTGGGCGCTAGCCGGTCCATCCGCGGAGGGCATTCCCGAAGAGCGAGCGAAGCGAAGAACGCTGCCGAAGCTGACGGGCAAGGAGACGACCGAAGACCTCGAAGAGCGGTCGTTACTCGAAGAGAAGTACAAGAGCGACGAGCAAACGGAGAAGGAGACCGGACGTTACCTGGTCACCAGCGCAGACGACAAGCTGCTCAACGTAATCGGCTTCGCCGTCGAACTCGCTGCGATGAACGAAGACTTGCAGCAGACTGGCGAAGCCCTCGGTAACTTCATGGACGCGGTGGTCACCGCCCTAGAGATGATCTTGCCGGGTGGTCAAGTGATCCTACTCGCTGAACTCATCGCCGGAGCGGTGCAGACGGTTACCGATCCCGCGATGATCGAGCTCCTCGACAACGTGCGGCAGGATCCCGAACTCATCATCAAGCTGTTGTGGGACAAGATCAAGAAGCTGATGAGCTTCGAGGGGCTCTGGGAAGTCCTATTCGACGACGGAATGGAAGGACTTGCTGGCTTCAGTGGCTTTGCCAACATCGCCGACGAAGTCCGGGGGAGCCGCAAGAACATCGGCAAGGTGGGGAAGTCGTCTTCGACCAGGCGCGCAAAACCGCGCGGGCGCCTCGGGCGCGTGGTGCAGTACATCGTGGGTTTGGGCAAGCGATTTCTGCGTGCGCTCCGCCTGTTCAAGTTGAAGTTCAAGGGTCCGCTCAATCGGATTCGTTCGACCATCGTCACGCGCCCGAAGCTCGCGTGGGTTTTAGTCAAAGCAGTGTCGCTCCTTAGCCAAGTCGGACGCGCGCTCGATCCGGACTCGCTCAAGGATCTTGGCGCGGGCAGCATGGGCGAGGTGGCGGACGACGCGAAGTCGCATTTCATCGACTTCGCCAAGTTTTTCAGCGAGATGCACTTGCCAGGCGAGCTCGTCCCGCTCAATGAACTCTACGGTTGGGTGGTGGGCTTCATCATCGGGAAGATCCCCAAGGTCAAGCTGATCAAGCCGCTACTCGACGCGTTCGGCTGGACCCAAAAGATTGCTGGCGCCTTGATCGAGTGGATTGGCGTCAAGGACTCGTGGGCCGACCCCAATCACTGGTGGAAGGAGATGCTTCTGCCCAAGCTCGAGCTGCACTTCACCGAAATCAAACGCGAGTTCGTACATAGCATGCTGGGCTTGGTCAACGACGTGGGCCAGCTGCTTCCGACGAAGTTCAAGATCGATCTACCGAGCGATGGGGAGATTGGTCACGGCGGACCGACGTTGGTATCCGACGAGGAGCTGCAGGAGCTCGAGTCCAGCGAACCAGCGTTGAACGCTGCAGTTTCATTGCCACAGGACGGCGGTCACAGCCTCGACAGCGGCGCGCGCAGCGCGGCTGAGTCGCATTTCGGTCAGGACTTTGGTCACGTGCGTGTGCACGATGACGCGTCCTCGCTCGCTTTCACGACGGCCATCGGTGCGGAGGCGGCGACGAGCGGCAGTCACGTGTACCTGGGACCCAACGCGACCTCCTCGAGCGATAGCAATATTCTGCATCACGAGCTCGGACACGTGGTGCAGCAGACCGGCTCGCGTCCGCTCGGTGGTGCGCACTCGGACGCGCCGGTGCGCGGCGCGTCCGGACGCGGCATTCATCACGACGCAGGCTTGGAGGCGGCCGCGGATCAAATGGCCACCGCGGGAGGTGCTTCTGCCACACCTTCCGCCGGGGCTGCGGAGCTCGGCGTTCAACCCAAATTTAGCGACGGCTTGCTGAAAAAGGCGGTCGATAGCCTCACACGGTTCACGCCCGGCGGGACGCAGTTCAAGGCTCACGCAACGGCCGAGACGCCCGGGGAGGATCGCGCAAAGCAGATTTGGAAGGCGCTGGTCGAGATGCTGCCCAAGGACGCGACGTTCGAGAAGTTCATCTCGGACCCCAAGGTGCGCAGTGACATCATCGATCGGATTGCGAAACCGATCACGAACAAGGACATCGTCTCCGTTGCGGCGATGGCACAACGCAAAGTCGGCGGCCAGACCACGCCGACTGGCGAAGACGTCACCACCTTGAACCCGGCGTTCTTCATGACGCTGCTGGAAGGCTTCATTTTCGCGCGCACGGGCGTTGCCATGCAGATCACGGCTCACCACGACGCGGGCTCCACGCAGCTCAAAAAGGTGAAGGTCTACTATGTCCATCTGCCGCTCGTGTCTTACGCCAGCGACGCTGGCAAGAAGTTGTGGGATCGCGTGATGCAAACCAAAGGTTTGGTTACGCCGGCGGACGGTAAGAATGGTGCGACGAAGATCCGTCATCTGTTGAAGGGCGAGCTCGGCGCCAAGCGTCCGGAGCCCTTCATTTGGGATCACACTAGTACGTCGTTCCAGCTGTCCGCCCTCTTCGTTCAGGAGTTTCGCACTCTGTTGGAGCAGAGCCGCGACAAACGTCCAACGAAGGTCGAGAAGGCCAAAGACTACGCGGAGACGGAGCTTTCGAAGAACAGCGCTCTGTCAGGGCTACGTGTGGCGACTCATGGGGAGCTGACCAAAGGCACCCCGCCCGAGCGCGCCGACCGCGATTCGCATCACGTTCCGCAGTTTCTGCTGGTCGAGTTCCTTCGCAATCGCAACGAAAACGAGAAAGCATGGCCCACACCTGCCGGGAGCAACGCCGCTGATACTGCGTATGGGACGGCCCTTCGCATGGGCAAGTCGTCGACGTTCCTCGTCGACTCCGTATCCCCCGGAGGCAAGACCTTCAACCTGAAGGCGCTCGACGCGACGAGCGACCGCGGCGTTGGTTTGCCCGCGGTGCTGCTAGCCCGCCGGACGCACCAGAGGGGAGAACTTCATCTCGACGACCACGCCGACGAGCACGGCGACAAGCTCGGCCAATCAGGAAAGATCAAAAAGAAGTGGAACAAGGAGTTGCCTAGCGAGCTCCGAACGAACGACGTCAACGAGTGGAACAAGCACATCACCAAAGCGGGAGTCGCAGTCAAGGTCGCCAGTGCGATGCAGGAGACCTATCGCTGGCTCTACAAGGAAGTCATGATGCCAGGCCTCAAAGACGCTTTGCGTGACATCGAAAAGCCCTACTACGAGGGGCTCGCTGCCGAGCTCGGTCACGTCGACAAGAACGACAACCTACTCATGGCGTATGAACTTACGACCTCCATGATCAACAACGTGGTCAAGAAGGTCGAGGACAAGAACCGCTCGATCATGACCGGGTGGTAGTTCCGGCGGGCGAGCTACCAGAACCACAAGGCGAGGACGCCGAGCATCGTCATGGTCGCGACCGAAAACATCGCCACGGCTTCCCACGGGCCGCTCTTCGCATCCACATAACGCAGCTCAATCGACGCC
>Ga0247764_1000614_pt1 | contig 12468 bp, 9 predicted proteins | sample UWRJL051202B4_FD_179932 | JGI IMG/M metagenome (GOLD analysis project Ga0247764, IMG submission 179932) | Plant litter microbial communities from Arlington Agricultural Research Station in Wisconsin, United States - UWRJ-L051-202B-4 | ecosystem: Environmental > Terrestrial > Plant litter >...
TGAAGTATTAGGAGCTGTAGAACTACCTTCGCCATTATCAGCTGGATTAGTATTATCTTCTTCACTAGATGAACTAGCTTCATTATTCATTCTTTCAGCAATCATTCTTTCAGTAAGTTCACGATCTATAGCATTTATTTGTCGTTGTGCAGTAGCTAATTCATTAACGTCAGTAGATGATTCTAGTGTATCTTCCATATGGTCACGTATATTCTCTAAAGAATCGTTAGAAAAAGTTCCTAAAAGGGGTTTAGGAAAGGGAATATTAGGTTCTTGATTATTAGAAGAACTACCTTCACCGTTATTAGAAGAATTACCTTGATTATTAGAAGAACTACCTTGATTATTAGAAGAGCTACCTTCACCATTATCCATTGCTAAAATAGACAATTTATCTAATGAATTGTTTATTTTTAGGGGTGTATTATTAGACACAAAGATATATTGATCCATAAATGCTCCTGTAATATTTTTAGTTAGGAATGCTAGTATACTAGCACCAACTACAATAGTTGTTGTTACACTCTCAAATAGTCCCATAAACAATGATTTACTTGTAAAAACCGCAATTCCGGATATTAAAATTAAAAGAAAACTCTTAATTGTAAAACGTTCTTTTAATTTAGATAAAAATCCGCTTTGTAATGGTAAGCTTGTAAACGCGTGAGGTTTAGGTGGGCTATTTAAACCTCATTCTATACTAGGATAACTTCTATTTAAATTAGCTTGTAAAGCATCTGTATAAAACTGTGGTGTTAATCAGGGATTTCTACTTACAGCTGTACCAGTTACACATTGTTTATAAACAATATATAAAAATAATCCTGTGGCTACTACGCTAATTATAGATCCGAAACTACTAATTATGTTTCATCCTGCGTATGCATCAGGATAATCACTAATTCTACGAGGCATTCCTTGTAAACCTAAAAAATGTTGAGGGAAAAATGTAAGATTAACTCCTATAAATAATATTCAAAATTGTACTTTTGATAATGTTATGTTATAATTTAAACCTAATATTTTTGGTACTCAATAGTATCATCCACTAAATAGTGCAAATACTGCACCCATACTTAATACGTAATGGAAATGAGCAACAACATAGTAAGTATCATGAAATGCAATATCTAATGAAGCATTAGCTAAAACAACTCCACTTAATCCTCCAATTGTAAACATAAATACAAAACCTAATGCAAATAACATAGATGGTGTTAATTTTAAAGAACCTCCGTAACAAGTAGCTAATCATGAAAATATTTTAATACCAGTAGGTACTGCTATAATTAATGTAGCGGCTGTAAAATAAGCTCTTGTATCAACATCTAAACCAACAGTATACATATGATGACTTCAAACAATAAATCCTAATATTCCTATAGACATCATAGCATATACCATACCAATATATCCAAATATTGATTTATTTGAATTTGCTGAAATAGTTGTACTTATTATACCAAATCCAGGTACAATAAGTATATAAACTTCAGGATGACCAAAAAATCAAAATAAATGTTGAAATAAAATAGGATCACCACCACCAGCAGTTTCAAAGAATGATGTATTAAAATTTCTATCTGTTAATACCATAGTTATTCCACCGGCTAACACAGGTAAAGATAATAATAATAATACAGCTGTAATTACTACAGCTCATCCAAATAAAGTTAAACCATGTAATTTAATACCTGGAGCTCTCATATTTACAATAGTTGTTATAAAGTTAATAGCACCTAATAAACTACTAACACCTGATAAATGTAAAGCAAATATAGCTAAGTCTACACTGGGTCCACTATGACTCTGTATTCCAGATAATGGGGGATAAATAGTTCATCCTGTACCAGCACCTCCTTCTATGCAAGCAGAGAAAACTAATAATAATAAACTAGGAGGTAATAATCAGAAACTTATATTATTTAATCTAGGAAAAGCCATGTCAGGTCCACCTACCATTAAGGGTAATAAGAAATTACCAAATCCTCCTATTAATGCAGGCATAACCATAAAGAAAATCATAAATAAGGCATGAGCAGTTATTATACTATTATATAACTGATTATCCGCAATGTATTGAACTCCTGGTCCACTTAACTCCATTCTAATTAAGACAGAAAACGCTGTCCCTATTAATCCAGAAAATAATGCAAAAATTAAATATAATGTACCAATATCTTTTGCATTTGTTGATAATAATCATCTTTCTTTAAACATAGAGATAGAAGATCTTAAATTAGATCAACTTTCAATATTTTTTATAGTGTTATTACTTTCCGGGCGTTGTATTACTATATAGTAATAATATTTACTTTAAGTATAAGTAATTAATATATTATATAAAAAAATTATAGAATTATGGAGGAATTGAACCTCATACTTAAGATCTGCAATCAAAGTGTAGACCGTCTACATCATAATTCTTAATAAATAGAAAAGTTTTTTATTTAACTTATTCTGTTTTATTAATTTAGATAAAAAGATATACTAATTAACTTTTTTATTGAAGCTTAAATTTAAAAATAACAAAGTATTTTCAATTAAGGAGACAATTGGCATAAATATAATAAAGAAACCAAAATAAGAAATTGTACTTATTTGTCCTAATTCTATAAAAGGAGATTCTACATGTTTAGCTCCTAATATATCTAAACCTAAGAAATTAGCGATAAATATAATAAAACCTATTTTAATAAAAGGTTTAAATTGAAATCCTCTTGATCTATTTAAATCTAGTACAGGTAATGTAAGTATAATTACTAATGCACTAAACATTGCAATAACTCCTAATAATTTATTAGGTATAGATCTTAATATAGCATAAAAAGGTAAAAGGTATCATTCAGGAACAATTGCTGCAGGAGTTTGCATAGGATTTGCCATTATGTAATTTTCACTGTCCCCTAAAACATTAGGCATAAAAAATACAAATAAACCTAAACCTATTATAAAAATAAATATTGTAATTAAATCTTTAAATAAATAATAAGGAGCAAAAGGTATTCTATCATAAGTACCTGATATACCTAAAGGATTTCCTGATCCTGCTGTTTCGTGAAGAGCTATTAAGTGCATTAAAACTAATGCAATTAATATAAATGGTAAGACAAAATGTAAAGCAAAGAATCTATTTAAAGTGGCATTGTTTACACTGAAACCTCCTCAAATAAATTCAACAATATCCTGTCCAATTCAAGGTATAGCACTTATAAGGTTAGTAATAACTGTAGCTCCTCATAAACTCATTTGACCATATGGAAGAACATAACCTAAAAAAGCAGTACCCATCATAGCAATAAGTATTATTGTACCTATAATTCATACTAAAGTTCTAGGAGATTTGTAAGATCCATAGTATATACCTCTTCCTATATGTAAATAAACTAAAAAGAAAAAGGCTGATGCTGTATTACTATGTAAGTAACGTACTAATCATCCATTATTTACATCTCTCATTATATGTTCTATTGAGTTAAATGCTTCTGTAATATTTGGACTATAATGCATGGCTAATGTAACACCTGTTATAACTTGTATAACTAAACAAACTAATAATAAAGAACCAAAATTTCATAAGTAACTTATATTGCTTGGTTGTGAAGTATCTATGACATATGAATTAACTAATTTTAATAAGGAATTACTTTTTAATATTCTCATAAATTTTAATGAATTAAATTTAACTTTAATTTAATATAGATCGTTAGATAAAAAAGGATAATTTATTGTGGTATATATTCTATATAAGATTATATTTAAATTATTTTTATTATTCTGTATTTTTCATATTTAAAAAAGTTATTAATAATGATAATATTAATAATAAAAATAATAGGAATATGAAGTTAGACAATAGTAGTATTATAGAATAGAAAATGAAACCTGTTAATATATATATACCATATATAGGTATAACACTTGTACTTAAACTGCTTATATTTTTACTTAATTTAATTAATCCTTTTTCTAACCCAGAAGGTCCTAATAATTCTATACTACCTTTATCTAAAACTTTAGTAGTTTGTCCTCCTAAATTTAAAATGAAATTTGTAATATATGTGTTATAAAACATTTCTATTAAAAATCTTTGATTTAACAAACCGAATATATAATAACCTAGTTTAGATAATTTAAAGTTTATTAAAGATTCAGATAAAAATTCTAGATAAATTAAAGCTAAACTTATAAAAGTTATACTAAAAATAAATGGTAGTAGTTTTAATAAGGGCGATATAGAGAATTCTGTATCTATTGTTAATTCATGTATAGGATGAATAAATATACTATTATCTGAAAAGAAGCTTGAACCTAATCCTATGAATATTTCTTTAGTTATAAATCCAAAAATAATAGAAAATATAGCTAATATTATTAAAGGTACACTAATAAACATATCATTTTCATGTACATATTTATAATGTGTTATTGATCCATTAGGTGTACTCAAGAATGTTAAATAAAGAACTTTAACCGAGTATAAAGTAGTAAATATTGCACCTATAACGGCTATAGTGTAAACAGCTATACTATTAAAAGAATATTGACCGTAAGCAGACTCTAATAGGAAATCTTTACTATAGAATCCCGTCATGAAAGGAAAAGCTATTAAACTTAAACTTGCTATTAAAATAACAGAATAACTTAATGGTAAGAAAGAAATTAATCCTCCATATTTTCTAAAATCTTGGTTATCAGCCATAGCATGAATAACTGCTCCGGCTCCTAAGAATAGTAATCCTTTGTAAAAGGCATGATTTATTAAATGAAATAAAGCAATATTGTAAGAAGATAACCCGATTGCTATTACCATCATACCTAATTGACTCATTGTAGAGTATGCAATAACTTTTTTAATATCTTGTTGAAACAAACCAATTAAAGAACTAAAAACCGTAGTTATTGCACCTAATCATAAACATAATAATAGTATAGTTGAACTATATTCTATTAAAGAAGATGAACGCATTAATAAATATACACCTGCTGTAACCATAGTTGCAGCATGTATTAATGCAGATACAGGTGTAGGACCTTCCATTGCCATAGGTAATCATACATGAAGACCTATTTGAGAACTTTTTGCCATCGCACCTATTAATAAACAAATTCCCATTATAATAATAACATTTTCATTAATATAAGGAACTAATGAAAAAACTATATTATAGTCTAAACTACCTAATGATCATAATATTGTAAACATTCCTATTGTTAAAAAACAATCTCCCACTCTATTTGTTAAGAAGGCTGAGATAGAACTTTGATTAGCTGCTATTCTTGTAAATCAAAAATTTACTAATAAATAAGAACAAACTCCTACACCTTCTCATCCTACAAACATTAATAAATAATTATTAGCTGTAACAAGTATTATCATCATAAAAGTAAATAAACTTAAATAACTGAAAAATCTTTGATTATGAGGGTCATTATTCATATATCCTATTGAATAGATATGTACTAAAGAACTAATTATTAATACAGGTATTAACATAGATACTGTTAAACTATCAAATTGGAAAATTCAAAGAATATTGAATTCTTCTGTAACTATTCATTTAAATAAATTTATAAAAACAGGGATATTATTTAAACCTATTTCAATAAAAGCTATTATAGATAATATTACTGTAAGTAATATATTTAAAGATGTTAATATTTGTGCTCCGGTAACACCAGCTTTTCTACCAAAAAAGCCAGAAACTATAGACCCTAATAAAGGTAAAACTATTATACTTAGATACATTATTTATATTCTATGGCAATACTTCCTCTTAATCTATAAAAGGCTACCAAAATACCTAATCCTATTGCAGATTCAGCTCCGGCAACTACTATTATATAAATAGCATAAGTTTGTCCAATTATATCGTCAATACTAAGTGAGCTTATCAATATTAAGAACGTTATAGATAAAAGCATTATTTCTATAGAAATAAGCATTAATATTATATTTTTTCTATTTAGGACAAAACCTAAGATTCCTATTAAAAAAAGTATTAAGGTTATATTCATAAAATTAATTCATATACAAGTTTTTATAAAAGTTTTTTATTTATAGAAATTTTTTTTAATTATATTGAAGTTTTTTGGTAAAAATACCAAGTATGTATAAGATTTGAACTTATATTGGAATGTCCGTAGCATTCTATTTTACCATTAAATTAACATACTTTGTTTATTATTATAATAAACAAAATGATAAATAAACTTTCATCAATTATTGTTCATCTAATCAAGTAAGAAATTTTTCTAAACTTACAGATTCTATTACGATAGGCATTGAACTATGAAGTATACCACAAATTTCTGAACATTGACCGTAGAATACCCCTTCTCTATTTACAAATACAGAAGCTTGATTTAATCTACCTGGATATGCATCTCCTTTAATACCTAAAGAATTACAAGCAAAAGAATGTATAACATCACCAGATGTTATAATGAATCTAATATGTGTTAATTCAGGAATAATAATTCTATTATCAACTTCTAACATTCTTAATCCTCCTTCTTCTAAATCAGAATCAGGTATAATATATGAATCAAATTCTATAGATTCATTTTCAGTATTTAAGAAATCGGGGTATTGGTAACTTCAATATCATTGATGACCTTCAGCTAGAATTGACATTGAAGGATCATTAACTTCATCCATTAAATATAACAATTTAAATGAAGGGAAAGCAATTAATATTAAAATTATAGCGGGAGTTATAGTTCAAATCAATTCGATTAATGTTCCATGATTTAAATATTTGTGAGATATAGGAGACTTTGTACTAATATAGTTTCTAATTATAGAAACCATTATTCATCCAACAGCAAATAATATTATTACTAAATAATACATAATATTATCATGTAGTTCTATCAATCCTTCCATTTGCGGAGTAGCACTATCTTGGAAATAGATACCTCAAGCATTAGGAGCATCTAAATTTATATTAAAATTATTAAATCACATTAATTTTAATATATGTATATATTATACGAGTTTTTATAATTTTTTTGTAATCTATACATAACAGCAAGAAATTTTTATAAATTAATTATTTTTAAAGTAATATACCTACTTAAAAATAAACCTATTAATCCTATTGTAGCTATCTCTGTTCCTATTATTCTTGCAACTTGTATCATTTATATTATATTTAATTAAAAATCTAGATTTTAAATGATATATAATAAAATAAAAATCTTTTTACTTTTTATTTATTTTTAAATATATTACCCATATGAGATATATTTAATGTATTAATTTTTTCTATTGTATTTATATTTTGTCTTGAATCTATTTTTAAGGCTCCTTTACCTAATTCAAATATAAATCCTATTGTTACAATAATTATAAAAATTAAAGCAATAGATAAACCATATATATTATTAATATATGTGCTTAATGCTAAAGGAAATATTAATAAAATCTCTAGATCTAAAAGAAGATAAATAAGAGCATAAATAAAAAATTTAATTCCGAATTGTGTTCTATTTTGTCCTAAGAAACTATGAAATCCACATTCAAATATAGAATATTTTTCCTGATAAGGATTATGAGGGGCAAATACTAAATTAAGAATTACAAAAAGTAGTGCTATTATACATACTACTAAAATAAAAAATGTCATACTACTCATTTAATAGTTAAATAAAATTTGTACCAATATGGTACCCATACTTAATCATTCTTTGTTTATAAAGATAAATAATAATATTATAAGAGTTAATATTGAAATTGTTATAGACATAATACTATTTATAGTTAAATCTTTATATTTAAATTTTACAGTTTGAACTACTTTCTTTTGTTTATTATAAAAATTTCCGTTAAATTCTAGATTTTTTAATAAAGGATTTATTTTATATTGAGGTGTATAGAAATAAATTTCTTTTATTATATTTAAATAATATACTGCCCCTATAACACTTGTAAGTATTGCTATAAGAGATAAAAATAAATAACCTTTATCCAAAGCAGCACTTAAAACCATCTGTTTTGCAAAAAATCCTATTAAAGGAGGTATACCTGCAAATGAAAATAATGTTATAATTAAACTTAAAGATAAAATAGGATTTATATAAAAATAACCTTTTAATTGGCTAATTAATTGTATAGGAGAATTATTTTTATCTAATAATTCTTTATATTCTTTATTTTCACTTGTATAATAATACAGAGAGAATCCTATAGCAATTAAAATAATAAATGCGTTTAAATTACTAATTGAATATTGTAGTAAATAAAATATAAATGCTTGTATTGATTCTATACTAGAAATACTTAAAGCTAATAATATAAATCCTACATGTGAAATAGTACTATAAGCAAATAGTCTTTTTATTCTAAATTGTGTTAAACCTACAACAGTTCCTATTATTAGAGAAAAAAAAGAACTCATTAATAAACTAAATGTTCAATTTAAATCATTAAAATAATTACTAGTATAGTAAACTAATTCTAATAGGAAAATAAATATAGAAATTTTAGCTACTATTGCTACAAAAGTTGTAACAATTGTAGGGATTGCATCATAAACATCAGGAGATCAAAAATGAAAGGGAGCAGCGCTTACTTTAAATAAAAATCCAATACTAAATATAAGTAAAGAAAAACTTATATAATAAGTTTTATATAAAGTATCTGTATTATTTATATCTCCTATGCTACTAATTATATAAAACCCATCTATATTAGTAGTACCTGAATTAGCATATAATAAGGCAGTACCTAATAAAATAAAACATGAACTTAAACCTCCTAGTAAAAAATAAATTAATCCTCCTGTAGTAGATAATTCTGAATTTCTATATATTGTACTTAGTAAATATAAACCATAACTTTGTAATTCTATAGAAAGAAATATAGAAATTAAGTCATTAGTAGATATTAAAAAAATAGCTCCACTTATAATAAATAATAAAATTAAAGGGTATTCAATAATTTTTAGATGTTCTCCCATTTTATTAATAAATTTAGTTCTATAATAAATAAAATTATTAAATAGTATATTTTTTAATGAAGAACATTCAGATACTCATACTTTTCTAGGATAAAAACTAGTTAATTGTAATATTAATATACTAATCAAGAAAATAAAAATATGAAATATTTGTGTTATATTAGTTATATGAAGTAATCCTCCATGTAAACCTATTCCTTTACTTAAAATAAATAAACTAGTAATATCGTGTAAAATAGAATAAGTTAAAGATATAATAGTTATTCTATTAAAAAGGATAGACATATCTCGTCTTAAAGTAACGGCATTAGAAATTAATAAAGATAATATAGATATTAATATCATGAAAAATATTATGTTTATAAAAAGCCTGAAGAGAAAATCGAATTCTCATCTTTAATATATGAAATTAAGGTTTTACCTTTAAACTATTCGGGCTATAAGGGAGGATACTCTGATTTGAACAGAGAACTTACTGTGCCACATACAATCGCTCTACCTATTGAACTATATCCACCTAAATAATTATGTTGAAGTGATTCGAACACTCAATAGTAAATACCAAAAACTTATGACTTACCCATTAGTCTACAACATATTTTAAGGTAAATCCGACTTGAACGGATAAGATCTTAATAATCAAACGGGTCTAAGTCGTTCATGTCTACCAATTCCATCATTACCCTTGCTCAACATAAGATTCGAACTTACAGCCTAAACATTTTCAGTGTTCCGCTCAACCATTGAGCTTGTTGAACGTTGGAGATATCAGGGAACGATCCTGAGATTGTGATATGCAAAACCACTATTTTACCAATTAAATTATACCCCCTTTAAATTTTTATTTTTTTTCAATATATAAATTATCCGAAAAACGACTCGAACGTTCACGGTTTAAAAACCAGCAAAATTTAAGCTTGCACTGTCTACCTATTCCAGCATTCGGATAAAGCGGACAAAGGATTTGCACCTTTATATATTGGTCATGAGTCAATTATGTTAACTATTACATCAATCCGCGTTTAAGGCTAAAGTGAGTTGAACACTTATATTTACTGTTATGAGCAGTATACTTTACCAATTAAGCTATAGCCTCTAATTTAAATTAGACTAGACGGGATTCGAACCCGCGATGGTAACATTGAAAAGGTTATGTCTTACCACTTGACTACTAATCCTAAGCCCAATGCAAGTATTGCACTTGCTTCTATTGATTACAAAACAATTGCATTACTTTTATGCTAATCAGGCTAAAAATAAGATATAAATGTTAAATATTTGTTAGTTATAAAATTAGTATTTAGTATCTAAAAATCTCGTGATTATGACAAACTAAACCTATTTGCGTAATGTTATATTACGTATATTTAAGAAATATTTTAAAGTAAATTTCATACTTATATGCTTTCAGTATTTAATTCTAACTAACTTAGCTTTCCTGCCGTGCCTATACTATATACTTACCTAAGTGAAAGTAATATCCCTATACAATAAATTATTGTATATAAATTAATATCTGGGCATATAAACAACAGGTAAACCATAGATTAATAAAACTATTTATTTCCGAAGAAATACTAGTGATTCCCAGGTTCCTTTCGTACAAGGATGCTCTTTATTATATTCTAATTCCCTCTAGAAGATAGAAACCATACTGTCTCACGACGTATTTAACCCAGCTCGTGTAACTTTTTAATCGACGAACAGTCGTACCCTACATAGGTCCTGCATCCATGAGGATAAGTTAAGCCGACATCGAGGTGCCAAACCACGCACTCATTTTGCACACTCTTGCGTAAATTAGCCTGTTCAACTTGTTATTTAATTTTTCCATTTTTCACAAAATGGTTCAGACTATTTCTTCATTTTATATTATATATATTAATAATTTATTTTCCACTTATTCAACCTTTTATGGCAAAAGCTCCTATACGACGCTTTCCTCTTTTAATTGAATATTCCATACCAGAATTAGAATAACCTCTGAAATTTACAGTAGATAAACCTTTATAACAAGAATCAATGTTTCTTAATCCTCCTTTTACTTTGACTTTATATACAGCTCTATCAGCTCTATAACGTTTAGTTAATCTACCTTTAATTTCTAATCTTATACCCCCAATATTTTTATATTTAATTAAATTAAATATAAAATTTTTTTGTATTTTTTCATATAAGTTATTTAATGTTTCATCTAAATTATTTTTGTTCAATATGGAATTTAAATTTATACTTTTATATTTATTTTCTATTAAATTAAAATTTATACTTTTAGATAAACGTGCTCTTTCAATTATTGTATTTGTATTAGGTAATCTTACATTGTTAATAATATAATTCATTCTTTTTAAAACATTACGTCTATTTTTTCTTAATTTTAATTTTAAGTATTCGGTAAATATATCAGGATTAAGTCTTAGAGATTTTAAATTAATTATATTAAATTCAATTTTTTGATTATAAAATTTGGAAATTAAAGTACTTAATTTAAATAAGAATATATCTTTAAATTTGTAGTCATTAAGATTGAGTTTGAATTTTAATTTTCTAATAAAATTTAATTTTTTTAAAACTATTAATTTAAATATACTTTTAAAATAAAATAAATTTTTTAAAAATGTATCTTTGTTATTAAATGAAGTTTCATTAATAAAAATACTTTCTAATTTTATTATTACTTTTTTTAATGAATTTATTAGGTACTTTAATTTTCTTTCTTCCATATTGTTTGAAATAGAAAGTTTTTCTCTATTGTAAACATATATTGTAATAACTGCTTTAGAATTTGTGTGTTTTATTTCAGGTTTACTGATATATACTTTATTTAAAGATAAATTTTTTCTTTTAGCAGATAAGTATCTATTAGATACAAGTCCTTTTTTTAAATACATGCTAAAATAAGTTTTTATTAATTTATATAAATTTAAATCATAAGTAAATAAGTTTTTCATGTAATTATAGTTAAAAAAGTAAATTTTATTCTTTCATTCTTTAGAATCTGCAGGAAAATATTTAATATCACCTACAGAATTTTCTTGTAAATTGAATGGAACTATTTTATTTTTAATATTAAGATTTTTAATAAAAATATTTTTTTGAGGTAAATTATTTTTTTTATATGTATTATTCAAGTTGTAATTATACTATCTATATTTATATTTATATATATAATTAAAAAGTTGGGATTTAATAAAGGATTATTGTTAACATTACTCACCTTATAGTCGTTGAACGATTTTATCTTATAATAATGTTAAGATAAATTTCGCTTCAAATTCACTTATTAATTAAGTAATTTTTGAAATTAACCCAATAATTGTATTGATATTTTTCTATACCAAAGGACAAACATCCCTAGCGTAGCTTTTCCTATAATCCAAGACCTTTCCTTTTTGTATCTCGTGATCGTATGCCCCGCTTACGCGACTGTAAGATTTGTTGTTAATCAAACAGTAAAGCACGATTTAGCCGTTAAGCTTTTCTAGTGTATTTAACATTATTATAA
>Ga0247764_1000615_pt1 | contig 12468 bp, 10 predicted proteins | sample UWRJL051202B4_FD_179932 | JGI IMG/M metagenome (GOLD analysis project Ga0247764, IMG submission 179932) | Plant litter microbial communities from Arlington Agricultural Research Station in Wisconsin, United States - UWRJ-L051-202B-4 | ecosystem: Environmental > Terrestrial > Plant litter >...
ACGTGTCCGCTAGCACTTCACGGACCTCCGCCGCTTCGCTGGCCTGACCAGCGGGGAGCGGACCGTCGCTGACTTCACGCAAGACATCGATGGCGCGTGGTCGGTCGGATCGTGATTCGGCAAGATCCGCGGCGTGGTGCGCGGCGCGAGCACGGCTCAAGAACGCGAGCAAGACGGGATCGATCGGTCGATCCTGGGACTCCGTGCAATCCGCTGCGTTGCGACAGCCTGCGGTGAGGACGAGGGCGAGCAGCAGCCAAAGCAGCCTCATCGCACGCCCCACGCAGCGTAGCGATTTTCACGCAAATCGGCGGCACGCGCGAGCACGATTCGATCCATGCGTTCGCTGGCCGTGAGGTTGAACGCTTCGGCGCCCAAGACCGGGTCTAGCGAGCGGGACGTGGCGAGGCGCGGGTTCGGCGCGCGCGCGGGCTCGAGCAACAGGAACAAAGCTGCGGCCGCTGCGAGCAGTGTGCTCACGCCACCCAAGGTTGCGATGACGAGCTTGGGCCGCGTGAGCCGGACGCGACGTAGCACGCGCTCATGTTGCGGCAGTGTCGGAGCGACCGGCGCCTGCGCTAGCTGCAGCGCCCGAACCAGCGTAAAGCCGGGGGCGTCCGCAGAACCTTCGAGCGCGTTCGCGAGTTCGGCAGCGGCTTGCGCTTCCTCCGCGGTCGGTGGCGCCAGCGGGTCGGCCAGCGCTTGCTCCAGGATGAAGTCGTGCCGGGCCGCGCTGAGCGAGGTGGGACGCACGGCGGAGCGCAGCGAAAGCGCGAGCTCATCCAGCTGCGTTGCTAGAGCGAGCTCCTCCGGGCTGAGCGGCGGCTCGTTTTCCGGCGCGTCCGACATGAAATCAAGCTTGCTCATTGGCATTCCTCGAAGCAAGCGCGCGCTTCAGCGCGGCCAGCGCGCGATGCAATACGACGTCGAACGTGGCCACGCTGACGCCGAGCGCTCGGGCAGCGTCCTCACGGGATTGCTCCTCCAAGACACGTAGCCGAATGGCCTGCGCGTAGCGCGGATTGAGCGTGGAGAGCAATTCCTGCACCTGAGCCCGGGCTCGTTCCAGATCGGAGTGTTCGAGCTCCTCCGGATTTCTTTGGTTTTGGCCGCGATCGAGCTCACGCTCGAGGTCTTCGGGCTCGAACAAGGTCTCGTGGCGCTTGCGGCGCAACTGATCGATGGCCACGTTCCAGCCGACGCGCCGCAGCCAGGGGTAAAATCCCACGCTTTGCCAGCTGAATTTCGCGACGTGTTCGACCACCTTGACGTACGTCTGCGACAGCGCCTCTTCGGCCGCCGCGTGGTTGCCCAGCCGTGGCAACAATACGCTGCGGTAAAGGCGCGGCCCGTGCTCGCGGAGCAGCGCCGCCAGGGCATCACGGTCGCCGTCACGCGCGCGCTCGCACAAGGCTCGCTCGCGTTCGAGCTCGGGCGAGAGCAATTCCGTCACGCGGCGCATCTTGCCAGAACTTGGCCAGGTACCCGCAAGTCCCGGGCTGAATAGCGGAACGCCAGGCAGGTTTGGCTGACTCGTCGCGGGTCCAAAGCCGGGCTGGGCGTGCACGAAAGGCAGAACGCAGCTGCTCCGAAAAACTTACGCCGGCGCCAGGGCCAAGCGAAAAACCTGGGAGAATGTCTGCTAACGCCGCAGCTCGCAGCGTGATTCGCGGCAGTCTGCTACCTACCGCTCAGCTTAATGTCTCGTGGTTCCCGTGTGTGTCCTGCCTGCGGCGCTCTGAATTCAATCGGCGACTCGCGCTGCGCTCAATGCGGGCGTTCGCTGGCAACGTCTCCGACGGCCTCCGCAGGGAGCTTCTGGGAGCGCTTGAACTTCCCGGCCACGCAGGCCATCGCCTTGTGGTGTTTGTTGGTGTACGGCTTGGCGTTCGTTACCGACCATCGCATCGAGCGCTTTCGGGGATCGACGCTGCTCAAGTTGGGCGTGATGACGCCGCGCTTGGTCGTGGACGGGCAGGAGTGGTGGCGGCTTCTGTCAGCGGTGTTCCTGCATTTCAACTTGCTCCACTTGGTGATGAACCTGTTCGGTTTGGTGCAACTCGGGGGGCAACTGGAGCGGCGCTGGGGCGCCGCGCGGGCGCTGTGCTTGTTCTTGCTGGCGGGAGTTGGTGGCTTCGTGGTCAGCTGTTTTTGGTACGGGGTAGAGAGTCGCGTGCCCACGGCGGGCGCCAGCGGCGGCATCTTCGGACAGCTGGGCGCGCTGATCGGGCTGCTGATCGTGCAGCGCGTGCCGGAGTGGAAGAACTTGGTGCTGCAGAACCTGGCGATGGCGGTGGTGATTGGGCTCGTGATGAACGTGAACAACGCCGCCCATCTGGGCGGTTTCGTCCTGGGTTTTGGGCTCGGCTACCTGTTCGAGAAGGAGCGCGTCCGACCGCTGACCACCCGCGTGCTCGGCGTCTTGGCGGTGTGCGGGGTGCTGGCTTCCGTGGGATCTTTGCTGCTCTCGGCCAAGTCTCCCGTCGTGGCGGTGCAGCGGCTTCACGAACTCGACGAGGAATAGCCTAGTAGGCGCGCGCCGACTGGGTCTATGCTGATAGGCGGACCGAATGGCCGTCGTCAGCCCGCTCGCTCGGGAGCTCGTTTTCAAGGTCGTGTATTACGGGCCTGGTTTGGGCGGGAAAACCACGACTCTTCAGTATATCCACGCAACGGCCAAGCCAGAACATCGCGGGAAGATGGTGAGTCTGGCAACTCCGGTGGATCGCACGCTGTACTTCGACTTTCTGCCGATTCGGTTGCCCTACGCGCACAACCTGAACGTGCGTCTTCAGCTATTCACGGTGCCCGGGCAAGTCTATTACAACGCCACTCGTAAGCTGGTGCTGACGGGTGTGGACGGTGTCGTACTGGTGTTCGACTCACAGCGCGCTCGCGTAGACGCCAACCTGGAGAGTCTCGAAAATTTGCTGGAGAACCTGCGCGCGCACGGCAAGAGCCTGGAGCAGCTGCCGCACGTGGTGCAGTACAACAAGCGGGATCTATTCGACGTGCTCCCGCTTTCGGAGCTGGAGCAGAAGTTCAATCCGCTGCGCGCCCCGTCGTTTTCGACCACCGCGACCACCGGCGAAGGCATTTACGAGGCGCTGGAAGCGGTGACGCGCTCCGTGCTAGCCGACTTCGATCGCCGTGTCCCCGAATCGCGCGCTGCGGAGCCGGGTGGACTCGGTTTCCCCGAAGGCGGCCTGGCGGAAGCGTTGCGCTCAGCGGAGGCGAACGACACCTGGGAATCGTCGCCGCCGGAACCCGTGAAGCCTGCCGCTCCCTCCCAGCCTAGCCACCAGCAACTCCGACTGTCGCAGCTGCCGGACTCGGACGAAGGGGAGGCAGCGGCGCGCGCGCTGGCGGACGAAGGACTGGTTCTGCCAAGCATCGCCACAGCAACGCCAATTCCAAGCCGGGCCCCGGCACCTGAACCGGCGGTAGAGGCCGAAATCGCGAAAACCGGCAGCTCAGATGCCATTCGGGCCAACACGGTGAGCTTCGAAGCCCTCTGGCCGCCGGGCGAGCGCGCCGGCGTGCGCGAGCTCGAAGCAGCGTTGGCGGCTGGCGACTTTGCGCACGTGGTGGCGTTGGCGGATCGCTTGGTCGCGCGCGTGCTGGCTAGCGCCGGAGCGTTGCTGGGTGGCGCTCAAGACGCACCGCGGGATCCAGCCACGGTCGCGCTGCTCCTCGGTTTGGAGGGGCGGCGTTACCTCGAGCTTCGCACGGCGGTGCGAGAGGTGCGCGCGGGGCGCGAGCCCGGATTGCTCGACGCACTACGCGTGTACAGTACGGCGATCGAGCTGCGCCTGCTGCGGACCAAAGTCGCGGGCTAACGCGGCTTGGCTTGCCCCAACAAGCTGCCCTCGCTCTGAACGGTTGTTTTTGCGTGGGTCAGCTTGCCCGCCCACAAACCGTCGATTGACTGAACGGCCGCATCTGGGCCGGTGCCCAAGTCTCCCACCGCGACCAGCGTCAATTCGCTGGGGGCGTTCGCGGAGAAGCCTTGCGCGCGTTGCCAAATCAAGTCGAGCGCACCTTCGCAGGCCGCTTGCCAACATTCCGCATCGCAGGCGGCGCTGAAGTCCGTCTCCGCCTCCGTCGTGCCGCGCGAGCTGAGCTCTGCGAGATCCGCGCAGCCCACCACCAGCGCGAGCGCTTCGGGAACGCTGCTGCCGGAGGTCTCGGCCATCGCCACGGGCCGAGCCAGTTCGGCCAGCAGCGCGGTGCGCGACCAACTCAACTCGGCTGAGAAGCTCAGAACATCTCCCACATCGAGGTGCCAAGCGAGTCCGGTCACGGCCGCCGATGTTGGTTCCGCGGAGACGCCTGCAACGCGCAGCAGTGTGAGCGCCGGCGTTGTGCCCGCAGCGTCCGCGGCAGCAAGCTCGAGCTCGAATGCACGCGACGACAGCAGCCCCAAACGTGCCAGTTGCGTCCAACGCTCGACGGCCGCCACGATCGGCTCACCCCCACCGAAGCGTTGCTCGATCAGCCCGTCCCAGTCTCCGGATTCTCGCGCAGAATCGAAGGCGGTGCGCAGACGGTTGCTATCGAGTACGCCGCGCAGGGCGTCCAGCAGGGCGGCTGCCTCGGTGTCAGCGGAGCCGTGCAAGGCGCTGACCATCTCTAGCGTGGCCGCCACGAGCTCGTCTTTCATGCTGACGTCGTTCGGCGCGATGGACAGCCCCAGATATAGCCCAAGTAAAGCTAGGTCCAGCGGGCGATCCGTCACTGCCACGCTGACCGTGGAAACCTCGCCGATCGGTGGTCGAATGACGCTTCGGCAACCCGCGACCAGATCATCGCCGTGTACAGTCAGGGCCAGCCGCTCGTCTTCTGGGACCGCCACATCTCCAAGGACCAGTGAGGTTGCAGGCAGCTGCGGCTGCTGCGTCGGCTCGTTACCGCGAGCGCTCACGGAGAAGTCCGGGGGCTCCGTGTACGGAAAGCTGAGCTCCTCGCAGCTTTTGCCAAGGAAAGCCGAAGCGCGCCAGGTGCGCACCACGCGCGGGCCATTGTAGAGCGGCGTGACCTCCAGTGACGCCAGCCCTCCTGGGATGACGGAAATGGGAAGCTCTGCCGTCGCGCCTTCCACTGCCGCGCGCAGCACCAAGTTACTGCGAGCGCTCGGCGCCGTCAGCGCTACGGAGACGCGCCCCAGAGCATCGCTGATGGCGCGTCCGCGATCCAAGGAGGCGTCCAAGCTGCCTGCGCTTTCCTCGCCGGGCAGCAGAGAAAAGAGCACTTCGTACGCGCCCGGCGGCTTCACTACGACGGTGAAAGTGCGGGTCTCCCTGGGGACCAGCGTGCTGCTGCCGCGCTCGAAGCTCAAACTGGGCGCCTCGGGCGCTGCCCCCGCTTCGCCGGCGGCGCCGGGCGGAGGGGTCTCGACGACCGGGCCCCCAGCGCAAGCCGTGAATGCTGCCCAAATCAGCACGCCGAGCCCCAGGCAAGCGCGCCCGAACCAGGCGCGTGTGCGTCGCAGCGACCGCTGCCCGAGCTCGGGCCGAGAGACCAGGGACACCTCAGCACAGTAGACCAGCGTCGGCCGTCGGCAAGGGTGGGGCAGCACGCCGACGGCGAAACGGGCCGCTCCGGGCGCTGGTTTGTGGCCTGGAACCCCGACCCCCTCTACGATGTACCCGCGTGCCATCCATCGTTCCGCCGTCCCTCAAGTTGCTCGTCGTGGAAGATGAGCCGGGGCTGCGCGAAACGCTCGGTATCCTGTTCAAGCGCCAGGGCTTCGACGTCGTGCTGGCCCCCGGCGTTCGCACGGCGCTGGAGGCGATCGCGCAGAACCCGCAGCCGTTTCCGGTCGTGCTGACCGATCTGGTGATGCCGGATGGCTCGGGTCTGGACGTCCTGGCGGCCGCCAAGTCGCGCAGCGCGTCGACCGAGGTCGTACTGATCACCGCCCATTCCTCCTTGGAAAACGCGATCAGCGCGATGCGGCTCGGAGCCTACGATTTCGTCGCGAAGCCGTTTCAGTCCGCAGAGCTGACGGCGCTGGTGAGCAAGGCGCTGGAAAAGCGCGAGCTGGTCTCCGAGAACGCGCGGCTCCGCGCGCGCGTGGAACCGAACGTTCAGGAGATCATCGGCAAGAGCGCGGCGGTCCGGCGTGTGCTCGATCTGGCCGAGCGTATCGCCGCGACGCGCGCCACCGTGCTCATCACCGGCGAGAGCGGGACGGGCAAAGAGCGTGTCGCGCGTGAGATTTACCGGCGTTCGGAGCGCGCGGATCGGCCGTTCTTGGTGGTCAATTGCGGCGCGTTGCCCGAAGCGCTGATGGAGAGTGAGCTGTTCGGTCACGAGAAGGGCGCGTTCACTGGCGCCCAGTCGCGGCACCTCGGGCTGTTTCGTGAAGCCGACGGGGGCACCGTGCTGCTGGACGAGGTGGGCGAACTGCCGCCATCGTTGCAGGTGAAGCTGCTGCGGGTGCTGCAGGAGCGCATGGTGCGACCAGTGGGCGCTACCCAAGAACTGAGCGTCGACGTGCGGGTGCTGGCAGCGACCAATCGTGACATCGAAGCGGACGTCAGCGCGGGTCGCTTCCGGAGTGATCTCTACTATCGCTTGAACGTGATTCGCATCGCGCTGCCTCCGCTGCGCGAGCGGCGGGAAGACGTGCCGCTGTTCGCCGAGCGCTTCGTGCAGCGATTTGCGCGGGAGATGGGCAAAGACATCGCCGGCTTCACGCCGGACGCGTTGCGCGCGTTGTCGACTTATCCGTTTCCGGGCAACGTGCGTGAACTCGAGAACGTGATTGAGCGCGCAGTTGCGCTCGCCGGTTCCCGCGTGATCGGTCTCGGTGACCTGCCGCCGGAGTTGAGCGGCGCAGCTGGTTCACCCACACCTGCGCTGCTGACGTTGCCCGCGGAGGGCGCGCGCCTCGACGACGTTTTGAGTGAGGTGGAACGACGCTTCTTACTGGAGGCGCTCGAGCGCAGCGGTGGCGTGCGAAAACGCGCCGCGGAGCTGCTCGGCATCACGTTCCGGTCGTTGCGCTACCGCCTGAAAAAGCACGGCCTGGGCGACGACTCGGACGACGGCGCGCTCGACGTGGAATAGCGTTGCAGAGGTGTGTGTCGCGCCCACACCGAGCGAGTTTGCGCCAACCTTCAGAAATTCGTGACCCTCATGCTATCGTGCCAGCATGCTTCTGAGTGCGCCCCGGCGGGCTCGGCGCCGAGCGGCGCGCGGGTTCACGCTCACCGAGCTGATGGTGGTTGTGGCCCTGGTCGGCATCTTTGCGGCGATGGGCATCGTGTCGTTTCGCCGTCAGGTTTCGTCGGCCAGCACGGGCGAGGCCTTTTTCGTGATTTCAGCGATTCGCGCCGCCGAAGAAGCTTATCGCGGCGAGAACCAAGTTTACCTCAACGTCTCGAAGCACGGCTGGTACCCGTCGGCCAATTACGGCGATCGCGCTCGCTCGTTCGCTGCGCCGGATCATAACGACTACGCCGCTTGGCAGCGTTTGGGCCCGATGATCAAGCAACCGGTCAAGTTTCGCTATCAGGTCAACTCCGGCGCGCCGGGGACTGCGCTACCTACCAACCTCAACGTGACCAAACCACTGGGCTTCGCACCCACCGACGCTTGGTACCTGATCCAAGCGCGCGCGGACTTCGACGGCGACGGCGACTACTGCGACGCGGTCGCGTCGAGTCTGAACTCCGAGGTATTCGTCGAGAACGAGGGCGAATAAGTGCCGTCCACTGGCTTCGCCGTGGGGGAGCCTAGCGCTGGAGTTTGGGCCTTGTTACGGCGTGCCTACGATAAGGCGGGCCTACTCGTCCCGCTCAGCCTGCTGGTCTTGGCCGGGGGCGCCTACCTGCATCACGTCCGGCCGGAGCTTCCCAGCGAATACACCTGGTTTCAGCCGCTCAACACGCTGGAGGCGGTGAGCCGACTCGGCGGCGTGCCGACGGTGATCGCGCTGGCGTGGCTACTCGGTGCGTTCGCGCGTCAAGGCGCGCGCGCGCTGCTCGCCGACGCCAGGGCCGCATGGCGGACGTTGGGCGCCGTGAGGGAAGACGCCACACAGCGCACGCGCTGGTTGTTGCGGCTGCTGGTCTTCCTCGCGTTGTTCTACGCGGATATCAAGTTCGTCCCGACGCACAACGCGCTCGATGTGTGGGCGGTCGCCTTGATGGGCGTGTCGCTCACGCGCCCGCATGCGCCAGCCGCGCTGCTGCGCGCAGTACTCTACATAGCCTGCTCGCTCTTGATCTTCACCGCTGTCTGCTACTGGTTCACGGTCGTGAAGGCGTTGGTGTTCGTCGGCCGCGTGCCGCGTGACGCCGACATTCTGAACTTCGAGTACGCCTTGACCGGGATCCATCCGCACCGTTGGCTTGCGGCCTGGACCTCGGAGCGCTCGGCCTTCGTGCACTGGTTCGATTGGGCGTATTGCCGGCTCTTTCATCACATGGCGATCGTGTCCGCCTTCTTGTTCGGCTTGCGGGACGCCCGCCAGCGCACGGAGTATCTGGGAGCGCTGGCGATTTGCTACCTGCTGGGTGCGCCGCTGTATCTGCTGTGGCCAGCGGCAGGTCCGGCCTATTTCGATCCTTCTCAATTCGCGTTCCTGCGGCGTTATCCCGACATCAACGTGAACTGGATGCAGGCCGTGCTGTTCCAAAACACCGCAGAGATCAACGATCACCGACCCAGCGTCCTCAGCACCTGGAGCTACATTGCGTGCATGCCCAGCCTGCACATGGCTCACGAGACGGTGATGCTTTACTATGTGCGCGCTTCCAAGATCGCCGTGGCGCTGTCCATCGCGTTCACGACCCTGACCGGGTTTGCGGTGGTCGCTTTGGGTTGGCACTATCCCACGGACATCGTTGCTGGCGTCGCGCTCGCCGCCGTCGCGATCGCCATCGCGCGCTGGCAGTCGCTGCGCCTGTTGCCAATCGGCGCGCGCTGAGGAAAATCGCCCGATGTGGAACTCGTGTCGAGCGGCCGGAGGCACCACGGCATGATCGCGACCTGCACGCCGTTACGGGTGACGCTGGGTGGGGGAGGCACGGACTTGCCTTCGTACTACGAGCGCCACGGCGGCTTCATCTTCGGTATGGGCATCGATAAGTACATGCACGTGATCGTCAACCGTCCCGTGATGGGTACGGCGGTCCGGCTGCACTATTCCCAAGCCGAGGTGGTGCAAACCGTGTCGCAGCTCCGCCACGAGCTGGCGCGTGAGGCGCTGCGCCTTCACGGCATCGAGCGGCAGTTCGAGGTCGCCTCCATCGCGGACATTCCGGCCGGTACGGGGCTAGGTTCGTCCAGCGCGTATCTGGTCGGGCTGCTCAACGCACTTCACCATTACCGGCGCGACTACGTCAGCTTGCAACACCTGGCCGAGGAAGCTTGCGAGATCGAGCTTGGCACTTTAGCCCAACGCATCGGGAAGCAAGACCAATACATGGCGGCGTTCGGCGGCTTGACCGTGCTCGAGATCGCTAAGAGCGGGACGGTCGAGGTGCGGCGTGTTCAGCTACCGACCAGCGCCGTGGCGGAGCTCGTAGCCAATACGCACCTCTATTACACAGGCACGCATCGCGCCGCTCAGGAGGTGCTGTCGGAGCAGGACCACGCTATGCAGCAAGTCCGAAGTCCCGAGCACGAGCGCGTTGCGCACAACCTGCACGGTATCAAGGACCTCGGCTACCGCATCCTGGAGACCATCGAAGCTTGCGAATTCGATCGCTTCGGACTGCTGCTCCACGAACACTGGCTGTTGAAGCGCCAACTCTCGCAGAAGATCAGCTTGCCGCAGGTCGATGAACTGTACGAAACCGTGCGCGCCGAGCATCACGTGCTGGGCGGCAAGATCGTCGGCGCGGGTGGCGGCGGCTTTCTGATGCTGTACTGCAACCAGCGTCATCGCGAGCTAGAACGCTTCATGGCCGAACGTGGCTTGCCGCGTATGCACTACACCGTCGATCCGCATGGCACGCGCGTCGTGACCCAAACCGGCGGTTGATCGTCGACGTGGCCGCCAGCTCCGCCGTTTCCAGCCCACCGCCAAAAGCGGACGCGAACGCTCCGCGAAGCCACGGTGCGGTCTTTGCGCTGGCGTGCCTGACCCTCGCCGCGATCCTGGGCTATTCGCTGCTTTTGGCGCTCGTTCGGATCTACCAGGTCGACGAGGCACAAAACGTCTTCATGGCCCGCCAGAGCGCGCTTGGTCAGTACGCGCGCTACTTCAACAACGGCTACCTGTTCCTGCTTGGTCCGTTTGCTTGGTTGATGCGTGACGCCGAGACATCGGCGGAGATGTTCTGGCGAGCGCGCTGCCTGTTCTGGGTATTGTACCTGGCCAATTTAGTGCTCGTGCCGTTCGCGGCGGGCGTGCCATGGCGCTCTCGTCGCTTCGTCTACGCGACGCTCTTGCTGGCGAGTTTAGGGCCGCTGCTCGATTACGGCATCGAGGTTCGCCACGACAACCTGATGCTGCTGCTCCTGCTGTCGTACTGGAGCGTGCTGCGGCGTTATCGTGGCCCGCCACTGCTTGGCTGGGCTGTGTTGGGTGTCTTGGTCACGCTGCTGCAGTTCGCAGCTTTCAAATCGTTCTTGTACTGGCTGCCGCTGTCGCTGGCGGTGCTGGTGTTTCCTCCGCCGAATCTGCGCGCGTCGCTGCTGGGGCGGGCCGCGGCCTGGTGTGTTGGCCTGCTAATGGCGCTCGGCTGCGTGCGCCTGCTATACGGCAACGCTGGCGCCTGGCAGGCCTACGTGGAGGGGGTGCGCATCGCGTTCCGCTTCTCGGGCAATGCGGAGCGTTTTGCGCCCTACAACGCGTTCCTGCGTGTGCTTTTGCAGTCGCCGGTGGTGTGTTTGGGGTTCGTGGTGTTGGCGCTGCGCACAGCGCGTGAGCTCGGTCAGCGGCGGTTCGCTGCGCTGAGCTGGGACGGCAGCCTGCCGGAGCTCGGGTTGTGTGCCCTTTCGACCGCGGCCTTCTTGTCGAATCCGGCGCCGTACCCGTACAACCTACTCCACTGGCTACCGTTCTTCGCGCTATGGCTGCTGCGAGCCATCGAGCTGCACGGCGCCCATTGGCTGCTGCCCCGGGCGTTACCCGGTCGCGCGCGGCTCGCTGTGTTGGTCGTGTTGGGCTGCCTGCACTTCAGTGCGTTCGCCTACTTTGCCGAGCGGCACTTGAGCTTTCGCAATGAGCGTCAGCGCCTGCTGATGACGACGGCGGAAGCGCTCACGGATGCGCGCACGGATCGCGTGTTCGATGCCAGCGGCTTGATCGCTGCGCGCGAGAGCATCGGCTACCAGTTCTTCTTGCATTCGCTGGTCATGCGTCAATTCAAGGAAGGCGAGCTCCGGCAGCGCTTGTTGGAAGCGGCGCCGGCGGTCGTGTTGCGGAACTATCGAACCGATTGGATGCGCCCCGAGGAACAGAACTTCCTGATGCGCCACTACGTGCTGCTGTCCGACGATTGTTTGGTGCTCGGCGGAGTATCGCCGCCCGCAGGCGGACCTTTCCAGAGCTTGCGTAGTGGGCGTTACTCCGTGCGCCTGCTCGGCCAGCGAGGAGGGGAGCTGCGCGTGAACGGCCAGTTGCTGCAAAGCCCCGCGATCGTCGAGCTGCCGCGGGGCGCGGTCCAAATCGGTACGCCCAGCGAAGTCCGCGCGCAGATCGCCTGGCTCGGACCGAGCTTGACTCGCATCCCCGTGCTGCCGAAGGCGGACCACCTGGCCCTGTTCGTGAATTGGTACTGAGTTCACTCAGTGGGGAGAGGTGCTGCGGTCAAGCCGCTACGCTCTGCCACGATGTAAATGGGTCTGGCTTTGACGCCGTCGAACACCTTCGCCAGGTAAATGCCGATGATGCCGAGCAGCGAGATGATCACGCCACCCAAGAAGTAGAGCGAGACCATCAGGCTGGCCCAGCCCATGATCGGAATGCCGTGCCGCAAGGCGCGGTACACCACCCAGACGCCACCAAACATCGAAAGCACGCTGACGGTGAACCCCAGCCGCACGGAGAGCCACAGTGGTCGATCGGAATAAGCGACGATGATGTTGAGCGCCAGCGCCATCAACTTGCGGTACGTGTACGTGGACTTGCCTTCGCTGCGCGCCGCGTGTTGCACGTCGATGGCTGCGGTGGGGAAGCCCATCCACGCCACCATGCCGCCGAAGAATCGCGTGCTCTCGCGCATGCTGCGAAACCCATCCGCGACCTTGCGTGAAATGATCCGAAAGTTGCCGACCTCTTCATCGAGCGGGATACCGGCGAGCCAGCTGAACACGCGATAAAACGCGCGCGAAGTGGCGCGCTTCAGCCAGCCGTCTTTGCGCATCTGGCGCCGAGCCACCACCACATCGAAGCCCTCCTGCGCCTTCCGATACAGCCGCGGGATCTCTTCCGGACGATCCTGCAGATCGCAATCCATCACGATCACCCAGTTGCCCCGGGCGACATCCAAACCCGCCGTGATGGCG
>Ga0247764_1000616_pt1 | contig 12462 bp, 6 predicted proteins | sample UWRJL051202B4_FD_179932 | JGI IMG/M metagenome (GOLD analysis project Ga0247764, IMG submission 179932) | Plant litter microbial communities from Arlington Agricultural Research Station in Wisconsin, United States - UWRJ-L051-202B-4 | ecosystem: Environmental > Terrestrial > Plant litter >...
TCTTGTATTTCTTTAGCCAATTATAGACGGTGTTCTCCGATACCTGGAAGGCCTTGGCAAACTCCCTAACGCTGATATTGCCAGCCTGCTCAAATTCTTCTATTGCCTTAAATATCTCCGGATCGCTGAGGGTACGCTTCCGTTTGCCGATGGTTACGGAACCAGGTGACTGTTTCATGTAGATTTATTTAAAAGGCAAAGCTATTGGTGGCCTTTCAAATGACAAAGATGCCCCAGGTCGAATGCTTACAGATGAGTGGAATCTGGGTGTATTTGGAAAATAGCGGGTCACTAAGCGAGGGGGGCCATTTCCTTATTCCTTTTGATATACACGTACATAATCTACTTCGAAGCGGCGTGGGAATGGGGTCGCTGCGGGGTCGCCGCCGTTCTGGCCCCCGATGGCGAGATTCAGCAGCATATATTCAGGCTGTTTGAAAGGCTCGAATTTACTACCATCCTTATTGACGAGCGCCGATAGAGCGACTTCGTTCAGGAGGAGGTCATCCACATAGAGCTGAATGCTTTCTTCGTTCCAGTCCATGCGCCAGATGTGGAATTTAGCGGCCCAGGCCGCGCCGGCGGCTGAATCGGCCTTTGGCGATCCTGCCAGGAAGCCCAGAGAGTCGACGGGTTTTGTCCGGCTGAACCATTCGGCTTTGCCGTCGGCACCCTGGCAGGCTATATTTGCGAGGAGCCTGTTCCTGTAGAATTCCATCATGTCGATCTCGCCATTGCCGGGCCATCTGCCTTGCACACCAAGGGCCCACCAGGCGGGCCAGCAGCCGCGGTAGATATCGATCCGTCCCCGCATTTCAAAGCGGCCATATTTCCAGGCATGGAGTCCGGATGTTCGCAGACAGGCGGATGTATAGTCGATCGTGGGGCGGTTAGTGCGCCAGTCCTTGCTATTCGGGACATAATTGGGATTGGGCTTTTGTTCCCGGCGTGCTTCGATGATCAGGATCCCGTTCTTACACCAGGCGTTCTCCGGTTGGTACCATTGGTTCTCTTCATTGCGTAGGAATCCTTTTTCGTAGTGCCAGTTGGTGGAGTCGGGGGGGCCGTCCCTGTTGAATTCGTCGGACCAGACGAGCTTATAGCCCGGCGGGGTCGTTGGTGTTTTTGTGACCTGATTCAATATTGGGTTTCGGATGCCTTTTACCCAGAACTGCCTGTCCAGATAGGCATCGCCGGTGGGGTCGGACGTGAATGTTTCATTTTTGAGCATAGGCGCGCCGGGGTTGACGGGGACGTTTGTGCGGCCGGTGGCGCTCAATAACAGGCAAGACAAGAAGCCGTAAACAATGGTAACATGGGTGTTCATACAATTGCTAAATTATTCCAAATTTTGGATTACATGGAGGAAATTCCCTTAAAATAAGGGGATACATTGGCGTAACATTCTGCCGATCTCCCTGTAAGTACTAAGCAGGGCACTTTTTGAACTATTTTCTACTTCTTTATTGGGATATCCTAATTCGCAGATGCCGGATTTGGGGTTATAACTTTTTATAGTTAGATATCCTGAGCAGCCTGACTCAATAAGGGTATAAATTATTTTTGTCTTATCGACATACGCACACTCATTTTCTCTTATTTTTTCAAAGTCGTCAAAGCTAATTGGATACTTCCGCATGGTCGCAAAAAATAACAAAATCGAATAAGTTATTTAATCACAAACCCCACGCTCGTTAACACTTATGAATGAGGCTTTATTTTTCTTCATATTAAAAATAACCGTTATGAAAGAGAGGACGTATTAAAAATATGCGTTCTTTGTGGAAGGTTTATTACTAAAACACGTGGCCTGAATAACTTGAAATCCACATTGTCTGTAGATATTAATATTTTATTTGGTTAAACGCTTGTTAGTTCTAAATATTTATCTTTATTTCACCGCAGTATTTAATCTTCCCCCTCTAAAAGCATACCCTTACATTTTGTAAACCCTTAATGCCCCCAACGCATGAATTATGCCTTATCTGGTATAGCGCTATTGCTATTCCTACTCCCGCTGGCGTGCCTTTCCCAGGAAAGTGCAGATCCTTCTGTCTCCGATAAGGTTATTAATTTCCCATCTAAATTGTTTAGCCGCATTCAAGGCAAGACCGCCGACTTGGATAAGCAGCTCACCACCCAAACGGACAAATACCTGGCAAAGATGGCCAAACGGGAGGAGCGCCTGAAGAAGAAACTCTACAAGATCGACTCCACCGCAGCAAAAGACCTTTTCGCCAATTCGGCTGAGCAATACGCCGCGCTGTCTCAAAAGATAAAAACCGATAGCGGAAGCCGGACGCAATCCATCAGCGGAGAATACCAGCCCTACACGGATTCTCTGAAGGTCTCGCTTAAATTTTTACAACAAAATCCTTCAGCCAGCTCACTTTCACCTAAAATGCAATCGGAGTTGCAAAGCTCGGCCAGCCAACTGCAAGCCTTGCAGGCGAAGATGCAGGATGCCGACCAGATCAAAAGCTATGTCCAGCAGCGCAAGCAGCAGATCGGAGACTATATTACCCAGCATACCAGTCTTGGAAGTGTCCTGGGCAAACAGTACCAGGGAATGAATCAGGATGCTTATTACTATTCCCAGCAGGTTCGTCAGTATAAGGAGATTCTGAATGACCCCGATGCGTTGGAACAGAAGGCGCTCTCTTTGCTGAATAAGCTACCCGCTTTTCAAAGCTTTATGAAGCAAAATTCTCAGCTTGCCGGCTTATTCAACCTGCCGGCCAATTACGGCTCTCCTCAGGGGCTGGTCGGATTGCAAACCCGTGACCAGGTGAATTCCCTGATCCAGGGTCAGGTAGCATCGGGAGGAGCAGGAGGTGCGGCGGCCTTGCAATCCAATCTTCAATCCGCTGAATCGCAGTTGGATACCTATAAGGACAAACTAAGCCAATTGGGCAAGGGCAGCGGAGATATCGAGATGCCCAACTTCAAGCCCAACGACCAAAAGACCAAGACCTTCTGGAAGCGGCTCGAATACGGCACCAACTTCCAGACGACCCGGAACAACTATTATTTCCCGACGGTATCGGATCTCGGCCTCTCGGTCGGCTACAGGCTCACCAATACCAGCACCATCGGTATCGGTGCCAGCTACAAGCTAGGCTGGGGCAACGGCATCCAACATGTGGCCCTATCAAGCCAGGGTGCCGGCCTACGTTCCTTCATCGATATCAAAATCAAAGGCAGCTTCTCGGCGACAGGCGGGCTGGAATATAACTATACGACTCCTTTCCGCTCCGCGCAGCAGTTGCGCCATTGGGATGACTGGTCGAAGTCGGGATTATTGGGGATCAGTAAATCCGTTTCCGTGAAGAGCCGGGTGTTTAAGAAGACAAAGGTACAGTTACTGTGGGATTTTCTAAGCTATCAACAAATTCCAAAGACGCAGGCTTTTTTGTTTAGGGTAGGTTATGATTTTTAAAGACATATTGGTAAATATATGAAAAAGATTGAATCAAAAAAGCTAATTAAAGGACTTACGGTACTTGTACTGAATGCCTTATTCGGATTGAGTGTTATGGGACAGTCTACGCAAATGGTAGATCTGCCCAATGTTATTCCTCCGTCTCCCAATGCAGCCGCCTTGGGTAAATTCGGAGACATACCCGTTGGGGCTTATACAGGGATTCCTAATATTAGCATCCCTTTGTATACGATGAAAGTAGGTCGGTACTCCCTTCCTATTTCCTTGGATTATCATTCAGGAGGGCTCAAGGTAGAAGAATTATCTAGTTCAATTGGATTGGGTTGGGCTCTAAACGCCGGAGGCGTAATCACCAGGAGTATGCATGGTCAACCAGACGAAAGTTCACACGGCTATTTTCAAAATTACGGCCTCACAGACAGTTCTATTGCTTCGAATTCTACGACAACTTCGGATTTCTGTAAGGGGATATTAGACAAGCAACCCGATCAATTTTATTACAATTTTACCGGGCAGTCAGGTAAATTCATCTTGGATACCACTACCCAGCATAATGCGCGCTTTATTCCCTATTCGAATATAAAACTGACTCATGCTCCGGCGCTCGACAGTTTTCAAATTGTAGACGAAAATGGGATTATTTACCAGTTTAGCTCAGTGGAAACAAGCAATGTGGAAGGTACGGGGACAGCAACACCTTATTTCATTTCGAGCTGGTATGTCACGTCTATTATTGCTCCGTCTGGAACGATCAATTTTACTTATGCAACTGAGCAGACATCACAGACGCAGACTTCTGAACTTGATTACTTGAATGAAAGTTCTTTGACAACGCTTACTAATCCAACGAAACAGGCATCATCGACCTTTACTGTAGTCGATGCCAGGAGATTGACCCAAATTTCTTCGCCTTTTGAAACGATTACCTTCGCATCGATCCCAGGAAGAATGGATATGAACTCAGCAAGTAGCATTATTGGAATGGTCGTAACAGATGCCGGTGGCCATCCTATTAAGCGTTTTAATTTCACACAGAGTTATTTTGGCCCTCCTACCACAGATCCCAATAAAATGCGTCTAAAATTAGATCGTGTAGACGAGATTTCTGTAACGGATACCACTCAAAAAAAATCCACTAAGTTGCAGTACTATTCTCCTACAAGCGTACCCTCCGTTCAATCTTATGCTAAGGATTATTGGGGGTTTTACAATGGGCATACGACGAATACTACCTGTTTATTTTATGTGGACCCGGCTATCTGGGGGGACTATATTGCTAATCAGGCTAGTGACTATGGAAATAGAGACCCTGATGCCGCTAGCTCACAGGTAGGCGTTTTACAAAGTATTCAATATCCCACGGGTGGTATGTCTCAGTTCATATACGAAGGAAATGATTATGGCAGCACCGGCGATGGGTTAGTCATTACAAAGACTAAGCCATACGTTTGTAACTCAGGCATTCAATATCCGGCTTCGCAGATAAGGTATTCTCACACCAGCAATTTTTCCATAGGAACAACGCAGTATTCTACTTTGTACGCTTACGGAACCCGCGGAGGCGGAACAGAACACGATGGTTATGGCCCCACTACCATTCTCAATCGCGTTAGTGCGGAAGGGGTCAGGACAAATATCCAGACCTTGATAGTAACTAATAGTTCTCAAACCGTGTACCCATATTTGACGCCTGGGAACTATGAGCTGATTGCTCAAATCGACAGCGATGGAACGAGCCAGCAATGTACGGCGAGGCTTAATTATACGGGTCTGGATAGTAGTTCTTCTGCTCATGTGCTTCCAACAGGCGGAGTACGCATTCAACAAATTATCAATACGGATTCAACTACGGGTATTCAGAATATAAAATCATTTAAATATCGTTCTACCACTGATTCTACGCAGTCTTCTGGATCATTATTGGGAGCCGTACAAACGTTGCAGGAAAAAAAATCGTATATAGGCGGAATAGCTTATATGGTAAGAGGTTCATCTCCTACCAATTATCTCGGATCTACTCAAGGAAGTCACGTAGGGTATTCAGTAGTTACGGAAAGCGACATATCCGGGAGCACTACTAACGGCAGGAAGGAGTCTTATTTTTCGAGTCCCTGGAATGTTCACAATCAATCCTCAACACTCTTTGTTATCGAATATTTTAATAACTTAACTGCTCAGGGATTTAACACTCTTTATAAAATTGATAATGACGTTTACCGGGGATTATTGCAAAGGGAATTAGTATACAATTCCTCAGGCACCCTTCTTCATTCGACGGCCAATACTTATAATATATCTTATCCAAACTTCTTTTCTCCCGGATCTTTTCCAACCAATTACTACGAAGCCCCTGTTATTGTGGGATTTATGGATTATCTCTGCTTTCAGCCCTGTAGTGCTTGTACTACTCCACCGCCAGGACAACCTGCCATTTTTTGTGATAGTTATACGCTAAATAACTTTAGCCTGGTAAAATATAAAATTGTATGCCCTTGGATTTACAAAACTAGCACTATTAATACTACATATGATCAAAACGGCGGCAATCCTATCCTCGACACTGTTAATTATTTTTATGATAATCCATCGCATGCAGGAGTTACGCGTGTATTGCAGAAAAATAGTAAAGGAGATTCATTAAAAACAGTTAACATTTATGCTGCCGACAAATCGCAAATAAGCGGTCTCGACCCTACAGCGGGAACGATTCTGGATAGCATGGTCAACCGGAATATGGTAGGACCTGTTGTGCAAGAAGAGTATTATAAAAACAATAACCTCGTTTCTCGGGTCCGGACGGACTATTCCATTTGGGCAGGCCCGCGTCGCAATATTTCACCTTTGAAAAAATGGTATCAGATCGGAAGCAATACCATCGAGAATCGGATTAATTTTATTGGCTATGACAATCAGGATAATCTTCTCCAATTATCCAAGGTCAGTGATATAAATATCTCCTATATCTGGGATTATTTATCCTTATACCCGGTCGCCGAGGTGAAGAATGCCGATACAGCATCCATTGCGTATACCAGCTTTGAATCCAATGGAACTGGCCGTTGGACAATCCCTTCGCTTAAATTAGGGACAACGGGTGGCCTTACGGGTAATAACTTCGATACCGTAGCCACCGGCGTGACCATCAGTAAGACAGGCCTTCCCTCCACACGTAACTATTTCGTGACCTATTGGTCTAAAAATGGACCATTGACAATTAGTGGTACTACGGCAGCCAGTGGGCTAGTCAAAAAAGGATGGACATATTATCAGCACAGCCTAACTGCCGGTAGCACATCCGTTTCTATAACCGGTAGCGGAGTTATTATAGATGAACTTAGGTTATATCCGACCGATGCATTAATGACCACCTTTACGTACACGCCATTGGTAGGTGTTACAACTGTCTGTACACCTAATAACCTGGCCAGCTATTATGAATATGATGGGTTTAATAGGCTGCTTAGGGTACGGGATGTTGATGGCAATATCATTAAGCAATATGACTATCAATACCAGGTAGCCCATTAATATATTAATTAAATTAGCATCGACAATGACTTTATATAAATGGACGGCAAGCGTCAGTGTACTGTTTATTTCAATAATCGGTAATTTCTCTTTTGCTCAAGTCGCAGCGCCGGCAGTCTACAGTACTTCTGCCAAGATAAACTATGTCCGGGAATGGACGGCGACAGCTCCGGAACAAAGTCCGACTAACCTGGTAACCCGACCATTGGCGGATGTTAAACAAAATACACAATACTTTGATGGATTGGGTAGGCCCATACAAACGGTAGCTAAGCGGATGAGTCCGGCTGGTAAAGACATGGTGACGGCTCAGGTGTATGATGCTTTTGGTAGAGAGCAATACAAATATTTGCCATTTGCCGCTAATGTCTACCAGGTCGGTGATACAGTAAATAATGGAAATTTCAAGATCGACCCCTTCCAGGAACAAGCTTCTTTTTCTGCGACTCAATACCCAGGAGAGATCTATTACTATGGTCAAACAAATTTTGAAGCATCTCCTATGGACAGAGTGCAGGCCAGCTACGTGGCAGGCAATAATTGGGTAGGCGGAAGCCACGGAACATCGAATCAATATCTGAATAATACCCTTGCCGATAGCGTACAGGTCTGGAATATTACGCTTACTGCGGGAAGTATACCAACCCGTTCCGGTATTTATCCGGCGGCTCAACTATATAAAAATATAACCACAGATGAGCAGGCTCATCAGGTTATAGAATATAAAGATAAAGAAGGTCATGTGTTACTTAAGAAGGTACAATTGGCTGCCTCTCCAGGTAGCGCGCACGTAGGATGGTTATGTACTTATTATATCTATGATGATTTGAATAACCTGCGCTTTGTACTTCAGCCCCGGGCAGTGGAAGTGATCAATACTTCCGCAACCAATTGGGTAATTAGCCAGGCTATCGCCGATGAGTTGTGCTTCAGATACGAATACGATTACCGCAATCGGATGATCATTAAAAAAGTACCCGGTGCCGGCGAGCAATGGATGATCTATGACAGCCGTGATCGACTGGCACTTAGCCAAAACGCTTTCCTGCGGATTAATAACCAGTGGAATTTCACTAAATACGATAACCAAAACAGAGTAGTTGTAACAGGATTATATACCGATAATACTCATTTATCGCAAAGTACAATGCAGGCCTACCTGGTGGCGCAGAATATGGGACTTTATGAGACTTACAATGCGTCTGCTACTCCCCTCTATAGCCTCGCCAATAGCTTTCCTGCCATTACGGATGAGACCAATGTGCAACAATATTTCTTTTTCGATGCTTATTCCTGGGCTCCTTGGTTTACTTTGCCTAGTTCCAAGGCCAACGGCTATGATGCCCAGTTTGCCACGGCTAGTAACACGAGTTATCCCTATCCGCAGGCATTAACACAGAATAAGCAGACGCTTGGGATGCCAACCGGATCCTGGAGCCGTCTTATCAATAATGCACATAGTGGTAATGTAGTTGAAAATTTCTATGATGACCGGAATAGGGTGATTCAGACAATTACCTACAATGCCGTAGTAAGTGGAATAGATACTCTTACAAACCAGTATAGTTTTAGCGGCCAGGTTCTGCAGACGGTAACCAGGCATTGGAAAAAAAATACGAACCCCCAGAATCATATCATAACCTCTATAATTAATTATGATTCTGCCGGCAGACTATTAACTATCAATCGATCTATTACCAGTACAGTAGGGACGCAAACTTATACTAAATCTGCCCAGACCCTTGTTTCGAATGCTTACAATGAATTGGGACAGTTGCAAAAGAAGACGTTGGCTAATATGGACAGCCTTGCGTATGATTATAATATCCGCGGCTGGATGACCGATATCAATAAGGCGTACCTTAACGGAATGGCTACCAACTATTTTGGTATGGAGTTAGGCTATGATAAATCTGCTGGTGCAGCCAGCGCTACCTATTCCAATCTACAATACAATGGGAATATTGCCGGCACCATTTGGAAAACCGCAGGAGACCAGGTCGGGCGGAAGTATGATTTCAGTTATGATAATGTCAACAGGTTGACCAACGCTGCCTATCATCAGAATGGTAGTTCCTGGACAGATAATACTACGACAGACTTTTCGGTAAGCAACCTTGTTTATGATGCGAATGGGAACATCGGTTCCATGACTCAGAAAGGGTTCAAGGTAGGATCGCCGGCCGCGACAATTGATCAACTGACTTACACATACGAAACAAACAGTAATAAATTGTCAGGAGTTGTAGACGGAAGTAATGATCAGACATCCAAACTGGGCGATTTTCATTATAATCCCACGACTAAGGGGACAATCGATTATACCTATGATGCCAACGGCGGTCTTATTGCTGATAATAACAAAGGAATTAGTAATATAACTTATAACTTCCTGAATCTTCCTCAGGCAGTCTATAGCAAGGGGAAGGGCGTAATTAGTTATCTGTACGATGCGACCGGGACCAAGTTGCAGAAGATTGTTCTGGATAGTACTTCTGCTGCTCCCAAAACGATTACTACTTCCTATATAGGAAACTTTGTATATACGAGCGACACCTTGCAGTTCATGAGCGAAGAAGAAGGACGAGCGCGCTGGGCCTTTCATAGATATGCCAACGGAACAACCGCCTATGGCTGGGAACATGACTTTTTTGAAAAAGATCATTTGGGTAATACTCGCGTATTGCTGACCCAGCAGAAGGATACTGCCTCTTATATCGCAACTATGGAGGGAGCCTATAGGACGAATGAAAATGCTTTATTTTATAATATTCCGGCCACTGTTTATGCCAGGGCCTCCGTTGCTGGTTATCCGGTAGATACTACGGTGACCAAGCCTAATGACAGCGTGGCCCGGGTGAATGGTAGTGGGCAAAAAGTTGGGCCGGCGATCATCCTAAAGGTCATGGCTGGCGATAAAGTTGACGTAGGGGCCAATTACTACTATAATTCTTCCGATAGTACGACCGGACAAGCTTTATCTGCCAGTGACGTTATTAGCTCGCTGGCAACTGGGATTGTAAGCTTGACAGGCGGACTACATGGTTCCTTTGTTGACCTGACAGGACCTTCAACCCCGCTCACGGGGGCTTTGACCAGCTTCATCAACTCGAAAGATGGAACGCCGACCGGCAAACCCAATGCCTTTCTGAATTGGATGCTCTTAGATGACCAGTTTAACTATGTCAGCGGCTCCAGCGGGGCCCAGCAAGTAGCTGCCGCAGGCACTTCCGCTGGCAAATTGCAAACTGCCCTCGGAACAACGGGAATTTCCATGACAAAGAGCGGATATTTGTATATTTACGTCAGCAATGCTACTCCTGGGTGGAATGTGTTCTTTGATAACCTGAATGTGACGACGTATAGCGGACCAATGCTGGAAGAAACACATTATTATCCGTTCGGCTTGACGATGGCCGGGATTAGTGATAAGGCGTTGAAAACGCAGTACGCTCAGAATAAATACCGGTATAATGGCAAAGAGTTACAGAACCAGGAGTTCAGCGATGGGAGTGGATTAGAGGAATATGATTATGGGGCTAGGATGTACGATCAGCAATTAGGATCGTGGCATAACATTGATCCATTGGCAGATAAATCCAGAAGGTGGTCTACGTATTCATATGCTTTTGATAATCCCATGAGATTTATAGATCGTGATGGGATGGCTGCTGAGGACTTCGTAAAGGATAAAAAGGGGAATATAAAATGGGATAATAACGCAACTTCCCAGGCTACGACGAAAAAGGGCGAAACATATTTAGGTCAAACATTGACTTTTAAATTCAACAGCTATATTGATGCGAAAACTTGGGATGGGCCTGGAGGTAAAACGTTTGCAGGAGATAAGTTGACGTCCACAGTAACAGTTACTGGCAATAAAAATGATGCAGGGGAGTTGACCAGTATTACGTCCAGTAAAAGCGTAGAAAATGGGAAAACGCCTATAGGTACAGCAACAGGTTCTTACCCTGGGTTAGGGAGTGATCAAAATAAATTTAGTGTAGCTCCCACGTCGGCAGGAGTGCAAGTTGACCTTGAACAGCATGCAAGCGTTTCTTCAATTGAACGTGCTGGACTGAATATGCTCGGGTATAACATTGTAAATGTTGCTCAAAAGTTAGATGTGAATATTTCTCAACAAGGGAATGTATCTGTGTCGGCAGCAACCGATTTGTTCCCTTCTGCAACCCTTTCAGTAAACGGAAGCCCTATTATGCAGTATAACGCGCCATCATTCGAAGCAAATTTTCGTCTCCCTCAGGTAGGTACTACTAGTGGTGGAACGGTGCCAGGAGGGACAATTTTTGATACTTCTCTTAAACCTGCAATGTGGTATAAAAGATTATAAATATGATGAAAGTTTCGTTTAGAAATATTGTGGTATACATTTTTTTAAAGTATCTTATTTTTTACATTTTCTTAATGTTTAGGAATAATGATTATACCTTAATAAGTGTAAGTACATTGCAAACCTTTCAGGATTGGTTTTTTTACTTATTTATATTCCTTTTTCTTCCTGTTTTGAACATACTATTATTTACAGGACCCATCTATTATTTGCTTAAGTTAAAAAAAATCACCTTATTCGTAATATTATGGGTTGTATGCCTTTTGATAGAATATGTTATATATACACGTTCAGCATCTCAGTTAGATTTGATGAACGGGGTATATCTGGAAATAATAGGTATACTGTTATTCCTTCTATTTTTCTATCGACATATTGTTTTAATCTTCAAGCAGCAAGCAAAGTGACATAAACCTTATAATTTAAGAGAAGGCAGCATTATGTAACAGGCGAAGACATGTAGGAGGCAGACAGGATGAAATCATTGTAACATTATTACTCATAAACATCTTTTCTATGGCCGATGGTGAGGACATAGACCGTGAGGATATTATCCTGCACGCTATAGATAATGCGATAATCGCCTACTCGTACCCTATAACCAGGGCGCCCTTTAAGCTTCTTATACCCGTAGGGTCTGGGGTCGGACGCCAGTTCTTTTAAAGCAGCTACCACTTTAGTATAATCGGGCGAAGATATTTTAGCGAGCTGTTTCTGGGCCTGTTTTTCTGTACACCCAGATGCTAAGTGAATGGAAACGAGGTTTTTTCGAACAGGTCGGCCATCTCACTGTCCGTTAGATTGAGCCTGAATAATCTCATTTTGATGTTCTTAATTTGGGCATTTTTTCGTTTTTCAACCAGAATTTGAGTATTGGGTTGCAAGTAAGATTGGGTTTTTGTAATCATATTCCAGATAATAATAGCCAATTTTCTTGCCGTTGCGGTGATGGCAGCATTTCGACCTTTTCGGTAGGCGATCCGCTTGAAGAATGGGGTGAGGGGGTGTTCTTTCTGGTTTCCTATGCTATTGGCGGCCTGTCGTAGCGCCAGCGCAATGGCATTTTTGCCTTTTGGAGTCTTGCTGCTGATAATGCGGCCTCCGCTCAACTTATTGTTAGGTACGAGGCGAAGCCAACTGG